>Ga0208828_1000010_pt1 | contig 95485 bp, 89 predicted proteins | sample Kivu_160m_FD_185487 | JGI IMG/M metagenome (GOLD analysis project Ga0208828, IMG submission 185487) | Freshwater microbial communities from Lake Kivu, Western Province, Rwanda to study Microbial Dark Matter (Phase II) - Kivu_160m (SPAdes)... | ecosystem: Environmental > Aquatic > Freshwater >... | reverse complement strand
GTACATCACCGTCCTCCCGGCCATCCAGCTCGTCGTGGCCCACAAGCTCAACACGGCGGCGTCGAAGCCCGTCTCTTCGAGGGACTACTTCGACGTCGTCGACCTCATCGTCCGGGCCCGTCTGAAATAGAAACTATCGGAATTCTTGGTTGTTGCTTTTTCGGCCGTTTTCCATATAATGGGTTTTCCCCGCAAGAAGACGCAACTTCTTTTTTTGGAATGAGATAGGAACGAAGGATGATGGACTATTGGTATTTTTTCCTGTTCTTCGTCATGTCCATCGTCTTTTCCGCCGGCCTCCTCCTCTTCATCGCCCTGATCCGCTACCGGCGGCGCGATATAGGGGACAAAACCCTGCCTTACGAGTGCGGCGTCGACCCGGAAACCCCGACGGCCCGCGAGTCCTATTCCATCCGTTTCTATCTCCTGACCCTCGTCTTCATCATCTTCGAAGTCGAGACGTTCTTCCTCTTCCCCTGGGCCGTGGCCCACGACAAGCTCGGCCTTTTCGGCCTCGTCGAGGCTGTCCTTTTCGTCGCCATCCTGGGATTGGGCTACCTCTATGCCTGGAAGGCCGGGGCTCTCGAGTTCCGGAGGGACATTGAATAACCCTTCCCCCGCCCAGCCCTTCCTCCTGGCCAGGGCCGACGCCTTCATCACCTGGGCCCAGAAGAATTCCCTCTGGCCTTTCGGGTCGGGATTGGCCTGCTGCGCCATCGAGATGATCGCCACCGCCGCGGCGCGCTACGACATCTCCCGCTTCGGGATGGAGCTCTTCCGGGCTTCGCCCCGTCAAGCCGACTTGTTCATCGTCGCCGGGACCGTGACGAACAAGATGGCGCCCGTCGTCCGGCGGCTCTGGGAGCAGATGGCCGACCCGAAGTGGGTCGTGGCCATGGGCAATTGCGCCGTCTCCGGGGGTCCGTTCCCGACCTACGCCGTCCTCCAGGGCGTCGACAAGGTCATCCCCGTCGATGTCTACATCTCGGGGTGTCCGCCGACCCCCCAGGGGCTCCTCCACGGCCTGATCACCCTCCAGAACAAGATCGCCCGGAGCCATCCGACCAAGGAGATTTTCAAGCCCGATGCCCGATAGGATCGCCGACGCGCCCCGCCTCGAGGACGTCCTCCGGGTCCTGGAAGGCCGGTTTTCGGAGGCCGTGGCCGGCCACGACTTCGCCAAAGGGGAGCTCACGGTCCGCGTCCGGACGGAAAGACTGGCCGATGTCTTGAGGTTCTTGAAGGCCGAGCAGGGTTTCGCCGCCCTTCAGGACATGATCGGCCTCGACCGCGGCCCCGAAACGGCCGCGGGCTCGAAGCGCTTCGCCGTCCTCTATCAGGTCTATCGGCCCGCCGACCGCGTCCGCCTCCGGATCTCGGTCGACGCGGATGAAGCCGAAGGGCTCCCCTCGGCCGTCGCGGTCTGGAAGTCGGCCGACTGGGCGGAACGCGAGATCTTCGACATGTTCGGCCTCCGTTTTGCCGGCCACCCCGGCCTCCGCCGGATCTATCTCGACGAGGCCTTCGACGGCCACCCCCTGCGGAAGGATTTTCCGCTCCAAGGACGGTCCGGTGGCCTTTAAAGAAATCGCCCTCAACATGGGTCCCCAGCACCCCTCGACCCACGGGGTTCTCCGTCTCAAGCTGGCCGTCGACAACGAGGTCGTCATCAGCCTCGAGCCGGTCCTCGGCTACCTCCACCGGGGGATGGAGAAGCTCTGGGAGAACCTGACCTACACCCAGATCGTCCCCCTCACCGACCGCCTCGATTATCTCGCCGCCCTATCGAACAATCTCGGCTTCGTCCTGGCCGTCGAGAAGCTGGCCGGAATCGAGGTTCCCAAGCGCGGACAGGTCCTCCGGGTCGTCCTGGCCGAGCTCCAGCGATTGGCCTCGCACCTGGCCTGGGTTGGATTCCAGGCCAACGACATCGGGGCCATGTCCGTCCTCCTCTACGGATTCGAGGCGAGAGAACGCATTCTCGACCTTTTCGAGGAGTATGTCGGGGCGCGCCTGACGGTCCACGGCATCCGGATCGGCGGCGTGCCCCGCGACTTCGACCCGGCGTTCGTCCGGAAGATCGAGCGGACCCTGGACGGGCTGCCGGCCAAGCTCCGGGACATCGAGCTCCTCCTCAACGAGAACAGGATCTGGAAGGAGCGGACCCAAGGCGTCGGCGTCATCACCGCCGCGGAAGCCGTCGATTTCGGCCTGACCGGACCGCCGCTGCGGGCCACCGGGACGCGCTGGGACATCCGGAAGGACGTCCCGTATTCTTCTTACGAGGATTTCGAGTTCGATGTCCCGCTGGGTTCGGCGGGCGACGTCTATGACCGCTATCTCGTCCGGATGGAGGAAATGCGGCAGAGCCTCGGGATCGTCCGCCAAGCCCTGGCCCGTCTGCCGGACGGCGATTTCACGGCCAAGGTCCCCCGGATCCTCCGCATCCCTCCGGCCGAAGTCTTCCACACGATCGAGGCCCCCAAGGGCGAGCTGGGCTTTTACATCCGGTCGAACGGGACGGACAAGCCCGAGCGGGTCAAGATGAAATCGCCGTCCTTCATCAACCTCATGTCCCTGGCCCACATGAGCCGGGGCAATCTCTTTTCGGACGTCATCGGGATCCTCGGGTCGCTCGACATCGTCCTCGGCGAGATCGACAAATGATGAGCCCCTTCCTCGCCGACGGCCTTATCCCCCTGGCCAAGATCCTGGCCGTCATCCTCTACCCGATGCTTATGGTCATCGTCATGATCTGGCTCGAGCGCCGGATCGTCGCCTGGATCCAGGGCCGGATCGGCCCCAACCGGGTCGGCTTTCAGGGGATCCTCCAGCCCTTCGCCGACGCCGTCAAGCTCTTCTTCAAGGAGGACATCGTCCAGCGGCGGGCGGACCGGTTCCTCTTCAACATCTCCCCGGTCCTGGTGATGTTCTCGACCCTCCTGGCCTTCTGCTTTCTCCCCCTCGGCGAACCCTTCCGCATCGGCGATTACACCTTGACCCTCTGGGTCGCCCGAAGCCCCGTCGGCCTTCTCCTTGTCCTGGGCTTGTCGTCCATCTCGGTCTTCGGGGTCATCTTCGGGGGCTGGGCCTCCAACTCCAAGTATCCCCTCCTCGGGGCCCTCCGGTCCGTCGTCCAGGTCCTGAGTTACGAAATCCCGGTCGGGTTGACCGTCCTGACGGTCGTCTTCTTGGCCAGGTCGATGGACCTCGTCCGGATCGTCGAACGCCAGCAGGAGTCCGGCGTTTGGTACGGGTTCTTGCTCCCCGTCTCGTTCCTCGTCTTCTGGATCTCGGCCATCGCCGAGACGAACCGGGCCCCCTTCGACCTCCCCGAGGCCGAGTCCGAGCTCGTCGCCGGCTACCATACCGAGTATTCCGGGATGAAGTTCGCCTTTTTCTACATGGCCGAATACGCCCACATGGTCCTGGCGTCCTCCCTCGTCGTCATCCTCTTCTTCGGCGGATGGCTGCCCCCTTTCCCCGGCGTCAAGGCCTTCGCCTTCTTCGGCGCGGTCCCGGGCTTCGTCTGGTATCTCGTCAAGATCATGTTCTTCCTCTACCTCTACGTCTGGATCCGGGCGACCTTCCCCCGCTACCGCTTCGATTCCCTGATCCGCCTGGTCTGGAAATGGCTCATCCCCCTCTCCTTGGTCAATCTCCTCGTCGTCGCCGGCCTGAGGTTCCTCCTGTGAGCGCCCTGAAAAGGCTCTTCCGGAAGATCTTCCTGGTCGACATCCTGACCGGGCTGGCCGTCACCCTCCGGTACTATTTCAGCAAGAAAGTCACCGTCCCGTACCCCGAAAAGGTCCTCCCTCCGCCCGAGCGGTTCCGGGGGATCCTCCGCCTCTACCGGAACGACCGAGGAGAGCCCCTCTGCATCGCCTGCAAGGCCTGTCAGCGGGCCTGCGGCCAGGGGTGTTTCGATATCGAGGGAAAGCGCGAAGAAGGGGCGAAGACCCTGAGGCCGGTGAAATTCGACTGGCGTCTCGACCGCTGCAGCTTCTGCGGCCTCTGCGTCGAGGTCTGTCCGACGGCCGCCATCCGGTTTTCCCGGGAATTCCGCCTCTCGACGCTCGACCGCGGGGAACTCGCTTTCTCCCACGAAGAAATGTACCTCGAGGGCGAAGCCCTCCAACATCGTCTTTGCGGAGCCTGCCGCCCATGACGTTCGCCATCTTCCTTCTCTTCGCCCTCATGGCCGTTTTCTCGGCGGTCATGGTCATCACCCGGAAGAACGCCATGCACAGCGTTCTCTACCTGGCCTTCACCGTCCTCTCGGTGGCCGGCGTCTTCTTCACCCTCCAGGCCGAGTACCTCGGGGCCATCCAGATCCTCGTCTACGGCGGCGGGATCGTCGTCCTCTACATCTTCGTCATCATCATCGTCAACCTGGACGAGGTCGTCCCCGGGCGGCGGAAGCTCATGCCGAAGGTTTTCATCTTCGCCTGGCCGGCGCTCCTCGCCCTCCAGGTCGGGTTCCTCTTCTTGCTGAACCGTCCGGTTCCTCGGGAGGGTCCGGAGGGAGGCCTGGAGTTCCGGGCCATGGCCGAGATGCTCTTCACGTCCTACGCCCTGCCGTTTGAGATCGCCTCGGTCCTTCTCCTCGCCGTCCTCATCGGGGCGGTCCTCGTCGCCAAAAGGAGGCTCTCCCGTGGTTCCGATTAACGCCGTCTTCGCCCTCGGGATCGCCCTCTTCTTTCTCGGCCTCTTCGGGGTCCTCCTCCGCAAGAACCTTGTCGTCATGCTGATGTCCCTCGAGCTCGTCCTCAACGGCATCAATGTCATTCTCGCCGGCCTGGGGTTCCATCTCCGCTCCCCGCGGGGCTCGATCTTCGCCATTTTCGTCGTCCTCATGGCCGTCGCCGAGGCGGCCGTCGGCTTCGCCCTCATCCTCTCCTATTTCCGGCGGAAGAAGACCTACGATATCGACAAGCTCAACGAGCTCAAAGGATAGCCGATGTTTGCCTGGATCCCCCTTTTCCCCCTCCTCGGCGCGCTCGCGAACGGCCTCCTGGGGATCAAATATTTTTCGAGAAAGGCCGTCCAGGCCGTGGGCGTGGGATCCGTCGCCCTGAGCTTCTTGGCCTCGGCGGCGAGTTTCGTCGCCCTCCTCCGCGGGTCCGAAGAGGTCCTCGTCGCCCGTCTCTTTTCCTGGATGACGCCGAGTCTCGTTCCCCTGGCCGGCGGAGGGAAGGCTTCGTTCGCCGTCGACCTGGCCTTCCGCTACGACTCCCTGGCCGCGGTCATGACCCTCGTCGTCACGGGGGTCGGGCTCCTCATCCACGTCTACTCCGTCGGCTACATGGCCTACGACCGGAGCCTCGCCCGCTTTTTTGCCTACCTCAACCTTTTCACCTTCGCCATGCTCGTCCTCGTCCTGGGGGCGAACCTCGCCGTCCTCTTCGTCGGCTGGGAGGGAGTCGGGCTCTGCTCCTACCTCCTCATCGGCTTCTGGTTTTCCAAGGATTCCGCGGCCGCGGCCGGCAAGAAAGCCTTCCTCACCAACCGGGTCGGCGATTTCGGATTCATCCTGGGGATCGGCGTCCTCCTCTTCGTCCTGGGGACGATCGACCTTGGAAGCATCAACCGCCTCGCCGAGGAGGGGGCGCTGACCAAGGGAGCGGCCACCGCCGCGGCCCTCCTCCTCTTTCTCGGGGCGACGGGAAAATCGGCCCAGATCCCCCTTTACACGTGGCTCCCCGACGCCATGGAGGGCCCGACGCCGGTCTCGGCCCTGATCCATGCCGCGACGATGGTCACGGCCGGAGTCTACATGGTCGCCCGGCTCCATGTCTTGTTCACCTTCTCGGGCGTCGCCCTGGACGTCATCGCCCTCGTCGGGGCGGGGACGGCCGTTTACGCCGCGACCATGGCCCTCGTCCAGTTCGACATCAAGCGGGTCCTGGCCTACTCGACGATCTCCCAGATCGGCTATATGTTCCTCGGCCTCGGCTCGGGCGCCTACGCGGCCGGCGTTTTCCACCTCATGACCCACGCCTTTTTCAAGGGGCTTCTCTTTCTCGCCGCCGGAAGCGTCATCCATGCCCTGTCCGGCGAGCAGGACATGCGGAAAATGGGAGGATTGCGGAGCCGCGTCCCCACGACGTACCGCGTCTTTCTCGTCGGGGCCCTGGCCATCGCCGGCGTCCCGGGGCTATCGGGGTTTTTCTCCAAGGACGAAATCCTGGCCTCGGCCTTCGCCTCCGGCCGGACGGTCGCTTGGGCCTTAGGAGTCCTCGGGGCGGGGATGACGGCCTTCTACATTTTCCGCCTGATCTTCCTGACGTTCTTCGGCGCTGAGCGGATGGACGAGGCGGCGAGGCGCCACTGCCATGAATCGCCTCCCGTCATGACCGTCCCCCTCCGGATTCTGGCCTTCCTCTCGGCCTTCGGCGGCTTCGTCGGCCTGCCCCGTCTTTTGGGCGGCGGAGCGTGGTTCGCCACGTTCCTCGAATCGTCGACCGGCCGCCACGCCGGGCATCTCGCCGCCGGAACCGAGGCCCTGCTCATGGCCCTCTCGGTCGGCATCGGCTTGGCCGGGATTTACGGGGCCTACGTCGTCTACGTCCGGAAAAAGGGAGCCCCGGCCTTCCGCCTGAAGGAGAGATTCGGGGCCTTGCACCGCCTCGTCTTCCGGAAATATTTCGTCGACGAATTTTACGACGGCGTCATCGTCGGCGGAGTCCTTCGCCTCGGCCGACTGGCGAGCGCCTTCGACCTCAAGGTCATCGACAGCCTCGTCGACGGAGCGGCGGCCTTGACCCGGCGGCTCTCGAAGGTTTCGATTGTTTTCGACGGGAGGGTCGTGGACGGGGCGGTCAACGGCGTCGGGGCGGTCCACCGCTTCGTCTCCCGCCTTCTCCGCCAGGTCCAGACCGGCTACGTCTACAACTACGCCCTGGCCGTCGTCTTCGGACTCGTCATCATCATCTCCCTCGTCGTCACGGTCTTCTAGGAGTCCCGATGCCCATCCTCAGCGTCATCACCTTCTTCCCCCTGGCCGGAGCGGTCCTCCTCCTAGCCTTGCCCCGCGGACGGGGGAAGGCCGTCAAGCTCGCGGCCAACGTCGTGACCGGCCTCGAGTTCGCGGCGACCCTCCTCCTCCTCCGCGGCTTCGACCCGGGGACGGCGGAGATGCAGTTCGTCGAACGCGCGCCCTGGATCAAGTCGGCGGGGATCCAGTACCTCCTGGGCATCGACGGCATCTCCCTCCTCCTCGTCCTCCTGACCTCGCTCCTGACGTTTCTCGCCACCCTCTCCTCCTGGAAGGCCGTCGCCCACCGCCTCAAGGAATACTACGTCTTTCTCCTTCTCCTCGAGGTCGGGATGATCGGCGTCTTCGTCTCCCTCGACCTCATCCTCTTTTACGTCTTCTGGGAGGTCATGCTCGTCCCGATGTACTTCCTCATCGGCATCTGGGGAGGCGAGCGCAAGCTCTACGCGGCCATCAAGTTCTTCCTCTATACCCTCTTCGGCTCGGTCATGATGCTCATCGGCATCCTCGTCGTCCGCGGCCACTACGGGACCTTCGACTGGACGGCCATGACCGGGGCGGGGACGTTCCTGCCGGCCGCGCTCCAAGGCTGGGTTTTCCTGGCCTTCGCCCTGGGCTTCGCCATCAAGGTCCCCATGTTCCCCTTCCATACGTGGCTTCCCGACGCCCACGTCGAGGCCCCCACGGCCGGCTCGGTCATTCTCGCCGGGGTGCTCCTCAAAATGGGGACGTACGGCTTCGTCCGCTTTTCCCTGCCCCTCTTCCCCGAGGCGTCCCGGAAGTTCGCCCCCCTCATGATCGGCCTCGCCCTCACGGCCATCGTCTACGGGGCGCTCGTCTCCCTCATGCAGAAGGACATGAAGAAGCTCGTCGCCTATTCCTCGGTCTCCCACATGGGCTTCGTCATGCTCGGCCTTTTCGCCTTCACGCCCTTGGCTATCAAGGGGGCCGTCCTCCAGATGATCAACCACGGGATCTCGACGGGAGCCCTCTTCTTGATCGTCGGCGTCCTTTACGAGCGGCGCCACACGCGGCTCATCGCCGACTTCGGCGGCCTGTCCTCCCGGATGCCCGTCTATGCCGCCGTCTTCCTCATCATGGCCATGTCCTCGATTGGCCTTCCCGGCCTGAACGGCTTCATCGGGGAGTTCATGATCCTCATGGGCGTCTTCCCCGTGAATTGGATCTGGACGGCCGTGGCCGGCCTGGGCATCGTCCTGGGCGCGGGCTATATGCTCTGGCTCTACCAGAGGGTCATGTTCGGCCGGCTCGACAACCCGGCCAATGCCTCCCTGGCCGACCTTTCGGCCCGCGAGTTCGCGACCTTCTTCCCCCTGCTCGTCCTGGTTTTTTGGATCGGGATCTTCCCCAAACCTTTCTTGGCGGTCATCGACCAGCCCGTGGAGAAGATCGTCCGCATCGTCCATCCGGAGAAGGAGGCGGCCGCCGTCGGTGCCGGCCCGGCCGAGGTCCGCTGATGGGTCTAGCCCTCGCCCCGGAGATCGCCGTCCTCGCCGCCGCCGTTGCGGCGATCTTCGTCCATCTCTTCGGGAAGGAACGCGGGGGGCGGGCGGCCGGCGCGGTCGCCCTGGCGGGCATCTCCGCCGCCTTGCCGGCCCTCATTCTCGCCGGGCGGTCGGGAGGCCAGTTCTTTGCCGGCTCCTTCACTCTCGACGGCTTCGCCGTCTTCTTCAAGGCCGTCGTCCTGAGCGGCGGCCTCCTGGCCATCGCCTTCTCCTTCCGTTATTTCCGCCACGAAGGGACCGAGCCCGGGGAGGCCTACGACCTCATCCTCCTGGCGATCGTGGGGATGATGTTCGCCGTCTCCGCGACGGACCTCGTCGCGGCCTATGTCGCCTTCGAGACGTTCGCCATCCCGTCCTACATCCTGACGGGCTTCTGCCGCCGCGACAAACGCTCGCCCGAGGCGGCGGTCAAATATTTTTTCCTAGGGACGCTGAGCTCGGGGATCATGCTCCTCGGGATGGCTCTCGTTTTCGGCCTGACGGGGGAAACGAACTTCGCCGCGATTGGCCGCATCCTGAACGGGGCCGGCGAACCTCTCGCCCTGACGGGGATGATCCTCTTTTTCGCCGGACTGTTCTTCAAGGCGGCCCTCGTTCCCTTTCATATGTGGGCGCCCGACGTCTACGAGGGCGCGCCCGTCCCCATCGCCGTTTTCCTTTCGACCGCCCCTAAGGCGGCCGTCTTTGCCCTCCTTATCCGGGTCGCGGCCGGCCTCTTCGGCCGGTTCGAAGCCCAATGGACGGGCCTCTTCCAGGTCCTGGCCCTGGCGACGATGTTCTGGGGAAATCTTGCCGCCCTCCTCCAGAGGAACATCAAGCGGATGATGGCCTACTCCTCCATCGCCCATGCCGGCTATATCGCCATCGGGCTGGCGGCCTGGGGCGGGCCGGGCCGGACGGCGGTCATGTTCTATCTCTTCGTCTACGTTTTCATGAACGCCGCCGCCTTCGGCCTCGTCCTTCTCTGGACGAAGGGCTCGGGGTTCGGGGAGGAGGTCTCCGACCTCCGCGGCCTGGCCCGGATGTCGCCCTTGGCCGCGGCGAGCCTCGTCTTCGTCCTCCTCTCCCTGACCGGCATCCCGCCGACGGCCGGATTCATGGGGAAATACCTCCTCTTCCAGGCCGCGGTCGGCCGCAAGCTCTATCTCCTCGCCGCGGCCGGCGCCCTGAACTCGGCGATCTCTCTTTTCTATTACTTTCGGATCGGCCGGGCGATGTTCATGGAAGAGCGCCCTTCGGACTCCGCGGCCGCCCGTCCATCCCCATCCGTCGTGGCCGTCCTGGCCCTGTGCGCCCTCATCCTCCTCATCCTCGGCGTCCTGCCCCATCTCGTCTCGGACTGGGCCTCCGCGGCTACGTTTTTGAATCCGTAGTCTTTTTCCCCGGGCCGTCGAAGGCTAGCCTTTTCGGGCTTGACAGCTAATTCTTTTTGTGTTAAGGACTTATACAGTCTAAGGTTTTCAGCGGGCTAAGGACTGAGGTTTGGCACAAAAGGAAACATCCGTTTTTTCTCCGTCCGGCCCCTTTTTTGAAGGGAGAGAACCCATGGCCAGGGAAAATTTCTTCAACCTCAAGGACATCCATGCGGAGTCGGCGGTGCCTCCCGCGGCCGAGAATCCGGCGGCCGGGACGCCGGCCTCGGACATCGAAGAAGCCCCTCCCCCCGCGTCCCCCAGCCCTCAAGAGGAAGACCGTCTCGTTCCGGGTTCGGTCACGGTCGACTATCTTCCGGAGTTCGAGACTCCGCTTCGGGTCCAGTCGAAGCCGCCGAAGGAGAAGGAGGATTTCGTCGAGGGGCCCATCGGTCTGGACATCGGAACGACCCATATCGTCCTGGCCGAGAAAAAGGGCTCGATGATCAAGACGTCCCTCCTGCCGAACGCCTTTTTCACCGTTCCTTACTCGGGCTTGACGCGGCAGGCCCTCCTCCGCGACCAGGTCCTCTTCTTCGAAAAGAACTCGACCCTCTACCTCCTCGGCCATTCGGCCGAGGACTTCGCCAACATCTTCCGGGGGAACATCAAGCGCCCGATCGAGAACGGGATCCTCAACCCCAAGGAAAACGAGAGCGAGCCCATTCTCAAGGCGATGATCAACCGCTTGGTTAAGCCGCCGCGGAAAAGGGGGGAGCGGATTTGTTTCAGCATGCCGGGAGAGCCCCTCGACAAACCCGGAACCTCTCTCATCTATCACGAGTCGATCATCAAGGAGCATCTCTCGGGGCTGGGATACGACCCCCAGTCGGTCAACGAAGGCATGGCCATCGTCCTCTCCGAGCTCGCCGGCGGCAATTTCACCGGGATCGGCATCAGCCTCGGAGGAGGGATGTGCAATGTCTGCTTCTCCTATCTGACGGTCCCGGTCGTCGCTTTCAGCCTCCTCAAGGGCGGCGATTTCATCGACCAGATGGTCGCCCAGTCGATCGGCGAGCCGGTCCTGAAGGTCAAACAGGTCAAGGAGACCGCCCTCGACCTGTCGGCTTCCGCCCGGGATAAGATTGAGATGGGATTGAACATCTATTACGACGACTTGTTCACCCACCTCCTCCAGCACCTCCAGAACGTCTTGGCCGCCTCCGACAACATCCCCCGGCTTTCGCGTCCCCTGCCGATCGTCCTCGGCGGGGGGACGGCCCTGCCTCGCGGCGTCCGGGACAGGTTCTGGAAGCATTTGAAGGCGACGCCCCTGCCCTGCGAGATCTCCGAGGTCGTCTTGGCCGCCAAGCCGCTCTACGCCACGGCCAAGGGGGCCTTGATGATGGCCCTTCTCGGGGATTAGACGGCCCATGGCCGTCGCGATCGTCGTTTATTCGGCCGACAGAGTCCGGGCGAATATCATCGGCCGCTCTCTGGGGCAGCGCCGGCGCGAAGCCGCCGTCTTCGAGTCTTTTTATCCGGCCCGGGAAGCCGTCTTGAAGAATCCCCCCGACTTCCTGATTTACGAGTCTCTCCGGGGTTCGCCGACGGAATGGAAATTCTTCCGGAGCTTCGCCGCGACCCATCCCCAGACCGAAATCCTCTATCTCGTCGGAACGGCCCGGAAGGCCGAGCTCACGGCGGCCGGATTGTCGGCCAAGGCCTGCCTGGCCGAGGAGCTGGACCCGGAGAGGATCATGGTCTTGGCCGAGGAAAGGATCCGGGCGATCGAGATCGCCCAGGCCCCGCCTCTCCGGAAATCCCTCCTGATATCCCGGGGCAAGATCCGGAAGACCGTCCGGAAGGCCGTGAGGCGAATTCCTCTCGCTGTGGCTCTCGTCCTCGGGGCGGGAGTCGGATATGTCCTCTGGTCGATGTCCGGCCTGCCGCGGGTCGAGCTCCTGGGCGAATACGCCCCCCTGGAGGCGTCGAAAGTCTATTCCCAGGACAATGTCCTCCTGACCGAATATTACCTTGAGCGGAGGACCTTCCTTTCCTCGGACCGGATCCCCGAGCGGGTCAAGGCCGCTTTTCTCGCCGCCGAAGACAAGCGCTTCTACAGCCACGTCGGGATCGACCCCGTACGTCTTGTCCGGGCCTTCATCGAGAACATCAAACAAGGCGGATACGTCCAGGGCGGAAGCACGATCACCCAGCAGCTGGCCCGGATGCTGTTCCTGAAGCCGGAAAAGTCCATCCGCCGCAAGATCCAGGAAATCGCTTTGGCCCTCAAGATCGAGAGGCGCTACACGAAGGACGAAATCCTGGGCCTCTATCTCAACCAGACTTACTTTGGAACGCGGGCCTACGGCCTCGAAGCGGCGGCCCAGACCTACTTCGGGAAGACCGCCGCCGACCTGACGATCGCCGAGGCGGCGGTTCTGGCCGCGCTCCCCAAGGCTCCCTCGCTCTATTCGCCCTTCCGCAACCCGGAGCGCTGCCGGGAGCGGCGGGATTACGTCCTCATGAGGCTGCTGAAGAACGGGGCGATCACCGCCGCCGAATACGAAGCCGCCGTGGTGACGGCCGTGCCCGAGGTCTTTCACGCGCCGATCCGGAAGGCCCCCTACTTTCTCGATTATTGCCGGTCCGAACTCGAGGACAAGTTCGGCAGCCGGCTTCAAACGGCGGGATTGGAGATCGTCACGACTCTCGACTATCGAATCCAGGAGAAGGCCGAGTACGCCGTCGCCGAGGGGATGGAGGACCTCCGGGCCCGCGGGTTGGACGGGCTCCAGGCGGCCTTGGTCGCCCTCGAGCTCGGCTCGGGGCGCATCCTGGCGATGGTCGGCGGGACGGATTACGCCGAATCCCAGTTCAACCGGGCGACCCTGGCCCGCCGCCAGCCCGGCTCGATTTTCAAGCCTTTCGTCTACCTGGCCGCCCTGGAGAAAGGATTCCGGCCCGAAGGGGCGATCGTCTACAAGCGTCTCCGGCCGGTCGATGCCGAGACCGAGGATCCCGAAAGTCCCTCCAACGGGAACGGCGACGGCGAGGAAACGGAGACCGTCGCCATCCCTCTTCGCGTCGCCCTGGCCCATTCGCTGAACGGCCCGACGGTCACCTTGGCCTATCAGGTGGGACTGCGGACGGTCTTTTCCACGGCCCGGCGGCTGGGGATCAAGAGCGAGATTCGTCCTTTCGTCTCTTCCGTCCTCGGCGCCTCGGAAGCGACCCTCCTCGAGTATGTCGCGGCCTATGCGACTCTGGCGACTTCGGTCCGGCAGAACCCCGTTTCGATCGACCGGGTGATCGATCGCACCCGGCCCAGCGTCTGGAAACCGCAGCCCCAAGGGGAAGACGTCCTCGAGCCCGACGTCCGGAGGGGGATTTGCTCCCTTCTCCGGGCGGTCATCCTCGAAGGGACGGGCGCTCCGGCCGGCGTTCTGGGACGGCCGGTTTATGGAAAGACGGGGACGACGAACGACGCCGCCGACGCCTGGTTCGTCGGGTTCGACGACCGGGTCGCCGTCGGCGTCTGGGTCGGGAGGGACAGCCGGGCGCCCATCGGGCCCGAAGAAGAGGGACGGACGGCCGCCCTGCCGATCTGGATCGCCTTCATGCGGAACCTGGAAGGGCTTTAGCCCGCCTCAGGGAAGAGGGGACTTCCAGAAGCGGATCCCGTGGCGCTTGACCTTTTCGTTAAGGGTCGTGTATTTGAGGCCCAGCAGGCGCGCGGCTTCCTTTTGATTGCCGCGGGAGCGGGCCAGGGCCCGGACGATGATCCCGCGTTCGATATCCTGGAGGAGGTCGTTGAGGTCGAGGGGAAGGTCCGCGGCGAGAAGACGCAAGGCCGAGGCCGCGGTCGCCGTCGTTTCGGTCGGGGATCCGTTCGGCCTCCGGGTCAGGGTGCCGGCTGCCGAAGCGGGAACGAGAGCGGCGAGGCACCGGCCGTTATCGGGATTCATGGGCGTCCTCCTCGACTTGAGTCCGTTCAGCCTGATATACGCGCGTTTCGAGAAAAACTCATCGAACTTTCGGCCTGGAACCTAGAAATAGGACGTTTTTCCCATCCGTTCGGGCGGATTTCGGGTAAACGGACTCTCGCTCCCCGTCGTATTCCCGGTGTGGAGATGAGAAGGCGTTTGAGCGGCCGGCGGGCGGTCCGGACGATCGCCGCGGCGACGTTTATGGCTTTTTTAGCCGCCTGCGCGACGGTCCCCGTTCCCAGCCCCGTCCCTCCTCCGGTTACCCCGCCCGAGCCTTCCCCTCCCCCCGACGCCGACGGCCAAATTCGTCAAGCCGAGGTTTTGGCGGGCAGGGGGAGTTATCTCCAGCTCCAGCGGGCCTTCGAAATCTACGAGCGGCTCCACGGCTTCGCCGCGCTAAAACCGCGCTTGGCGGCTCCGTTCCTTGAGACCGCCTTGCTCTTGACCGTCCGGGAGAAGGAGCTGGGAATCTGGAATACGTCTTTCGTCGACCGGGCCGTCGGGCTCTTTAACGAAAATCCCCCGCTGGCCGGGTATCGGACTTGGCTCAATCTGGCCGGCTATTTGTGGCCCAAAGGGCGGGGCGTCGTCCCGAAGGTCGACGACCGCTTTCTCCCCGACGCTCTCGCCCCGGCCTTGAAAGCCGCCGCGGGCGAGATGGCCGAAGGCGCGGCCCGAAGCCCCGCCCTGGCCTACTTGTTCGCCAGCTACAAATGGTACGACCTCAAGCCGCTCGAGAAAGCCGACGGCCTGGACGACCTCGTCTCGGCCTTTCCGAATTCCCTCCTCTTGAAATTCAAAAAGGCCCTCCTGCCCGCCGAGAACGGGCCGCTTCTCGAGGCCCTGCTCGCCGAGGAGCCGGAATTCGTCGAGGCGTATTTCCATCTCGGCGTCGTCTCCCTGGCCAGGGGAAAGCTCGTCGAGGCCGAGGAGCGACTCCTCAAGGCGCTGCCGGCCCTGTCCCGCTCCCAGGCCCTGCTCATCCGCCTCGCCTCGGTCTATTTCGCCCTCGAAGAAGTCGATTCCAGCCTGGAATATTTCGAGAAAGCCCTTTTCGCCTTCGCCGATAACGGCGACGCCCTCCTGGGCAAGGCGATTTGCCTCGGCCTCCTCGGCCGGAATGACGAGGCCCAGGCCGTCTTGGACCGCATCCTCGCCCTGGGCGGTATTCTCACCGGGGAGTGCCATTACTGGAAGGCCTGGAATCATCAGGCCAGGAAGGACCTCGAGGCGGCGGCGGGGGAGATCGCTCGGGCCAAGGACCTTCTCCCGACGAGCGCCGAGGTGTTCGCCCTTTCCGGCGAAGTCGAAATGGAAAAGGGACGTCTGGCCGAAGCCGAACGGGACCTTCAAGAATCCTTGAAGTTCAACCAGGCCGACGCCCAGGTGATGTTCAACCTCGGCAACGTCTATGCCCTCCAATCCCGGTGGCTGGACTCGGCGGTCGTCTACCGGACGTCGGGTTTCGTCTTCGGCGAGAACGCGAAGTCCCTGACGGCGAAAATCGCCGAAGTCCGGGAATCGGGCTTGTCCGAAGCGCGCAAGGCCCGCCTCCTCCGAAAAAAGGAGCTCCAGCGGCGCCAGGCGGAGGTTTCGCGGGCCACGGCGTTTTTCAACGCCGCGGCGGGATATGCGAATTCGGGGAACGCCGTCCTCGCCCTGGCCTCGGCCCAGGACGCCGCCGTTCACCCGGCCATGGCCGCGAGGGCCAAGGAGCTCATCGCCGAGATCCGGAAGCGGATGAGCCTCCGCTGACCTGGCGGCCGGACCCGCCGGACCGGTTCTCCCTCAGACCGCGTCGCGGAAGTGGAAGCCGTACTTGACGGCCTCGACGTTCTTCTCGAGGGACCGCTTGGGGAGGATGTCGGCGATGTTGAGGAGAAGGTTCCTTTGGGGGGGCGTTCAGATCTTTTGTTTCTCCAATTTCTGCAGAAAATCCAGGACAGGCAGGGCTTCGATGCCGTCCTCGGTGCGAAAGGGACGGTCCCCCAAGAAAATGACGATGCGGCGGCGGATGCCTTTGAGAGCGGCAATGGCTTTCAGTCCCTTGAGGTCGTGAGAGGAGAGGTTTTCCTTGGCCTTGACCTCGATGGCGGTGAATTCCTTGTCGCGCTGGATGAGGAAGTCGACCTCGGTTCCCCCCTCCGTCGGCGACCAGTAGAACAATCCATCGTACCGCAGGCCCAGCCCGCTGCCGGGTTCGCCGTACGCTTTCAGCAGAGCGCCGATCCAGCCTTCGAACAACGGGCCGCGCTCCAATTCGCCGGGCGGATGGAATTCCCGCTTCACCGCCCGCATGACTCCCGGATCGATCCAGTACACCTTGGGGTGAGTCCGTTCCTTGACCCGGAGCTTGGCCTCATAGGCCGGCAGCTGCCAGACGAGGTGGGTATCGCCCAGGATATCGAGATAGCTGGTGATCGTCGTCCGGGCCACTCCCGCGTCACGGGCCAAGCCGGAGGCGTTGAGAATCTGGCCGTGGAAAAGGGCGGCAATCGGCAGAAAGCGCGCGAATCCCGGAAGATTCCGGACCAGCGCCTCCGCCTGGATTTCCTGCTTCAAGTACAGCTGCACGTACGCGTCGAGGCTCTCCGCCTTGGAGAGAGACCGCCAGATTACGGGCAGACTGCCGAACTGCAGCACCTCTGCCAAGTCGAAATCCGTCCCGAGTTCCTGGGGCAGCAACGGAAACATGACCCGCCGGACGGCGCGGCCCGCCAGCAGGTTCGTGCCCGCCTGCTTCAGCTTCCGGGCGCTCGATCCCAGAAGGACGAACCTCAGCCCGCGGTCTTCGATGAACCGGTGGATGTCGTTGAGCAGCGAAGGCAGTCGCTGGACCTCATCGACAACGACCGTCTTTCCGGCGGGAATCCGGAGGAGCTCCCGGCCGAACAGACGGGCATCGCGCAGGTAGCCTTGAAAAAGCCCCTCGTCCAGGAGGTCGAAGCGCGGGGCCTGCGGAAAAGTTTGCCGAGCCCAGGTGCTTTTTCCCGTCCCCCGCATGCCGAACAGGAAGAAACTTTGTCGCGGAGCTTTCAGCAGCCGTCGATAGAGCCGCCTTTTCATCATGTCGTCAAAAATACCGGAAAATTAACGGCGTGTCAACAGAACCGTTGAAGGCGAGCCGAATTGGCTCAGCGGGGACAGACGCTCAGACCGCGTCTCGGAAGTGGAAGCCGTACTTGACGGCCTCGACGTTCTTCTCGAGCGACCGCTTGGGGAGGATGTCGGCGATGTTGAGGATGAGGATGTTGATCCCGATGTAGCGGAGGATCCGGCCGAGGGCGATCATATTGATATAGATCTTGCTCCCGAACATCGAGACGGCGACGTTCTCGAAGCCGTACGACGTGCCCTTCCGGCTCTGGATGCTGCAGGTCAGGTCCTCGGAGTCGCAGAAGCTCTCGTCGATGACCAGGGCCTTGGCCGGGAACCACTCCCGCTTCTTGGTGAATTTGATGAGAATGTCGGCCTCGTCGATGATCGGGTTCTCGATCTTCGCCTCGGAATAGATGAGGTCGGCGTTGATCGACCCGCTCCGGACGGCGGCGTCGTACTGGAGGTTGAGGGACACCTCGTGGCCGAGCTGGGCCAGGATCGAGGCCAGGGTATAGGAGAGGAGCTTGACCCCCTGGCCGGCCTCGCCGATGATCCGGATCTTCCTCTCGACGTTGGCCTTGTCCGGGTCCCCGACGCATTTGAAGATGTTCTGGATCGGAAAGCCGAACATGCTCTTCTCGATGAGGACGCCCTTCCGGAAGCCCAGGCGCTCGCTGAAGCCGAGAAACTTGTTGTGCTCGGCGTAGGCGTACATCTCGATCTTATACGCTCCCCGGGCGACGACCTCCCTCTCGGCCTGGGCCAGGAGGTCCTTGACGATCCCCTTGGCCCGGAATTCCCTCTCGCAGTAGATCCAGTAGATCGTGAAAACGTAATGGAACAGCCAGCCGAAGAGGAAGGCGACGACCCGGCCCTCGACCTCGACGACGAACATCAGGGATTGTTCGTCCCCGCAGAGCTCGTGGAGGGCCTCGCCGGTGAAGTTGGCCTTCAGGGCGGTCCGGACCTCCGGGCTTTCCCGGGCGTAGATCTCCTCGATGAGCCGCCCCATCAGGGCGTTGACGGTCGGGCAATCCTCGGGCCGGGCGATCCTAATGTCCATGTTTGACGACTCCGAGTTCGTTGTCGGCCAGGCGTCCGGCCGGGGCGGGATTGATCTTGAAGTCGGCCTTGACTTTGAAGAGCATCTCGTAGCCATTCTTGAAGCCGAGACGCCGGCCGAAGTTCTCGATGCAGAAGGCCATGACGTCGATGAAAGCGAAGCCGGGCCATTCGATCGCCTCCCGGAGCGATTTCTGGAGGTGGTTGACCTGGTAGACCGAGGCGCGGGCGTAGAAGTGGCGGGGTCCGGCCGTGGCGATGGCCTGGATGTTGATCGGGGCGAAGGCCGTCCCGTGGGGGGAGGTCAGCGTTTTTTCCCCCGAGGGCGTCGTCGGGGCCATCTGGCCGCCGGTCATGCCGTAGATCCCGTTGTTGACGCAGATGACGGTCAGGTCGACGTCCCGGCGGGAAGCGTGGAGGAAATGATTGCCGCCGATCCCGACAAGGTCCCCGTCGCCGCTGAAGACGATGACCTTCAGGCCCGGGTTGGCCCGCTTGATGCCCTCCGCCACGGCGACGGCCCGGCCGTGGGTCGTGTGGACGCTGTCGCAGTCGAAGTAGCCGGCCGCCCGCCCGCTGCAGCCGATGCCCGAGACGACGACGAGCTCCTCCCGCGGGACGGAGAGTTTTTCCAGGACGAAGGTCAAGCTCTTGAAGATCGTCCCGATGGCGCAGCCCGGGCACCAGGTCGAGGGCATCCGCTCCCACTTGACGTAGTCTTTATAGTTCATGGAGGCGCTCTCGGATTTCATGAAGGCGGATATCCCCCCCGAGGACCGGGACGCTCAGAACGTCCCGCTTGAGGAGCCGCTGGACCTCGCCGGCGTACTGGCCGTCGTTCATCTCGACGACGATGACCTTGTCGTGGGCGTCGGCGGCGGTCCGGATCTCGTCCTCGAGGAGGGGGAACATCCGGACGGGCTTGAAGAGGGAGTATTCCTTGCGCAGGGGAAGGACGACCCGGAAGGTGATGCCGTAGGCGATGATCAGGGCCTTGGCCGAGGGATTCGGAAGATACTCGAAGAGACGGTAGTTCGCCGCCACGCCGCTCATCTTGGCTTTGACCCGGGCGTGCCATTCCCGGTAGTAGGCCGTGTCCTTGGTTCGGGGGACGCCGTCCTTGGCCAGGAGGCCGGTGAAATGCCGCCGTCCCCGGCCGAGGGGAGCCAGGGTCCGGGGCTTGATCTCGACCTCGACGGCCTCGAGGTCGACGGTCTCGGCGAGGTGGGACAGGAAGCCGTCCGAGAGGAGGATGACCGGGCTCCGCGATTCCTCGGCGGCGTTGAAGGCCTCGATGGTGACGCGGTAGCACTCCTCGACGGAGGCGGGATAGAAGACGAGGGGATGAGAGTCCCCGTGGCTGCCGTGGACCGACTGGAGGACGTCGCCTTGGGAAGGAAGGGTCGGCATCCCCGTGCTCGGCCCGACGCGCATGACGTCGACGACGACGAGGGGGACTTCCATCATGTGGGCCAGGCCGATCCCCTCCTGCTTGAGGGACATCCCCGGCCCGGCCGTCGAGGTCATGGCCTTCCGGCCGGCCAGGCTTCCCCCGATGGCGTGATGAATGGCCGCGATCTCGTCCTCGGCGTGGAGGAAGACGATCTCGCCTTCCTTCTCGGCGAGGACGTGCATGATTTCCGAGGCCGGGGTGATGGGATAGGCGGCGAAGAAGGACATCCCCGCCTTCAGGGCCCCGAGGGCCACGGCTTCGTTCCCCATGATCAGGCGCTTCATTTTTTCTTCGGCTTGGCTTCGATGGCGAAGTCCGGGCAGTATTTCTCGCAGAGCTGGCACTGGATGCATTTGCCCAGGGAGACCATGTCGTCCTCGGCGTTGAATTCGAGGTTCTTCGTCGGGCAGATGTTGACGCAGGTGAAGCAATGCTTGCAGTAGTCCGGCATCCAGGTCAGGAAGGCGTCGAGGTCGCGCCGTTCGGATTTCATCAGGAAGAAAGACCGTCCTTCGTCGCGGGGTGCGCGGGAGGCTTCTCGAGGGAGGAGAGGCGGTCGACCTCGCGGACCTTGAGGCGGAGGACATAAAGGAGGACGGCGATCGAAAACCACATCCAGAAGAGGAAGACGATGACGGCCGAACGCTCCCTGATGTCCTTCGGCCCGGGGACGATGTCCTCGGTCCGGACCTTTGGCTTCGCCGGCGCAGGCTTGGCCTGAAGGCCGGGGGACTCTTCCTGGCTGTCGCCGGCCGCGGCCGCGGTCCAGGGAAGGAGGAGGGCGGCCAGGACCGCCCAGGCGGCGAGTTTTCGTCCGTCGATCCTCATAGGAGGCTCCAAATGGACATCCCCAGGGCGTAGGCCAGGAAGACGAGGAAGGCCGCGGTGATGATCTTGCCTTTTCGCGTCTCGGGACGGTTGTCGATGAAGGGCAGGAGGAAGAAGGCCAGGACGCCGAGGCCGATGTGGAAGACGGCGATCGTCTCCCCCGGGACGAAGAAGACGTTGGCCGGGAAGAGCTTGAGCGTCTGGAAGAGGAAAAGGAAGTACCATTCCGGCTTGATCCCCTCGGGCGCGGGGGCCATGAGGTCGGCCGGCGGGCCGAGCGACGGGGCGAAGAGAACCGCAACCGTGATCAGGATGCCCAGGAGGACGAGCCAGACGGAGATCTCCCGGAAGACGAAATTCGGCCAGAAAGACATGGCCGGGACTTTCTCCTTCCGGAGCTCGGCTTCGAGGGGAAGGCTCATCCCGAGTTTCTGGATGAGATAGACGTGAACGGCCAGAACGAGGAACATGATCAGGGGGAGGACCGAGACATGGAGGGTGAAGAACCGGCTCAAGGTGTCGCCGGTGACGTCGTCGCCGCCGCGGAGGAATTTCGTCGCCCATTCCCCGACGACGGGAACGGCCGTGGGGATATCGGTGCCGACCTTGGTCGCGGCCAGCGAGAGTTCGTCCCAGGGGAGGAGATAGCCGGTGAATCCGAAAAAGAGCGACACGGCGAGGAGGAGGACGCCCGTCATCCAGGTCAGCTCCCGCGGCCGCCGGTAGGCCTTCGTCAGGGCGATGCTGCCGAGATGGAGGAAGACGGTCGCGATCATGAACGTCGCCGACCAGCTGTGGACCGAGCGGATGATCCACCCGAGGGTGATTTCGGTCATGATCCGCTCGATGCTGGCGTTGGCCCCTTCGAGGGTCGGCCGGTAATAGAAGGCCAGGAGGATGCCGGTCACGATTTGGATCCCGAGAAAGACGAGGATCGCGCTGCCGGTGTAGGACCAGATCGTGTGCTTGTGGACGGGGACTTCTTTATGGGTTCCGAAGCGGACGATGTCCGAGAGGCCCAAGCGCTCTTCAAACCAGGCGGCGAGCTTGCTCATTCCCTCAACCCTCCGCCTTCCGGACGATGAGCTCCTCGCCCACGACGGCCGCCGTCAAGCGGCGGAGAGGGGAGGGCGGCGGGCCCTGGATGTTCCGGCCGTTCTCGTCGTACCAGCCGTCGTGGCAGGCGCAGAAGAATTTCTTCCGGTCGGGAAGGTAGGCGACGTTGCAGTCGAGGTGGGTGCAGACGCCGACGAGGGCGAGGTACGTCCCGTCTTCTTGTCGCTTCAAGAATCCGGGCTTGATCCCCCAAGCGAATCCCTTGACGTCGCCGGGGGCCATGTCCTTGTAGTCGGCCAGGGGGAGCTTAACCTCGTCGGGTTCCTTGTAGGGCGGAAAGACGAAGCGGATGACGGGGCCGAGAAACGTCCCGGCGAAGGCCCCGCCCAAGCCGGCCAGGAGGCCGTTGAGGAAGCGGCGGCGGGAGAAGAGCGAAAAGAGGATTTTCATCGCTTTCCCTTGAAAAGGCGTTTCGTCCGGCGGGCGACCAGGGTCCGACGGAGTCCTTCGATCCCGTCGGCGGGCCGGACGCTCTTGGGGCAGACCTCGTTGCAGCGGAAGACCGTATCGCAGCCCCAGGCTCCGGCCGGGTTGTCAACCTTGGCCAAGGATTTGAAGGGCCGCCTGTCGCGGGGATCGCGGACGAAGCGATAGAGCTTGGCCAGGGCGGCCGGACCGAGATAGCGTCCGTCGCGCGAGGCGACCGGACAGGCGGCGTAGCAGCAGGCGCACAGGATGCAGGTGATGTACTGGTAGACCTTCTCCATCTTCTCCTCGGCGACGCGGTGGCCGCCGGGCGGCGCCTCGCCTTCGGGCTGGAGATAGGGCTCGATGTGTCGATAAGCTTCCCAGAAGGGGGCCAGGTCGACGACGAGGTCCTTCTGGATCTCGAGGTTGGGCAGGGGTTCGACGACGATGAGGTCGGCGTCGATCCGGCCGACGATCTCTTTGCAGGCCAGGCAGATCTTCCCGTTGACCGTCAAGCCGCACGAGCCGCAGACAGCCTCCCGGCAGCTGTAGCGGAAGGCCAGCGACGGATCCTGCTGGTCGCGGATGTCCTTGAGGGCCTCGAGGATGGAATCCGTGGGCTTGGGGTCGTGGCGGTATTCCCGGAAATGGGGGATCTTGTCGACCAGCGGGTCGAAGCGCAGGATCTTGAAGGTCTTGGCCATGGCGTCCCTAATACTTCCGTTCCTGCGGTTTGTACTTGTCGGTCTTGACCGGCCGGTAGCTCATCTCCGGACCCTTCTCCGTCCAGGCGACGATCGTGTGCTTCAGCCATTGGGCGTCCAGCCGGATCGGGAAATCGCGGCGGTAGTGGGAGCCCCGCGTTTCCTCGCGGAGGAGGGCTCCCTGGACGATGACCTCGGCGACGTCGAGCATGTAGCCGAACTCGACAAGGACGAGAAGCTCCTGGCAGTACTTTCCGATGGAGCCGAAAATGAAGGCTTTCGGGTAGGCGGAGCGGAGCTCCCGGATTTCCTCCAGGGCCGCGGCCAGGGGCTTGGCCGTCCGGAAGATTCCGGCGTTGTCGCTCATCGTCTTTTTCAGGCGGTTGAGGAGGCGGAAGACGTTCTCGCCCGTGTCCCGGCGCTTGATCTCGGCGAGCCGGTCCCCGAACCGGCGCGTTTCGTCTTCCAGGGAGCGCTCCGGCGCCCCGGGGGGGGAGCTTCCCTTGACGTATCGGGACGCCGAAGCGCCGGCGATCCTGCCGAAGACGACGGCTTCGAGGAGGGAGTTTCCTCCCAGACGGTTGGCCCCGTGGACGCTGACGCAGGCGCACTCGCCCGCGGCGTAAAATCCCTCGACGGGGGAGGCGCAATCGGCGTCGACGTCGATCCCGCCCATGGAATAGTGCTGGGCGGGCTGGATGGGGATCGGCGTATCCATCGGGTCCAAGCTGAGGAAGTTCACGCAGATATCCCGGATGCCGGGCAGGCGCTTGAGGATTTTCTCCCTCCCGAGGTGGCGGAGGTCGAGGTGGACGTATTCGTTGGCGAAGCCGTTGCCCTTGTCGACTTCGGTCTGGATGGCCCGGGCGACGATGTCTCGGGGGGCGAGCTCCATGGCCTTGGGGGCGTAGTCTTCCATGAAGCGGCGTCCTTGGTTGTTGACAAGGTAGCCCCCTTCGCCCCGGGCGGCTTCGGAGATGAGGATATTCTTCCCGAAAATCGTGGTCGGGTGGAACTGGACGAACTCCATGTCCTTGAGGGGGACGCCCGCCCGGAAGGCCATGCCGATCCCCCCGCCGAGGTTGATGTAGGCGTTGGTCGAGCGGAGGAAGACTCGCCCGTAGCCGCCGGTGGCGAAGATGACGGCCCGGGCCTCGAGGGGCAGGATCTCGCCGTTTCCCATGTCGTAGGCGACGAGACCGAGGCACCGGCCGTCGCGGACGACGAGGGAGGCAACCAGCCACTCCTCGTAGAAGGTCACGCCCCGACGGACGCACTGCTCGTAAAGGGTGTGGAGGAGAACCTGGCCGGTCCGGTCCTGGGCGTAGCATGTCCGGGGGAATCCGGCTCCGCCGAAGGGCCTCTGGGCGATCGTCCCGTCCGGAAAGCGGCTGAAGGGGACGCCCCAATGGTCGAGGTCGTACATGGCCGGGACGGCCATCCGGCAGAGGAGCTCGGCCGAGTCCTGGTCGGCGAGATAATCGCTCCCTTTGATCGTGTCGAAGGCGTGCTTTTGCCAGGTGTCGTCCTTCCCGTCGGGGTTGTTCCCCAGGGCGGCGTTGATGCCGCCCTGGGCGGCGACGGAGTGGGAGCGGAGGGGGTGGACCTTGGAGACGACGGCAACCTTGAGGGCCGGGTCGGCGCTCAGGGCCGCGGCCAGGCCCGCCAGCCCTCCGCCGACGATCAGGATGTCGTGTTCGAGCATCAGTAGTTCCGGGTGAAGTAGAGGACCAAGAGGGCCGCCGCGAGGACTGTCCCGAGGATGGTGAAGACCCAGAAGAGGAGCTTCTCCTTCCGGACGCCGAGGTCGATGATGATCGTCCGGAGGCCGTAGAGGGCGTGGTAGACCCCGGCGACGATGAGGAAGGAGTCGGTGAGCTTGTTCGTGTGGAGGAGGAGGGCCCAGTCGGGCTTCTGGCCCTTGGTCATCAGGAAGAACGAGGTCAGGAACTTGACGGCCAGGAGGAGGATGAGGAGGATCCCGCTCAACCGGTGGAAAATCCAGATGAACATCGCGTCTTCCTTTCCGGGATTTGGCCCTTATCCTAGCAAAAAGCCCGGCCGCCAACAAGCGGCTATTATAGGTTAATTAACCCTATCGATTCAATAAGAATTAGCCGGCGGGCGGCGGATTTGACCGTCCCGGCCGAGTGTGGTAGAAAAATTCTTTCATTTCAACCGCCGGAGGGAATCATGGACAAGAAGCTTCTCGTTCTCCTGACTCTGGCCGTCCTGGCGGCCGTCCCAGCCTGCAAGAAGGCGGCCCAGATCGCTTATCCCGTGACGGCCAAGGTCGACCAGGTCGACGACTATTTCGGGACGAAGGTCCCCGACCCCTACCGCTGGCTCGAGGACGACCGCTCGGCCGAGACGGCGAAGTGGGTCGAGGCCCAGAACGCGGTGACCTTCGACTACCTGGCCAAAATCCCCTTCCGCGAGACGCTCCGGAAACGGCTGACGGAAATCTACAATTATCCCCGCTATTCCTCGCCCTTCCGGGTGGGCGAAACCTACTTCTTCTCCAAGAACGACGGCCTCCAGAACCAGGCCGTGATCTACGTCCAGAAGGGCCTGGACGGCGCCCCCGAAGTCTTCATCGACCCCAACGCCCTCTCGCCCGACGGGACGGTCCGGGTCGGGTTGATCGGGCCCTCGGGCGACAAGAAATACATGGCCGTCTCCCGGGGCGAGGCCGGGTCGGACTGGTCCGAGATCCGGGTCATGGAAATCGCCACGAAAAGGGAACTCCCTGACGTCCTGAAATGGGTCAAGTTCTCCGGGGCGGCCTGGTGGAAAGACGGCTTCTTCTACAGCCGCTACGACAAGCCGGAAGAGGGCAAGGAGCTCACGGCCAAGAACGAGTTCGAGAAGGTCTGCTACCATAAGCTCGGCGACCCCCAGGAGAAGGACGTCCTCGTCTACGAGGACAAGGCCCACCCCCTCCGCTATTTCAGCCTGGGCGTCAGCGAGGACGAAAAGTACGCCTTCCTGACGGTCAGCGAGGGGACCTCGGGGACCGAGCTCTATTGGAAAGACCTCTCGAAGAAGAACGCCGGCTTCGAGCTCCTGATGAAGGGCTTCGACCATGACAGCGGGGTCATCGACAACGTCGGCGACAAGTTCCTCGTCCAAACCAACCTCGAGGCCCCCAACGCCAAAATCGTCCTCGTCAATCCCAAGAAGCCGGACAAGGCGAATTGGACCGTGGTCATCCCCGAGAAGCCGGAGGTTCTGAGCGGCGCGGGAACGGCCGGCGGCCAGCTCTTCTGCACCTACCTCAAGGACGCGAACACCAAGGTCTTCCAGCACAACCTCGACGGAACCCTCGTCCGGGAGATCGGGCTTCCCGCCCTGGGAACGGCGGGCGGTTTCGGCGGATGGCGCGACGACAAGGTCCTCTTCTACAGTTTCACCTCCTTCACCTTCCCGGCGACGATTTACAAATATGACATCGCGACCGGAGCCTCCGAGGTCTTCCGCAAACCCGAGGTCAAATTCACCCCCGAAGACTACGAGACCAAGCAGGTTTTTTTCGCCAGCAAGGACGGAACCCAGGTCCCGATGTTCGTCGTCCACAAGAAGGGCCTGGCCCTCGACGGCCGGAATCCCTGCTTCCTGACGGCCTACGGCGGATTCAACATCAGCATCCAGCCCGGCTTCACCCCGAGCCTCATCGCCCTTCTTGAGCAGGGGGTCGTTTTCGCCGAGCCGAACCTCCGCGGCGGCGGCGAGTACGGCGAGACCTGGCACAAGGCCGGGATGCTGGACAAGAAGCAGAACGTCTTTGACGATTTCATCGCCGCGGCCGAATTTCTCATCCGCGAAAAATACACGTCCCCGGCCAAGCTGGCCGTCTCCGGCGGCTCGAACGGCGGGCTTCTCGTCGGGGCGGCCATGACCCAGAGGCCCGAACTGTTCAAGGTCGCCCTGCCCGCGGTCGGGGTCATGGACATGCTCCGCTACCACAAGTTCACCGTCGGCTGGGGCTGGGCCGTCGAGTACGGCACGAGCGACAAGGAGTCCGACTTCAAATGGCTCTCCGCCTATTCGCCTCTCCATAACCTCAAGGACGGCGCGGCCTATCCCGCGACCCTGGTGACGACGGCCGACCACGACGACCGGGTCGTCCCGGCCCATTCCTTCAAGTTCATCGCCACCCTCCAGGAGAAGCACGCCGGCGAGAATCCCGTCCTCATCCGGATCGAGACGCGTTCCGGCCACGGGTCCTCGAACGTGACCAAGGCCATCGAGTCGACGGCCGACCAGTTCGCCTTCTTCCTCTGGAACGTCGGCGCCGAAATCAAGCCCTGAGGGCGCTGACCGTATTGCAGTTTCCGTTCCGGCCTCGCCGCCGCATGGCGCGGTCCTATCCCCCTCGCTGCATCACCCTGACGAGGGTCCCATTTCGCTTCGGGGGACACGGCCGCGCCATAGGCTTCAAGGCCTAACGTTGCAAGTGTTTAACGGTCAGCTGAGGGCGGACGGCCGCGGGGATGCCCGGCGCCAGATTCGGCGCCCACCCAGGGAGGAAGGCGATTTGGGGGGAGATATTGTCCCGGGCCCTCGTTTCAAATAAGATGGCGCCGAGGAAAGGATGGTGCCGATGAAATCCGCCCGAGCCGCCGTTTTCCTTCTGGCTGTATGCGGACTGGCGTTCGTCCTGGGATCCTGCCGCGGCGCCTCCGTAGGAGGGGCCGCGGCGTCGGAAATCCGTCAGTCCTTCAAGACCTATCCCTTCGGCGATCCCGACCCCGTCCCCATCTTCGCCCGGTCGAGCCTATGGGGGGCGGGAGCGCGCCTCTATCCGTATTTCTTTTTCGACGGATTCAGCGCCGCGGCGGAGGACCGGGACTGGACGGTCGTCCGGCTCGAAAATCCTTTCCTCTCGGTCGACGTCCTCCCCCAGGTCGGCGGCAAAGTCTGGGGCGCGACGGACAAGAAGGCGGGCCGTGATTTCCTCTACCGGAACCATGTCATGAAATTCCGCGAGATCGCCCTCCGGGGGCCCTGGACCTCTGGCGGGATCGAGTTCAACTTCGGCATCGTCGGCCACGCCCCTTGGACCGCAACGCCGGTGGATTATCTCATCGAGGAGGCGGACGGAGGGGCGCGAGTCGTCGTCGGGGGCTTGGACCTTCCGTCCCGGACGCGATGGAGCGTGACCGTCACCTTGCCCCGGGACAAGGCCTATTTCGAGACGAACGGCCGCTGGTTCAACCCAACCCCTTACCGGCAATCCTATTATTACTGGTCGACATCGGCGATCAAGGCCGCCGACGACCTGAAATTCGTTTTTCCCGGCCGGTGGCACATCGGCCATGACTACGACGTCCCGCTCGAATCCTGGCCCGTGGACGGCCGGGGCCGCGACCTGTCGTGGTACAAGAACAACGCCTTCGGAGGGTCGAAGAGCTATTTCACCGTCGGAGAGTTCGAGGATTTCTATGGGGCCTGGTATGAACGGGGGGATCATGGATTCGGCCATTGGTCGGCCTACGACGACCTTCCCGGCCACAAGGTCTGGATTTGGGACTTGTCCCGGTCGGGGGAGATCTGGGTCGACCTCCTGACGGATGCCGACGGCCAGTATGTCGAGCCTCAAGCGGGCAGGCTTCTCAACCAGTCCGACCATGAATTCTTCGCCCCGGGAGCGGCCGACCGCTGGCGCGAGCTTTGGTTCCCCTATGGGGGAATCGGACCGATGGTCAAAGCCTCGCCGGCGGCGGTCCTCGGCCTCGAGGAAAAGGACGGAAAGCTCGCCCTCGGGCTCTTCCCCCTCGAAGCCGTCGACGAGGACCTGGCCGTCTTCTCCGGCGGGAAAGAGGTCTTCCGGGAGCGCCTGAAGCTCGGGCCGATGTCTCTCTTCCGGAAAGAAATACCGGGATTGACGTCCGCGGGAGCGGTAACAGTCAAGCTCGGCGAAAAGCTCGTCTACGAGGGATCGGCGCAAGCCGACGACCTGGAGCGGCCGCTGCGGTTCGCCCCGGTGGACGAGTCGACCGCCGAAGGTTTGTTCCGGAGCGGCGTACGTTTTGAAAAAGGGCGGATGCACGGCCTCGCCTTGGAAAAATATACGGCCTGCTTGGCCAAGGAACCGACCCATGTGGGGGCCTTGACGCGGACGGCCGAGCTCTATTCGCGCCGCGGAGAATACGAAAAGGCCCTCTCTTTCGCCCGCCGGGCCCTCGAGGCCGACATGTATGACGCTGGGGCGAACTATGTGTATGGGATCATCGCCCAGCGGCTGGGCCGGCCCGCCGACGCTAAGGAAACGTTCGGTTGGGCGGCGAGGTCCCCGGAATATCGTTCCGCGGCCTATGGCCGGCTGGCCGAGATCGCCCTCGGCGAAAAGCGCTATGAACAAGCTATCCGATATGCCCAACGGGCGGCGGATTTCAACGCCGACGACAGCAGCGCCCTCGAAGTCATGGCCACGGCCTATCGCCTGGCGGGAAAAACCAAAGCGGCCAGGGACGTGCTCGCCAAGCTCCTGGAGGTCGACCCCCTGGACCATCTGGCCCGCTTCGAGCTCTATCTCCTCGATCCCATAGCCAAGAACCTCGAGACGTTCAAGTCCTTGATCCGCAACGAGCTTCCCCACGAGACGTATCTCGAGACGGCCCTGACCTACATGCGCCGGAATTGTGACGGAGACGCGGCCGCCGTCTTGAAGAACGCCCCCGATTATCCGACCGTCTGTTACATGCTCTCCCGCTTGGCCCTCCCCGGCTCGCCCGAGGAAAGCCGGGCCTATCTCGACAAGGCTTCCTCCCTTTCGCCGTCGCTCGTTTTTCCCTTCCGCGAGGAGGAAATCCCGCTCTACGAATGGGCCGTTTCCGTCCGGCCGGACGACTGGAAGCCGAAGTATTATCTTGGGCTCATCCTCTGGTCCAAGGGGCGGATCGACGAAACCAAGGCCCTTCTCGGTCAATGCGACGCGGCCGATTTCGCCCCGCTCTTCCTGACCCGGGCGATGCTCTTTCGGGATTCGGATCCCGACCGCGCGGCGGCCGATTACGAACGGGCCGTCGCCCTCGACGAAAAATCCTGGCGGGCTTGGCATCTCCTCGTCGGTTTCCGGATGGGCCAAAGACAATTCGGCCAAGCCCTCGATGCCGTCCGAAAGGCGGCCGATCTCTTTCCGGACGAAGGAAAAATCAAGGTCGACCTCGTCAAGGCGCTGATCGAGACCGGCCGGTTCGATGAAGCGGCCGGCATTCTTGACGGCCTCGAAGCCCTGCCGTTCGAGGGGGCGAGCGAAATCCACTCCCTCTTCGTCCGAACGCACGTCGCTCGCGGCGCCGCGGCGATGAAGGGCGGAGATTGGAAGAAGGCGGTCGACGAACTCGAGCGTTCGAAGGAATATCCAGAGACCCTGGGCAGCGGAAGGCCGTACGATCCCGACTTTCGCCCGCAGGATTACCTCCTCGGGCTGTCCCACGGCCGGCTGGGGGAGAAAGAGAAGACCGCGGCGGCCTTTCAGGCCGTCATCGACTACACCCTGAAGTTCCCGAACAAGGGCGGGGCGGGCGCTTATTTCGGCGCCCTGGCCCTCCGCCGCGCCGGTCAAGCGGCGAAGGCCGCCGAGGTCGGCGCCCGGGCCGTTCCTCCGGCGAAAAATATCCTCGACGTCCTGAAGTAGAGGGGAGAAAGAGGGGCGACATGCGCCTGACCTTCATCGACGGGGCGATCATCGTCCTTTCGATTTTCGTCTGTTTCGTCCCGGCGCTCTTCTACGGCAAACGGGCGGGAAAGAACACCTCCGAATTCTTCGCCTCAGGCCGGGCCGTGCCTTGGTGGCTGGCCGGGCTGTCCATGGTCGCGACGACGTTCAGTTCGGATACGCCCAACCTCGTCACCGACATCGTCCGCCGCAACGGCGTCGCCGGCAACTGGGTCTGGTGGGCTTTCACCTTGACCGGCGTGGCCACGGTCTTCTTCTACGCCCGGCTGTGGCGGCGGTCGAACGTCCTGACCGACCTCGAGTTTTACGAGCTGCGCTATTCCGGCAAGGCGGCGGGCGTCGTCCGCGGCTTCCGCTCGGTCTACCTCGGCCTGTTCTTCAACTGCATGATCATGGCCACGGTCAACCTGGCCGCATGCAAGATCGCGGCCATTCTCTTCGGCCTGCCGCGCTGGCAGACGCTCTTCGTTGTCGGCCTCCTGAACGTCGTCTTCGCCGCCTTCTCCGGGCTGTGGGGCGTCCTCGTCATCGACATGATCCAGTTTTTCATCATGATGGCCGCGGTCATCGCCGCGGCGGTCTTTGCCGTTCGGGAGGTCGGCGGGCTCACGGCCCTCGTCACGACCCTCCAGGCCAAGACCGGACCGGGGGGGCTGAATTTCCTCAACATGCTCCCCGATTTCAAGAACACCTGGGACATCGCCGTGGCCGTGTTCATCATGCCCCTGGCCGTCCAGTGGTGGGCCGTTTGGTATCCGGGGGCCGAACCCGGAGGGGGGAGCTACATCGCCCAGCGGATGCTGGCCTCGAAATCCGAGAAGGACTCGCTGGGCGCGGTCCTCTTTTTCAACGTGGCCCATTACGTCCTCCGGCCCTGGCCCTGGATTCTCGTCGCCTTGGCCTCGCTCATCGTTTTCCCCAACCTCTCCGACATCCAGCAGGCCTTTCCCGGCCTCAATCCCGCTCTCATCGGACACGATATCGCCTACCCGGCCATGCTCAAATTCCTGCCGGCGGGCTTCTTCGGCCTGATGATCGGCGGCCTGATCGCGGCCAACTCGTCGACCAACCTGACCCATCTCAACTGGGGGGCCTCCTATCTCGTCCACGATTTCTACCGGCGCTTCATCCGCCGCGACGCCGGGGAAAAGCACTACGTCCTCGTCGGCCGCCTGGTCACGATCGGGCTCTTTTTCGCCGCCGGAGGCCTGGTCTTCGTCCTCGAAACGGCCAAGGACAGCTTCGACATCATCCTCCAGGTCGGGGCGGGGACCGGGCTCCTTTATCTCGTTCGGTGGTTCTGGTGGCGGGTCAACGCCTGGTGCGAAGTCGTGGCCATGGTCTCCTCGTTTCTCGTCTCGGTCGCGCTCCTCGTCCTGCGCAAGGGCGGAGTCGTCCTCTCGACCCACGCCGCCCTCGTCTTGACCGTCGCGGCGACGACGGTCTGCTGGGTCCTGACCGCGTTTATCGGCCCGCAGACCGACCGCCGGACGCTTCTCGATTTCTACCGGAAAGTCCGGCCCTTCGGCCCCGGCTGGAAGAAGGTCCGGGCCGAAGCCGGAATCTCCGAGGCCGAGGCGAGGGCCGGCGGCGAGAACATCCCTCTCGCTCTGCTGGGATGGGCCGCCGGCGTGGCGACCATCTGGGCCTCGCTTTTCACCGTGGGGAATGTCCTTTACGGACGATGGGGATACGCCGTCGGCCTCTTCGCCGTGTTCGCCGCGAGCGGCCTCGTCTTGATCAAAGTCGTCAGCAGGCTGTGGGAGCCGGGGAGGTCAACATGAAAATCGAGCGGTTTTATCGTCGGGCCGTCGAGGTCGGCATCGCCCGCGACCTGCGAGGCGAGGACGAAATCCGGAAGCTCCTGGCCGAGGAAGCCGAGAAATTCAAGGACCTCAAGGACGAGGAGAAGGCATTTTTCGACGCCGACCGCCTTTTCAATCCCTACCCCGACAGCCGGGTTCTCAACGGCGACCCGGCGACCGAGGTCCGCAAAGTCATGGTCGGAATCGACATCGAGGTCGGCGAGCTCGTCCTGGCCCATCTCCTCAACAAGGAGGAAAAGGCGAAAATCGACCTCGTCCTGTCCCACCATCCGATGGGCTCGGCCCTCGTCCAGCTCTACGAGGTCATGAAGCTCCAGTCGCGCCTCCTGGCCAAGTACGGGGTGACGATCAGCGTCGCCGAGCAACTCATGGAGAAGCGGATCGGAGAGGTCGAGCGCCGGCTTCTTCCGATCAATGCCACCCGGGAGGTCGACGTCGCCCGGATCCTTGGCCTTCCCCTGATGTGCCTCCACACCCCGGCCGACAACTGCGTGACCCGCCACTTGACCGAGCTCTTCGATGCCGAGAAGCCCGACCGGCTCAAGGACCTCGTCAAGATTCTCAAGGGAATCCCCGAGTACCAGCGCTCCGTCCGCCTCCAGGCCCCGCCCAAGATCGTCAGCGGCTCGGAGACGAATTCCTGCGGCAAGATTTTCGTCGACATGACGGGCGGGACGGAGGGGGCCAAGGACATCTTCGACAAGATCGCCGGCGGCGGCGTCTCGACGCTTGTCTGCATGCACGTCAGCGAGGACCACCTGGCCAACGCCAAGAAGGCCAATCTCAACGTCGTCATCGCCGGCCACATCGCCAGCGACACCCTGGGCCTCAACCTCCTCCTCGGCGAGATCGAGAAGGAGGAGCGGCTGGAGTACGTCTGCCTCGGCGGCTTCGAGCGGATCCGCCGGCCGTAAAAAGCCTTGCGGATCTCGAGTGCCGCGGAGAACGCCGAACCCGAAAATCAAAGGTAACGGCAATTCCGGCGGAAGATATCCAGGGCCCGCTCATAGGTCGTGAGGCGGACCGTCTTGGGGATCGAGTGGTCGCTCATGAAGACGTAGGGGATGCGGTTTCCTCGGACGGCTTGGAGCTTGGGGACGATTTCGGATTCCAGGACGGCCGGGTCATTCGACTCGAAGGCCCGGACGTCGATATTGCCGGCGAAGGCCATCTTCCAACCCCTGGCCGCGACGGTCTGGGCAAATTCGGCGACGTGCTGGCCGGCCTTGGCTTCGATCGAATGGAGGGCGTCGATGCCGGCCTCGGCGAGGTGGGGGAGGAAGGGACGGATGCGGCCGCAGGCGTGAAGAATGAGCGGCAGGCCGTGGTCATGGCAGAAGCCGGCCAGCCGCCGGTGACAAGGGAAAATGAACTCCCGGTACATGGCCGGCGAGAAAAAAGGAGCCTTCGTATACCCCATGTCGTCGTAGGTCCAAATCCCGTCGGGCCGTCCGACCTCCCGGATCATGAGGTCGAGGTGGGCGATGATCATCTCGTTCACGACGCCGCAGAAGTCATGAATCCAGCGGGGATTGAGGATCATGGATTCGCAAAAAACAACGTCGCCCATGGCCCGGCGCATGATTTCGACGACCAGCATTTGTTGGTAAACGAGGAAGCGGTCCGAAGATTTGGCGGCCGCATAGCTGCGGACAAGACCGTCCCAATCGGGAAAGCGGCGGCGGTCGATCCCGAAAAGCCGGTCGCGGTACTCAGCTTTCCAGACCTCCTCGCTCGTCAGCTCGAATCCGAGATGCTCCGGCGTTCCCGGTCTGTCCTTCCATTCCCGATGCCGGGCCCCCCAGCCGTTGAGCTTGACGACGGTCTCCCGGTCCTCTTCGACGACGACGTCCTCGACCGGCTCGCCCGTCGTCCGGAACATCGATTCCTTGATTTCCCGGACGTCGAGGTCGAAATGCTCGTTAATGTCCCTCCCCGGGGGAAGTCCCTGTCGCTCCCATTCCTCCGGGGTGTCCTGCCAGAACCATTCGAAGACGCCCATCCGTTCGGGGCAGGATTTTTCCCAAAAGATCGCCGTCAGAATCTCCCGGCTCGTCACGCCGACAGGGTACCATAAATTGACTCGGCCGGGGGTTTCGCTTAAAATCTTCCCGCTTCCGGCGGCGTAGCTCAGTGGTCAGAGCATGCGGCTCATATCCGCAGAGTCCGGGGTTCAAATCCCTGCGCCGCCATTCCTTTTCCCCTTTTTTGTCTTCTGTCTATTTGTTCGTCATCCTGAAGTTGGATTAAGATGGCGGAGGGCATGGAGAGAACGGATTTAGAAAGGAAGGTCCGCCGGACGATCGTCCGGGAGGGGATGATCGAACCCGGCGAGCGGGTCCTTGTCGCCTGCTCGGGAGGCGCGGATTCGGTCGCCCTCCTCCATCTCCTTCTCGGCCTTCGCCGGCAAATTCAGTTCGAGGTCGCCGTCGCCCATTTCCATCACGGCCTCCGGAAAGCGGCCGACGACGACGCGGATTTCGTCCGCGCTCTGGCCGGACGATGGGGCGTGCCGTTCATCCTCGGACGGCGCAAGGTGGCCTCATACGCCCGGCGCCGCGGCCTCAACCTCGAGGAAGCCGGGCGGATTCTCCGCTACGAATTCCTGAGGCGCGCGGCGAAGCGGGCTGGAGCAGAGAAGATCGCCACGGGCCATACCCTCGACGACCAGGCCGAAACCGTCCTCCTGCGGCTCTTTCGGGGGACGGGACCTCGGGGGCTGGGCGGCGTGGCTCCGTCGACGAAGGACGGAATCATCCGCCCGCTTCTTGGAATCCGTCGAGCGGAGATTGAAGCGTACCTCCGCCGGCTCAAAATTCCTTATCGAACCGACGAGACCAACCGCGACCGGCGCTTTCTCCGGAACCGGGTCCGGCGGGAACTCATTCCTTTCCTCGAACGCCGCTTCGAGCCTGGGATCGTCGCCAAGCTTGGTCGCCTGGCCGACATTGTCCGCGACGAGGAGGGCCTTCTCGAAGCCGCCCTGGCCTGGCGAACGGGGCGGCTTGTGCGGAAGGAAGGAGCCGGCGTCCGTCTGGATGCCGTTCGCCTCGCCGGGCTTTCGGCGGGGCCGGCCCGCCGAGCCGTACGGGCATTCCTCACGGCGCTCCAAGGCGACCTGAGACGGATATCCTTCGATGACGTCGAGAGAATCCGAACGATGAAATCCGGGCGAGCCGTCCCGCTGCCGGGCGGATACGGAGTGGCCCGCGAGGGGCAATGGATTTCCCGCACGACAGGCCGACCGGCAAAGCCCGCCGCGAGAAGAAAATTCGAATATCTTTGGGACGGCCGGACCGAATTCGTCATTCCCGAGACGGGCGGCCGGTTTGCCGGCCGTTGGATCCGGGGTTCCGCGATGAAGGCGGCTCCTTTCGACGATTCCCGGAGGTGTTTTCTCGCCGCCGACCGCCTCGTCTTTCCCCTCGTCGTCCGCAACCGGCGAGAGGGAGACCTCTATCGGCCCATCGGCGCGCCCGGCCGGAAAAAACTCAAGGAGATTTTCCGGGCCAAGGGCGTCCCCCGCCCGGATCGGGACCGGCGGGCGGTTTTTCAGTCGGGCGCGGACATCATCTGGGTCGAGGGCCTGCCCGTCGCCGAAACATTCAAGATCGGGCCGGACGCTCGCCGCGTTTTCCGGATCGAGAAGAAATCCGACGGTCAGTAGAGGACCTTGTCCTCGCCGTTCCGCTTGATCATCTCGGCGATTTCATCGAGGATCAATTTTTTGCGGGCGATCAGGGACTCGATTTCCTTATCGGTCAGGTAGGGCGCGACGGCTTGTTTCACCCCGTCCGAATCCAAGGCCTTGATTCTTTCGAGGAGAGCCCGGGGAACTCGCTGGATGAGGTAAGGCTGGCCGTCCGCCTCTTTCTTTTTGATCCCCTTGAGGCCGAAGACGAGTCTCTCCGTGTAGGGCTTGTTCGAGCGGAAGGCGCGGGAATGATCGATGAGGATCATGCGCCAGTCGTCGGTATAGAGAATATTCTCCTGAGTGGGGTCGTCGTTGGCGATCAGACTGCACCACAGACGGTAGACGTATTTCTCATCGTCGGTCATTTTCATGGCCGATTCCGGGATCTTGATCCCCTGTTCCATGATCTCGACGAGGCTGTATTTGATATCGGCCCAAAGCGAGAGGGCTCCCTTTCTTCCCCGAAAAACCTTTTCCACGGCGGGAGGGACCATCTCCAAGCCGATGAGCTTGTCCAGGCGGTAGGCGGCGATTTCGTATCTCCACCGGTCGAAGGCGCCGTCGCCCAGGCTTTCGTCGATGTCTTTCCAGGCCGCGCTCTTTTCGATATCCCCTTTTTTCAGATAGAGTTTCCAGGGCTTGGTCACGCCGATCCCGATGCGCTCGGACTTGACGATCTCGGCCGTCGCCAGGAAATCCTCCCATTGCGTCCGTTGGGCGATCTCCTGGGGGGTGAACTGGCTCGCGACCGAAAAACCCGCCGATAGACCGAAGAACGTGAGGACGGCGATCGTGATCGTTTTTTTCATCGTCTGACCTCGCCTCCGGTGAATGGCCCTTCGTCCATGATCAATTTAAGGCTCAATACTTCGGAAATCAAGAGAGAATCGGACCTCAGCCGCCGAGATAGGTCTGGCGCCAGACCTCGAAGACGAAGAGCGCCCAGATCTCGTGGCTGCAATTTTCCCGGCCGGCGAGGTGGTCGTCGATCATCCGGCCGACGGTGGCGGGACGGAAAAAGCCTCCCTCCCGGAGGCGCTTCTCGCTCAGGGTGTCCCGGACGAGTTCGCGGAGGTCCTCTTTCAGCCAGTGCTTGATCGGGATGCTGAAGCCCTCTTTCGGCCGGTAGATCGTCTCCCTCGGCAGGAGCCGCTCGACGCTCTTCTTGAAGATCCACTTCGTCGTCCCGCCGCGGAGCTTCAGCCGGCCGGGAAGGCGAAAGGCGAACTCGACGAGCTTGTGGTCGAGGAGCGGCTCGCGGGCCTCGAGGGAAACGGCCATGCTCATCCGGTCGACCTTGACCATGATGTCGTCGACGAGGTAGGTCTTGAGGTCGAGATAGAGCTCGGCGGTCGTCCGGTCGAAGCCTTCCATCGCGGCGAAATGCCCGGCCAGGGGGTCCCTTCCCCGGATTGGACCGATTCCGCCCAGGGCTTCGGCGAAGGCGGGGGAGTAGAGTTCCCTCTTCGTCCCTTCGGTGAGGAACATCATCCAGCGGAAATGCCGGTCGCCGGCCTCGTGGTCGAAACCCTGGGTGAACCGCCGGAGCTTGTTCCAGGCGCCTTTTTTCTTGTCCGAGGGCCGGAGCCGGGCGGTCGCCTTTCCGAGGAGCCTCCCGGCCGGGGCCACCCCGAAGCGGCGGGCGATCTTTTGGGCCTGGTAGTGCTCGTATCCGGCGAACAGCTCGTCCCCGCCGTCGCCGGACAGGGCGACGGTGACATGGCGCCGAGCCATTTCGGAGACGAGGTAGGTCGGGAAGATCGAGAAATCCCCCAGCGGTTCGTCGAGATGGCGGACGAGCTTCTCCGTGAGCTCGAGGGCCCGGGGTTCGAGGATGAGTTCCTCGTGGGCCGTCTCGAACCGTTCGGCGATCCGCCGGGCGTGGGCGAGCTCGTTGTAGGTCCGGTCCTTGAAGCCGATGGAAAAGGTCCGGAGGGGGTCCGCCCCCAGCTCGCGCATCAGCCCGACGATCGTCGAGGAGTCGACCCCTCCGCTGAGGAACGCGCCGATGGGGACGTCGCTGACGAGGCGGAGCTTGACGCTTTCCCTGAGGAGCGAATAGAGCTCGTCCTGCAGGTCCGCCGGGGAGGAGGATCGGCCCCCTCCGTCTCCGGCGTCCCCGGCCGCGAGAACGTCCCAATAGGGATGGATCTCGATCCGGCCGCGGTCATAGACGAGATAATGCCCCGCCGGAAGCTTGAAGATCCCCTTGAACATCGAGAGGGGGGCCGGGACGTATTCGAGAGTCAGGTAGAGGTCGAGGGCGGCCGGGTCGACCTGCCGATGGACTCCGGGATGGACGAGGATCGCCTTGAGCTCGGAGCCGAAGACAAGGGCTCCATCGGGAAGCCGGGTATAGTAGAGGGGCTTCACCCCGACCCGGTCGCGGAAGAGGAACAGCCGTTCCGTCCGCTTGTCCCAGAGGGCGAAGGCGAACATCCCCCGGAAGCGATGGACGAAATCGAGGCCCCATTCCTCGTAGGCGTGGACGATTGTCTCCGTGTCGGACCGGGTCCGGAAGGCGTGGCCGCGGCCGGCCAGCTCGTCCCGGACCTCGGCGAAATTGTAGGCTTCGCCGTTGTAGGCGATCCAGACCGTCCCGTCCTCGTTCGACAGGGGCTGGTGGCCTCCGGCGACGTCGATGATGCTCAGCCGCCGGTTTCCCAGTCCGACGAGGCCGTCGGCGTAAATCCCTTCGTCGTCGGGGCCGCGGTGGACGATCGTCCGGCACATCCGGCCGAGGAGTCCGGGATCGGGACGCGGCCCCTCGGGAGTCCGGGCGAAGCCGCAGATACCGCACATGGACTCACCGGGCCGCGGCGGGGACGAGGTCGAGGTCGAAAAAGACCCCCAGCCAGCGCTTTTCGTTGCTGGCCCCGTTTTCGTAATAGGGCATGGCCCCTTTCGCCGCCCGGATCTTGACCCGGAACATGTGGGAATGGCGGACTCGGTAGCCGTCCCCCGGGGCGAAGCGGAGCTCCCCCCACTGGTTGGGGCCGAGGACGAGCTTCTGGATCCGGCCCTCGATTTTCACGGTCACGCCGTTCTCGAAGCGGGGGCCGTTGAGAAGCTTGACGACGATCTCCTTCACGGGGAAGGCCGTCCGGAGGATGAAGTCGCACTTCCGGTCGCCCAGAGTCCACCATCCGTTCTCGTTCGGATGCTTGGGATTGAAGTTGTCGTTGAGGAAATAGACGAACTTGTCGTGATAGAGGGGGTCGTTCGGGTCGCCCCACTGCTGCCGGAAGGCGCTGGGTTTGGTCGTCGTCGGAAGACTGTTGATGTTCGTCATTTCGACGGGCAGGAGGGTGAAGGGGAAGTGCATCCCGTGCGTCGCCGGATGGGTTGAGCCGAGGAAGGGGGAGAGGACGATCGGTGAAAGGAAGAGGGCGGCCATCGCCCAGGAGACGGCGATCCGCGGCCGGACGACCTTCATTCCGGGAAGGAAGAAAAACATCGGGTAGATCCCGAGAAAATAGCGGTTGGCCAGCGATCCGCCCCCCCCGCCGTAGTTGTCGGGCATGAGGATGACGTAGATCAAGATCTCCCCGAAAATCGCGGCCAGAAGAAGCCATGACTCGAGGCGTTTCCGGCCCAGGGCGAAAAGGACGAGGGCCAGCAGGGCGGGAAAAAAGTACCAGGCTACGCCCGTGAAGCGCCCGAAAAAATAATAGAAGAGATTGGGGACGATGTGCTTCGCCGGGAGCATCGCCTGCGACGGCCCGTACTGATCCGTCGACATGACCTTCCCGGGGGCCGAATCGAACGTCCATTCCGGCCGTTCGAGGGGAAAGCCCTGGCCGGAAGCGGGGACGAAGCTTTTCCGGTCGCCCCCCTGGTAGTTCCATTCGCCGGTCAAGACGACGTTGGCCCCGAAGAGTAGTCCAACGCCGAGGGCGAAGACGAGACCGAGCCCGGCGGTCTTGAGGAATTTCTTCCGGAGGAGCGTCCAGAGGACGATCGGCCCCAGGACGGCGACGGTGGGAGGCTTGGAGGCGGCCGCGATCCCGGCGACGAACACCGCCGCATAGTCCGAGCCGCCCGAAAGGAGAAAGCGGCGGAATCGTCCGGGCGGAATACCGTTCTCCCCGGTGCCGGCTTCGCCCCGGCGGTGTTTGTAGAGCCAGAGGTAAAGGGCCGTGAAGACGCAGAAGAGGTTGAAGAAATCCGGCGCGATCCAGAAGGCATAGACGCCCGCGACCGAGGCGAAGAGGCACGTCAGAATATGGAGAAGCGAGAGGCCGGGGCTGTTGGCCAGGGCGAAATAGGAGAAGCCCATGGCCAGGAGCAGAAAGAGGAGGACGGCGTGGAAAACGAGGGGGCCGTTCGGGCCGAAGGCCCTGACGAAGGGCGCGGTGAAGAGGGGATAGGCGGGCGATTTCGAATAATAGAGCTCCTCCCCGCCGGCCGTTTTCACGCGTTTGAGGAAAATTCCGAGCGGCCCCGCCCAGAAATCCTGCCGGTAGCGGATCAGGTCCTTGGGGGCATAGCGGAGGTCCCCGTCGAAGGCGATGCTTTGGGCCATGGCGTAATAGACGGCCTGGTCGGCGAAGAGGAAGCCGCTGTGAAGGGCGGGAAGGTCAGCCAGGAGGGCGAAGCCGCCGAAGAAGAGAGAGATGAGGAGGATCGCCGCCCAAGCCGCTCGCCGGTCTTGTAACATGTTCCAAATCAATACCATATTGACCGTTATTTGGCAACTCTCCGGCGCCGCCCCGGCCACCCCCCTTCGGCCTTCCGAAGTTCACCCCCCTGATTCATCCGAAAGGGTGATTGACCCCGCTCACGGGGGGGATTATCAATGACAAGGCGGAGAAGAAGACTGTGCGTCAGGAGAACGGCTTTTCCCTGGTCGAGGTCCTTATCTCCATGACCGTCCTGGCGATCATCGTTCTGACCCTGATCAGCGTCCTCGTCTACGGCTTCGGGGCTCTTCTGCGGACGAGACAGGTTTCCCTCGCGACCCAGATCTGCAAGGAACAGATCGATCATGTCCGGAACATGCCTTTCGCCGACATCCTGATGCTCGGGACGACGTTCTCGAGCGCCAAATTATCCGAGCTTCAGTCCGGGGCGGGGTCGCAGGCGGTCGAGAACATCACCCCCTCCGGCCCGCCGCACATCGTCAAATACTCGGTCGCCGTGGCCTGGCTCTACCACGGCCGGCCTCTGCGCAAGGATGTCGTGACCTTCATCACCCGGAACGGAGTCGACAAGAAATAGGAGTCCGGACATGAAACGGGGAGTCAGCCTCATGGAAGTCCTGTTCGCCCTGACGATCTCGTCGATCGTCGTGCTGGGGCTTCTGACGATGTACACCAAGGGGCAGCATTATTTCGTCAACCAGTCCGCCCTCGGCGACGCCTTGGAGGAGAGCCGCTATCCCTTTGCCTGCCTCTCCCGGGACGTCAAAACGGCCCATTCCGTCGCCGCGTCCCGGACCGTGGGGTCGACGGCCTATGTGACCTCGGCGAACACCCTCATCCTCAACCTCCCCTCGGTTGACGCCGGCGGGGTCATCCTTGAAAATCCCGGCGAGCCCTTGGGGACCCATCTCGATTGTGTTGTTTACGCCGTCTCCGGGGGCAAACTCCTGCGTCTTTATGACGCGAAGGACGGGGTAAGCGGAAGGCCGGACGGCAGCCGGTATTTGGCCGACAACGTCAGCGGCCTGACCTTCACATATTACAACGAAAGCGGGGCCGTTTTGACCTCTGGATTCGTCGCCGCGGCCTCCGTCGGGGCCCAGGTCTCCGTCTCTTGGAGAGGCGCGGGGTCGCGGACCTTCGTCCGGACGCTCGACTCGAAATTCAAATTGCGCAACAAGTAGCGGGGGCTACCCGCGGGGGGGCGAAGGGGGAGCCTCCCGGATGGAGAAATCCCCCTCGATGTTCACCGTCCGGGATATGGACGTCCTCCCCGCGCGGCCTTATCCTCTCATCGGAAAATGAAAGAGAAGCCGATTCGCCCGGCTCGGGAGCGGGGGAGCATCCTCATCTTCTCGCTCATCGGGACGCTCGTCCTGTTCGCCCTGGTCGCCCCCCTCCTCTGGAGTCTCTCCGGGAACTACCGGGTCACGGAAAGGAATTTTCTCGTCCTGGCCGCCCTGAGCCTGGCGGAAGCGGGAGTGGAGAGGGCGATCTGGGAGCTCAACAAGGGAGACATCACGACCTGGACGGGCGACCTACTCGTCCGAAGGCTGAGCCTCTCCGGCGTCCAGGCGACGGGCGGGACGGCCGTCGGGGACCTCGAGATCGCCGTCCTCAATCCGGCGAGCGACAATCCCGTCGTCGAAACGACGGGCCGGGTGCCGTGGGTGGGGGGCCGATCTGTCACCCGCTCGCTCCGCGTCGTCCTCCAGCACGGCTTCAAGTCCCACTTCGACTTCGGGATCTTCGGCGACGAGGGATTCGACCTCCACGGGGACGCCTACACGGACAGCTATGACGGAACGGTCGGGCCTTACGACCCCCTCAACCCGGGGACGTACGGCGACGTCGGGACGAACGCCGACCAGCGCTGGGACGTCGTCCTTCTCAACAACACCCTGGTCAACGGCAACGCCAGCACGGGATACCAGAGCGACCCCGAGCTCGTCATCCGGCTGTCCAACAATGCCCAGATCACCGGGACCAAGACCGCCCTCGACACGCCCAAGATGATGCCGGCCTTAGAGCCGCCGCTTTTAACCGAAAGGGGCGCGCTGGCCGTCCCGACCAATACGTATGACACGACGATCACCGAGAGCGGACGCTACACTGCGTTTTCCCTGGCGGCGAACTCGAAGGTCACGATCAGCGGGCAGGTCACGCTTTTCATCGACGGCGACTTCCGGATGTTCAGCAACACGATCATCGACATCCTCCCGGGCTCCGAAGTTGAATTTGTCCTGGGAAACGGAACGTTCGACATGGACGCCAACAGCACGATCAACAACCTGACCTGCGACCCGCGGTCCTTCGCCATCCTCGGGACTTCGGCCTTCCAGACGATGACGATGAATTCAAACTCGGATTTCTACGGGGTCATCTACGTTCCAGAAGCCACCCTGAACATGTCGGCCAACGCCGACTTCTACGGCTCCATGGTCGCCGACTATGTCTCCATGAGCTCGAACGCCGGGGTCCATTACGACGAGTCGCTCGGGACCTGGACGAAGTACGGCGTCCACACCTCCGGTTTCGTCGTCAAGTCCTGGCAGGAAATCTATTAGCGCCGGAAGAGCCGGAGATAGGCCGTCATGAGGGCATCCCCCCAGACCAAGGCGACGAACGCCGCCGGGGCGAGAAACGTCCCATAGGGCAGGGCGGACTGGAAGTCGGCCTTGCGGAGCCGGACCAGGGTCAAACCGATGACCGTCCCGGCGAGCGAGGCCAGGACGATGACGAGGAGGGCGTGGATCCATCCGAGGAACGCCCCGACCATGAGCATCATCATCACGTCGCCTAGGCCGAGGCCTTCCTTCCTCCGGAGCAGCCAGTAGCCGCCGTAGATGAGGAGAAGGAAGCCGGACCCGACGGCCGCTCCGAGAAGGGCCTGGAGGATGTCGAGGCCGTCCCGGCGGACGAGGGCATAGACCAGGCCGAGGCCGAACCCGGGGAGGGTGAGGACGTCCGGCAGGATCCGGTGGAAGGCGTCGATGAAGCCGAGGGCGATGAGGCCGGAGGTGAAGACGGCGGCGGCGGCGAATTCCGGGCCGAGCCCGAACTTGAGGCCGAGAAGGACGAAGGCCAAAGCGGTCAGGATCTCGACGGTCGGATATGTCAGCCCGATCCGGGCTCGGCAGCGCCGGCATTTGCCTCCCAGCCAGAGATAGGACAGAACGGGGATGTTGTCGTACGGCTTGATCCGGGCGCCGCAAGCGGGACAGGCCGAGGGGGGGCGGACGATGTTCATCCGCCGGGGAAGGCGGTAGATCACGACGTTGAGAAAACTTCCCCAGGCGAGTCCGAAGAGGGCGACGAAGACGAGGCTCAGCGCTTCCATGGGATGACGGCGGTCTTCACCCCGCCCGAGGCCGGATCGTAGGCGTAGTCCTTGCCGTCCATGTCCTTGGGGATGGGCGACAGGATTCCCGAGGCCGCGAGGCGCTCCAGGTCCGACGGCCAGCGTCCGTACCGCTCGCGGTACCGGTCCAGGGCCTGTCGGAGGAGGGAGATGTCCGCCGCCGCCTTGACCCGGTAGAGATGGTTCGAGGCGATCTTCCGGATCTGCGGGTCCTCGGCGGTCTCGTAGATTTCGCTCCACGTCTCCCAGGCCGTCCGGAGGTCCATCGTCTGGTAGGCGGCGTTGGCGAAGAGGCGCTTGGCGATCGGCGGCGCGCCGGGAAGGGCCATGGCCTTCTCGTAGTAGGCCTTGGCGAGGGCGTAGTCCTTGAGGTAGAGCTGGGCGTAGTGGCCGGCCTGGTAGGGGAAGATCCACATCCCCGGATTCTTGGCCGCTCCGAGGTCGAACATCCGGAGGGCCAAGCGGACGTCCCGGGCGTCGTAGATGGCGATGAGGGCCGCGACCTCGTAGGGGTCGACCCAGCGGGGATCGAGCTCGGCGATGGCCGAAAAGATATTCTCGAACCGCTGGAACTTGTCCGGAATTTGGGGATTCCCATAGTACTGGATCGTCCAGACGAAGAGGAGGTCGGCCAGGAACCCGGAATAGCCGAACGTCGTCGCCCTGAGGAACTTCCCCGAGGGGAGAAAGATGACGCTCGACCCCGGCATGGTCCGGCGGGGGATGGCATCGAGCCGGAGCTTAAGCCCCGCCGCGGCGAGGAGGACGAGGGCCAGGGCCAGGCCGAGGGCGGTCGATTTGCGCATGGCTCAGACGAAATCCCGCCGGCGGAAGACGAGGACGGCGAGGAGAAGGACGAAGGCCGTGTAGACGAGTCCATAAGCCGGGGCGTAGAGGAAGAGGGAGGCCGGGATGGGAAGGCCGTGGACGGCCTCGGTCTTGACGTTGAAGTTCTCGAGGTCGGGGAGAAGGGTGTAGACGACCCGGAGAGCGGCCCGTCCCGCGCCCGGCCGGGTCCTCTTGAGGAGGGTTTCCAGGCTCCATGAGAAATGGCCGATGAGATAGAAGCTCAAGGCGAAGAGCGAGCTCAGGATCGGCGTCGAGAACGAGGAGAAGAGAATGGCCACGGCCGTGAGGAGGCAGAGCTCGAGGAAGATGAAAAAAACCGGAACGAGGAGCCTGACCTCGACCGTCAGGGTATGGGCGAAAACGAGGAGGAGGAAGATGAGGCTCATGGCCGCAGTCATGACGGCCAGGGTCAGGACGAGGCCGAAATACTTCCCGAGGAGGAACTCGTGGCGGCGAATGGGCTTGGCGAGGAGGGTGAAGATCGTTCGCTTCTCGATCTCCTTGTAGACCAGCCCCGTCCCGATGAGGATGGCCATGAGGGCGCCGAAAAAGGAGATCGAGGCCAGCCCGACGTCCTTGACGACCTTCGTCCGGTCGCCGACGGTCAGGACGGCCAGGACGCGCGACAGGACGATCGCCAAGGCGGCGAAGAAAAGAAGGAGATAGAGGATCCGGTCCCGGACGGCCTCCTTGAAGGTGTTGAGGGCGATGACTTTGACGGTCATGGTTTTTTCACGGCGTCGACGAAGATGTCCTCGAGGGTTTGGAGGCGGGGGATGAGGGCGTGGAGGCGGCCCTTCTTTTCCCGGACGAGCGACAGGACGGCCTCGACGCCGGCCTCGTCGTAAACCTTGAGGAGGATCCGGTTCCCCTGGACGGAGAGGCTTTGCCCCAGGGCGGTGATTTTTTCGGGTTCGACGCCCGAGACGGTCATCTCGGTGAAGAGGATTTTCTCGGAGACGAGGTCGGCCAGGCGGCCCTGGCTGTGAATCCGGCCGCCGACGAGGATGGCCACCCGGTCGCAGATCATTTCGATGTCCTGGAGGATGTGGGAGGTGAAGAGGATGGTCTTCCCCGCGTCCTTCAGGCCGAGGATGACGTCCCGGATTTCCTTCCGGCCCAGGGGGTCCAGGCCGCCGAGCGGCTCGTCGAGGACGAGGAAAGAGGGGTCGTTGACCAGGGCTTGGGCCAAACCGACGCGCTGGAGCATCCCCCGCGAGTACTTGCGGAGAGGGAGGCCGGCGGCCTTCTCCAGGCCGACGCGCCGGAGGAGGCGGGCGATCCTCTCCCTCCGCTCGGCTTTCGGAAGGCCGAAGAGCTGGGCGTAGAAATCGAGGAACTCGAAGCCGGAGAGATAGTCGTAGAAGTAGGGATTTTCCGGGAGAAAGCCGAGGCCGGCCCTGGCCTTCACGGCGAGGGGCGGATGTCCGAAAAGGCGGATCGTCCCGCCGTCGGGGAAGATGAGGCCGAGGACGCATTTGATCGTCGTCGTCTTGCCGGCGCCGTTCGGGCCGAGGTAGCCAAAGATCTCGCCTTCGGCGACGGAGAAGGAGATGCCCCGAAGGACGTCGCGGCGGCGGGGGATGAATCCCTGCCGGAAGGCCTTCCGGACATCGCGGAGTTCGAGGACGTCGGCCATGGGGGCAACGGCATTATATCGGCCCGGCTTTCCCGATGCAATCGCGCCCGGAGGCGGCCGGAAGGGGCTCACCCCCGTCCTCGCCGAGGGGTGAGGGAAACTCGCGGAATTTCATCGGAGGAATGACCGGCCTCGGTGATTGCGCCCCGGACGGGGATGCCCGATGATGGGCCCAGCCAAGGCAACTCCGAGGTTGCGAAAAGGGAGAGGGGCTTAAGAGGCCCTCTCCGGACCCTCCTTTCAAGGACTCCCCCAACCGCCTCCGGACGGGGGAGTTCTTTTTCCGGCCGCCGCGGGAGTTGACTCCTTCCCCGCCCTGCGCTATCTCTATGGAGGTCGACCCGAGGAGGCTTTCATGAACATCAAACCTCTCGCCCTGTCGTTGCTGCTGGCCGCGGGGATGACTTCGGCTTGCGTCCCCGGTCCATATCCCGGCCCGGACACTTTCCCCGACTCCCCCGACCTTCCGGCCGAGGCCGAGCGGTGGTCGGGCGGAGCCATGGACCGGCCCGGAGCGGTCTACGAGATTGCCGTCGAGCTCGAGCGCCGGGCCTCTTTTCTCGCCCAGTCGAACTTCGACCACTTCCGCGGCTGGGACGGCGTCATCAGCGACCAGGAGCAGGCGGTCCTCTTCCGCTCGGAAGCCTTCGCCGCGTCCTGCCGGCTCTTCGTCCGCCTGGCCGAGACAACCTCGGACTATTACTCCCGGAATTATCGCCGGACAAACCTCTACAACGCTTTTCTCTATCTCGCCCGGAGCTTCAACGACCTCGAGACGGAGATGCGGCGGGGCGGGCTGCGCCCCTACGAGCTCGAGGACAGCCGCCGCCTCCTCGACCGGATCGAACGGGAATTCCGGAATTGGCCCGACGCCGACAACCTGGCCTCGCTCGACGAAAAATACGTCAAGGGCCGCGACGCGACGGTTTACCTCATCGTCCGGGAAGGCGTTGGTTCCTACGTCCGCCGGCCGTTCAAGAATCTGGAAAGCCTCTTCAAGTACAACTACGACCGGAAGCGGGGCAAGAATCCCTGGGACCATTTCGTCGAGGTCGACGAGCGGACCCTGGGCCGGATGCGTTCGGGGAGGATGATCGACCTGACCTTCGAAGGGCTCATGATCGTCGAGCAGGGCGAGGGACAGAACCGGCCCGTCTATCTCATCGAGAAGGGGAAGCGGCGCGGCTTGACGAGACCCGAGCTCGTCAATCGCTACGGAGGCTGGGCCCGCGTTTACGAGGTCCCGCGGGAGGTCATCGCCGCCTATCCCCAGGGAACCCCCGTCGAATCCTCGGCGGGCGGACACATCAAGCGATAGCCGGGCGTTCGACCCTTCCCCGGCGCGGAGGAGAGGTGCGGGCTGTTGTCAGCAAAAGGGGGGTTGATGATGGGAACCAAAAAGGTGGGGGCTTTCTCCAGCCCGCGCAAGAAAGCCGCTATTATTTTAAAGGCCCGGTTTTCAAATTGCAAGAAAAATTTTCAAATTTTTTCGACCGCCGTTTAAAGGAGAAAAGGATGGACGAGAAGAAGATCGACATCAAGGTCGACGAAGGCGTGGCCGTCGGGCAGTACACGAACGTCGCCGCGATCCGGCATTCCCGCGAAGAGTTCATCTTCGATTTCGCCTTCATCTTTCCCGACGGTCCGGCGGGGAAGCTCGTCGCCCGCCTCATTCTCAGCCCGGCTCACGCCAAGCGGTTCCTCGACGCCCTGGCCTCGAACGTCCAGCGCTACGAGGCGAGCTTCGGCGAGATCCCTCCGGCCGACGCGCCGCCGACGGTCGGCTTCGTCCATTGACGGCTCGCCTTTCCTTGACATTGCTCCGGAATTCGGATATGACTAACTCAGAAACCGGAGCGACGCATTCAATTCACTTGGAGGTGTGTGATCATGGCCTATGAATTCAAGAATTCGAGGGGCGCCGTTTATTTCCTCCACTCCAAGAACGTCACCCTCAAGGGCGGCCGCCAGCAGGTCATCTTCTATTTCGCCCGCGAGGTCAAGCCGGGCGCTCAGGACGCCGTGCCCGAGGGTTACCAGGTCATCGAAACGCCCAAGACGGGCATGCCGATCCTCAAGAAAAAATAGCCGTCTTCCCGCCACGCTCCCGGCCCGGCCGGTTCCGGAGGGTTCGTTTCTTTGACTCTCCCTTCTCATCCGGCTATACTCGAAACATGAGTTCGAACCGCCCCCTCGTCCTCGGATTGGCCCTCCTCTTAGGCTTCGCCGGCTGCGGCGGAGGGGACAAACCTGCCGGCTCCGGCTCGGAAAAGACCCTGACGGTGGCCGTTATTCCGAAGGGGATGACTCATGAGTTTTGGAAGTCCATCCACGCCGGCGCGGCCCAGGCCGCCCGGGAATTCGGAATCGAGATCATTTGGAAGGGTCCGCAAAAGGAGGACGACCGGGCCCAGCAGATCACCGTCGTCGAGGACGTCATCAACCGCGGCGTGGCCGGCATCGTCCTCGCCCCTCTCGACGACCGGGCCCTTGTCCGGCCCGTCCAGGACGCGATGCGGGACCGCATTCCGGTCATCATCATCGACTCCGGACTCCAGGGGCGGGACTACCTCAGCTTCGTCGCGACCGACAATTACCGCGGCGGCGTGCTCGGGGCCCGGCGTTTGGGCGAGCTCCTGGGCGGCCGGGGGCGGATCTTCCTCATCCGCTACCAGGAGGGGTCGGCTTCGACGATGGAGCGCGAGCGCGGCTTCCTGGAGACCGTCAAATCGAAATTCCCGGGCCTCTCCCTGCTCGTCCAGGACCAGTACGCCGGCTCGACGACCGAGACGGCCTATCAACTCGCCGAGAACCTCCTCAGCCGCTTTCCCGACGTCGAGGGGATCTTCTGCCCCAACGAATCGAGCACCTTCGGAACCCTCCGGGCCCTCCAGGAATCGAAGCTCGCCGGCCGGGTGAGGTTCGTCGGCTTCGACAGCTCGCCGAAGCTCGTCCAGGCCCTCCGGGAGAGCCACCTCCACGGTCTCGTCCTCCAGAATCCGGTCAAGATGGGCTATCTCGGAGTCAAGATGATGGTCCAGCACCTCCGCGGCGAGAAGATCCCCGACTTGGTCGATACGGGCGTCGTCATCGGCACTCCCGAGAACATGGACACGGACGAGATCAAGGCCCTTCTCTCGCCCGACCTTTCGATTCTCGACCGATGACCGCCGTCCCCGCCCCGGAATGGGCGCTCGAGATGCGGGGCATCAGCAAGCGCTTCGGGGCCACGGCCGCCCTGGAGAACGTCGATTTTGATCTCTCCCCCGGCGAAGTCCACGCCCTCCTCGGCGAAAACGGCGCCGGAAAGAGCACCTTGATGAAGATCCTGAGCGGGGCGCTTCGGCCCGACGAGGGCGAGATGAGGCTCGGCGGCCGGCCCTACGACCCCGGAGACCCTCTCGACGGCCGGGAGGGCGGGGTGTCGATGATTTACCAGGAGCTCAACCTGGCGCCCCATCTCAGCGTCGAGGAGAATGTCCTCCTCGGGCGGGAGGACCGCCGGGGCGTCTTCATCCGCCGGCGCGGCGCCCGGCGCCGGATCGCCGAAACCTTGGCTTTTCTCGGCCATCCCGAGATCGGCCTCGAGGTTCCCGTCCGGAGGCTTTCCGTCGGGGCGCGGCAAATCGTCGAAATCGCCCGGGCGATCCTCGACCGCTCCCGGGTCCTCGTCATGGACGAGCCGACGAGCAGCCTGACCCAGGAAGACACGGATCGGCTCTTCCGGATCATCCGCAAGCTCCGGGACGACGGCGTCAGCATCATCTACATCAGCCATTTCCTTGAGGAGGTCCAGGCCGTGGCCGACCGCTACACCGTCCTGAGGGACGGGCACCGGCAGGGGGCGGGCGCGATCGCCGAGGCGACCCTGGACGACCTCATCCAGCTGATGGTCGGCCGGAAAATGACCGACCTCTTTCCCCGGCTTCCCCACGTCCTCGGCGAGCCGGTTCTCGTCGTCGAGGGTTTGAGGGGAGCGCGGATGGCGGAGCCGGTGAGCTTCGACCTCCGCCGGGGCGAAATCCTCGGCTTGGCCGGCCTCATCGGGTCGGGCCGCACCGAGACGCTCCGGACGATCTTCGGCCTCGACCGGCCGGCGGGTGGGGTCCTGTCGATCCGGGAACGAACGGCCGGGCCCGCCCTCCCCTGGCGGCGGATCGGCGAGGGCCTGGGGATGCTGAGCGAAGACCGGCAGGGGGAAGGACTGGCCTTGGCGCGGACGCTGACCGACAATATTACCTTGAGCCGGTTCGGTCCGTATCGGAGGCGTCCTTTCCTGAGCCTCCGCCGCCGGAGCCGGGCGGCGGCGGGATGGATCGAAGCCCTCAAGATCAAAGCCCGCGGCCCGGACCAACGCGTCGCCGCGCTATCCGGCGGCAACCAGCAGAAAGTCGCCCTGGCCCGCCTCCTCCACCAGGACGCCGACATCCTCCTCCTCGACGAGCCGACGCGGGGCATCGACGTCCTGAGCAAGTCCCAGATCTACGGCTGGATCGCCGAGCTGGCCGCCCAGGGCAAGGCCGTTCTCTTCGTCAGCTCCTATTTTCCGGAGCTCCTCGGCGTTTGCGACCGGATCGCCGTCTTCCACCGCGGCCGGGTCGTGGCCGTGCGTCCGGCGGGGGAATGGTCGGACGAGGGCCTCATGGCCGCCTCGATGACGGGAAAGGCATGAGAGAGTGAGACGACCGAAGAGAACCGCGTCCGTCCTGAACCTCATCGCCCCCTTTCTCGGACTCCTTCTCGTCCTGGCCCTTTTTTCCGTCCTCCCCGAAGTCCAGTCGCGGTTCCTCCGCTGGGCGAACATCAAGGCCGTGGCCACGCAATCGGTCATCGTCGCCCTGGGCGCCCTGGGGATGACGCTCGTCATCGTCGCCGGCGGAATCGACCTTTCGGCCGCCTCGTCGATCGCCCTCTCGAGCGTCATCGTGGCCTACGCGATCAACGCCGGAGCGGCCCCCGGCCTGGCGATCCTCCTCGGCGTCTTGACGGGCGGGGCGGTCGGATTCGTCAACGGGGCGCTCATCACCCGCCTCCGCCTCGTCCCCTTCATCATCACCCTGGGGATGATGGGCATCGCCCGCGGCCTGGCCAAGTGGATCGCCCACAACCAGAAAATCGACGCGCCCTTGAGCTGGGTTAACGAGCTCATGGCCAAGTCTCCGAGGCCGTCCTGGCTCGTCGTCGCGCCCGGCGTGTGGCTCATGGCCGTCCTGGCCGTGGTCATGGCCGTCGTCCTCCGCTATACGGTCTTCGGGAGGCACGTCTTCGCCATCGGCTCGAACGAGGCGGCCGCCCGGCTCTGCGGCGTCCGGACGAACCGGACCAAGGTCGTCCTCTACGCCCTGTCCGGGCTTTTCTGCGGCCTCAGCGGAGTCATGGAATTTTCCCGCCTCACGGTCGGCGACCCGACCGTGGCCGTCGGCCTCGAGCTCGACATCATCGCCGCGGTCGTCATCGGGGGAGGAAGCCTGAGCGGGGGGGAAGGCAGCATTCTGGGCTCGATGATCGGCGTCTTCATCATGTCCTTCTTGAGGAACGGCTGCACGATGATGGGCTGGCCCAATTACATTCAGGAGATCATCATCGGGGTCATCATCGTCGCCGCCGTGTCCCTCGACCAGATCCGCCACCGGCGGGCGGCCTGATGGAACGGACGATCCACGCCCGCTCGCCGGTCCGGGCGAACGACCTCGGCGGCTGGACCGACACGTGGTTCGCCGGACGCGGCCGGGTCCTCAACCTGGCCGTCTTCCCGGGCGTCGAAGTCGAGGTCCGGGTCGGGGCGAATCCGAGGCGAACGAAGCGGCGGGTCGTCGTCCGGGCCGACAACTTCGGCCGAACGTTCGCCCTGGATCCCGACCTTCCCCGTCGCGAGCCCCACGGCCTGATCCAGTACGCCGTCGGGAGCCTGCCCGTTCCGCGCGACATCTCCCTCGAGATCGCCCTCTTTTCCTACGTTCCGGCCGGAATTTCGACGGGCACATCGGCCTCCGTCTGCGTCGCCCTCCTGGCGGCCTTGAACGAGCTCCGGCCGCGGAAGCTCGACTGGCGGGAAATCGCCCGCCTCGCCCATCGCGTCGAAACTGAGGGATTGGGACTCCAGAGCGGCATCCAGGACCAGATCGCCGCCGCTCACGGCGGAATCAGCTTCATCGAGATGACCCGCTATCCCGAGGCCCGGGTCCGGGCCGTCCGTGTTGATCCGGCCGTCTGGAATGACCTCGAGCGGCGCCTTTGCCTGGTCACCCTCGGCCGGTCGCACCGGTCGACCGTCCTCCACGGCCGGGTCATCGCCGCCCTGGAGGCCGGCGGTCCGCAGCTGAGATTCGTCCGGGAGATGGCCGGCATCGCCGCCCAGGGCCGGGTCCACCTCCTCTCCGGCGACCTCGAGGCCTACGGCGACGCGATGATCCGGAATCATGAGTGCCAGCGAGCCCTCCATCCGAGCTTGGTCTCGGACGAGGCCGACGCCGTGGCCGCCGTCGCCCGGAGTTTCGGGGCGGCGGGATGGAAGGTGAACGGCGCGGGCGGCCGGGGAGGCTCGATGACCGTCCTGGCATCGGCCGAAGACGCCCTCCGCCGGAGGATGATCGGGAAAATCTCCGGTTTGGGACGAGACGTGGGGGTCATTCGCGTGACCCTATCGCCGGCCGGGGCCCAGGCTTGGGAGGTCGGACGCAAAGGAATCGGCCGGGCGCTTGTCCAATAAGGCGTCAATCGATATCAGGAGGTTCGAGATGAAAAAATGGACGGTTTTGATCGCCGCCTGCGGAATTCTGACGGCGGGATTCGCCCTCGCCCAGGACAAGCCGGCGGCCCCGGCTCCCAAGGCGAAGCCGGCCCCGCAGGCGCCCCTGGCCAAGATGAGGGCCGACCTTGGGATCACGCCCGAGCAGGAGGCGAAGCTCAAGGCTTTCCGGGAGGCCCGGCAGGCCGAAAACAAGGCCTTCGCCGAGGAGATGAGAAAGCTCCGGGAGGACATATGGGCCGCGCGCCAGGCGGAGAAACCAGACCTCAACAAGGTCGGCGCCCTCATCGACCGGATGTCCAAGCTCCGGGCCGACCGGGCCAAGGCCGGACTCAAGCACGGTGAGGAATGGCGGAACGTTTTCACCCCGGAACAGCTCGAGAAGATGAGACAGGGCCGGAACCGGCTTATGCGGCCGGGCCTCGGGATGCGTCCCGGGATGGGAATGCGTCCCGGGATGGGAATGCGGCCGGGGATGGGGATGATGCGTCCCGGCCAGAGAATGGCCCCGGGTAGGCGGGGAGCTTTTCGCCAGCCCTTCATGGGGCGGGGGATGGGCCTCCAGCGCTTCGGCGCGGGCGTCCCCCGAGCGAGGGGAATGGCGAGGCCGCTCGTCCGGCCGTGGATGAACCGGATGCGAGGCCCCGGCTGGATTTGGCGCTGGGGATGGGACGAGGAATGAGCTAGGCTTTAAGTCACTCTGCTCCAACCCCCGTTCCTCTTCCCCTCGAGGGGAGAGGGCGGGGGTTTTTTATTGCCCGGCCGCCGGCACGGCGTCTGAGAACGACCTCCACTCCAGATCGGGTTTGACGGACCGTCCCTCGTCGCTTCTTCTCGGCGCCTCGGCTCTGACACTCCCCACGCTTCAAACGCTCGTGGCTTCCCTAACTATTTCTTGGGGCGTGTCGCGGCGACATGACCATCCTCTAACCCCGGCCCCGGGGAACCAGTCCCGTCGGTTCCCCCCCTTGGCAAAGCCAGGGGGCCCCCCCTCCGCGACGGGGTCACGAGGACGGCCATGCCGCCGCATGACACGCCGGGTCCTTCGAAAAGCGCCTACGGGACGGCAAATCCTCATCACGTTCCGGTCGTTCCCTAGCGCCGCAAGCCGGCGGGATTTCGGGAAGAAAAACAAGACGGGTGTCCTCTCCATAGGACAAAAACGGCGATATAACGAATGGATTTTCCCGGCGGGATAAGGCAAAATACCCGAAAATGCCTGTTGGCACGGGGGTTGCACTTCATGGGTTCGGAAGGAGAAAGACGATGAAGAAAGTCCTGATCCTGGCAACGGTCCTGGTCGTCGGCCTTCCCGTCCTGGCCCTTGGTCAAACGGAAGGCTATTACGACCGGAGCTACGTCCGGCTCAGCTACGTCAAGGGCGACGTTTACGTTCAACGCGCCCAGGACCTCGGCTACGAGCAGGGCGAGCTGAACCTTGTCCTCGTCCAGGGCGACAAGATCGGGACCCGCGACGGCCGGGTCGAGGTCCAACTTGGACGAGGAAACTACCTCCGCCTCGACGCCGAGACGCTCGTCGAACTCGTCGCCCTCCCTCGCGGCGATTCCGAGCCCGCCAAGTTCCATCTCCTCTCCGGGAAGATCTTCGTCCGGGTCGCTTCCCTCGACAGGGAGAAGAATTTCGAGATCCACACGCCGGACGCCTCGTTCTATGTCCTCGACGAAGGGCTCTACCGCGTCGACATCATCGGCAATATGGAGACCGAGTTCATGGTCTATCGCGGCCAGGCCGAATCGGCCGCCGAGGACGGCTCGATCCTCGTCCAGGAGGGCGAGATGATCGTCGCCGCGAACGGCCGGTTCACGACTTCGGCGATGGCCCTCCGGGCCCGGAACGACGACTTCGGAGCCTGGAACAGCACCCGCGACAACCTCTACGCTCGCCGGATGAGCCGGACCTATCTGCCGGCCGAATACGCCGACTACGAGTCCGAGCTCAACGACTACGGGCGTTGGACCTACGAAGACTCTTACGGTTACGTCTGGGTGCCGACGGTTTCGTACATGGACTGGCGTCCGTATTACAACGGCCGCTGGGTCTGGTACCCGATCATCGGCTGGACCTGGGTTTCCTACGAACCGTGGGGTTGGTGCACCTATCATTACGGCCGCTGGGGCTGGCGCCACAGCCTCGGCTGGTACTGGATCCCCCATCGCCACTGGAATTGGGGTCCCGCCTGGGTCCATTGGTGGCACGGCTATGACTATTACGGGTGGTGCCCGCTCAGCTACTACAATTACCCCGCGGTGATCGTGAACAACTACTTCTACGATCGCTATGACCGGGGCTACTTCCCCAACAATTCCAGGACCCTCATCGTGGTCAACAAGAACCAGCTCCAGAACCGGCGGATCTCCCAGGTCGCCTTGGGCGGAGACGCCCTCAGCCGGGTTGGCCGCATCTCCCTCGGTTCCGCCCAGCCCGAGCTCCGGCCGTCCCTCAACCGCGGGAACGACGTCGCTCTTCGGGCCCAGAGGGTCCTCGACAAGGACGGCCTGCGGTCCGTGGGCCGGAATTTTGGAACGGAGGGTCGCCGGGTTTCCTCCGGCTCGCTCGCCGCGCCGACGATCCGGCGGGCGGGAGAGGGCCAGAGCGCGAGCGGGACATCGACCCGGGATCGGGTCGTCAACGCCCGCGAATCCGGGCAGGCCGGCGCGAGCTCCGAGCTCCGCAGGGTCGAGCGTTCCTCGGCGGCGAATCCCCGCGAAGGCGCCTCGCCTCGGAGCGTCAACGAACGGGTCATCCGGCCGCGCGGCGAGGACCGTCCCGTCTCGGCTGCGCCCCGAATCCGGGAAACCCAGGGATCCGAGGCCGCGGCCGGCCGAAGGGTCGAGAACGAAGGCCCCGGGGCTACCCCTTCGCGCCGGGTGACGAAGGACGAGCCGGGCCGTTCTTCGGCGGTGAGCCGCGACGGCAGCCCGTCCCGGGAGGTCTCGCCCTCTCGAGTGACCCGACCGGACCAGCCCGAGAGAAAGGTCATCAAGGAATCCACTCAGCCGACTTCTCCGCGAAAACAGGAGGGGGAGGGACGCTCCCCCTCCTCTCTTCCATCGGCGCGACAAAACGGGGAACGGGTCGTCGAAGAACGACGGGTGAGCCCTCAGGCCAGCCCGTCGCGGGGGAGCGAACTTCGTTCGAATTCCTCCCCTTCGCGCAATACAACCCCGTCCCGGGTCATCCGGGAACGGGATTCGAATCCGGGGACGCCGACGGCCCCCCGAAGCGTCATTAACCGGTCGACGGAGCCTCGCAACTCGGCCGCGCCCCGGTCGGTTTCGCCGGCGCCGAGCGGCCGGTCGGCCTCGAACCGGATTTTGGCCGCGCCGTCCCGGACGGTTCGTCCCTCGACGCCGAGCTATAGCGCGCCGTCTCGCAGCTCCTCGGTGCCGTCGAGATCGAGCAGCGCTCCCGCGCGCAGCTATTCCACGCCCTCCCGGAGCTCTTCGGCTCCTTCGCGGAGCTACAGCGCGCCGTCCCGGAGCAGCAGCGCCCCATCCCGTTCATACTCCGCCCCCTCCCGCAGCTCCTCCTCGCCTTCCCGGAGCGTGAGCTCTCCCTCGCCCAGCTCGGGGTCTTCCTCCCGGAGCTCTTCGGCTCCTTCGCGGAGCTACAGTTCGCCGTCTCGGTCCAACAGCGCCCCCTCCCGCTCTTACTCCGCCCCTTCCCGCAGCTCCTCTTCGCCTTCCCGGAGCGTAAGCTCGCCCTCGCGAAGCTCAGGATCTTCCTCCCGGAGCTCCGGCTCGCCTTCGCGCTCGAGCTCGGGCAGCGGAAGCTCCCGGTCATCCGGGGGCTCGGTCCGGAAGAAATAACGCCTCTTTACTTTTCCGGCGGTCGGTGTTATACAATTAATCCTGTCTTCCTGTCTGGGCGGACATCTCGATGGAGGTATGCGCAATGTTTCATAAAACCGGATGCGGGAGAATCGCCTGCCTTGGCTTTATGGCCTTTGTGGTCATGATGTCGGCCTCCGCTTGTCAAAAAAAGGCCGAAGAGACCATGACGCTGAGGGAAATGGCCGCGGAATACGATAAGATTGTCGCGGATAAGAACCTGTCCATCAAGGAAGGATTGAACGAGGTCCAAGGGACCGTCAAGACGGCCTTGGGCAATTATTTCTATCTGTCCCAGGTCCCGGGCTTCGACATCGCCGTCACCGGCCAGGTTCAGGGCGGGGACGTCACGACCCTCATCGATAAAGAGGTTGTCGTCAAGGCCCTCTTCAAACGGGAAGATCCCAATCTCCTCGTCGCCCAAAGCATCGACCTCAAAGACGGCGCCACCTCGACCAATGTCTACACCTCGACCGAACCGACCTCCCCTGCGGACCATTTCACCCAGACGGTTCGAGCGGAGTATGCCCAGCTCAAGATCACCGGAATCAACAAGAGCGAGGAGTGGGAAGGCCAGGGGAAGGGAAAGGTCTACGGCAAGCTCATCCCCGGCCCCAACAACCAGGGCCAGTATATCTCCATCCTCGACGCCGCCAATAAGGAAATCGGCAAGGTTATCGTCGACAGCACGACGAACTACGCCCAATACTACACCAAGAAGCTCCGGTTATTCGATTCGTACTATTTCTACCTGACGATCAAAGACAGCGTGGCCAGGAACCTTCGGGCCAAAGCCAAGGAGCTCTTCCACGCCGACGTCGTCGCCGTCGGATTGTACTGACCGCTCTAGCGAAGGACATTCGCCAAGCGGTCGAGTCCGGCCGCGACATCGCCGTCGAGATGAAGGCGGGCGAGCCGCCTTCCTTTTTCCTCCAACGCTTCCCGGTCTCCCCGGGCTTGGGCGTCGATGAGCCCGCCGAACGTGACGGGTGAGGCCCGCTCTTCGAAAGCGTCGGGGACCGGGATGTCCTCGGCGTGGGAAGCCGTGAGCTGAAGGAATAATCCTCTTCCCGCGTCGCCTTTGTGGAGCTGTCCCGTCGAATGGAGAAAACGGGGTCCGAAATCGTAGGCGACGGGCCTTTTCGTCCGTTCCGCGACCCTTTCGGCGAGCCTCTGAAGGGCAGCCTCGACTTCGGGAAAGGGGGGGAGAAAAGCTTGGAGGCCTGAATAATCCCGCTCTCCGAGCGTGTTGAAAACGCCGGTCAGTCCGGCCTCGAGCGAAGGGGGTTTTTCCTCGGCGAAGAGCGCGATGCCGTCCTCCTCGACAGCGGGGAGACTCTCGGCTTGGATTCCCCCCCGGACGAGACGCCGGAGTGCGTCTTCGGTTTTTTTCTTGGAGAGGGCGACATTCGGCTGGTCGAAGGGATTGACGCCCAGGACAGCGCCGGCCACGGCGGTCGCGAACTCCCAGAAATAGAATTGTCCCCCGAGGTCTTCCGGAGATTCAAGACGGAGGGAAACGAGGGGCGCCCCTCGGGCGGCCAGGGCCGAGGCACGTCCGGCGAGATCGCTCTCCTCACCCAGGCTCAGGGAGATGAAGACCTTGTCTTCGGCCGGACGGTCGAACGACGCCCCCGTCGTTCGGACGAGGGGAAGGATCCCCCGCCCGTCTTTCCCCGTGCTCTCGGCGATGAGCTGTTCGATCCAGGCGCCGAAGGCCTTTAGGCGGGAGGAAAGGAGAAAGACGGCTTTGTCCCGGCCGGCGAGGGCGAGGGCCCCGAGAACGGCGCCGAGGCGGGCGGCGGGATTGTCCTCGATTCTTTCGCTCCGGCAGATGGACATCTCCGCCCGCGCCGAGGCGAGAAGCCGTTCCGCATCCAAACCGAGAAGGGCCGCCGGGAGGAGGCCGAAGGCCGAGAACACCGAGAACCGGCCGCCGATATCCGGGTCGCCGGCAAAGACGGCCCGGAAGCCCAGCCGCCGGGCTTCGCTCTCGAGGCGGGAGCCGGGGTCGGTGATGGCGACGAATCTCGACCCGGCGTTGGCCCGTCCAGCGGCCTCCGCCGTCCGGACGAAGAAGAAATTCATCAAGGCCGTCGTTTCGAGCGTCGTCCCCGATTTCGAGGAGACGACGAAAAGGGTGCGGGCGAAATCGGGTCCGCGGGCGAAGCGGAGCACGGCCTCGGGGTCGGTGCTGTCGAGGACTTCGAGAGGGAGTCCGTCCGCGCCGGGACCGAAAACCCGGCTCAGGACTTCGGGGGCGAGCCTCGAGCCGCCCATGCCCAGGAGGAGAACGCGGCTGAAGCCGGCGGAGCGCGCTTCACGGGCGAAGGCCGCGGACTCACGGGATATTCCCTCCATCCTCGCCGGGGCGTCGAGCCAGCCGAGGCGGTTGGAAATCTCCTCGTCCCATTCTTTCCAGACGGTGTGGTCCTTCCGCCAAATGCGCCCGACGACGCCGTTTTGCTCTATGTCTTGCTTGACCAGACGAAATAAGTTTTCGTCGATGTTCGTTAAATGGATCTTCATCATCAATGACGAGGCCATTCGCCACACCAAATTTTTACGGCCATGCTTTTCTTCTCTCAAAAAGAAGATGCGCCGACAACTGAGGATGTCTCAGGTTTTGTCATTCTCCGCAACGATGATTTCCAATATCCGTTCGAGCGGGGGAATATCTTGTCTCGCCGTATTCCATAAAATCCTCAGATCGACGCCGAAATATTCATGGATGATCTTGTCGCGCATCGCCGCCATCCTTTGCCACGGAATTTCGGGTGATCGGCGCGCATCTCTTGGGGGATCTTCTTCGCGGCTTCTCCCATGACCTCCAGGCTACGGATGACGGCGTTGATGGTTTTTCGGTCGGCCGAGAAATCCTCGTAGGTGAGATCTTTCGTGAAATACAGGACTTCCCGAATGGCGACTAGGATGTCTTCCAGGTAATCGCCGATCTCGCGGTTTTTCATACGAAGACGATTTGACCGAGGATGCGTCGTCCGATACGCGGCTTGAGGGCCGATCTTGTCGCGAGATCGACCCTGATTCCGAGGAACTGGGTGAGTCTTTCTTCGAGTTCCAAAAATTTGAAAAATCCCGGTGTTTCTTGAAATTCGACCAGGATATCGAGATCGCTCCCGACATGGGGCCGGCCTTCGACAAAAGAGCCAAATATTCCGATTTCCTCGACCCCGAAATCCCGGCGGAGTTCATCCTTGATGGAAAGAATCTTTCTTTTGATAGCCTTGAAGTCGTCCATAGCCCAGTCCTCTGGATTAATTATAACAGACTTTCTATGAAGCGGCGAGGCCGGGGAGGACGATCTTGGGGGCGGTTTTGCTTCCGGCGCCGTTTTCGAATATCATGTTACCCCCCCGGGACCGTTCCCGGGATCCAGGAGGTTTCCATGACTCTGCGGAGAATAGGAATCACCGTTTTGGCCGTGGCGGTCTCGGCCGCTCTTCCCCTTGCCGCCGGTCAGGCTCCGGCCAAACCGGACTACGCCCCGCTTCTCGGAGGCTGGGCCCTCGAAGTCGACGCCGGCGGAGAGTATTACTATTTGACCCTCGAATTCAAGCTCGTCGAGGGCAAAATCGAGGGCGCCCTGAGCGAGCAGAACGGGATCTTCGGCAATCTCCCCGTGGCCAATATCGAGTGGGACGGGACGACCCTCAAATTCGACTTCAAGTCGCCGACTCCGCCCGACGGCGTGGAGAGGCCGGTCAAGTCCGAGTTCAAATACGCCGACGGCAAGCTCGCCGGGGCGATGTCCATCCCCGACCTCGGGATGAGCGTCCCCGTCGCCGGGGCGAAGAAGTAGGGGATGCGCGAAACGGAAGGGCCGGCGGGCTCGTTTCATCCCTCCCGGCCCCTCTATCGTTTCTCGATCCTCGTTTTTGTCGCCGCGCTGTCGTTCGGCAGCTATTTCGCCTACGACATCGTCTCCGGCATCGCCCCCTCCCTCATCGAGGACCTGGGCGCGGCCCGGGGAACGGTCGGGGCCTTCTTCACGGCCTACAGCGTGGCCGCGATCCTGGCCGTCCTCATCGGCGGGATGCTCATCGACCGTCTGGGGACCAGGCGGGCCAGCCTGATGTTCTCGCTCCTCGTCTTCGCCGGGGCGGTCATCGTCTGGCGGGCCAAGAGCATCCCCCTCTTCTTTCTCGGCCGGTTCGTGTTCGGAGCCGGCTCCGAGCCGCTGATCGTCGCCCAAAGCTCGATCCTGGCCCGCTGGTTCAAGAACAAGGAGCTCGCCCTGTCGTTCGGGATCACCCTGACCGTCAGCCGGCTCGGCTCCCTCTTCGCCTTCAACACGGGAGAGCTCTTCACGAAGTATTTCGGCAGCTATCGCTACGCCCTTCTCGTGGCCGCAGCGGCCTGCGGAATATCCCTGGCCTCGAACCTCGTCTACATCCTCATGGACCGCCGGGCCGAGCGGATCCTCCGCCTCAAGGACGCCGGCGGCGGCGACAAGATCGTCTTCAGGGACATCCGGGAATTCCGGCCTTCCTTCTGGTACGTGACGTTTCTCTGCCTGACGTTCTACGCGGCCATCTTCCCCTTCACCAACCTGTCGACGGATTTCTTCGTCGATAAGTGGGGGATCGCCCGGACGGCCGAGGCTTCGGGCGGCTTCCTGGCCCAGGTGTTCGACAATTTCCTCCACATCTTCAGCACGGCGGGAGGGATTTCGTCGATCATCATCTTCGCCTCGATGATCCTCGCTCCCTTCGCCGGCCGGTTCGTCGACAAGGCCGGCAAACGGGCGACGCTGATGATTTTCGGCTCGCTCATCCTCATCCCCAGCCACCTGACGATGGGCTTGACCCGGATCTATCCGGTCTTCCCGATGATCGCCTTGGGGGCGGCCTTCGTCCTCGTTCCGGCCGCCCTCTGGCCGTCCGTCCCCCTCCTCGTCCGCAAGGAGCGCGTCGGGACCGCCTTCGGCCTGATGACGGCCATCCAGAACGTCGGAATGGCCCTTTTTCCCCTTCTCAACGGCCTTCTCCGCGACCTGACCAAGACCTACACGGCCAGCCTCCTCATGTTCGCCGGCCTGGGCGTCGCCGGTCTCGTTTTCGCCCTCCTCCTCAAGCGGGCCGACGGGCGCGAGGACGCCGGTCTGGAGCTTCCGGCGAAAGCGGCCTAGACGGGCTCGGCCGATGATCGAGACCTTGATCTCCGACCTGGGGAACGTCCTCCTCCGCTTCGACAACGGGATCTTTTTCGAGAAAATGACCCGCTTCACCTCCCGCTCGGCGGACGAGGTCCGAAAGGTCGTCCACGACAATCTCGACCTCAACGTCCTCTTCGAGAGGAATGCGATTTCGCCCGAGGATTTCCACCGGAACGCCGTCGACCTTCTCGAGGCCGAGATCGGCTATGAGGATTTCTACGCCATCTACTGCGACATATTTTCCCTGAACGCGGACGTCCTGGCCGTCTACGGGAGACTTGCGCCGGGCCTCCGGAAGATCCTCCTCTCCAACACGGACATCATGCGCTGGACGTTCATCAAGTCCCGGTTTCCCGAGATCCTGTTCTTCGACGGCTACGTCCTCTCGTTCGACCAGGGGTTCATGAAGCCCCAGCCCGAGGTCTACCGCGAAGCCCTCCGCCTGGCCGGGAGTCTTCCGGAGCGGGCCCTCCTCGTCGACGACCTCCCGGAGAACGTGAACCATGCCTTCCGGTTGGGGATCCAGGGACTCGTCTATCGTCCCGGCCTCGACCTCGAGTCCGAGCTTCGGAAACGGGGACTCCCTTTCGGAACGCCTAGGGCGAGGGGATGAGGCCGACGTAAACACGGCGGCGTCGGGGTCCGTCAAATTCCGCGAAGTAAACGGCCTGCCAGGTCCCGAGATCCAGGCGTCCGCCCTCGACCGGAACCGTGACCGAGGACCCGACGAGGGTGGCCTTGACATGGGCGGCGGAATTGCCCTCCCCGTGGCGGAAGGGGAGGGTGTCGGGGACGATTTTTTGGAGAGCCATGAGGATGTCGGCTGTCACGTCCGGATCGGCGTTCTCATTGATCAGGACGCCGGCCGTCGTGTGGGGGACGAAAACGAGGCAAAAGCCTTTTTCGAACGACGACTCGCGGACGGCTCCGCCGACGGCGGCGGTGATGTCGATGAGTTCCTCCCGGGCCGCGCTCCGGACTTCGATCGTCTTCATGTTCGCCTATTCCATATCACAACCCGTCCGGTTTGCCAATCCGAACGCGCTCTGACCCGCTATCCGCTTTCAGCGGAAGCTTCGCCGGAAAAGCCCTGGGGAGTCGTTGACGAGTCTGTTAAAGGCCGGTGAATTTATGGTGAAGAAAAGGCTTGACAACGTCGAATAAAAGGGATAATTTTCGCTCGTAAATACAAGATATTGTATTTACAAATCTAAGGCCACACTAAATATTGGACTGGGGGCGGACGATTTTCTTGTCCGTTGTGTTGGTTTTAGGGCAATTTCTTGAGGAAGGAGGAAAAGGATGACCTCAAGAGTCATTACCCGAATCAAAAAACGCGACGGATCCGTTGTGGACTTCACCCAGGACAAAATCACCACCGCCATCGCCAAGGCGATGCGCTCCCAGGGACTCGACGACGCCTCTCAGGCGAAAACGGTCTCGGACATCGTCACCTTCGTCCTCGAGGAAAAATTTAGCGGCTACACCGTCCCCGCGGTCGAGCAGATCCAGGACATCGTCGAGCTCATCCTCATGAAGCGCGGCTATCACGACGTGGCCAAGGCCTACATCCTTTACCGCGAGCGCCACAAGAGCCTCCGCGAAGCCAAGCAGACCGGCCTCAACCTCGAGCGCCTCATCCGCGATTACATCAGCGACCACGACTGGAAGATCCGGGAGAATTCGAACGAGGGGACGACGAGCTTTTCCGGCCTGAACGCCCGCGTCTCGGGCGAGGTCCTGTCGAATTTCGCCCTCAACCAAATCTATTCGGAGAAGGTCAAAAGGGCCCACCAGGCGGGCGATTTCCACATTCACGACCTCTCTTATCCGATCGTCGGCTACTGCGCCGGCTGGTCCCTCGAGAACCTCCTCCGCCGGGGTTTCGGCCATGTCCCCAACCAGGTCCACTCCGCCCCGGCCAAGCACCTCGAGACGGCGACGCTCCACATGGTCAATTACATCGGGACGATGCAGGCCGAATTCGCCGGGGCCCAGGCGTTTTCGAGCGTCGACACGCTGCTCGCCCCGTTCGTCCGGGCCGACGGCCTGGATTACGAGCATGTCAAGCAGGACATCCAGAAGCTCGTCTACGGCCTCAACGTCCCTTCGCGCTGGGGTTGGCAGACGCCTTTCTCCAACCTGACCTTCGACTGGGTCGTCCCCGCCGACCTGGCCGTCAAGCGGGCCGTCGTCGGCGGTCTTGAGCAGAGTTTCACCTACGGCGACCTCCAGCCCGAGGTCGACATGATCAACAAAGCGTTCCTCGAGCTCATGGTCGAAGGGGATCATCAAGGCCGGGTTTTCACCTTTCCGATTCCGACCTACAACCTGACCCCCGATTTCAACTGGGAGACGCCCAACACCCGGCTCCTCTTCGAGGCCACGGCCAAGTACGGCATCCCCTATTTCCAGAACTACATCGGGACGAACATGAATCCCGGCGATATCCGGGCGATGTGCTGCCGCCTCAACCTCGACCAGCGCGAGCTCATGCGCCGGCCGGGGAACATCTGGGGCCCCGGGGATTCGACGGGCTCGATCGGGGTCGTGACGATCAACTTCAACCGGATCGGCTACACGGCCAAGACGGCCGACGAGTTCAAGGCCCGGCTCCGGGAGCTCATGGACATGGCCAAGGAGTCCCTCGAGGCCAAGCGGGAAATCGTCAACAACATGCTGGCCAAGGGGATCATGCCCTACACGAAGGTCTATCTCGGGCATTTCCACAACCACTTCTCGACGATCGGCGTCTGCGGGATGCACGAGGCCTGCCTGAACCTCCTGGGGCGGGGGATCGGGACTCCCGAGGGGCGGGCCTTCGCCGTCGACGTCCTGAATTTCATGCGGGGGGTTCTCCGGGGATACCAGGAGGAGACCGGCAATCTCTATAACCTCGAGGCCACGCCGGCGGAGTCGACCTCCTACCGGCTCGCCCGCCTGGACAAGGAAAAGTATCCCCGGATCATCACTTCGGGGACGGAAAAGCACCCCTACCTCACGAACTCCACCCAGCTCAACGTCGACGCCACCCGCGACGTCTTCGAGGCCCTCCAGCACCAGGAGGAAATCCAGGCCCTCTACACGGGAGGCACGATCTTCCACACCTTCCTCCCCGAGGCCATCGACGGGGAAACCTGCCGCAAGCTCGTCCAAAGGATCTCCCGGACGAAGATCCCCTATTTCAGCATCACCCCGACCTTCAGCATCTGCGCGAACCACGGCTACCTCAAGGGGCAGCACCCCTCCTGTCCCGAGTGCGGGACCGAGACGGAGGTTTTTTCCAGGATCGTCGGCTATCTCCGGCCCGTCCGGACCTGGAACGACGGCAAACAGCAGGAGTTCAAGGACCGGACGCCCTACACGGCGATCACTTGAGCGGCGGATGGACTTCCTTCTCTTCACCTATCCCAACTGTCAGAAATGCGAGGATCTGAAGGCTTATCTTCGCGGGGGGACCGTCGCCGTCGAGATCCTCGACGTCGCCGAGAGGGAGGGCCGGACGCGGATCCGGGCCTTCCTCCCCCACGTCCGGCGCGACGAGAAGGGGTCGATCATCCTCCCGACGCTCATCTGCCACGAGGACGGCCGCGTGGCCGCCGTTCACAATAACCGCGAGGAGTTCGCGGAGTGGTTGCGATCAAGGGGCTAGAGAAGTTCGCGCCGAAGGACTTCCCCGGCTTCATCGCCGCGACGATCTTCCTCGCGGGATGCAATTTTCGCTGTCCTTTCTGCCACAATCCCGACCTCGTCCTCCGTCCCGCGAGCCTGGCCGACGTCCCGTTCGACTTCTTCCTGGCCTTCCTCGACTCGAGACGCGATTGGCTCGAGGGAATCTGTGTCTCGGGCGGGGAGCCGCTTCTCGATCCCCAGGTCGAAGGCCTCTTGGCCGTCATCAAGGAGCGCGGCCTGCTGGTCAAGATCGACACCAACGGCTCCGAACCGGAGAGGCTGGCCTCGTTCCTCGAGTCGGGCCTCATCGACCGGATCGCCATGGACGTCAAATCCTCCCTGGAGCGGTATTCCGAGGTCGTCCGGTCGAACGTCGACACGGCGGCGATCGCCCGGAGCGTCGAGATCGTCAGGAGCTCCGGACGGCCGTATCTCTTCCGGACGACCGTTGTCCCCGGCCTCGTCGGCCCCGAGGACATCCGGCGAATCGGCGAGTGGCTCGACGGTTCGGCCGTCTACCAGATCCAGTCGTTTTCCCCGTCAAACACTCTCGACCCGGAGTTCGGGACGCGGAAGCCCTACGGCCGCGACGAACTCGGCGCCATGGCCGACATCGCCCGGCCCCATTTCGGCGAAGTCCGCCTGGAAGGACCGTGAATCGCCCATCGCTCGACGGGTCCTGGCGCGGCTCACCTCCGTCCGTCCTCGCTGAGGCTGCGGGCGGGCGGAGGGCCTCCGAGCCTTCCACCCTTCGAGCGATGGACGATTCACGGGAAGCTGAAACGAAAGAGAAAGACAAATGGAACTGAAGGTTAAGCGTATTTCCCCGCAAGCCAAGCTTCCGTCCTACGGACATCCGGGCGACGCCGGTCTCGACCTCTACGCCGCCGCCGACCACGTCCTCCGGCCGGGCGAGGCCTTCGCCGTCCCGACGGGAATAAAAGTCGCCGTTCCCAAAGGATACGTGGGCCTCATTTGGGATAAAAGCGGAATTTCCTTGAAGGGTGTTCACCGGCTGGCCGGGGTCGTCGACGCCGGCTACCGGGGCGAAGTCCAGGTCGTCATGATCAACCTCGGCGAGAGGCCTTTCGAAATCAAGGCGGGGATGAAGGTCGCCCAAATGCTCATCCAGCCCGTCGTCGCCGTCTCCGTCGCCGAGGCGCCCGACCTGGGCGAGACGAGCCGGGGGGAGAGCGGGTTCGGCTCGACCGGCCCGTATTGACCGTTTCGGCCCCGGCTCTCTAGAGTCGGAGGGAAAGGCAGGTCAGGCCGCCGTCCATTTTGCGGAACTCGCTCGTCTCGAGCTCGAGGATGGGGAGTCCGAGGGCGGCCAGCTTGGCCCGGGCTCCGGGGTATCCGGCCGGAACGAGCAGCCGGCCGTTTATCCCAAGAAGGTTGGCGGCGTATTCCTCGGGGGGCGGAAGGACGATTTTCCGGAATCCCCGGAACGCGGCCTCGCCGGCGAAAGCGGCCGTGACGATCAAGACGTCGTCCCCGGCGGCATTGACGCTGGATTTGAGGTGAAGACCTCCCGCCAAGGGGACGGTCACGCATTCATGACCGCGGGCGGAGAGGATTCCGGCCAACTGGGCGGCGCCCTCGGCGTTCGTCCGGTCGGAAAGCCCGATGAAGATCCGGCTCCCGGCGTCCAGGACATCGCCTCCGTCGAGAGTCCCCGGGGGCTCGATCCGGACCGTCGGCCGGAAACGGGCCAAAACCGGTTCGACGAGGGCGGCTTCCCCGCGACGGGACGGCGCCCCGGGAATCGCGATCACCGCGACCTCCTGAGTCACGACGGCCGTATCCTCGATGAAATAGGCGTCCGGAAAGCCCGCCGCGGTCTCCAGGACGACGACCTCGAGCCCGCACGAGCGGAGGGCCGCGACGTAGGCGGCGTGCTGTTCGAGGAGGTGGGGGATGTCCGGCGGGCCCAGGCCGGACGCCGTCAATCCCTTCCCGGCGTCCGGACCCGGCGTCCTGACGACGGCCCGGACGAACCGCTTTTCCCGCATCACTCGATGGTGTCCAAGACCGGCTCGGCCGCCGGGCCTTCCTTTCCGCCGAAGAACTCCGCGCTGCGGGGCAGATAGAAAAGGAAGACGGCCAGGGTCAGGATTCCGGTGAAGATAAAGGGAAAATGGATGCCTAGGGCATCCGAAAGAAAGCCCGAGGCCAGGGAAACGAGGGCTCCCGAGACGAGCTGGATATTGGACACCCAGCTGAAGGCCCTGGTCTGTCCCTCGGGCGGGACGGTCGAACCGACGAAGGTGTGGAGCGAAGGGTAAGTCATCAACAAAAGCCCCCCGTAAAGGATAAGGCCGGCGACGGCGAAAAGCCGGGATGGGGCGAAACCGATGACGAAGAGGCTGGCCGCCGCCCCCCCGAGGCTCAGGAGGAAGACGTTCTTCCGTCCGAAGCGGCGGCTCCAGGTTCCGTAACCGTAGCCCGTGATCGTCCCCAACCCGATCCAGAGGGCGAGAAAAAGACCCGTCCGCCCCATGGGAATTTGGAAACGGTGATTCAGGAGCGAAGGCGCGTAGAAAACCGTCACCGACCAACCCATCCCCCCGAAGAAAAAGCCGGGGATGTAGCGCTTGATCGTTCCCAGGGTTTCGAGCCAACCGCGGACGCCAACGGCCTTCTTCCTCCCGCCGTCCTTGGAGGAAACGCCCCTCAGGGCCAGGAGGCCGAGGCCGCCGAGGACGAGGCCGAAAAGGCTCCAAACGAAGAGGGGAGTCTTCCACGTCCAGCGCTGGGCCAGGAATCCCACGGTCAGGTAGGCGAGCATGACGCCGACGTTGCCGGATCCACTCTGGATGCCCATGGCGTCGTCGAGGTCCTTGCCCGACCCCGACCGGGATTTGGAAATCCAGGCGACGATGATCGGATGGTAAAAGCTGGTGAAGATCCGTAAAAGAATGAAGGCCAGGACGAGGACGGCGAACGACCGGGCGAAGGGGACGAGAGCCATGGAGGCGCAAATGCCCAATCCGGAGACGAGGAGGAGAGTCCGGTATTCGGTCCGGACCGAGAGACGGACGACGAAAAACTGCATGAGGAGGGTCGTCATCAAGCCGAGGTTGGAGAGGAATCCGATCTGGGAATAGCGGCTGATGAGGAAGCCCTGGCTGTAGAGAATGGGAAAGACGGTCGGGGTGATGACCGAGGCGGCGTCGGTCAGGGCGTGGAAGAGGGAGGCCGAGAGAAGGATTTTCCGTTTCACGGCCGCCCATTATACCACCGTTGCGGCCGGAAAAAGACGGCTCGCCTCCGGCCGGCGGTTCGTCTATAATAGGCGGCCGTGAAGGAATCCGGCATGACGACGAAACATCCCCCCGCGGCCGTCATCCTGACCCGGCCGGAGAGCCCCGAGAACATCGGCCTCGTCGCCCGGGCGATGAAGAACACGGGTTTCTCGGACCTGCGCCTCGCCGGTCTCCGGCGCTTGAGTCGCCGGGCGGGGAGGACGGCCGTCCACGCCGACGACATCCTCGGCCGGGCGCGTCTTTTCCCCGACGTCGCCTCGGCCGTGGCCGACTGCGGCTTCGTTTTCGCCGCCACGGCCAAGCCCCGGAAAGACGCGGTCCTCCTTCCTTTCGGGGACGCCGTCGGGAAAATGCGGAGCCTGCCGCGGGGGACGCGACTCGGCTTTCTCTTCGGGAACGAGCGGACGGGGCTCACCTCCGATGAACTTCTTCACGCCAACGCCCTCTTCACGATTCCCCAGGCCGGGCGCCAGCCGTCCTACAACCTGGCCGCCGCCGTCCTCCTGACGCTCTTTGCCCTCTTCGCCGCCGGGGCGCCCCCCTCTCCGGAACCGAGGGCGCGACCCCTTCCCCGCCGCGAACAAGAGGCGGCGATCCGCCTGATCCTCGAAAAGCTGATCGCCAAGGGTTTTATCCACGGCCAGAACCGCTTCCACGTCACGGTCATGATCCACGACCTCTTCGGCCGCCTGGCCATGACCGAAAAGGACCGCCGGCTCCTGCTGGCCATCTTCACCAAGGGCGTCGACGAGAAACGACCGACCGATAAAGGAGAAGACAACGATGGCCGACCGTGAAATGAGAGTCACTTTTCCCGGAGGACTCCGGGTCAACGCGGAATACCGCGGCTTGACCATCGCCACCGACCAGCCGGTGAAGGAGGGCGGAGAGGGGAGCGCGCCGGCCCCGTTCGACCTCTTCCTGGCTTCCCTGGCGACCTGTGCCGGCTATTATGTCTTGATCTTTTGCCAGCGGCGCCTGATCCCGACCGACGGGCTCGGCTTGGCCATGAGGATGGAGAAAAACCCCGAAATCAAGATGATCGGCCGGATCACGATCGACATCAGCCTCCCGCCGGAGTTTCCCGAACGCTACAAGGAGGCCCTCATCCGGGCGGCCGAGATGTGCACCGTCACGGCCCACATCCGGCGGCCCCCCCTCATTTCCGTCCGGGCCGAAATCCGCCCGTCCTAGGGGCTGTCCTTCCAGACTTCCGGAAGCCAGAGATAGTAGAAACCCGTCTTGAGCGAGGGGAGAACGGCATTTAAGGCCTTGAGGTCTAGGGAAGGCAGGGGCCCCGAGGACCCGGCGTAGATGTTCGTCTTCGATTTCGGAAAATACGTGTAGGCGACGACCTTCGCCGAGCGGAGTCCGGCGAGGGCGCGGGCCTTTTCGAAGGCCGACTCGAAATAGCCGAGGCCGTCGATGAGTTTCGCCTCGAGGGCCTGGCGGGCGGTGAAGATTCTTCCGTCGGCGAGGGGCCGCAGCGCCTCCGCCGTGAGTGTCCCCCGGCGGCCTCGAACGACGACCTCCAGGAATTGCCCGTAAAACTCCTCGTTGATGGCCTCGAACGATTTCCGCTCCTCGTCGGTCATCGACCGGAAGGGGCTGCCGGCGTCCTTCATTCCTCCCGACTTGACGATCTCCATCCGGAGGCCGACCTTGTCGAAGAGACGTTCGACGCCGGGGAAGACGGAGATGACCCCGATGCTGCCGGTGATCGTCGACGGATGGGCGAGAACGAAATCGCAGGCTTGGGCGATGTAATAACCCCCGGAGGCGGCGACGCTCATCATCAATCCGACGACGGGCCGCCGCGTCCGTTCCTTGAACCTCAGGATCTCGTGATAGAGGATGTCGCTCGCCGTGACTTCTCCGCCGGGCGTGTCGAGACGGAGGATGACCGCCTTGACGAGGGGGTCGGAGGCCGCCCGTTCGAGGCGGACGTAGACCTTGGAGAGAATGTCGCCCTCCCTGGACAGGCCGGACTCGAGGACGGAGGCGATCGTCCCCTCGACATCGACGACGGCGATCTTCTCGGAGGCCGGGCTGGGGACGAGGACGACCTCGGATAAAGCGGGCGTTCCCAGAAAATCGATATTGATCCGGGGGGAGCAGGATGCCGCAAAGCCGGCGGCGACGAAGACGAACAGGACCGCTTTTCTCATGATCTTTTCCTCCGCCGATGGGCATTATAACAGAAGTCCCGCGGGCCGGCGGGCGAAACGGAAGGGCGGGAGGCGATTGACGGGAGGCCGGCGGGATGATAAAACGGAGAGCCTCGATGAAGCGCATCGTCGTCGCGAGTCTCGACCTGGCCGGCTCCCGGGAGCGGCCGACCGGGGCCTGCCTCCTCCGGGGCTCGCGGGCGAAGACGGCCCTTCTTTACGCGGACGAGGCTGTCCTCGACTTCGTCCGGGCCGGCCGTCCCGACCTCGTGACGATCGACGCCCCTCTCAACCTCCCGCCCGGCCGCCGGGCGATCGCCGACCACAACGGGGAGCACTTCCGGCCCTGCGATCTCGAGATGCGGAAGTGGGGGATTCCCTTTTTCCCGATCACCCTCGGCCCCATGCGGGAGCTGACGACGAGGGGGATCCTCCTCCGCGGCCGCATCATGAGGGATGGTTTTCCCGTTCGGGAGATGTACCCCGGCGGCGCCCAGGATCTCTGGCGTCTTCCCCGGGCGCGGCGGGACCCGGCCGGACTTCGCCGCGGGCTTGTCCGCCTCGGCCTTCGGGGCCTTCTCGGGAGCGCCTCGGACCATGAGCTCGACGCCGCCACGGGCGCCTTGGTCGGCCGGCTTTTCCTCGAAGGCCGGGCTTGGGCCTGGGGAGATTACGCCACGGGGGCGATTCTCATGCCCCTTCCTTCACGGCCGGGCTGGGAGGCCCGCCGGCCCGGCTTCAGGCGACCGGCGCCCTCTTCTTCGGACAGATGATCCGAAGGGCCCTGGGGACGACCTCCATCTTGACCTTGTCCCGGGTCTCGATCGTTTCGCCGTTGTACTGAAGGTGCAGCTCCCGGCCTCGGATGACGATCCGCCTGACCTTGAAATGGCGGAGGATTTTCTGGAAGACGCCGAAGTAAATGAGGGGGAAATTGAGGAGATACGTGTAAGCCCGAATGTCGAAGAGGGTCACGTCGAGATAGCCGTCGTTGATCCGGGCGAGGGGGGAGATCAGCCAGCTGTAGCCGAAATGGTTGGACTTGTTGACGACGACGTCGAAGAATTTGCGGCGGACGATTTTCCTTTCGAACGTCCGGCGGCGGTCGTCGAGCCCGTCGACGAGTTCGATCTCCATGGCGTCCCGGGAGGTGGCGAAGAGGGAGAGGCCGGCGAGGAGATGGCCGAGCAGGCCGGGAACGACCGACTGGGACTTGAGATAGACGACCTTGCCGGTCGCCCCGACGCTGACGAAGTTGGCAATCCGGCCTTCGACGCTGATGAGATCGATCGGACGAGGCTCCCCGCGGACGAGGATGCGGACGGCCTTCCGGAGGTTCTTCGGGATCCGGAGGGATGAGCTGAAGGCGTTGCCGCTGCCGAAGGGGATGATGCCCAGGACGACGTCGGCCAGCCGGCCCGCGGCGGCGATGCCCTGCATGACGTCGGCGATCGTTCCGTCGCCTCCGAGGACGACGAGAATCTCGTTCTCCCGGCTGAGGCGTTCGGACTGGGCGGTCATCCCCGCTTTGTCGTGGACCTTGTCGTGAACGCGGCCGGGGAAGTGGCGGTCGATGAACGTCCGCAGCTTGGGAGTGCGCAGCCACCGGCCGTTGGCCGCGCGGGGATTGACGATGAAGGCGACTTTCCTCGCGGCGAAGGGAACGGGCAGCTGGCGCCGGAGCACGTCTAGGATTTATCCGGGATTCCGACCCGGATTTTCGCCGGCGAGACGGGGTCGAACTTTCCGTTGCCGTCGACGTCGATGAAGATGGGGTTCGTGATCGCGTAGGGAAGGGAGGCGTTTTGGGCGAGACCGTCGACGGTCGGTTTCTGGACCACGGGAAAGAGCGAGCGCCTGCCGAGAACCTCGACGACGAGGGCGCCGTCGCGGTCCAGGGTCTGGGTGAACGCCAGGCGGAACTTCTCCGGGGTCTTCTCGTCGGCCGCGACGGGGAAGACGATGCTCCTCCGGCCGTTGATGATGATCCGGACTTCGTCGACCGCCACCCACGGCGCGCTGGACACGGCGATGTCGACGGTGACGGTCCCCCCCTTGACGGTCAGAGTGTCGCCCGGCTTGGCCGCGCCGTTGACGCGGACGTCGACGAGGGGTCCGTTCGTCACGAACGACCGGCCCTGGCGCAGCGCTTTCAGGAAGGCCGCCGCATCGAACGCCTCGCCTTTGCCGCCGCCGTAAGCGACATACGTCCGGGCATAGCCGGGCTCGCCGCCGGTGGTCGCGTGGGAGTCGGAGTTGCCGACGATGGGGTAATAGGAACCGAGGTTGATGAGATGGAGCCAATCCTCGATGGCCTCCTGGTTTCCCCGGAAAAAGTTGGGGCCGTTCATCCCCTCGAAGAGGTCGAAGGCGGGGTCAAAGCCGGCCTTGGCCGAGGAGGCTGATTCCTTGTCGACTTCGAAGTTGTTGAAATATCCAATGTCGCCGGCCCGGGGATGGTTGATCAAGAGGACGGCGTCGGGGTTGGCCGTCCGGGCCAGGCGAAAGAGAGTCGCCGGGTTCGGAATCGACGGGGACGGCTCCGTGCAGGGGAGTCCCTTCGAGGCGTTTGGCCGGGAAGGAGTTGGCGTGGAGGACGCCTCCCTTGGTCAGTTCATAGCCCGACAGGACGGCCAGTTGCTTTTCGAGGCCGAGCCTTCGGAGAGGCTCCGCGTAATCGATGACGACGTTGTGGTCGGTCGCTACGGCGACGTCCAAACCCTCGGCGACGACGGACCGGAGCCGTTCGGCCGTCGCCATCTGTCCGTCGGAGGCGATCGTGTGGAGATGGACGTCGGCGGCCACGAAGCCCGACGGCTGGAGGATTCTGTCGATCGAGAAAAAGAGGGATTGGACGTCGTCCCTGAGGACTTCGACGATGCGGACATCCCGGCCGTACTCGGGGCCCCGGGAGGCGAAGACGAGATAATGCCCGACCGGCAGCTTCACCTCGAGGCCGTCGGCGGGAGGATAGACCGAGTTTTTCACGGTTTCGAAGGCCCGCCCGCTCTCGCGGGGATTCTCCGGCCGGAAATACGGCGACTTCGTCGGGTCGAGGCCGAGGATGGTCACCTTGCCAGGCACGGCTTCGCCTTTTCCGTCCCGGATCTTGACCCGGAGCGCCCCCTGGGGGGGGGATTCGATGATGAAGAGGTTGTCGGCCTCGGCCCTGACGGCGATATTCTGCTCCCGGACGGCGGGGAAGAAGTTGGCCCGGACGATGTAGCGGCCCTCGGGGAGGGGGATCGTCGTCTGGAAGGGCTTTTCGAGGAAGGTCCGGAAGAAGACCGCCCCCGACTCGAACTCCCGGACGATGACCTCGAGGTCGCGCCCTTCGACTTTTTCAAAAGCGAGGGTCGCGTCCGCCAGTTTGAGGTTCAGCGCCCGGCCGAGCTCCCGGAGGAGCGGTCCATGGTCCCGGTTGACGGCCAGGACGTACCGGACGGTGTAGCTCTCGCCGGGCTTGAGCGTTCCGGGACGCCGGCGCTCCCCCTCATCGACCGGATTGGGATTGAACCAGGCGAGATAGTGCCCTTTCCGGGGATACAGCCGGTAGTTGAGCTTGGGAAAGAGCTGCCGGTGATAGGGGCTGAAGTTGTAGCTGTGGTCGGCGCTGAAGGCGAGAGAGTAGCCGAGATCCTTGATTTCAGCGGGTCCCGGGTTCTTCACGACCGAGGTCAGGAATACCCGTCCCTCGCCGTCCGGGATCCGGTACGTCGTCTTGACCTCGGCCCGGCCCCAGTCTTTCTTTTCGAAGACGCCGGCACAGTCGATCGTCAGGCTCCCGTCGGCTTCCGGCCGGCCCGGCGTCACCGTCTGATAGGTCAGCCACTCGGTCTTCGTCTTGATCCGGAAGGCCGGGGCGCCGACGTTGACCGTTCCCTGGAGGTTCCGTCCCGCGGGGACGAAGCCGAGGATGCCGCCGACGGCGTTCGGGGCCGGATAGTTCATCGGCGTGAGGAGAGGCCTGGCCGTCCCCCCGACGAGAAGAAAGGCCGTCCCGTCGGAGACGAGAATGTCTCCGGGTTTCCAGAGATCGCAGAATTTCTCGGGGAGGTCGGACTCTGTCTGGATGACCTTGACCTGGACTCCGGCCTCGAGCCGGAAGACCGCCAGGAGGACCAAAACAGACACGAAGACGATCGTCCGGCGGCACGGGTTCATCTCTCTTCTCCTCCGCGGATACCATATAATATTTCGCCCGTTTTTGCTACAATCGGCTTCTTCAAGCCATCGATGGATACGCGCGCCTTCGCCCGGGAAAAAACGATCGCCGTCCAGGGGCGAAGATTCCTCCTCAAGGTCGAGACCTCGGCCGAGTCGGATGATTACGCGAAATACGACGACCTCCGCCAAACAATCTGGGGCTTTCCCGACGACCATCTCGCCGGCCGGCGGAACATGATGTGCGAAAGCTACCTCCATGAAGGGGGGAGCCTCTTCTTGGCCGCCTACGCCGAGGCCGAGAGCGGGGGATTCGTCGAGGACGCCGGCCATCTCGTCGGCTTCGCCTACGGCTTCGCCGGAGTCAGGGATAAGGCCGTGGCCTTCAAATCCCTCGAGAACCTCTGGTTCTACGCCCAGTACACCGGCGTCTTGCCGGCTTGGCAGGGCTTCGGCCTGGGCTCGGCGCTCAAGGCCTTCCAGGGCGAAGTCGTGAGCCAAACCCTGGGCATCTTCGAAGTCGTCTGCACCTATGACCCGTTGACCGGAGTGAACGCCCGGCGCAACGTCCATTATTTTGGAATGCGCGTCCTCGATTACCGGGCCGCGACCTATGGGGAATACGGCGGATTCCTGAACCGGCGGGACGTGCCCACGGACCGGTTCTTCATGTCCTGGGACCTGAGGCGGACCGTCCGCCCGGCGACGGACATCGAGGCCGTCCGGCGCCAGGGCCGGGACATCCTGACGGTCGAGAAGAAGACCGTGGCCGGCGCCTCGGGAAGGGTCGAACTCGAATGCGTCCGCAAGGCCGACCTTTCCGGCGAGCCGCGCTTCCGGGTCGTCCGCGTTCCGGCCGATTACTATCTCATGCTCCGCGAGACGGATGTCGCCAATCCGGAAGTCCGGCGGATTCCGCTCGAATGGCGGATGGCGACCCGCCGGGTTTTCCAGGACTCGCTGTCCCGGGGATTCGACGTCTCCGATTTCATCGAGCTCCCCGGTTCTCCCGGAGCTCACGCTTACATTCTCCGCCGAGGCTAGCCCATGCGCCGCGCGTCCCGGAGCCTCTCCCTTCGCGATTATCTCGATTTCGCCCGGACCGACCTCCTCCAGATGAAGCTCCGGACGGCGCTCACGGTCGTCGGCGTCAGCGTCGGCGTCGGCGCTCTGGTGGCCATGGTCGGGTTCGGCCAGGGCCTGCAGCGCAACGTCCGCGACAGCTTCGCCAAATTAGACCTGTTCAACGTCGTGACCGTCCTCCCTCCGGGGTCCGGCTTTTTCCGCCGGGGCGGAAACCGGGGGACCCCATCGCCGCCGGCCGGCGGGCTCCCGGAAACGGAGGCCGTCCTCGACGACGGGGCGATCGCCGCTTTCCGGACGTGGCCGGGTGTCGTGGCCTCTTTTCCCGAAATCCGGTTTCCGGCGGTCATCCGCTTCCGCGGCCGCGAGGAATTCCGGCTCGTCCAGGTCGTCCCGGCCAAGGTCGCCTCCGGGATGTTCGCCCTCGAAGCGGGAAGATTTTTTTCCGGCGACGACGAGAAAGCCGTGATTCTGGGCGCCTCCCTTCTCCGCCAATGGGGGATCCGGGAGGCGGCCCCGGTTGTCGGCGAGAAGGTCGAAATCCGTTCCTTGGCCTTCGATTTCGAGGCCTTCCGCCCGCAGGACGTCGGGGCGTATCTTTCCGGCCGGAAATGGCCGCTGAAAACCTCGGTCCACGACTTTGCCCTGGCCGGAGTCGCGGCCTCCGCCGGCTTTGAGGAAGTGGGGCCGTTGCAGGGCGACGTCTTCATTCCGTCCGGCGCCGCGGAGGGCATCGACAAGCTGCCGTTCACGAATCTTTGGGACCTCTTCCGCCTGGGGACGGGAAGACAGGGCTACGCCGCGGTCCACGTCCGGGTCGACTCGCCGGCGGCGATCGATGAGGTCAAGCGCCGCGCCCGGGAGATGGGATTCCCGACGTTCGCCCTCGCCGACCAGTTCGAGGAGATCAAGACGGGCTTTCTGTTCATGGACATGGTCCTGGCGGCCGTGGGCATGGTCGCCATCTTCGTCGCCGCCCTGGGGATCATCAACACCATGGTCATGTCCGTTCTCGAGAGATACGGCGAGATCGGGATCATGAAGGCCGTCGGCGCCTCCAACCGCGATATTCGACGGATTTTCTTCTTCGAGTCGGGGGCGATCGGTTTCCTCGGCGGGACGGGAGGTCTCGTCCTGGGCTGGATCGTGAGCGGAATCATCAATCGGGTCGTCAACTATTTTGCTACCCGCCAGGGAATTCCCCGGTTCGATTACTTCCAGTTCCCTTTCTGGCTCTGCGCGGGAGCGGTGGCTTTCGCCGTGGCCGTCAGTCTGGCCGCCGGCCTTTACCCCGCCCACCGGGCGGCCGCGGTCGATCCGGCCGTGGCCTTGCGCCATGAATAAACAAAGGAGGTCGAATATGCGTTCTGACGGAATTTCTCGGGTGATCGCGGCGATTCTCGTCCTCGGCCTGGCGGCCTGCGCTCCGGTCCAGGCCCCCCTCCGACTCGACGACGCCGCCCTGGAGGCGAAGGCGAAATCTCTCCATGACCGCATCCTGAGCGTGGATACCCACTGCGATACTCCGATGAACATGCTCCGTTCGAACTGGGACATCGGCGAACGTCACGCCCTCGGCCAACCGGGGAGCGGGCTCATCGACCTTCCCCGGATGAAGGACGGCCGTTTGGACGCCCTTTTCTTCGGGGCCTTCGTCGGCCAGGGGGCGCTGACCCCGGAGGCGTACGCGAAAGCCAAGGATAGGGCTACGGCCCTCATCGACGCCGTCGACAAAATGTGCCAGAAGTACCCCAACCTCATCGGGAAGGCGACGACTCCCGCCGACGCCTACCGGCTCAAGAAGGAAGGCAAGCTGGCGGCTTTCATCGGCATGGAAAACGGCTACCCCATCGGGACCGACCTCTCGCTCGTCGAGGCTTTCGCCGACCGGGGCGTGCGGTATATCACCCTCTGTCACTCTTCCGACAACCAGATTTGCGACAGCGGGACGGACCGCCGCGACCCGGAGGACAAGGGCCTGTCGGATTTCGGCCGGAAAGTCGTCGAAGCCTGCAATCGCCGGGGGATCATGGTCGACGTTTCGCATATTTCGGATAAATCGTTTTTCGATGTCCTGCAGGCGACCCGGGCCCCCGTCCTCGCCTCCCATTCGTGCTGCCGGGCCCTGTGCGATAGTCCCCGCAACTTGACCGACGACATGATCCGGGCCCTCGCCCGAAACGGCGGCGTCCTCCAGATGTGTTTCCTGTCGAGCTATCTCCGGGCGCCGAAGCCCAATCCCGAACGGGAGAAAGCCCTCAAGGAGCTCGAGGCGAAATATGGCCCCCGGCGAAATCTCGGCGCCGTCCAGGACGCGGCCCTCCGGGCCAAAGCCCAGGCCGAATACCAGGATGTGAACCGGAGATTTCCCGAGGAGCGGGCCACGGTCAAGGACATCGTCGACCACATCGACCACGTCGTCAAGCTCGCCGGCGTCGATTACGTCGGCATCGGCACGGACTTCGACGGCGGCGGGGGAGTCCTCGGTTGCGCCGACGTGAGCGAGATGTTTCACGTGACCATGGAGCTTCTCCGGCGGGGATACGGCGATTCGCAGATCGAGAAGATTTGGGGCGGGAATACGATGCGCGTCCTCCAGAAGGTCATCGGCGTCGGGGCAAAGCCCAACTAAGTAAAAAACCTTTACGTTTTTTCGATTATCGGAGATAATAAGGGGGGGATTCGTCCGTCGGAAGCCTGCGGAGAAGGCTTCTGCCGGTTGGCATAAAGATTGCTCTTTTTTCGTCCCGGGACTCGGGAAGGGAAATCGACGTGCGGCGAACGGAAAAAAGAGGACCAGGCGCGATGAGATGGCTGACCGGGGGACTTCTCCCGGCGGTCTTTCTCTTGGCCTTCGGCTCTCACGATCCGGCGGCCGTCAGGAGGACGGAGATGCCCGTCGCCGGCGGCTTGTTGCGCGTCCAGGGATACCCGGCGTTGTTTTCCCCTCGGCTCGACCCGGCCCAGGGCGACTGGCCTTTCATCACCCAGAACATCTTCGACGGGCTCGTCAGGCTGGACGACAACCTCAATATCTGGCCGGACCTGGCCGAGTATTGGCAGGCCTCGGAGGCCGGAAAAACCTATACTTTTTTCCTTCGCAAGGGCGTTCGCTTTCACAACGGCCGGGAGCTCACCTCGGCGGACGTGAAGTTCAGCCTCGAGCGCCTCCTCCGGCCCGAAACCCATTCCCCGTACGCCTCCTTTTTCGTCTCCAGGATCGTCGGCGCCCAGGATTTTCACGAGGGCCGGGCTCAGGAAGTCACCGGCTTTGACGCCCTGAGCCGGTATATTTTCGTGATCCGCTGGCGCAATCCCTATCTCTCGACGCCGGCGCTTCTGAGCATGGGGTTCGCCCGCATCCTGCCGAAAGAACAGGTCCTCGCCCAGGGCAAGGACTTTTTTTTCAAACCGATCGGGACGGGAGCCTTCAAATTCGCCTACTGGATGCGCGACCCGAAGCTCAACGTCGTCGGCGTTCGTCTCGAGCGCAACGACGCCTATTTCGGCCGGAAACCTCACCTTCAGGCGGTCGAATACAGCCCTCATTTCACCCTCGACCAATTCCGCGAGGGTGAGGTCGATATCGCGCCCTATCTCTGGGAAGGCCTCGCCCGGACGGGCTGTCAAATCCTGGAGGGCGGGTCGCTCACGACGACCTACCTCTTCCTGGGCTGCACCGTCACTCCGTTCGACCGAGCCCGGGTCCGGCGGGCCCTCGCCTTGGCGATCGACAAGGAACGGCTCGCCCAGGCTTTCGGGTCGAGCGCCTACGTCCGCCGGCCGACGGATAATTTCATCCCCGCCAGGCTTCCGGGATTTTTCCCTCTCCTCGACGCGACGGCCGGGCCGGATCCCAAGCAATCGCGGAGGATCCTGGAGGAGGAGGGATTTTTCTACGAGAAGAAGTTCCCGATGATCGTCCTCTATCTCGAATCTCCCCGGAGCGAAAGCGACAGCCGTTTTTACCGTGAGCTCGAGCGCCAGCTCCGAGCCGCCGGCTTGACCCTCGGCCTGGATTATTACCGGAATCTCGAAGATCTCCGGGGCGAGAGGCGCCCCTATCTCGTCAAGGTCGACTGGTCCATGGACTACCCCGACCCGGAGAATATCGTCCTGGAGCTCTTCGCCGGCGCCAACGTTTTCACCCGGGTCGTCCACCGCTACGTGAATCCCGACCTCGACCTCCTCTTCAAAACCGCCCTCGTCGAGCCCAGCCTGACCCGGCGCCAGGAGCTCTTCCTGGACATCCAGAAACTCCTCAGCAAGGACATCCCCGCCGTCCCTCTGTTTTCGAACGAGCAGCGGATCGCCGTCCAACCCTACGTCCGGGGCGTCCGGGTGCCGGCCCTCGGCTTCGCCTATTTGAACGTCAAGGAGATTTGGCTCGAACAAAGGGAAAACAGGCCTTGAACCTCCGGATCAACCTTCAGAAGCGCTTTCTGGCCTGGACGACCCTCCTCCTCGTCGTCCTCGTCGGGGCCATCCTCCGCCTCGTCGAGCAGCGCGAAGTCGCGACGATCACCGAGGAGTCGCAGGCCAAGGCCGTCCTCATGGCCCGGAACCTGGCCGACCGGAATCTTCAGCTTCTCTTTTCCTGGGACATCGAGGGCATCCTCCGGAACATCGAGCGCCAGGTCGACGACAAGCTCCTCTATGCCGTTTTCTACGACCGCTACGCAACTCCAATCGCGTACAACGAGGCCGTCGCCGACCGGCCCGAGATCTACGGACCGAGCCGTCTCGCCGGGGAGGTCGGCCCCGAGAGCGCCTTTGCCAGGGCCCGGGAAGTCTGGCTGGAGGGCCGGGTCCGGCTCGTCCTCGAGGTCGAAGTCCCGATCTTCGTCGAAGGGACGTCGAACAAATGGGGATCGGTCAAGGTCGGGCTCTCCCTCGACGAGGATCAGTCGGCCATCCGGAGGACGCGGCTCGTCCTCATCCTGATCGGCCTCGGGGGCTTCCTCTTGGGAGTCGCCGGGGCGACCCTGCTCGCCCGGCGCATCGCCCGCCCCATTCAGCGGCTCGTCGACGGCACGGTCCGGATCGCCAAGGGCGATTTCGCCCACCGCATCTCCGTTGATTCGGGGGACGAGATCGGCGACCTGGCCCGGTCGTTCAACGCCATGACGGAGAAACTCCTCGCCGCCCGGGATGAGATGGAGGAGACCCAGCGGCGCCTCGTCCAGTCGGAAAAACTGGCCCAGATCGGCCGGATGACGGCCACGATCGCCCACGAAATCCGCAATCCCCTGACGTCGGTCAAGCTCAACATCCAGAAGGTCGCCGAGGACCGGAATCTGTCCTCGGCCGAACAGGAGCATCTCCTTCTCTGCCGGGAGGGCATCTCGAGGATCGAGAGATTCATCAAGGAGCTCCTCAATTTCACCCGGGCGACCGAGCTCCAAAAAGCCCGCTTCTCGATCGAGCAGATCCTCGACGAGTCCGTGAAGCAGGTCAGGGACCTCCTCCTCGAAAAGGACGTCGCCGTCGAAATGGACGTCGTCCCCGGCCTGCCCGAGGTCAACGTCGACGGTGAACGGATGCGCCAGGTTTTTCAGAACCTCCTCCGCAACGCCGGCGAGGCCGTCGAGAAAGGGGGACGGATCGCCCTCCGGGTCTCGGCCGGGTTGGAAGGCGGCCGCCGCCGTCTCCGGATCCTCGTCTCCGACAACGGGGCGGGCATCCCCGAGAAGGATTGGGAGACCGTCTTCGAGCCGTTTTACACGACCAAGTCGTGGGGCTTCGGGCTCGGCCTGGCCATCGCCCGCAAGCTCATCGAGCTCCATCGAGGCACGATCCGGATTGTCCCTCAGCGGGGACCCGGCTCGGCCTTTGAAATCCTCATTCCCGTCGAGGGGGGATCATGAAGTCCATTCTCATCGTCGACGACGACCCGCTGATCCGCAAGACCCTGACGTCCCATCTCAGCCGCCAGGGCTACGACGTCCGATCCGCCGAGGACGGCGCGTCCGGCCTGGCGGCCCAGGCCGAGATGTGCCCCGACCTCGTCATCCTCGACGTCCGGCTTCCCGACCTCGACGGGCTCGAGGTCCTCCGCCGGATCAAGGACCTCGGCGGCCGGTCGATGATCATCATCATGACCGCCTACGACGACATGAAGACGACCGTCGAGGCGGTCAAGCGGGGCGCCTTCGAATACCTCGTCAAGCCGCTCGACTATGTCGCCCTGGACTTCACCGTCGGGAAAGCCTTTCAGGTCAAGGCCCTCGAGGAGAAGGTCAGCTATCTCGTCGAGGAGAAGCAGAAGGAGTATACGATCGACAACCTCATCGGCCGTTCGCCCCAGATGCGCGAGGTCTTCAAGCTCATCGGGTCGGTGGCCGTCACCCGGACGAACGTCCTCATCGAGGGCGAGAGCGGGACGGGGAAGGAGCTCGTGGCGAAGGCCATCCACTACAACGGGGCCTGGCGGGAAGAGCCGTTCATCGTCATCAATTGCTCGGCCATTTCGGACACCCTCCTCGAGAGCGAGCTCTTCGGCCACGTCAAGGGGGCCTTCACCGATGCCGTCTGCGAGACGAAGGGCAAATTCGAGATCGCCGGGAAGGGGACCCTTTTCCTGGACGAAATCGGCGACATCTCGCCCAACCTCCAGTCGAAGCTCCTCCGGGTCATCGAATCCCGGGATTTCATGAAGGTCGGCGGGGAGAAGGTCCTCAAAACGGAGGCCCGGATCATCGCCGCGACGAATCAAAACCTCCGGATCCTCATCGAAACGGGCAAGTTCCGGGAGGACCTCTATTACCGGCTCAAGGTCGTGGAAATCAAGCTCCCGCCCCTTCGGGAGCGTCCGGAGGACATCCCCGAGCTGGTCGGCTACCTGCTTGAAAAAATCAACCGGGACCTCCGGAAGAATGTCCGCATCGTCCCCCCCGACGTCATGGCCTTCCTCTCGGAACACCCTTGGAAGGGGAACGTCCGCGAGCTCGAGAACGCCCTGACCCGGGCCGTCATCCTGGCCAAGGGGGACGTCGTCCTCAAGGAAAACTTGCCTCTCGAGTTCGACGACCGGAAGACGTTCGCCCGGGAGCTCGTGACCCTCGAGGCCGTGGAGAGGGAATACATCCAGTACGTCCTCACCGCGGTCAAGGGGTCGAAAACGCGGGCCAGCCAGATTCTCCAAATCAGCCGGCCGACCTTGGATAAAAAAATCAAGGACTACAATCTCGAGGTCTGAATCTCCGGCGGACAGGTGTCCTCTTTTTTTTTACACCGTCCGTAAAGGCTTTTTCTCCGGGCCGGCCCGGCCCGGATTCCGCCGCCTGAAATTTCCCGAGCCCTCATCCCCCGGGAGTTGGCACGAATCCTGCAGGCAAAAAATTGGATGCGAGAAAGGAAAAGACGATGTTAGGCAAGAAGATTGTAGTCGTGGACGATGAAGAATCGATCCGGAAGACGTTCTTCCTGATCCTGAACAAGAAATACCGGGTTTACCTGGCCAAGGATGCCGGCGAGGCGCTGTCCCGGTTCAAGGGCTCCTCGGTCGACCTCCTCATCGTCGACCTCCGCCTGCCCGATATGACCGGAGTCGAACTCGTCGCCCGGATGCGGGAGCAGGGATTTCGCGGAGAGGCCATCCTGATTTCGGCCCATGCCGAGCTCATCGACCCCTCCACGCTGGCGCGCCTCGGGATCGGTCACTTTTTCGCCAAGCCGCTCGACCTCAACGCCCTCAACCGGTCGATCGATTATCTCCTCCATAAAGAAGAGATCGAAGCGATACAGATGCGGGTCTGACGACCGCCGCCGGAAGGTCGAGATCTTCATCCGTCCGACGGCTCCATCATCCTCTGGAGTCTTGAAACGCGGTGGGCTATAATATCGGAGGGAGGGCTCCACGATGTCATTTCCAAACACCATGCCCCGGCGCGAAGCGGTCCGCCGTCTTCTCGCCGGATCCGCCGTTTCGGCCGCCGCTCTGGCCGAAGCCAACGCCGGGATCTATCAGGCGATCACGTCTCTCAACCTGAAATACCCTGAGGATGACGCCCCGGACGGGACCTATTGGGAGGCCATCCGCAAACACTACCTTTTCGAGGACCGCCTGATCATGATGAACAACGGGACGGTCGGCCCCATGCCCCGTCCCGTCTTCAACACCTTTATCCAGGTGGCCCGCCTCCAGGCCAGCAATCCCTACGATGTCTACAATTTCCTTCCCGGCCGGCGGGAAGAGGTCCGGGCCAAAACGGCGGCCTTCATCGGGGCGGATCCCGACGAAGTCGCCCTGACGAGCAATACGACGGAGGGGATGAATTTCGTCCTGAACGGCCTCGACCTCAAAGCCGGGGACGAAATCCTCATATCCGACCTCGAGCATCCGGGATTGATCGGACCCCTCAGGCTCAAGGAAAAGCGCGCCGGCGTCGTCGTCAAGCAGGCCAAGCTGGGCGCCCAGGCGAAAAGCGTCGAGGCCGTCGTCCAGGCTTTTTCGGCGGCGATCACGCCCCAGACCAAGCTCATCGCCGTGAGCCATACCGTTTACATCACCGGCCTCATCACCCCCCTCAAGGAGTTGAGCCGGATGGCCCGGGAGAAGGGGATCCTCATCCTGGCCGACAGCGCCCATGGCGCCGGGATGCTCCACTTGAACATGCACGCCCTGGGGGTCGACTTCTTCGCCTCGAGCCCCTACAAATGGATGGGGACGCCGACCGGAATCGGCATTCTCTACGTCCGGAAAGACGTCCAGGACAAGGTCTGGCCGACCGTCGTTTCGAGCGGGTGGGACAGGCCCAGGGGAGCGGGGAAGTTCGATCCCGCCGGACAGCGCCTCGAGGCGATGGTCTACGCCCTGGGGGAAGCCGTCGACTTCCAGAACCGGATCGGCCGGGACCGGGTCGAGCGGCGGATCAAGGCCCTCGCCTCCAGGTTGAAACAGGGCTTGGCCAAGATTCCGGGCGTGAAAGTCAACACGCCCATGGATCCCTATCTCAGCGCCGGCCTCACGGCTTTCTCCTTGGAGGGAGTCGACGGCGCGGCCATCGTCGACTATGTCCGGGAGAAGGACAATCTCGTCGTCCGGACGATCGGAAACCGGGAGGCGGGGACGGCGGGCGTCCGCGTCTCCACGCCGATTTTCATCTCGACGAAGGAAGTCGACCTCCTCCTTGAAGGGGTGGACCATCTCGCCCGGCGGCGCGGTTGATCGTTCTTTTTACGGTCTGTAAAAGGAATTTACCCGGGGCGGGGCGGCCGCCGGGCCGGAGAGACCGGCGAACAGGCGGAAAAGCTTCTTCTCGTCGTCCTGATATATCTGGCACAAAATATGCATATCTATGGACGGCACTTAAAAGTGCCTACCCATAAATCCTTCAACTCTCTTCCTTTCAGTGGAGAGGCGGAAGAAACCCCAACCTTCCGCCTCTTTTTTTTGTCCGGATTCCGAAGGGGCTATCTTCCCCAGAGCTCGACGACGGCCCGGCGGGCGGCGTTCTGGAGCTTCCGGTAGCGGAAGACGACCTCGCGGACGTTCCGGACTTTGCCCGGCAGGTCGATGAGGATTTTATCCCGACCGGGAAAAAGGCGCGCCGTCGACGGCGAGTCGAAATTCCCCCCGCCCGCGAATTCGACCCGGATGTTGAAGACTTCGACGGGATTCATTTTCGCGACGACGAGGAGCTGGCGGACGGCCGGCCTCGCCGGCGGGACGGCGATCGTATCCCGGTCGACCCCGCCGAAATTCACCTCCCGTGTTCCCAGGAGGACGAAGCCGGGGGGGATCAAAGACGGCGCGCAGCTTGCCAGCAGGACGGTCAAGGTCATGACGAAGGCCAAGCCGAGGCATTTGGGACGGGTCATTTTCCCTCCTCCATAAGGATCGGATGGCTGGATTATGGCACAATCCCCGCGGAGGCTCAAGAGGCGGTCTTCGCGTTGCCTTTTGGGCAATGAAAGCCCTAGAATAGCGGCGTGGAAATTCTCGTCACGGCCGGTCTGACGGCCCTCTTTCTTTTTGCCTTGGCGGTCGAACGGGCGCGCCTCGAGAAGCTCCGCAAGCGTGTCCCTCTCCGGGTCTGCGTCACCGGGACGCGGGGCAAATCGACCGTCACCCGGCTCGTCGCTTCCATCCTCCGGGAGTCGGGTCGCCGCGTTCTGGCCAAGACGACGGGTTCGAAGCCGGTCCTGATTCTGCCCGACGGCGGAGAGCGCGAGGTCGAGCGTCCGGGCCCGCCATCCGTCCTCGAACAGAAGCGCGTTCTCGCCCTGGCCTCCCGCCTGGGCGCAGAAGCCGTCGTGGCGGAGATGATGAGCGTCCGGCCGGAATGCCTGGCTGTGGAATCGGGCCGGATTTTCAAGCCCGGCCTTCTCCTCCTGACCAACGTCCGTCTGGATCATGAAGAGGAGATGGGAAGCACCAAGGCCGATATCGCCGCCTCCCTGGCGGCCGCCATTTCGGAGGGGGCGATGGTCCTCGTCCCGGAGGAGGAGGGCTATCCCGTCTTCGAATGGCTGGCCAGGGAACGGGGGGCGGGACACCGGACGATTCCCCGCGGGAGGGCGAGCGGGTCTCTTTTCCCGGAGAACGAGCGCTTGGCGCTGGCCGCCGCCGCGGCTTTGGGAATCGACGAGGCCACGGCCAGGCGGGGCCTCGAGCGGGCCAAGGCCGATTTCGGAAGCCTGGCGGTCTTCACCTTGGCCTCGCCCTTGACGGGGAAAACCTGGCGCTTTATCAGCGCCTTCGCGGCCAACGAACCCGAGTCTTCGTCGCGGGCGTTGGCTTCCCTGGATTCTCGCCATCCCGGCTGGCCCCCCTTCCGGATCGCCCTCTTCGCCCTCCGCCCCGACCGGGGAGGCCGCACGCGGCAATGGCTCAGGGCCTTCGAGGACGGCTTCTTCGCCGGGTTTTCCCGCCTCGTTTTCATCGGAGAAGGCGCCCGGGCCGCCGTCCGGGCCTGCCGTCGACGGCGGAGGACGGGAATCGAGGTCACCGCGGTCGAGTTCCGGCAACCGCGGGACATCATGGACCGTCTGTGGCCTCTCGCCGACGGTGAAGCCGTGGTCGTAGGACTGGGAAACATCGTCGGCCTCGGCGCGGCCCTGGTCGAAACCTGGTCGGCGATGGAGAAGAGGCCGGGATGTTGACGACGATCTTCGTCGGCCTGGCCGTGGCCTTGGCCTGCGTCGAAGTCACGGGCCTCGTCCCCGGGGGATTGATCGTCCCCGCTTATCTCGCCCTCTATCTCGACCAGCCGGCGAGAGTCGCGGCCACCCTCGCGGCCGCCCTTCTGGCCTTTGGCGTCTCACGCTGGGCCTCGGCCCGCTTCCTTCTTTTCGGCCGGCGGCGCTTCGTCCTCGTCCTTCTCCTCGGAGCCCTTTTCGGACAGGTCTGGCTCCTTGTCTGGCCAAGCCTTTTCGACGGGAGGACGGACCTCCGGGTCATCGGCTGGGTGATTCCCGGCCTTCTGGCGAACAATCTCACCCGCCAAAAGCTCTGGCCGACGCTGGCCTTGGCGGCGACGGCTTCGTTTCTGACCTATGCCCTGGTCGAGGGGTTGAGGATCATCGGCCTCCCATGAGCCAGAGGGGAGTCCGCCTTCAAGGCCGAGAGGGGCTGATTCTGGTCGTCGGGCTGTGGAGCCTCGCGGCTTGGGGGGTTCTGCGTTTCTTTCCCCGCGAAGGACGCCTGCCGGCGGACCGGGAAGCCGTCTCCGCGGCGGAGATCATGGCCGACGGCCTGACGGCGATCCGAGCTTGCCGCGAATCGGGAGGGCCGCCCATCGACCGGAGATCCGACCCGAACCGGACGGGCCTTATCGGCCTCGAGGATTCCTTGATCACGACGTCCCCCGGCCAAATCGAGGCGAAGCGAACGACGACCAATCCGAACTTCGCCGCCGCCCTCGTTCATCTCTTCCGGGCGGCGGGAGCCCGACACGGCGACGCCGTCGCCATAGGAGCGTCGTCCTCGTTTCCCGGCCTGATCCTGGCGACCCTCGCCGCCTCCAAGGCCATGGGCCTCCGTCCCCTCCTCGTCGCCTCCCTGGGCGCCTCCAACTGGGGAGCCAACGATCCCGGCTGGACATGGCTCGAGATCGCGGCTTGTCTCGTCCGGGCGGGGATCGTCGAGGCGAGGCCGATCGCCGTCTCGGTCGGCGGGGAGGGAGACGAAGGGCGCGATATGCCTCTTCCAGGCCGTCTCCTTCTCGAGACGAAAATCAGGGCGAGCGGAGTTCCTCAGATCGCCGAAGGCGACCTCGCCTCCGACGTCGCGGCGCGCGTCGCGGCCTTCGAGAAGGCCGCCGCGGGCGCTCCTCTCAAGGTCTTCGTCAACGTCGGGGGAAGCTGGGCCAACATGGGCACGGACGCGGAAATCCTCAAGCTCAAGCCCGGACTCAACCTAATGACGCCGCCGACGGCGCCGGAAAGGAGCGGGCTCATCCGGGAGATGGCCGGCCGGGGGAAGCCCGTCATCCATCTCCTCTACGTCAAGGGGTTGGCCGACCAGTTCGGCCTCCCTTGGGACCCGGTTCCTCTTCCGGCTCCGGGAGAAGGCTTCAAGGCCGTTGAATCCGGAGCCCACCGCGCCGTCCGGCCGGCGATCCTCCTTCTTTACGTCCTCGGCGCGCTTCTCGCTTTCTCTCAGATGAGCCGCCGGGCCTCCAGATAGAAGCGCTTTTCCCAGGCTTCTCCCATGGAGAACGTCTTCCGGGGGAGGGCTCCGTCGACGATCACGGTCTTGAAAAGACCGTTTTTCGGCGTGGCCGGGAGGTGGAAGCCGACGTTTCCCGGCTTTTGGCCGAGGGCCTCAAGGGCTTCCGTCCCGTGGACGTAATCGATGCCCCGGGCGCCCCCGCTCTTCAGGAAAGCGTCGAGGAAGACTTGGAGGGTCCCCACGGGAAGCTGCGACCCTTCCGCCACGACGTCGAGGATTCCGCAACCACCGGCGGTGACAACCCCGATCCTGTGGGGCCGGCCGGCCTGGCCGTCCACCTCCTCGCGCATGAGGAAGGGGCTCCGGCTCTGGCTATAGCGGCAATGCCCGCCGAAAAAGGCGTGGGCTTCCTCGACGAGGTTGCGGCCGGGGGCGACGTCGAAGAGGACCCGATGGATCGGCTCGAAGACCAAGGCCCGGTCGTGGAGGTTGACGATCTCGACGAGAGCGAAGCGAAGCGGTGAATTCCAGACCGCGGCCGGGTCCGCCGCCGCTTTCGTCTTATCCCAGATCGTTTTGGCCGTGGCGAGGGAGTGGTTGCCGTCCCCCATGGCATAGAGAAGGACCGGCGTTCCGGGGGCCAGGTCGTATTTGGAGGCGAAAGCCCCAGGGTTGGCGAGCGCGGCCAGGGCGTCGAGAACGCCCTCTTCGAGCGGGCCGGATGGAACCCGGTATCCGGCGAGACGGCCGGCCCCCATCATGAGCTCGAAATCATAGAGGGGCGTCTGGGCGTCCTTCAGCCGGCCGAGCGGCCCGAGGACCGAGTCCCCGGGGTCGTCGACAAGGACCATGATATGGGGGATTTCGATCGGCGCCCCGTCGCGGATCTTGACCCGGGGCGGGATGCGCTCCAGGATCGTCCCCTCGGTCGCCCGGATGAGGCTCCGGGCGCCTTTCCGATAATCGTAGGCTTCGAGGTCGAGGCAAGCGAGGAGCCCTTTTCGGTTTCCCGTCCCCGTCGTTCGCTCGACATAGACGAATCCCTCCGCGGCTTCGAAGAAATGACCGGTCACGAGGGCCTGCATGGAGTCCCGGATGCGGGCGATCCGCCCCTCGGGATTCGGCGCGTCGAGGTAGACCTCGGGAAAGATGAGGTTCAAAGCCGAGGGCGCGTCGCCGACGAACGCAGCCACGCGCTCCCAGTATTCAGGTTCGGAGGTGTATTGGTCGCAGGCGACGACGGCCCACTTCTCGAGATTCGTTCCGGTTCGGGGGAGAAGGATTTCGGGAACGGCAAGGCCGATAGCGGGATTCACTCTCATGCCATCATTATCGCCGCGAGAGCGGCCCGATGCAAGGCTTTACCTCCTGAAACCGTATAGGAACAGCTTTGTTACGGTTAAAAAGCCTCTGGCGCAGCCCTATCCCCCTTGCTGCGTCACCCTGATGAGGGTCCCACTTCGCAACGGGGGATACGGCCGCTCCATGCGGCAACGACGTTTTATAGGCCAGTTGATTGATAGCCAGTTAAAGTCGATCCGGAACGGCGGCGATGGCGGGCTGGCCTTCGATCTCGACGTCGCTCATTCCAGCGACCTCGAAGGTGATGGACGTCCCTCTTCCGGGCAAGACGGCGACATAGCGATGGACATCCGCTCCGACTTCGGCCAGGAGGATCCGGCTTTGTCCGTCGCGGGAATAAACGCGGTATTTTTCGAGGCCCCCGTCTTCATTGTCCGGATTGTCCTCCCAGGTCAGGACGACGAAACTTCGGGGCCGAAGGCCGGAAGCCGGCAAATACGCCCCCTCGACGTGAAGGGGCGGCAGGAGAGGCTCGAGGTAATGGAAAGTCCTGAGGAGGTTGAGCCGGCCCCAACCGAGGTATAGATCCCGGCCGGGGAGGGAGGCGGCGTTGAGGTCGTCCGCCGCCCGAAAGAGGATCGTCTCGATTTGGCCGGCGGTGAGGTCGGGGCGGTGGCCGCGGAGGAGCGCCGCCGCGCCGGATACGAAGGCCGTCGACATCGAGGTCTTTTCGCCGTAGGCATATCCTTCCCAACCCAGACGGTTCAAAAGCGGTTGGCCGAGGGGCCAAGTGCTCAAGATATGGACACCCGGAGCGGCGAGGTCGACGGCCGGGCCGTAGTTCGATCCCCACAACCCGCCGGTCGTGGACAGGGTTTGGTAGACGTCGTCATAGTCCGTCGCGGCGACGCCGATGACGACGTCCTCATAGGCCGCGGGAAACCAGACGTCCTCGATCCCGTCGTTGCCGGCCGAGGCGGCAAGGACGATATCCTTGTCGATCCGGGCGTACTCGACCGCTGACCTCAGCGTCAGGTTGTTTTCGATATCCGATCCGCCGAAGCTCATGTTGATGACCCGGGCGCCGTTGTCGGCCGCCCAGATGATCGCGTCGCTGACCTTGAAGACATCGCTCCTGGCGTCTCCGTCGAAGGCCCGGATGGGGAGGATTCGAGCCCCCCACGAGATCCCGCTGACGCCTTCGCCGTTGTCCGTATCCGCGCCGATGATTCCGGCGATGAGGGTCCCGTGGCCGTGGGCGTCGTCCGGCTCGTCGTCCAACTCGACGTAATCGGGCCCCCAGGCCTCGATTTTCCGCCAGAGGTCGGGGTGACGGAGTTGGACGCCCGTATCGATGACCGCGACGATGACCTCGGCGCCGCAATTGATGCCCCAGGCCTGGGAAGCCTTGATGTCGGACCCGGCCTTTCCCCGCGGAAAGACGCCGTAGGGAGGGCCGATGACTTGCCCGGAATTGCGGAGGCCCCATTGATAGAGGAAATAGGGATCGTTGGGTTCGATCGAGGCCAAGCGGAGGATGGGATTCGCCTCGGCATAGAGGACATCGGGATTGGCGCGGAAAAGACGGATCGCGTCCTCGACGGTTTGTCCCGGACCGATCTTGAGCCTGTAGACTTCCCTCCGGGCGAGGCGGCCGGAAATCCTAGCTTCGGCCGTCCGGAGGAGAGCCGCGGCTCTCGCCGGCGAAGCCGTGGGCCGGAATTTGACCAGGACCTCTCCTTCAACGTAAGAGACGGTCCGGCCGACGGCCGAAGACACGGCCTGGCTCGACGGCCGGGGGAAGGGCGAGGCGGAGGAAAGGCCGGCGGCGATGATTCCGGCCGTCAGGCCCGAGGCGACGATCCGTCGGCGCATTTTAGACCTCATTCGCTCGGTTTTCAAGGCTTCAACCCCCCCTCTCTACTCAACCAGGAGGGATATGATACAACATATTTCCGGTCTTTAAAAGGATTTGACAATCCCGGGGGCGAAAGCTTGGCGGCCTTTATTCGAAGGCCACGCCCCCGGGGCCGGCCTTGGCCGGGTCGCGGAGGAAGGCTCCCGTGCCCTTGGCGATGACTTCGGCGTATCGGGGTATGCCGCTCAGGCTGACGGCCCGGGCGGGATGGTCCTCCGACCAGACTTGGAGGACGGTGAGAATCGTCGAGCAGTGCCGGCCGACGCGGACATCGACCGGCCAGCCTTTTTCGTCGATTTTCTCGAAAAGGAGGCCATGGCGGCCGGCCTTGACGACGAAGTCGTCCTTCCCCTCGAGAAGGAGGCGGGCGTCCGTTCGGCCCCGGGTGGCGTCGAGGAACGGTTCCGGGGTCTCGAAGAGCAGGGGGATGGCGTCCGTGTGGTCCCCGATCTCCCGGTGGGAAAGACCTCGCAAAGAGGGAGGCGAGTTTTCGACCCCGATGTTGAACTCTTCGCCGCAGAGCATCATCGAGGCGAGGGCGGCCAGGTCCTGGCCTTTCTGGTGGGCGACGATCGTGCTGATGACCGGATACTGAAGTTCGGCCTCGTGGAGGTCGATGACGAGGTCGACCTTCTCTTTCCGGATGAGCTCGGCCAAGGCGAAGGTCGTTTTCTCGGTCAACGTTCCGTTCGGCCGGCCCGGCCAGCAGCGGTTGAGGTTCCGGATGTCGACGTAAGCCAGGTTCTGGCGGGAGGGATAGTGGATGTAGACTTCCGGGTCGGGCCACTGGTCGAGGGGATTGGACCAGCGGTCGCCCATCCGGAAGGTCCGCTTTCCCCACGGTGTCGAAATCTCGTACGAGGGCGGATAGGCGCCGCTCGGCCGGGTGACGGTCGTCGCGCTCCGGTTGGCCGAGGGGACGACGAAGATCCGGCCCCGGTCGACTTCGCCCTGCTCCGTCAGGATCCAGGCCGTCAACCGCGTCGCCGGCTCTTCGGGATGGGACCCGCCGAGGATAAGGACAGCCCCGCCGGGCTCCGACCCGTCGAGAACATAGACGTTGGCGTCATTCGTCGTCCCCCGGAGCTTGGGGAAATAGGAGGATAGCCGCCGGACCTCCTTGACTCCGGGCCCCAGGACGACGGGCTCGCGGAGATGGCGGCTGCGATAAAAGCTCAGTCCCGCCAGGACGGCCAGGACGGCCCCGAGGGTCAGGATGAGGGTTTTCCGGATCATGGCTATTTCAACCTCAGGAGGCGGAGGAGGAAGGGGATGAGGACGATGACGTAGAGGGCCTCCTCTTGTCCTTTCCGGCTCCTCCAGACGTTGACGATCATCAGGACGGCCACGTAGGCGACCAGGAGATAATACAAAATCGTGACGATCATCTTGGCTCTCCTAAAACACGGTCAGGAAGGCGAGCTTTTTGCTGAAGACGACCATGAGGGTCCCGGCGAGGATGATGAGGACGGCCGGGACGAGACAGGGCCGGAGGAATTTTCCGTACGGCTCTTTCAGGCCCACGGTCTCGACCGTCAGGCGGCCGATGATGGCCGTCGGCGGCAAGGCGTCGCCGAGCGGCCAGATGACGCTCATCCCGGCCAGGGCGACGACGGGGTCGAGGTTCATGGTGTTGAAGAGGAGGACGAGGGGGACGCCGAGGACGGGGGCCGCCCCCCACATGAGGACGGCCTCGGAGACGGGGAGCGTCAGGAAAAGGGTCAGGATGACGGCCGTGGCCGGGAGGGTGACGACCGTGACGGCGATGAGGCCCCGCGCCCCGGTCAGGGTCATCATCTGGACGAGGACGCCGACGCACGTCAGGGTTCCGATGAGGGGCAGGAGCTGGTGGACCGTCCGCCGCGAGACCTCGAAGACCCGGATTTTGCGGGGCGAGAGGAGGACGGTCAGGAAGGCGCCGGCGGCGAAGATCAGGGGAAGGCCCAGGATCGGGAAATCGAACGGCCAGATCCGGCCTGCCAGGACGAGGGCGAAAAAGAGGACGAACGGCGCCGCGACGCGGAGCCAGTTCATTTTCGGAGGGGCCTCGGGAAGCTCGCCCAGCGCGGAGGCGAGGTCGACGGGCCGGGCCTTCCGCCCGAGGAGGAAGATCGTCGCCAGGGCAAGGAGTACGCAGGGGACGAGAAGGGGAAGGAAGAAGCCGACGTACGGCATGTTGACCCCGGCCGCGGTGAGCATGGCCCAGAGATTCACCGGCGGCGCGGCCGCGCTCAGGCCGGCGATGACGAAGACGATGGCCGCGGCCCTCGGCTTGGGAATCCCCATCGTCCCGAGGACGGTGGCGACCATGCCGCCGGTAATGAGGACGGTCACGCTCCCGGCCCCGGTCAGCGCCCCGGGGATGAGGAGGAGGAATGTCAGGAGGATGAAGAGGAGGACTTTGCGGCGGTGGAACCGGACGAGTATCCGGCGGACGGCGAAGGCTACGCCGCCCGCCTCCTTGAGAAGGTTCATAAAAACGGTCGCGGTGATGAAGATGAGGCAGATGTCGAGGTAGGTGAAGGCCCCCTCGACGATATGCCGGGGAGGGAGGCCCGCGCCTCCGGCCAGCCCTCCGGCCAGGGCGGCGAGGAACATCGCCAGCTCGGTCGAGACCTTGAAGATTTTGGCAATGATGAAAACGGCGATGATCACCCCGAGAGCCAGGGCGGCCGAGGCGGTCATGCTCATTGTGGCGCCCTCCCGGCGCGGCGGAGAGTCCTACTTTATTGAAAAAACGACGGCATTTCAACTTCTATGGAATGAAGGCTTAGAGCGTGTGGCCAAACGGCAGCGATATCGGGCGCAATTTGCAATCCACGCCCCCGCGCGGGGGCGAACCGGGGGATTCGCCCTCGTTGCTTCTTGGGTCGGATTTCGTTTCAATCCACGCCCCCGCGCGGGGGCGAACGACGGTCAGATAAAATGCGGTTGGACGGAAGCGCGTTTCAATCCACGCCCCCGCGCGGGGGCGAACTCCCGACAAGCGTCCATCCTTAGGAGTTCATCTTTGTTTCAATCCACGCCCCCGCGCGGGGGCGAACGTCAGCGTCAGCGTCGGACTCGACCAAGATAATCCAGTTTCAATCCACGCCCCCGCGCGGGGGCGAACCGTGGTTATGTGTATGAGCATCGTTTAGTGTCCCCCTCGGGGATGGTAGAAACCCCTCGCCTTGCAGGCGAAGTATAGGTTCGTGTAATGTGGTCGCATGAAGCGATATCAACTGGGAGCGCACACGAAGCATGATTTGAAGGTTCATCTCGTATGGATCCCGAAATATCGGAAG
>Ga0208828_1000009_pt1 | contig 102141 bp, 76 predicted proteins | sample Kivu_160m_FD_185487 | JGI IMG/M metagenome (GOLD analysis project Ga0208828, IMG submission 185487) | Freshwater microbial communities from Lake Kivu, Western Province, Rwanda to study Microbial Dark Matter (Phase II) - Kivu_160m (SPAdes)... | ecosystem: Environmental > Aquatic > Freshwater >... | reverse complement strand
CCCCATGGCTTTGCCGAGGGGGGGAACCGACGGGACTGGTTCCCCGGGGCCGGGGTTAGAGGATGGTCATGTCGCCGCGACACGCCCCGAAATTCGACAGCGTCTTCGAGAGTCGGAGTGGAGGTCGTTATCGTTTACGGCAGCGACTGACGGTCAAGCGCATCAAGACTTGCCGAGGATTAGCCATTCATGGCCTTGATTTTTCGAAACCCGCGTGCTACAATTCGTATGAACAGTAGCACGACAGGCATGAGCAAGATCGTCCGGTTCGGCGTTTCTCTCGAAGCGGGCCTCCTGGCCAAGTTCGATGCCCTTCTCCGCAAGCGGGGATGGGCCAGCCGCTCCGAGGCCTTCCGCAACCTCATCCGCCAGGAACTCGTCAAGAAGGAATGGCTCGAGGACGGCGAGGTCGCCGGTGCGGTGACACTCATTTACGACCATCACCGCAAGGATCTCCTGAGCCGGACGACCGACATCCAGCACGATTATCACCACATCATCCTTTCCGCCCAGCACATCCACCTCGACCACGACCACTGCCTGGAAATCATCGCCGTCAAGGGGAATCCGGCCGACGTCCACCGCCTGGCCGACGCTTTGAAGACGATCAAGGGGATCACCTACGGGACGCTGAGCATGTCGACGACCGGCCGCGGTTTCGAATAATTTTTTTAGCCCAGGAGTAACACGAATGTCGATATTGATAGCACGCCCGGCCGGCCGGGTGTCCGGCCAGCGGGAGTTTTCGGGGGAGGAGTGACGATGAAAATCTTATCCGGACTCGCCAAGGCTTTAATCCTCGTTTTGGCCGTCGGGCTGGCCGTTCCGGCCGCTTGGCCGCTTTACGGGGCGGCGCAGGCTTCGCCAAATCAAACCGCGGAGCAACAAAAAAAGAAGGAAGCCCGTGAGGCCGAGAAGAAAGAAAAGAAAAAAGAGGAGGAGGAGAAAACCAAGCTCTTCCAGCTCAATCCCGTCGTCATCGACGTCGTCGAGTCCGCCCGGGACAAGGACATCCCCAACATGACCGTCGTCAAGACCGACCTCTTTCCGATGACGATCGGCCTGACCCTGGACACGGCCCTCGAGCGGCAGGCGGGGATGGACGTCCAGCGGATCCAGGAGGTCGGGACGGCGGTCGACGACGACTCGATCAAAATCCGGGGAATGGGCGCCCGCCGGATCAAGGTCCTCCGCAACGGCCGGCCGCTCAACACTTCGGGGGCGGCGGGAGGATATTTCGTTGACTGGACGATGATCCCGCTCAACAACGCCGACCGGGTCGAGGTCGTCAAGGGGGTGGGCGATCCCCGCTATGGGAACGTCCTGGGCGGAGTCGTCAACCTCATCCCCAAGAGGCTGACCTCCGATTTCGCGACCGAAGTCCAGGCATCCTATGCCAGCTTCCGGACGAGCGCCTTCAACCTCTTCCATGGGGCGAAGCCCGGGGCGTTCGAATATGCGCTCGCCGGCGGCGCGACCCGGAGCGACGGCTACCTCCGCAACGGGGCCATGCGGATGGGGAACGCCGACGTTCACCTCGGATACGATTTCCCTTTCAAGGGCCGTTTGACGGCGGACGTCAATTACGTCGATATCAAGAAGAACTTTGCCGTGTCCAACCGAACGTCGAAAATCTACGGCGAGACGCTCTACGGAATTCCGATCGACGCGGACTTTCCCGCCTCCGACGGAGAAATCATGTACGGCGGGATGGGGGCCAACGCTGAGCCCGGGAGCTGGTGGAACAAGCGGAAATGGACGGCCGACGTGAACTACGAGCAGGCCTTCGCCGAATCCGGGTTCTTGACCGCCCGGTTCTGGATGAACCGCGGCGAGCGCGAGTCTTACAACACCCGGAAGGCCCTGAACCGGATTTTCCATAAAACCCATTTCGACGACCGATCCCTGGGCTTTTCGGCCTCGTACAAGCACTTCTTGTCCGGCCAAACCCTGACCTTCGGCCTCGATTACGCCCATCTCAAGGACGACGGCGAAAAGAATCACCCCGACGATTTCCGGGCGCCCTACCGGTTCGGGAACTACGTCTCGACGAAGAACTTCGAGCTCTATGCCATGGACGAGATCCGGCTGCTCGACAACGACGTCCTCCTCGTCCCGGGGCTCCGTTTCATCGATTACCAAGGCTTGGCCGGTCCGCAGGGGAAAGTCGAGCTGATCCCCGACATCAAACGGCGCGGCTTTTCGCCGTCCTTGAAATTGACCTACTTCTACGCCCCCGAGGCGCTGCTTTATGTCAGCGCCGCGCGGGCCCTCCGGATGCCCGCCGCTCCCGAATATTACTGGCACTACGACCCCGACGACGCCGGCGTCGACACCAGCGGCCTGCCTTTCGAGAGCGAGGACGGGCTTCTCCTTCAGGGCGGCTGGAAGGCGCTTCTTCCCGCCGGATTCAACGTCGAAATCTCCCCCTACTTTTACGCCGTTCGCCACTACATCCAGTTCGACCTCATCAACTTCGTTTCCTACAACATCGACAAGGCCGGCCTCTACGGGATTGAATTCGAAGTCAGCCGTTCGTTCGGCAAGGGGTGGTCGGCCTTCGCCAACTACACCTTCCAGAAAAGCCGGACCGAGGGCGATCCGTTCATCGGCCTGTTCGTCAACGCCGCCGACCGGGGATTCGACGAGCTCCCCGGCCTGCCCGCCCATAAGGCGAACTTCGGTCTCCAATACCGGACGCGGAAGGGCCTCAGCGCGGCCCTGTTCCTCCAGGCCGTCTCGAGCCAGAAGGTCGTCTACAACGACAACATCCTCTATAACACGGACCTCCGGCTGAGGACGCAGGACGGCTATCTCCGGGCCGACCTCGAGGGACGGATTCCGGTCACGGGGTTCCTCGAAGCGGCCGTCTTCGTCCGAAACGTCCTGGGCGCGCAATACCAGGAGCGCTTCGGCTTTCCGGCCGCCGGCCGCAACTTCGGCCTGTCCCTCAAGTCGAAATTCTGATTCTTGTCCTTGACGTCCGAACGGCCTAGGTCCGCCGCTCTGCGCCCTCGCTCGATATTCCTCCTGGCGGCGAGATGGCGTAACATAGGAAAGGAGGGTCCTATGCGGACGAAAATCTTCGGGATATTGCTCGCCGGGGTCATCGTGGTCGCGGGCGAAGGTTTGCAGCTTGAGCAGACCTTCCACGTCTATTTGCCCGAAGGATATCAGGAATCGACGGAATCTTTTCCGGTCCTCTATATCCTGTATGGCGGATACGACCGCTTCCTGGCCCAAACGGCCGAACTCCAACGGCTCACCGACAGCCGGGCCGTGCCTCCCATGATTGTCATCGCCCTCGAGGTCGACGGCAGGCGCGATCTGACGCCGACCCCGGCTCCGGCTTATGGACCGACGAGCGGCGGGGCCTCCGATTTCATTAGAATCCTCAAAGAGAAGACCGTTCCCCACGTCGAGAAGGCTTTCCGGACGAAGCCGCCTTGCATCTTCTGGTCCCACTCGATCGGCGGGACCTTCGGTCTTTTCGCCCTGCTATCGGCACCTGATCTCTTCGACGCCTGCCTCGTCAGCAGCCCCTATTTCCTCTACGACGGGGAGACACGTTTTCTGCTTCGGAATACCCCTTCTTTCTTGAAGAAGCGGACCGCGGAGAAGAACTATCTCTATGTGACGGTCGGGAACGAGCCGGCGCTCGTCCAGGAGATCGAGGCCTTCCTGGGAATTCTCAAAGCGGAGAGTCCGCCCGGCTTGAAGTGGGATTTCCTTCCCATGCCCGGCGAAACGCACGAGAGCATCCAATATCGCAGCCTGGAGGCCGGGCTCCGCGCCCTCGTTGCCGCCGGAACGGTCTTCGCGAGAGATTAACGCGCCGCGAGGATCGAAAGAAATTTCGAGGCAGGGATGATTTTCGTTGTTCGGAATCCTTCAAGATGGAGGAGGTCGACGTCGCCGGTGATGATATATTCCGCATGACCGCCAACCGCGGCTTCGACAAGGCGATCATCGTCGGGATCCCGGCAGACCTGGACGCGTTCGGCAGGCGCGACAAGATCGCCGCGGAGAGCGAGCAGGTCGGAGAGGGCTTCCCGGGCCCGGCGGTCGATTCCGTATTTGTCCCGGACCCGAGGATAAAGAAGAACGGCCGCGATTTCATCGAGAAGGTCCGGAGACAGGATGATGGTGAAACGGCCGTCGCGGAGCGCCTTGAGGATCCGACCCGGCGGGCCGTCCGGGTTGATCAGGCCGCTGACGAGGATGTTCGTGTCGATAACCGCGCGGATCATCGTCTCTTGCAAGATCGAACGGCTTTACGGGCGGCCTTGACGTCGCGATCGATGTCTTCGGCCGAATATTTCGCGTTTTCGCCGGCCATCCGGGCGGAGACCTCATCGAAGCGCTTGAGAACGCCATCCTCGTCGGCGCGGAGGTATTTCAGATACAAGTCATAGGGAATGAGGGCGGCTTCCGGGCGGCTTCCCCGCGTCAAGATATAGGGGACATGTTCTTCCGCCACTTCGTCGAACGCTTTCTTGAATTTTCGCTGAAGGTCGGTGACCCCGATGATTTTATTCATTTTTCCCTCGATACATATTTAAATATATATTTATATTAATAGAAAAATAAATAATGGTCAAATCCAAATTAACGCGTCGGGCCGAGGCATCCCGCGCCGCTCAGTCTTTCCGCATAAGGAAGAATTCGTAGCCCGAATAATCCGAAAATTTGTTGTACGATTCGATCTCCCTCTCCAGGTTGTCGAACACGGCCAGGGCTTCCGGGACGACCCGGTATTCGGCCCGGACCTCGGCCAGCCTGGCCTCCATCGGGTTATAAAAATGGGTGAACCAGTCCCTCTTCGGGACCCGAAAATGGGAGACGGGCGAGAAGCCGGCCCGTTCGATCCTCTGGAGGCAGCCTCGGACATCGGTGATGTCCGGATATTCTTTTTCCCAGAAGGCCCGGACCTCGCCGGGGACTTCCCTCTTGAAGAGCACGCCCTCGCTGGCCGCCACGAAGCCGCCCTTTTTGAGAACCTTCCGGACGTGTCGCAGGGCGTTCTCGAAACCCACCGAGTAGAGCGATCCCTCGGCCCAGACGAGGTCGAAGCTCCGGTCGGGAAAGGCGAGCTTGCTCATGTCCATGTTCACGGCCGAGATGCAGTCCGAGAGTCCCCGCCGTTTCACCTCCTCGCTTAGCCGGTCGAGAAACGGCTGGTGGTTGTCGATGGCCGTGACGCGGCCACCCGAGATCCTGGCCATCTCCAGCGTCTGCATCCCCGGCCCGCAGCCGACATCGAGGATCTTCGGACGCGCCGGCAGGCCCGCAATCCGGCGGAAGGCCCTGCGCGTCGTGGCGTTGCTCCCCGGCCCGCCCCTGGGGAGATGGTCGAAGACGGCGAAAAAATATTTCCGTTCTCGGTCGTTCATCCGTTCCCTCTCTTCAATCCAATGAAACAGGGGCGTCAAGCGCCGCCTCGTCAGGTCACGGACTTGAGGTCCTCGCTCAGCCAGCCCGAGGCGCGCCGGACCTCCTGGACGAAGACGAAGCCCATCCCCGGCTCGCCGATCCGGCCGGCCTTGAAGACGGCCTCGAAGACCCGGTCCGTAATGTCCGCCGGGACGACGGTGAAGAGGATCTCCTTTTCCGGGTGGATCGCCACTCCCAGGAACTTGAGCTTTTCCCGCACACCCGTCCCGCGGCCGTGAAAAATCGTCACCGCCTGGGCGCCCGCTTCGACGGCGGCCTTGGCTACGGCGTTTCCCCGGCCGTACGGCACGACCGCGGTGATGACTTCCAAGTTCTTGGGAGATTCGTGGAGAGACATGGTTTCCTCCTTCGGTCAAAGGCCGCGCTCGGGCGTTCGAGCTTTTCTTGCGGCAGCGACGCCGACGAGAAGCAGGCTCAGGACCGGGCCGACCGAGGCCATGATGACCAGCCCCAGGCCGGATGCGGCCTCAGGTCCCCGAGGCGACGACGAAACCAGGCCCAGTCCCATGGCCATGAAGAACGGGACGGTGATCGCCCCGCTGGCGACGCCCATGGCGTCCCAGGCCAGGAGGGCGTAGCGCTCGACGGAGAGGAGCGAAAGGGCGAGGGCGACGGCCAGGGCGGGGAGCAGCACGGCCGGAAGCGGAAGGCCGAACAAGAGCACGGTCACGCCGAGGCCGAAGCCGAAGGCCACGCCGGTCCCCAGGACGACATAGAGAAATTTGCGCGACAGGGCGCCGGCCGTCGCCTTCTCGACCTGCTTGGCGAAGACGAGGACGGCGGGCTCGGCGAAGGTCACGATCAGGCCGAGGACGAGGCAGATTCCGATATTGGCCAAGGCCGCCGGAACGGCTCGGGGCATGGACCGTCCCACGCTCTCGCTCAAGGGGAAGAAGCCGGTCTCGAGCCCCTCGAAGAAAAAGACAAGTCCGAGGACGAGCACGCCGACGCCGACGAAGACGGCTTTCAGACGGTGAACCGGACCCCTGAGGACGAGACGCTGGAAGAGGAGGAGAAAAAGAAAAACGGGCAGGATGATCCGAAGGACTTGGCCTATCGTGCCGAGAAGCTTGGCCGGGGAAAGAAGGGAGGTCGCGGCGGCGACGGCCGTCCCGACCGCCGCGGCCGGCGGCCCGACGGCGACGGGCAATCCGCCGGGTTGCCCCCCTCCCGCGATCGTCCCCAGGGCGAGGACGGCGATCACCGGGCCGAGCGAGGCCAGGGTGATCAATCCGAATCCGGAAGCGCCGGGGCTGTCGCCGCCCATGACCGCGCCCAGGCCGATTCCCAAGGCCAGAAAAAGCGGTACGGTCACCGAGCCCGAAATCACCGGGGCGATGTCCCAGGAGGCGAAGTTGAGAGGCGAGGGGCAGGTCAGCGTCAGCGCCCCGGCGGCAACGACAAGCGGCAGAAGCACGGAAATGAACCGGAAGCGGACGGCGATGCGCAGAATTCCCAGGGCCAATCCGATCGCGGATCCGAGGGCGATCGCCGCCATGAGCACGGTCCGGCTCACCGAGCCCCCGAGGAGGGGGATGGTTTTATCGACGTAGACCTTGAGGTCGGGCTCTGCGATCGCCGCCAGCGCGCCGAGGAGGAGGGAGAAAACGACGATCAACCACAGCCGTCCCCTTTGCGGCAGGGTCGAGCCCATGTCGCGGCCGAGGGGCAGGAGACTGTGATCCAGGCCTTGGAGGAAGAAAGACAGACCAAAGACGATGATCAGGACGCCGGCGACGAGGACCAGGGTGTCGCTCATACCCCGCGCCGCGTCGGCCAGGCTGCCGGCCGTGAGGGCCAGAAATACGGCCTTGAGGACGAGGAGGAGGAGGCAGATGGGAAGGACGGCCCTGGCCGACTCGGAGAAGATCGAGCGGAGATAGCGGAGCCAAGCCACGGACCGACTATAATGGAATCCCGCCGACCGAGACAAGAAGATTTATGCTTCGGTCTGATTCATTCCCATTCGATCGTGCCGGGGGGCTTGGAGGTGATGTCGAGGGCCAGGCCCGAGATTCCCGGAAGGGCGAGGATCGCGGCTTTCAATTCGGCGATCAGGGCTTCGGGGAGGCGGGCCGGCGCGGCGGTCATCGCCCGCTCGGAGTGGATCGGGCGGACGACGACGAGCTCCCGGCCACGGCCGTCGATCTCGAGCGGGACGAAGACGGTCGGACACTGCCAGATCGAATCATAAATCTTGTGCCGGAAGAGGCCTTCCATGACGATGGCGTCGGCCTCGCGGAGGAGGTCGAGCCGCTCCCGGGTCATCGTCGCGGCAAGGGGCTTGAAGCGGGAAGGCCGCCCGCCGGCCAAGTTCCAGAGGCAGCGGTTGACTCCGTAGACATTGCGGAAGATCGTCCCGGCCGCCTGGAGAAGCTTCTCCCAGGGCGCGCCCCCGCTCAGCAGGACGGGATGTTCGTAAGCCCGCAAATCGGCTTTGACCCCGACCGAACGGATAGGGAGGACCTCGGCCTCGAGGCCGAAGCGGGAGGCCGCGGCCTTGACCTCGGGAACGATCCTCTCGAATTCGGTCGTGTCGGGGACGCCCCGCGAGCAGAGGAGACGGACGCCCAAGCCCGGCCCTGGAAAGGGATGCTTCCAGACGAGCTTGCGGGGAAGACCGAGCTTTTCCCCCAGTTCCCTGACCTCGACCTTGTAGAGCTCGGCCAGCGGCTCGACGACCTTGCCCCGGGCGATCATCTCCTCAACGAGGGGGACGCGGTTGTGGTGGGTCTTGATCGTGTCGGCCCGCTTCGTCCCGCCCGTCTCGATCGTGTCCGGGTAGATCGTCCCTTGCCCGAGGAGATGGTCCTCGATTCCGAGGCGCCGGGCCTCGCGCTCGAAGACGGAGATGAAGGCGTTGCCGATCGCCAGCCGCTTCTCCTCGGGCTCGACGGCGTCCTTGAGGGCGGCGAGGAAATCCTCCGAGGCGTCGACGAAGTGGAGGTTCCGGCCGAGGCCGATCTCGACGTAGGTCTCGAGGACGCGGAGGCTCTCGGCTTTCCGCATCAGGCCATTGTCGACATGGAGGAGATGGAGGCGCTCAGGCCCGATGGCCATGCCCAGGAGTTTGGCCGCGACGGTCGAATCGACGCCCCCGGAGACGAGGAGAAAGACAGAGTCGTCGCCGACCCGCTCCCGGATCCGGCGAACCTCGTCCTCGAGATAATGGCCCATCGTCCAGGTCGGCTCACAGCCGCAGATGTCAAGGACGAAGTTCCGGATCATCGTTTCGCCGTTAACCGTGTCGTCGACCTCGGGATGGAACTGGAAGCCGTAGCGGCGGAGCTTCTCCGAGGCGATGGCGGCGAAATGATGGACCTCGCCCTCGGGGCCGAGCTGCGAATAGCCGATTTCCTCGAAATGGGGTCCGACCGAGGTCACGGTGTCGAAGTGGCTCATCCAGACCTGCTCGACCTTGTCCAGCCCCTTGAAGACGGGCGATGCGGCGGAGATGTGAAGGTCGGTGTGGCCCCATTCCTTGCCGCCGTGGACGATTGTCCCGCCGTAGTGCTTGGCGATTTCCTGGTGGCCGAAGCAGAAGCCGATGATGGGGATGGGGAGGTCGTAGATGCCCTTGGTGTATCCCGAATCCTCGCCGAAGGCCGAGAAGCTTGGGCTTCCGGAAATGATGATCCCTTTCACCCCGCGATAGGTCTCGATGGGGTCCTCGGGCTGGCGGATTTCGGCGTAGACATGGAGGCGGCGGACCTTGGTGGCGATGAGGTGGGCGTACTGTCCGCCGAAGTCGATGACCGCGATCGTGTCGTGCCGCATGGCCGCCGTCCTTCCGGAAATACGCCTCACTATAGCCGCCCCGCCGCGGGCCTGTCAAACCGGATGGCGTAATAAGGTGACAGCAACCCTTTTTATCCTATTTTAAAGAATCGAAAAGAATCGGATTTTTCCCCCAGGCTAGAAATTGGGTAAACAGGATTGCTGTCACCAAATTTTTAATCCGCCCGGCTATCGGACGAGGTAGAGCGATTCCTGCCGCGGCCGAAAGAATTTCCATCCTTCCGGCGTGAGGAAGACCGGGTCTTCGGCCATCATCGTCACGATCTGGCCGCCCCACTCGGCGACCGTGGTCGAGGTGTTGAGCTCCATGGCCAGGTATGAGCCCAGGCGCAGCCGCTTCGGCGGAGGGGCGCTGGGGTCGGGCTTGGCCGCGGGCTGCGGGGAGGGCCGGGCGTTGATCGAAGCGCCCAAGGCATGGCCCTGGTTCCCGAGGGGATGAGAGTAGATCATCGCCGTGATGCCCATGGCCTTCATCTCGGCCATGGTCTCCTCGGCCACCGCGGCGGCGGATTTGTCCGGCCGCGAGACGCGGGCCAGGACGTCCTGAAGGGCGTTCGTGTTGAACAACGCTTTCTTGAGGCCCTCGGGCGCGTCGGTTTCGCCCTCGCGGAGGACGTAGGCCATCTTCTGCCAGTCCGAGTTCAGGCCCATGTAAGTCAGCCCGAAATCGAGATGGATGAGGTCGCCGCGCTCGATGACCACGGCTTCTTTCGCGACTTGAAGGAATCCGCGGCCGGTCTTCTCGTCGGCCGCCCCCCGGCGCTGGATACGGAGGTCGGGCTGGAACCAGGGATCGAGGTCGAGGGCTCCCGACTGGTCGAAGAGCCAGCGGCGGACGTCGCCGACGGTCGTCCGGCCGGGGATGATGACCTCGTTCGAGAGGGCCCGTTTGGCCAGCGACTCGGTGATGTGGACGAGGGCCGCATAAGGCTCGAATTCCTCCGGAAGGCGGGTGTCGAGGTACTCCTCGATGAGATCGGCGGCGCTGACGAAGCGCTTTTCGGCCTCGGGCCCGAGCTGCTCGGCGAGATATTTATAGGAGTCGTGAGTCAGGCTGCGGGTCACGCCCCGCCGTCCTCCGATCCCGAGGGCGATCGTCCGCGGCTGGTAACGGTCGAACCATTCGCGGAGGGCTTTACCGGAGGCGCCCGGGGAGGGCGTCTCGAAGAACCTGTCCACGGTTTCCTCGCTGTAGCCTGTGACGGCGAATTTCTTCAGTCCCGCCTCTCCGGCGTCGACGAAGACGAACACGTCCCGGTTCCCGCAATAAGAGCGGGGCGGCGCGATGAACTCGGTCAGGGGGTCGTCGTGGAATTCTTCATTGACGACGATCCACATCCCTATACCGTGCTTGCGGAGGAGCGGCAGGATCATCTCGTGCCGCTTGACGAGCCAGTCCTCGCGGACGCGGATCTGCTCGGAACGGGAGAGAAGCGTCGGGCCCGTCGCAGGGGACGGGGCCTGTCCCGCCAGGCCGACGGTCCAGGATAAAACGAGAATCGCGGATAACGTCAGTCTCGCCGTTCGGGTCATGGCCGCTCCTCCCTTTCCGGTCTCACTTCGATGGCCTCTCCCGCGTCCATTCTTTTCAAGGGGAGATTCCCTGTCAAGCCGTGGATAAATGGGTGATAACTACTCTATTTACCCTATTTTTTTAGAACCAATTCTGCAGAAGAGCTGGAAATCGGGTGGAGCCGGAGCTTATTCGCCGGCGATCTTGCCGTCTCGCAGGATGACCGTCCGCTGGGCGATTTTGGCAAGCGATGGGTTGTGGGTTACGAGGAGGACGGTCAGGCCTTCCCGCTCGTTGAGCCGGCGCAAGACGGCACCGATCTCCTCGCTTCGTTTGGTGTCAAGATTCCCGGTCGGCTCGTCGGCCAGGAGGATCTCCGTCTTGTTGATCAGCGCCCGGGCGATGGCCACCCGCTGCATCTCTCCGCCCGAAAGCTCGGAGGGGCGATGTCCGGCGCGCTTGTCGAGTCCGAGAAAGCGAAGGATGTCCATCGGATCGGCCGGCGCCTCGGTCTTCTTGTAAAAGGCGTAGGGGAGGAGGACGTTCTCGATCACGGTCAGCGTCGGGACGAGGTAGAATTTCTGGAAGATGTAGCCGAAGACCTGGCGGCGGATTTTCGTCAGCTCGCTTTCGGACAGGCTCTTGCGGCCGTCGAAGACCGTCCGGCCGCCGACCTGGAGGCTTCCCGAGGTGGCATTGTCCAGGCAGCCGAGAAGGTTGATGAGGGTCGTTTTTCCCGATCCGGACGGGCCGATGAAGGAGATGAACTCGCCGCGGCGGATGGTCAGCGAGACGCCGTCGACGGCGACGATGTCCTCGCTCCCGCGATGATAAACTTTCCGGAGGTCCTTGGCTTCGAGGGCGATGCCGTTCGTTTTCGCTTGTGCGGGGGCCATGGTCAGTCTCCTTCGCTCCGGATGGATTCGAGGGGACGGACCCGGGCCGCCCGCCAAGCGGGATAAATCCCGCTCAAAAGGCCGATTGCCAGGATGACGCCGAGGGTCAAAAGGGCCAGGCGGCCGTCGATCGCAACCAGGCTTCCGGTCGGGGTGTAGGGGAGGAGGCGGCGGATGAGGAGGTCGGTCGCTTTCGCCAGGCCGAAGGAAATGGCGATCCCCAACGTCCCGCCGAGGAGGCAGAGGATGACGGTCTCGGTCCAGATCATCCGGAAGACGTCCCAGGGCATGGCCCCCATGCTCTTGATGATCCCGATCTCCTGGAAGCGCTCGAAGACCGACATCAGGATCGTGTTGACGACTCCCAGCATGGCGATGAGGATGGCGATCAGGGCGATCGAGAAGACCATGACCTTGGCCGTCGAGACGAGGCTCATGATCGTCGTTTTGACCTGGGCCATGGAGACGACCTGGACGTCGGGGAGGTCATAGAGCTTGTTTTCGAGGAGGGAGATGTTGGCCTCTTTCTTGACCTTGATCCCCACGGCGGTGACCTTGCCTTCTTGGTTGAAGTCCTTCTGAAGGGTGCGGATGGGGACGAAGATCGTCCCGTCGTCCTGGGTGCCCGAGCGGGCCAGGATGCCGACGACGGTGAACTCGATGTTCATCTCGGGGACGAGGATCTTGTCGCCGACTTCGCGCTGCTCGAGCTCGGCGGCCTCGTAGCCCATGACGGCCTCGCGGCTTTCAGGGTCGGAGAACCAGGCGCCCTGGCGGAACTCGAGGAAGGACTTCATGGCCGGGAATGTCTCGGGGTCGATGCCGAGGTAGGCGCTGATCCCGCCGCTCTCGCCCTTGTTGGGGTCAAAGACGGCCTGCATGAGCATCGGGGTGATCTTCTCGACCTCCTCGTTCTTGAGGATGTCGGCGAAGACGGACTCGCTCATGTAGCGCAGTCCCGTGCCGCCCTTGAGCATCAGGGTCGCCGCCTCGTAGGGGCAGCCCTTGGCCGTCAGGAGGACCTGGAAGCCCATGTTGTCGATGTCCTTGTTCAGGGCCGACTCGTAGCCCCGGTTGAAGCCGAAGAGGCTCGTCAAGACCCAGGCCGAGAGGCCGATGCCGAGGATCGTCAGGGCGGTTCGGGTTTTTTTCCGGAGGAGGTTCTTGTAGGCGACTTGGTAGACGGAGATTTTTTTGACCATGAGGATGTCCTTAGATGTCTTTTTTGAGGAGGAAGGCTTGGCAGAGAATGAGGTTCTTCTTGGCCGCCCGGAGGGTGGCCTTGAAATCGCCCTCGGCCCCGGCGGCCGGATTCTTGATCGCTGCGACCTTGCTCCCGGGCTGAGCGACGCCGGAAACGGGATCGTAGGCGTCGAAATCGGAGAGGTTGAGCCCGACGAACTGATTGCCGAAAGCGGCGTCGCGGAGGAGCTTGGCCTGCTGATTGGTCAATTTTTGATAATAGAAGGCCCGGATCGTCCCCTCGAGGTCGAGAGCGAGAAAGACTTGGATTCCGCCGTATAGGCCCTTCTGGTTGACCCCGTGGATGTAGCCGATGAGCTCGGTCCCCTTGTAGATCTGGTACATCGTGTAGGGCACGTCGGCGGTTTCGTACAGGCCCTGGAATTTATCGCCGAGGCGGGATTCGATTTTGCGGAGGAGCATCTCCCCGCCCTGGCGGGCGATCGAGACATAGATCGTCTTGAAGCCGGTCGATCCGGGGAAGAGCCGCCGGACGTCGCGGTCGGGGTCGTTCAGTTCGCAGCCAACGGCGGCGAGGAGGGGACCGGCGGCCAGGCCGATCGCCGCCGCGATCGCCGTTCCGCGGCCTATTTTCTTTTGAATCATCTATTTGCTCCTAATACGGTGTAATATAAATACGGTGATAACTACCTCATTTACCTAATTTCCAATTTCATAATCTCGGCGAAAGTCGATTCAAGGAAATAGGGTAAATAGGGTAGTTATCACCATATTTGTTTGTAAAAATAAATCTGGAAGACGACCCGGAAATCCTTGACCGCAGAATCGTAGCCGGCCATGGCCCGGAGCGTCCAGTCGGGCGTCAGGGCATACGCGGCTCCGAGGAAAAGCTCCGCGTCGTTCGATTTCCTGGCCAGCTTGAAGACCGGCTGGGCTTCCAGCTTGAGGCGGTTCTCGTCGAGAATTCCGAAGGTCGTCCGCCAGAAGACGATGAACACGCCCTTGCTGTCTCGTCCCCCGCCCATCATCTCGAGACGATGCTCCCAGTTGTTCCGGACCCAGGAGAGGTCGAAGGAAGCGAGCCTGAGCTCGATGAGGGAATCGCTCAGGAGATGATTTCCCATGACGTCCTGGACCATCCCGTAGGCGACCGAAAACCCGCCGCTCGCGTTGTCGCGGCTGAGGACGCCGCGCTCCACCCGGGCGGCGAAGAAATAGCTGTTCTCGCGCCGCAGCGACATCCCGGACCCCGTCGTCACCGAAAACCCGATGCTGCCCTTCTCCGTGTCCCGGTCGAGGCCGACGCCCCAGTCCCGGTCGAAGCCGTAGCCCGACATGGCCAAAGGCTGAAGGAGGGCGGCGTGGCTGTCGAGAGCGTAAGACAGCCCGAAACGCGGCTTGTTGTGGCCCGCCCAGACATCGGCGAAGCCGAGCTTGAAGCGGAGATAGGCGTTGTAGACCTGAGGTTCGAACGACTTGATCCCCGCCTCCGAGGCGTTCTTGTTCCACGCGACCCGGCCTTGGACGGCCAGGACGGCGAAATCCCCTCCCTTGGCCGAGAACCGCTGGACGAGGTCGAAGCCCAGGCTGGGCTTCTGCATGGCCTCCATCGGGGTCATCGAATAAGCGACGAGCTTCGCGGCCGCGGAGGAGTACCCGCCCACGGCCTGAAACTCGAGAAAGAGAAGGCGGGTTCCGGCCGCGGCGGTTCCCGACGTCGCGGCGAGGAGAGCGAGGATCGCCGGGAGGCGGCGTTTAAACATCGAAGCGGATGCTCCCGTGATAGACGGCCTTGCCGTTGAGGGTCATCGTCACTCGGACCTCCCAATCGCCGGGCATGACGATGTTCACCGGCAGCAGATAGTCGTTGTTCTTGTTCAGCTTGAATTCGACGTCCCCGGAGTCGTGGGCGCCGCGCATCGAGGGCATGTCCGACCGTCCGGTGATCGAGTAGGGGACGACCTGGTTTCCCTTCTTGTCGAAGACCTGAAGCTTGAGGATGATCATCCCCATCTTCGGCCGCTCGTTGAATTCGTACTTGAAATGATAATCGTCGTTGACCGGGCATTTCTTGCCCGGTCCGGGGGTTGTGGTCCAAACGACCTCGGTCTGCTGGGCCGCGGCGGCGGCCAGGGCGACCGCAAGGAGGAACGCGGCGAGAATGGTCGTTGCGCGTCGTTGCTTGATGTGAGCCATGGGCTTCTCCTCCTTAATTGGCCAAATTTACCTAATCCGATAAAGACACTCGATTTTATCACGAAATCCGGTGCCGGACAACCCCGTCTCGGATTTTCGAAACCCGGAAATTTGAGCGGCATCCGGTCGGGTCCCATAGGAAATACGTTCGAGAGGGAAAAAATGCGAGTCGGCGCTCCGAAATTTATTCGATTGAGTTGGGCGCCGCCATAAATTTATAATAATCTCCCTGGATGAAAGCATGAAATCCGAATGGATGCGCCTGGCGCGCGAGGAAGCGAGGCGGGGAATGAACCGCGGCGACGGGGGACCGTTCGGGGCCGTCGTCGTCCGAGACGGCGAGGTCGTCGGGCGCGGCCATAACCGCGTCCTCCGGTCGAACGACCCCACGGCCCACGCCGAAATCGTCGCCGTCCGAAGGGCCGCCCGGACGCTCGGCCGGTTCGACCTCTCGGACTGCGAGCTCTACACGACCTGCGAGCCCTGCCCGATGTGCCTGGCGGCCGTTTTCTGGGCCAGGATCAAGCGGGTCTATTTCGGCTGCACCCGGAAGGACGCCGCCCGGATCGGCTTCGACGACAAACGGTTCTACGACGCCGTCTGCGGACGACGGAATCCTCCCGTCAGGATGACATCGCTCAACCGGGAAGACTGCCTCGCTCTTTTCGACGCCTGGCGGAAAAAGCCCGATCGGGCGAAATACTAGTCGCACCCCGGCTGGGAGGAGGCGAGGGGGGGGCTATGAACGCGACGACCGGAAGAGAAACGCGGCTTCAGGACGCTTGGCCGGCCGGCCTTTTCGCCGCGGCGAACCTCATCCTTCATCTCGTCTCGATCCGCGGTTTCGGCTTTTTTCGGGACGAGCTCTACTACATCGCCTGCAGCGACCATTTGGCCCTTGGCTATGTCGACCAGCCGCCGCTTTCGATCCTTCTCCTGAAACTCGTTCGCCTCCTCTTCGGCGATTCGCCGACGGCCCTCCGTCTTCTCCCCGCCCTGGGCGGGGCGGCGTTTGTCCTTCTCGCCGCCCTGATCGTTCGCGAACTCGGCGGCCGGAGCCGGGCGATGACTTTGGCCTCGGCCGCGGCCTTCGCCGCGACCGGCAGCCATTTCATGTTCCACGTCTACTCGATGAACTTCCTCGATATCCTGTTCTGGCAGGCGGGCCTCCTCGTCCTCCTCCGCATCGTCCAGACCGGCCGGGCGCGCCTCTGGATCGTCTTTGGCCTTGTCGCCGGCCTGGGCCTGCAAAATAAAACATCCGTCCTCTTTCTCCTCTTCGGAATCGGCGTCGGCCTTCTCTTGACCCGGGAGCGGAAATGGCTGAAAAGCCCTTATCTCTGGCTCGGCGGGGTCCTGGCCGTCCTCCTCTTCCTCCCCTACATCGCCTGGAACGCCGCCCACGGCTGGCCGATGCTCGAATTCATGCGCAACGCCAGCCAGTTCAAGAATGTCCAAAACACCCCGCTCGGCTTTCTCCTCGGCCAGATCCTCTACAATAACCCGCTCACCCTCTTCGTTTGGCTGCCCGGCCTCCTCTATTTCTTCTTCCACAGGGAAGGACGCAAATATCGGATTTTCGGCTGGATGTATGTCTCCCTCTTTGTCCTTTTCCTCCTCCAGAACGGCAAGGATTATTACTTGGCCGGGGCCTATCCCGTCCTTTTCGCCGGGGGCGGGATCGCCTACGAACGCTGGACCGCGGCGAAACGGCGCTGGTTCGTTCCTGCCTTCTCCGCCGCCCTCGGCGCGGCTTCCCTCGTCTTTCTCCCCATGGTCCTTCCCATCTTGCCGGTCGAAAAAACGGTTTCCGTTATGCGCTTCTTCGGCTTCGAGCACAGCCAGGAAAACCAGGACATCGGCCTTCTCCCTCAGCATTTCGCCGACATGTTCGGCTGGCAGGAAATGGCGGCCGAGTTCGCGAGAATCTACGGAACGCTAGCTCCAGAGGGAAAGGCGGATTGCTGGATCTATGTCCGGAATTACGGGGAAGCGGCGGCCATCGATTTCTACGGACCCGCCCGGGGCTTGCCCAAGGCCTCGTGCGGCCACAACAGCTACTGGTTCTGGGGGCCGCCCGACTGGCACGGCCGGGCGGCGATCATCCTGGGGGATTTCAGGGACACGGAGCGGAGCTTCGAAGATTTGAAGCCCCATTTCCGGGAAGTCGTCCTCGCCGGCCGGACTTCCTCGCCCTATGCTATGCCCTACGAAAACGGCCGGTCGATTTTCATCTGTCGAGGTTTCCGGTCAAACCTCAAAGAGGTTTGGACCCGCGAAAAGAATTTCCTCTGAGGATTGCTTGATCTATTCCTTGTATAAATCCGAATGCGTGCCCATCCGTTCGAAGACGACCCTTGATTCGTCCAACTTATAGATGAGAAGCCAGTCTGATTCCATATGGCATTCACGCCGGCCAACGAAATTCCCGACGAGCTTGTGATCGCGATGGATGGGGTCGAGAGGCTCTTCGGCAAGCAACGCCCGGGCGATGATCTTGAACTTCTCGAGATTCTTGCCCCGGCGCTTCGCCCGTTTGACGTCCCGTTCGAACTGTCTGGTATATACCGGGAGAAGCATCAGATCCCCAGTTTTCGGAACATGTCTTCGGCGTCCGAGCAGACGACCAATTCCCGGCCGGCTTCGGTAGCTTCCATCGTTTTCGTGGTCAACGGCGTCGGAATCGCCACATCAAAAGGAAGCCCGTCGCGAAGCTCAACTTGTTTATAGAAGATCGTGATAGCCTGCGTCGAGTTCACTCCTAGCCGTTTAAAGATCCGCTCGGCTCGACGCTTTAAGCGCGGTTCAATCCTCGCTCGGACGGTTGCTGTTTTATTCATCGCCGTTCCTCCTCCATTGGGGAGAACTAAATGTAGCACGAACGGGCTACAAAAGCAAGACAACGGCGCTAAGCTTTGAGTTCCGGCCGCTTGAGGTGCCAGCTCGTCTTCGTCTGGAAGGCGTGGGCGATGAGGAGGAGATGCTCCTCGCCGAACAGCCTCCCCGTGAAGCGCAGGCTCGTCGGCTGCCCCTTGGCGTCGAAGCCGTGGGGGAGGCTAGCCTCCGGATGGCCGGTCAGGTTGGTCGTCCCGAGCTGGCTGCCCATCAGGACGTCGATTTTGGCGAAGACCTCCTGGAACTGCTCCATCAGCCTGTAGCGGGCCCGGTTGGCATTGATGTAGTGGACGGCCGGGACGAACTCGTGGAGGCGGAGGGAGGGGACCCAGCCGCTCCGTTCGGGTTCGGCCGACATCTGGTCGAACTTGTCGCTCCGGACGAGGTCGTCGAAGGCCGCCGAGGCTTCAGTCGTCAGGATGAAGTCGACGGCGCTCGACGAGATTTTCGGCAGCTCGACCGGGACGAGGATGATGTCCAGGCCCTTGAGGACTTCGAGGGCGTCAAGATTGAACTTCCGCATCTCCCGCTGACGCCGGACCCGTTCTTCGTTCTTCGGGTCGTCGGGGATGTCGCCTTCGTAATCCGCCTTGACGTAGCCGACGCGGAGGAATTCGACGGGGAATTCGACGCCCCAGGCGAACGGGACGTCGATGACCGAGTTGTCCTTTCCGTCCGGCCCGTTGATCGCCCGCAAAACGAGGGCGCAGTCCTCGGCCGAGCGGCAGAGAGGGCCGATCTTGTCCATCGTCCAGCTCAGGGCCATGGCCCCGTAGCGGCTGACCCGGCCGAAGGTCGGCCTCAGGCCGGTGACGCCGCAGCGGGAGGCGGGCGACATGATCGAACCCCGCGTCTCCGAGCCGATCGAGAAACCGACGAGTCCGGCGGCCACGGCGGAGGCCGGCCCGGCCGAAGAGCCGCTCGAGCCGTTCGTCGGATTGGCCGGGTCCCAGGGGCTTTTCGTCTGGCCGCCGAACCAGCGGTCGCCCTGGGCCAAGGCCCCCAGGGTGAGCTTGGCGACGAGGACCGCTCCCGCCTCGGTCAGGCGGGTGAAGACCGTCGCGTCGCGGTCGATCATCTGGTCTTTGTAGGGGGACGCGCCGAAGGTCGTCTTGTATCCCTTGACGGCCAGCAGGTCTTTGGCTCCCCAGGGAACGCCGTGGAGAGGCCCCTTGTATTTGCCCGCCCTGATTTCCTCGTCGGCCTTGGCGGCCTGCTTTAGCGCCAGCTCATCGGTCAGGCTGACGACGCAGTGGAGGACGGGGTCGTACTTCTTGAGCCGTTCGAGATAGAGCTTCGTCAGGTCGGTCGATTTCACCGTCCGGCTCTTGAGGAGCTGGGCGAGATGGGTCACGGGAAGAAAGGCCAGGTCCTCGTCGGTCTTGGGCTTCGCCACCTTGGGCTGGGAGTATTTGAAGACCGTCCGCTCCCTCGGGATCTTCGTCCCCGGGAGGACGGGGTTAAAGACCAGGGCCGAGGGCGTGTCGTTGCCCAGCTTCATCTCCCGGATAGCCTGAAAATTCTGGAGAAGTCCGCCCTTGCGGTTCAGCCCCTCGGCAATCCGCTTGCGGGCCTCGTCGGAGAGGGGAATGCCGGCGATCTTGGAGGCGCAGCCGACCATCTCCGGAGTGATGGTCGCCGCGTCCTGGGCCTGGGCCAGGAGGGCGCCGGGGAGGAGCGTCGCCCCCAGCCCGACCGACGAGAAATACTCGATGAACCTCCGTCGATTGATGGAGAGATGATCTTCTTTTCCCATCTCTTCTCCTTCTTTCTTGTTATTCCGATACGTGCCGAGCGGACGTATCCGAATGGACGCTCCCGATCCACGGGGAAGATTCCGGCCTTCGAAAACGGCCGGAACGTGATGAGGAAGCCCCGCCGTTGCGCTTCGAGTTTCGAGGGTAGCCGCTCCGGCGGGCGGGAGCATGTCTGAGCATCGCGGGGAAAACGATGAGAGGGAGATGTAGGCAGGGATCATATTGTCGCGAAAAGACTCGCATGCGCAGTTGCGGACCGCCGAAGCAAATCGGGAAGCGCGCAAGCGGATAGGTTTCCGATCTGGAGTGGAGGCCGTTATCGGAGGCCGGAAGAGCGGTTAGAGGACGGCTGCCGGCCTCGTTCACTTCTCGTACTGCCAACGCCCCTCCTTGAGCATCCGGAGGACCTCCTGGACGGCCGCCTCGAGCTCCCGGTCGAAGCCGGAGAGCTCGTCCTGGGGCGAGTTCTTGACGAAGACGTCGGGGGCGACCCCGTAGTTCTCGAGGTTGACGCCGTAATTATGGGGTTTGGTCGGGTCGTAGGTCACGACGAGCGAGCCCGGCGTCCGGATCGAGCCGCCGTTGATCAGGCTGTAGCTCCCGGTGGCGATGACCGAGGCGTTCGTCGGATTCCCGACGATTCGGCCCAGGCCGAGGTCGCGGAAACCCATCGGCGTGACCTCGCTGTCCGAGGCCGAGCGCCAGTTGATGAGCATGACCTTGGGACCGGCGATGGCCTGCTGCGGACGCCGCCCCCAGCTCCTGGCCCCCCAGCGCGAATTCCAGTATTCGTACGGCCGGCGCTCGAGGATGTCGAGGATCTGCTGGTCGATGTTGCCCCCGCCGTTGTAGCGGATGTCGACGATGATCCCCTTCTTGCTGGAGAACTGGGAAATTTCGTTCTCGAAGATCCGGAGCGACGGCTCATTCATCGACCTGATGTGGACGTAGGCGATCTGGCCGCCGGTCCGCTTGTCGACGACGTCGCGATTTTTCTTGACCCATTCCTGGTACTTGATGTCGCCGAGCGAGGCGACGGTCCGGATCCGGACGTCGCGGGCCGTCGCGCTCCGCGGGTCGGGGTCGGAGGCGACGCGGACCGTGACGTATTCGTTGAGAAGATTTCCGAAGAGAGGATAGTAATTGTCTCCCGCCTTGACGGCCGTCCCGTCGACGGCCAGGACGTAGTCGCCCTCCTTGAGCTTGAGCCATTCCTTATCGGCCGGTCCGTCGCGGTAGATGTGGCTGATTTTATAATAATCCCGGTCAGGAACCATCTCGAAGCCCGGAGAGCGCGTCGCCGGTCCGGCCGGCCTTTCGGCCCGCTCCGGCCCCGGAGGCCCGCTGACTCCCGTGTGGGAGGCGTTCAGCTCGCCGATGGCCTCGTTGGCCAAGTCGTAAACGTCCTGGTAGTCGCCGGCGTAAGCGAGGAGGGGTTTGTAGGCTTTCCGGACGGCTTCCCAGTCCGTGCCGTGCATCTTCGGGTCGTAGAACCGGTACTTCATGACCCGCCAGCATTCCTCGAAGATCTGCTCGAACTCCTTCTTCCGGTCGACGACGATTCTGAACCGGAAGCCGATTTTTTTCTTCTCCCTGTTGCCGAGGTCCATCTTGTAGAGGCCGTCGGGCTGGCGATAAAAGACCGTCCGCCGGTCTTCGGTCGTCTGGAGGCCGCCGAACGTTCCGTCGGCGATTTTCTTCCGGTCCTTGCCGTCGAGGCCGACCGAGAAGATGCCGGGGCCCTTTTCGTCGGTGCTCAGGAAATAGACCGTCTTCCCGTCCTTGGAGAGGAAGAAAACGTTGTTGACCCCGTTCGTCCCCGCGGTCAGCGGAACGGCGCGCCGGTCGATGCCGTCGAGGTCGATCGCAACCGAGGGCGGCGCCTGGGCCGCGCCCTCCTTCTCCTTGCCCCTCGGCTCCTCGGCCTTCCTCAAGCGTTCCTTGACCAGGGGGTCGTCGGGATCTTCGGCGAGTCTGGCCAGGGGAACCTTGAAGAGGTGGGTGACGCCCGCGTTCCGGTTCGAGAGGAAGAGGAGGATTTTTCCGTCGGGCGTCAATTCCCCTCCCATGTCCCGGAAGGGGCCGGGAGTGACGTTGTAGGCCTTCCTTTCGGCGATGTTGAACAGATGGACGTCGGCGTTGGCGTCCTCGTCGCGGAGGCCGAGGACGAGCCACTTTCCGTCGGGCGAGAATTCGGCGACGGACTGTCCGCCGGGCGTTTCGAGGAGGTCCTGGACGCTCCCGGTCTCGACGTCGACGAGAAAGAGTTTGTTGGCCGCGCTGAAGGCGATCTTCTTCGAGTCCTTGGACCAGACGAATGAGCCCTTCGTCGATTCGTGGGTCGTCAGCTTCTTCCGCCCGCCGGTGGCGAGGTCAAAGAGCCAGATCTCTTCCTCGAGCGATTCGTCCGAGACGTAGGCCAGGAGCTTGCCGTCGGGCGAATAGGTCTGGTAGCGCTCGCGCCAGGGCGAGGAGGTGATTTGGCGCATCTCGCCGATGCCCTCCTCGGTCGGGACGAGGACGATTTCGCCGTGATAATCGACGGCCAGATAATCTCCCTTGGGGGCCGGGGCGAATCCGTCGGCTCGCCCGTCCGCGGTCAGGTAGTCGACCCAATTTCCCTTGGGGTCGAAGGCCAGGTCGAGGGCGATCCTCTCGGATTTTCCGTCCGGGACTTTCATCTTCCAGATGTCGAACTCGCACTCATAGATGATCTCCGTCCCGTCGGGGCTGATCGAAGGGAACTGGATGCCGTCCTTCTTGTGGAAGGTGACCTGGACCGGGGTTCCTCCGGCCGGGGGGATCTTCCAAATATTAAAGATCCCGTCGCGCTCGCTGAGGAAGTAGATCATCCCGTCCGCGCCCCACATCGGCATGAAATCCTGGCGGAAGTTCCGGAAATCCTCGAGCCTCGTGTTCGTCAGCTGGACGATGTTCGAGCCGGAGGCGTCCATGACGTAGAGCTCAGCGCTGGCGTTGCCCTTGTAGCCTTTCCGCCAGTAGCGGGGGGCGATCCGGTTGAAGGCGATCCGCTTTCCGTCCTGGGAGATCATCCCGAGCGCGGCCTGGTCCATGGGGAGGGGAAGAGGCAGCCCGCCCGCGACCGGGACCGCGTGGAGAGGGCTCCCCCAGGCCCCGGCGCCCCGGCTCGTGGCGAAGAGGACGCTTTGTCCGTCCGGCGTCCAGTAGAGGACGGTATCTGCCCCGGTCATGAAGGTCAGTTGTTTCGGCTCGCCGCCGGCGACGGGGACGACGTAGACGTCGTTCGACCCCATCCGGTCGCTGGAGAAGGCGACCCAGGCTCCGTCGGGAGAAAAACGGGGGAAGACATCCGCGGCCACGTGGGCCGTAAGCCGGCGGGGATTCGCCCCGTTCACGTCGGCGACCCAGATGTCGCCGTGGTAGGAGAAGGCGATCTTCCCCTTGGCGATATGGGGATAACGGGCGAACTTAATCGGAGCGGACGTGGCCGGAAGGGCGAGCAAGGCCAGGGCGAGACCGAGACACCAAAAGCTCTTTTTCATGGGACCTCCTTACGTTTTGTCGAAAACCGCCGGAAGGGCGAAGAGGGACGGCTCAAGCCCGCTGGATTCCGTTCTTCCGGCGCTTGGCTTCGTACATGAGATTGTCGGCCCGGCCGAGAAGGTCCTCGATCGAAGAGGGATTGGCCGGGTCGTAACCGGCCATCCCCGTCGATAGGCTGAGGTTGAACGGCTTCTTCCCCGAGGCGTTGAAATCGGCGACGGCCTTTTCCAGGCGTCCAAGGGCCGTGTTCACGCCCTCCTCGTTGGTGTCGATGGGAAAGACGGCGAATTCGTCGCCGCCCATGCGGGCTTTGATGTCGGAGAGCCGGAACGTCGCCTGGAGGATCTCGGCCAAGGAGACGAGAGCCTCGTCGCCGATCCGGTGGCCGAAGGTGTCGTTGATCCTCTTGAGATGATCGAGGTCGAGATAGAGAAGATAGGTCAGAGACTTCCGGCGGTCGACGAGCAGCAGGTGTTGACGGGCCAGGACGTTGAACCCGCGGCGGTTGTAGAGCCCGGTCAGGTCGTCCGTGATGGATACCTTCTCGAGCTGGCGGATCATCTCGTCCCGCGCCGCGTTCGCTTCGGCCAGCTTGCTGAGCGTTCGTTTGAGGCGGATTTCGATTCTCTTCTCCCCGCTGATGTCCCGCATGACTCCGTCGGTGCAAAGGATCCGGCCGTCGGGCCCCTTGACCGCGCGGGCGAAATCCCGGATCCAAATGACGCGCCCGTCCTTCCTTTTCAGCCGGAACACCGACATCGTCGCGCCGTTCTTGTCCAGGGCCCGGAAGTGTTTTTTTCGGTCCTTTTCATCGACAAAGAATCTGCGGACGTCGATATGTTTCAGGTCGGCCGGGCTGCGAAAACCCAGCATCTTCACGAGGGCCGGGTTCATCGTGATGAGCCGGCCTTCGAGCGTCGACCGATATACGGCGACCGGCAGCCGCTTGAACATGGTTTCGTACGATCCGCCCATGACGCCCTCGGCCGGAGCCTGAGCCATCCGCCCCCCCGGCTCGGGTCTAATGCGAGAAGTCCTTTTTTTCACCCGTTCCATGATGCCCTAGGATTATTCGATTCAGGCCGTCTTGTCAACAGGGGGAGGGGTTCATATAATGGCCGCCGGGACTGACCGTCACGCATTTTTGGCGTTTGGCCCAAAAGCCTATGGCGCGGCCGTGTCCCCCGGAGCGGAGTGGGACCCTCGTCAGGGTGACGCAGCGAGGGGGATATGGCCGCGCTATGCGGAGACGAAGCCGAAACAGCGATGTCCTGGAGCCAAGTCTACGACCCCGCCGGCCACTGGGCCTTGTCGACCCTGCTGGCCGCTTTTCCCATCCTCGTCCTCCTCGGCGCGCTGGCCTTTTTACGGCTGCGGGCCCATTGGGCTGCCCTTGCCGGACTGGCGTCCGCGCTCCTCGTCGCGATCCTCGGCTTCGGAATGCCTCCCGAAAAAGGGCTGGCCGCGGCCGGTTTCGGAGCCGCCTACGGCCTCTTTCCCATCGGCTGGATCATCCTCAACGTCATTTTCCTCTACACGTTGGCCGAGGAGAAGGGGCTCCTCCGGATCCTCAAGGACAGCCTGACCGGCCTGACCCTCGACAGCCGGCTTCAACTCCTCCTCATCGCCTTTTGCCTGGGAGCCTTCTTCGAAGGGGCGGCCGGTTTCGGAACGCCCGTGGCGGTCACGGCGGCGATCCTCATCGGCCTCGGGTTCAATCCCCTGGCGGCTTCCGGCCTTTCCCTCATCGCCAACACGGCGCCCGTCGCCTACGGCGCGTTGGGGACCCCGATCATCGCCCTGGCCAGCGTCACCGGCCTCGACCTCCGGTCGCTCAGCGCCATGGTCGGCCGCCAGCTTCCCCTCTTTTCCCTCATCGTTCCCTTCTGGCTGATCTGGGCTTTCGCCGGATTCCGCGGCATGCTTGAGGTCTGGCCGGCCCTCCTTGTCGCCGGCACGGCCTTCGCGGTCCCTCAAGCCCTCGTCTCGAACCTCCACGGTCCGTGGCTCGTCGACGTCGTCTCGTCCGGATTCTCGATCGCGGCCTTGGTCCTCTTCCTCCGGGTCTGGCATCCCCGCCGGATCCGGCGCCTCGAAGGCACTCGGGAGGGAGGGGACGGCGGCGGGGGCCGGGTCCGGACCTCCCGGTCGGACGTCATCAAGGCTTGGACGCCTTGGATTATCCTCAGCCTCTTCGTCTTCGTCTGGGGGATCCCCCAGAGCAAGGCTTTCCTCGACGGGATTTGGGCCCCGAAAATTCCGGTTCCAGGCGTGGACAAACTGATCTTGCGAATGCCTCCCGTCGTCCCGGCGCCGACCCCCGAGGGAGCGGTCTTTTCGTTCAACGGATTGTCCTTCACGGGGACGGGCATTTTCCTCGCCGCCCTCGCGGCCGGCTTGGTCATGGGATATCGCCCCTCCGGGCTTGTCCGGGTTTGGGCGAAGACCCTCGTCCGCGTCCGCTTCTCGCTGTTGACCGTGGCGGCCATGCTGGCCGTCGGATTCACGACCCGTTATGCGGGGCTCGACGCGGCGATGGGCCTGGCCTTCGCCAGGACGGGAGGACTCTATCCTTTCTTCGGGACGCTTCTCGGCTGGCTCGGCGTGGCCCTGACCGGCTCGGACACGTCGTCCAACGTCCTCTTCGGGAGCCTCCAGCGGATCACCGCCGAGAGGCTCGGGCTGAGCCCCGTCCTCATGGCCGCGGCCAACAGCGCGGGCGGGGTCATGGGGAAGATGATCGACGCCCAGAGCATCGTCGTGGCCAGCACGGCAACCCGCTGGGACGGCGGCGAAGGGACGATTCTCCGCTTCGTCTTTTTCCACAGCCTCGCCCTGGCCGCCCTGGTCGGGCTCCTCGTCCTCCTCCAGGCCTACGTCGTCCCCTTCAGCCGGCTCGTCCTGAAATAACGATAAAGAGAGACCGTTTCTCTCTTAAACTTCGATAAACGGTCTCTCTTCTCAGAAAGAGACGTTCTCTCTTTAGCGAAATTTGCGGCGGATCGTCCGGAGCTCGGCCAGCATGCGGATGGAGCTCCCGAGAAGGCGAACCCGGCTCGGCGACGAGTTCCGCCAGACGACGGGGACCTGGGCGACGCGGAATCCCATCTGCCGGGCGAGGAGGAGGACCTCGACATCGAAGGCGAAGCCCGTCGTCGCCAGGGGCTCGAAGACGGCCCGGGCGGCCTCCCGCCGGAATAGCTTGAAGCCGCACTGGGTGTCGGGGACGCCGCGGAGGAGAAAGAAGCGGACGAGGAGATTGAAGGTCTTGCCCATGAACTGCCGGATCCGGCCCTGACGGACCTGGACATCGGCGCCGGGAAGGGTCCGGGAGCCGATGACGATGTCGTTTCCGGCGTCGAGGACCGGCCAGAATTTTTCGAGTTCTTCGATCGGAGTCGAAAGGTCGGCGTCGGTGAAAAGGACGTGGGCACCTTCGGCCGCCAGGGCGCCCTCGCGGACGGAGTATCCCTTGCCCCGGTTCTCCGCCCGCCCGAGGACCCGGCCCCGGGGAACGTCGCGGAGGGCCTCTTCGGCCCGGGCGCGGGTGGCGTCGGTCGAGCCGTCGTCAACGACGAGGAGTTCGGCGCTCCACGGACGGGAGCGGAGATAAGCGGCGAGGAGACGAACCGTCAACCCGATCCGGGCTTCCTCGTTATAAGCCGGGACGACGAGGCTGAGATGAGGGGACATCACCGGGAAGCCCGCCGCCGGGCGAACTCGGCCTGGTCGACGAGCCTCACGGCCTCGACGTCGGCCCGGAACATCTTGAAGAGTTGGGTGAGGCTCTGCTCCGCCGAAAGGCGGGCCTGCTCCTCGATCCCCTCTTTCAGGGCGTCCTCCAGAAGCCTCTGGCGGCAGGCCTCTTTAACCCCGTTGATGAAGTCGAAAGCGTCGTCCTCGTCGAGGTCGACGTTGGATTCGGCGATGATCTCGAAGCCCTTGACCTGGGTGTTCGTCGGCGGGTCGTAAATGAACCAGGGATTGATGGCCTTGCCCAGAATCTCGGGTTCGAGCTGGAGGTAGACCGTCTTTTCGGCGGCCGAGAAGGCATAGCGGCTTTCGTCGACCTTGGCCAGGTCATAGCCGGCTTGGACGACGCCCCTGGCCAGATAGGCGATGTCCCGCCTCTCGAGGAGGACGCCGAGGAGAATTTCCCGGAATTCTTCGCCGAAGCGGCGATCTGAAAAATCCGGCCGGAGCAAGGCCAGAAGCTCGAGCCGGTCGCCGACCTTGTCAATGACCCTCGGATGGAGGCGGCTTTTCTTGATCACGGCGGCCCGGACGGAGTCGAGAATTTTCTCCTCTTCGGCCGTCAGCGGGACCTCGTCGGGCCGGGGGGATAGGAAGAGCCGGCCGAGGACCGTTTCGGCCGCCGGGACGGTCGTTTTGGCGAAATAATCGCGGGCCGTGCCGATGACCTCGCCGAAATATTCGGCGGTGACGAGGTATTCCAGGTCGCGGACGTCCTCCAGGGTCAGGGCGGTCGGCCTGAGGACGAGCCTGGTCTGGACGAAGGCCAGCTTGACGTGGAAACCGAACCTGAGGACAAGGAGGGCGGCCAGAATCCCGGCCGCCGCCCAGAGCCAGGGCCGGCGGAGGATTCCGGAGACGGGCCTCGGCTTATTCATAGGCGTTGAAGCTCAACGGGCGGGAGGGGGTGAATTCGACCTCGATGGGGTCGAAGCCGAATTTCTTGAGGATGCGGACGAGGAGGGCCCGGGTGTTGTCCATCGTCCGCGTTTCGAGGCCGAGGAAGTTCAGGCTCCGGCGGGCGTCGGCGTCGGCCTGCCGGAGAAGCTCTTCGACGTCCTCGAGCCGGATGGGATTGAGGAAGCGGCTGGCCGTGTAGTCGCGGTCGACCTCGATCTTCTCGAACGGGAAGGCATAGGCCACGACCTCGACCGGCGGAACCTTGAGATGGACCCGCCGGCCGTCGAGCGTCACGTCGCTGGGCTTGACCTTGGCGAGGTCGATCCCGGCCGTGACTTCGATCTTGGAGAGGGCCAGGAACGTCGCGTTCTGGAGCTTGAGGAAAATCCTCTTTTCCTTCTCGCCCCAGATGATCTTCTGGAAGGTGAACTTCACCGTGGCCAGTTTGGCCACGCTCTGGAGGCGGTTGAGGAGGATGGCCTTGGGGTCGGGCCTGACGCAGCCGGCCTGGGAGGCCAGGATCGCGCCCAGGCCCAGAACGCCGATCCAGCGCCGGGCTTTCACGTTCCCATTATACTCTCGGCGGGCTATTTTTTCTCGGGGGCGGGGAGCGCCGTCAGGTCGGGCTTGGGGTCGCCGAAGATGTAATGGCCGAACCAGGCCAGGTTGTGGAGCATGACGGCCCGCATGGACTTCGGCTTCGTGATCCCGTGTCCGTAGCCCTTGTAGACGACCATTTCCACCGGGACGCCGCGGTCCTCGAGCCCCTGCCGAAGCTCGTAGCCGTTGGGGATGGGGACGCGCCGGTCGAACTCGCCGTGCTGGATGAGCGTCGGCGTCTTGGCCCCCTTGATGTAGGACATCGGCGACGTCTTCCGGTAAATCTCCGGGTCGTCGATCGGGTCGTCGCCGAGGTAATTGATCGTGAAGGGGGTGATGTCGGTGTTGTAGTAGTAGGTCGCCCAGTTCGAAATCCCCGCCCCGACGGAAATCGCCCGGAAGGCGGTCGACGAGGTCGTGAGGAAGGCCGAGATGTAGCCGCCCTGGCTCCAGCCCATGCAGCCGACCCGGGCCGGGTCGGCCCAGCCCTTCTTGACGAGAAACTCGACGCCGGAAAGAACATCCCAGGCGTCGCCGACGCCGAGGTTCCGGACATTGAGGCGGCGGAATCGCTCGCCGTAGCCCGCGCTCCCCCGGTAGTTGACCTTGAGGACGAGGGCTTCGCGGGCGGCCCAGATGTCGGCCGGATAATATCGCGTGTCGGCTCCCAGGACGGGACGGTCGATACCCGTCGGCCCGCCGTGGATGACGCAGAGAAGGGCGTATGTCTTCGCCGGGTCGAAATCGGCGGGCTTGACGAGCACGCCTTCGATCGTCTCGCCGTCCCGGCTCTTCCAGGAAACGACTTCCCGCGTCCCCAGGGTGAAGTCCGCGACTTGGGCGGTCATATCGGTCAGCTTGCGGGGGGCGAAGGGGAGTCCGGAGACGTAGATTTCGCCGAGCGTGGTTGCCGAGCTCGCGGCGAAGGCGAAGGTCTTCCCGTCGCGGCTGAAGGTGAAGGACGAGCCGATGAAGCCGTCCGGGGAGGTGACGCGGGTGAGGCGAAGGGTTGCCGGGTCCACCCGGAAGAGGTGGGCCGCCGTCTTTTGCATGCCCGAAAAATAGATTCCGTCGTCCGTCCAGGCGACGAAGCCGGCGTTTTCGTCGAAGGCTTCGGTCAGCGAGCGCGGCGCGCCGCCGGCGGCGGGGACGACGGCCAGACGGCTGTTGGCGAAGTAGTAGTTCGGGTCGCCCAAGCGCGAATGGAAGAGGATCTGCGTTCCGTCAGGAGACCAGAGCGGCGAAGAGTCGGGGCCGGGCAGGTCGACGACCTTCCGGACGGAGTCGTCGGCGAGTTCGAGGACGTAGATGTCCATCGTCGCGCTCTGGACGAGGTCGGGATTGACGGCGGCGCTGAAGGCGATCCTCCGGCCATCGGGCGAGATTGAGAACGATCCGACGGTGAAGTCCTTGCCCTTGGTCCGTTGCTTACCCGTCTGAGGCTCCCGCAGGGCGGCGGCGACGTCCACGGTCCAGAGATGGCTATGGGCGTATTCTTTCCGGATGACCGCGAAGTCCCCGAAGGCCTCTTTTCTGTCCTTGAGGGCCTGAGCCGTCGGGTCCGCGGCCGCATAGGCGATCATCTTGCCGTCGGACGACCAGACGAATCCCCCCACGCCGGTTTCGCTCTTCGTGATCTGGACCGCTTCGCCGCCGTCGGGGCGGATGACGAAGATTTGGTTCTTGTCCCCGGTCCGGGAGCTCGTGAACGCGATCCACCGCCCGTCCGGCGACCAGTCCGGGCCCGAGGACGACTTCTCGCCCCGGGTGAGCTGGAAATTCCGTCCGGTCGCGACGTCGGCGATCCAGACCTGGGTGACATAGGCGTCCTGCTTGAGGTCGGTTTCGCCGACCGTGTAGGCGACTTTCGTCCCGTCGGGCGAGATTTGCGGTCCGCCGGCCGATTTGAGGGCGATGAGGTCGTCGACGGTGGGGGCCCGCTTGTCGGCGGCCGCGGCGGGCCCCGCCGCCGCGATGAGGACAAGAAGGACGATGGCCATCGTTCTTTTCATGAAGACCTCCTTGCCGGCTCGGGATCAGCGCCGGTAGAGAAAGACGCTGTGCTCGGTGCCTTCGGTGTCCTTGACGACCTCCGAAGTCACTTCCTTGGATTCCCAGCCGGGAATCATGTAGTTGTGGGTCGCGATGAGGGTCCCGGGTTTGAGCTCTTTTTCGAACTTGGGCCGGAGGAGCTCGTTGGACTCCGGGAGGAGGTAGAGGAGAAGGGCCGTGGCCCCGGTGATATCGACCTTGGTCGCGTCGGCGACCTTGAAGGTGACGAGGTTCTCGACGCCGGCCCGCTTGGCGCTGGCCTTCGATTCCTTGATCCGCTCGGGGTCGATGTCGATCCCGACCCCCTTCGCCCCGAAGGCCTTGGCCGCGTAGATGACCATCCGGCCGTCGCCGCAGCCGATGTCGTAGACGACGTCGTCCTTGTCGATTTCCGCGAGCTCGCACATCTTGACGATGACCTCGGGAGGCGTCGGCACCCAGGGGGCGAGGTCGACGGCCGTCTCCAGCCCGTGGGCCCCGGCCCAGATGTCGATCTTTCCGGCGCTGTCGTAGCGAAACGAATAGGGCCGGCCCGGATAGAGGGAGTAGGTGACTTCGCGGCCGTACTTTTCGTAGGTGATGACGACGATCTGGGCCGTCGGGAAGCGGTCGATCTCGCCGACCTTGAGGATCCTCGGGATCGGCTCCGTCTCGGCGCCGTAGGGACGGAGCTCGTAGCGGACGGTTTCGTTGGTGACGTTGCGGATCGTGATCTCGTCCTTGGCGACGCCCAAGGCCGGAGCCTGGGCCTGGTCGGTTTCCGCGGCGGGCTCCTGAGGGGAGCCGGGGGTGAGAACGAAATAGGCCGCCGCGCCGGCGGTGACGGCGAGCGCCGCGACGCCGCCCAGGACGATCTGTCGTTTGGTCATGACGGATATTCTAAGAGAACGGACGGATTTATGCTAGAGCCGCCCCTTTCCGGCCGCGTCCGAGCCCGACCGGAACGGGCCGTCCCGTCTTGATCGAGGCGAAGGCGGCGTCGAGGACGCGGGCCTGGCCGAGGGCGTCGTCGAGTCCGTAGCGGAGGAGGCGGCCGCGGAGGACGGCGTCGCCGAAATGCTCGACCATGAGCCTGTATTGGTCGTCCGCCGGGATCGGGATCGACGTCCTTTCGTCGCCCTTTTCGATCTCGACGGCGACGTCGTGGTGTCTGGCCGAGAAGGCCCGGTTCAGGGTGAGGCGGCCCTCGCTCCCGACGACCTCGACCCGGCTTTGGAAGGGCGCGGCGAAGCCGCTGTCGCAAAAGGCGAAGCGGCGGCCGGGGAATTCGAGGAGAAGCGCGGCCGTGAGGTCGACGCGGCGGCGCGGTTGGAGGTCGGCCCGGGCGAAGACGGAAATCGGCTCGCGGTCGAGGATCGTCCGGGCGGCGTTGACCGGATAGCATCCGACGTCGTAGAGGGAGCCTCCGCCCATCCGCGGATTCCAGCGGTAGTTGCCGTCGTCGCCGATAAAGGCGAAGGTGAAAGAGGACCGGACGAGTCGGACCTCGCCGATCCGTCCCTCCCGGATGATGTCCAGGGCTTTCACGAACTGGGGATGGAAGCGGTACATGAAGGCCTCGAGGACGAGGACCCCGTGCCGGGCCGCGGCCCGGGCGATGGACCGAACCTCGTCCGCGTTCAGGGCGAGAGGCTTTTCGCAGAGGACATGCTTTCCGGCCATCGCCGCGGCGATCGTCCAGGGAGCGTGGAGATGATTGGGCAGGGGATTGTAGACGGCGTCGATCTCCGGGTCGGCGAGAAGGGCGGCGTAATTACGATAAGACGTCCGGAAGCCGTATCGGCCAGCCCACTCCCGGGCCCGGGTCGGGTCGCGGGCGGCGATCCCCTGGAGATCGCCGTTCCGGGCGGCGCGGATCGCGGGGATGAGGGCCCGCTCGGCGATCCGGGCGCAGCCGAGGATGCCCCACCGGATTCGGGGAGTGTTTTTCATCGCCCGAATCCCAGCCCGAGGCTGATTTCGAGGCCGCCGAGTTCGGCGTCGAAGTCCTCCCCCCGGGCCCGGCCGGCGGAATAAGCGAGGCGGAGGTTCACGGCAAGCCACGAGGTCGCCTTGACGATCAATCCGGCCTGTCCGACATAGGCGAAGCTTCCGCCGGTCGTCCGGCCGAGGGGGCTCGTTTCTTTGTAAAAGATGTATCCCGCCCCGAGGCCGACGTACGGCTGAAGGCGGGACCGAGAGAAGTGATAACGAGCCCCGGCGAAGAGCGGCGTCAGCCGGATTCTCGTTTCTTCGCCGGTGAAGGTCAGCCGGCCGGTCCTTTGAAAGATGCTGGCCGACGTCCAGGCTTCCCAGCGCCGGCCGAGGCCCAGGGCCAGCTCCGCCCCGTAGCTCGGCCCGGCGCCGTAGACTTCCCGAAAGACGGCGTCGGAAGGGCGGAAATAAGACGCCCCGGCCCGCAGGGAAAGGTACGCCCCCGAAGTCTCGGAGGCGGCGACGAGAAGGATGAGGACGGCGAGGCCGCCCCCTCTCTTGGCGTTTTTCATGATCGACCTCTCGACGGCCGCATTGTAGAAACCCCCCGGCCGCCTGTCAATCCCGCCGCCTGCCTGAGCGGTTCCCCGGCCCATTTCTCGGGAGCGTATCGCGGCGATATGGCCATCCTCTAACCCCGGCCCCGGGGAACCAGTCCCGTCGGTTCCCCCCCTCGGCAAAGCCAGGGGGCCCCCCCTTCCGACTCTCGAAGACGCTGACGAATTACGGGGCTCCCCCTTTCGAGGGCGCCCTCAAGAAATGGGACTATCCATATTCACCCCTCCTTCCTCCCCTCGAAAAAGGGGAGGCCCCGAAACTGGAAGGCGCCCTCGGGGGTCGGAGGCGAGGGGGGCAGTATCACTAGTCCCATTTCTTGGGAGCGTTTTCGTCGGACGGCCATGCCGCCGCATGACACGCCGAGCCTTCCGAAGAGCGTCTTCGGGGCGGAAAATCCTCATGGCGTTCTGTCCGTTGCCGGCCGCAAGGATTTTCGCCGGTAACAGGGATGGCGCGCCCTTGACCGGCGGCCGGAGTCGGCCGTGTTGAAAGGCCCGGCCGGACGGGGTAAGATACCGGGACGGAGGAGAGGCTCATGTCCCGAAGGGTTTCGCTGTCTCGCCGCGATTTCCTCAAAGGGGCCGCCGCCGCGGCGGCCTTCTCCATCGTCCCCCGCCGGGTCCTCGGCGGGCCGGGCTACACCCCGCCGAGCGATGAACTGACCAAAGCCATTATCGGTGTCGGCGGAATGGGCTTGGGCCATATTAAATATGAGGGCGCCCGGCTGCTGGCCGTCTGCGACGTCGACAAGCTCCATCTCCAAACGGCCCTCGACGCGGCCGGTCCCGGCGTCGCCGGCTATCATGACTTCCGTGAGGTCATCGCCCGGCCCGATATCGACATCATCCATATCGCCACCCCTCCCCACTGGCATGCCTTGATGAGCGTCCTGGCCGCCGAGGCGGGAAAGGACGTCTGGTGCGAAAAGCCCATGACCCGGACGATCGGCGAGGGCCGGCGCGTCATCGAGACCGTGGCCCGCTACGGGAGAATTTTTCGGATCAACACCTGGTTCCGCTTCCAGAGCGCGTTCTACGGTTTCGGGACGACGGTCAAACCCGTCAAGAAAGTCGTCAAGGCGGGGCTTCTGGGCTGGCCCCTCAAGGCCCGCGTCTGCGGCGCGACGGGGTTCGACTGGAAGTTCTATTGGAGCGGCCGGACCCACCTTCCTCCCCAGCCCGTCCCGGCCGAGCTCGATTACGAGATGTGGCTCGGGCCGGCCGCGTTCAAGCCGTACCATCCCCATCGCGTCCATCAGACCTTCCGCGGCTATTGGGATTACGACGGCGGCGGCCTGGGCGACATGGGGATGCACTATCTCGACCCGGTCCAGTACATCCTCGATAAAGACGGCACGAGTCCGGTCGAAATCGAGGCCGATGCGCCCCAGCAGCATCCCGACGCCTGCGGCCGTTGGCGCCGGATCCGGCTCGTCTACGCCGACGGATGCGAGATACTCCTTGACGGAGAGGACCGCGAAGCCGACCCGCCGTTCCTTGAGGGTCCGGAGGGAAAGCTCTACCGCGGCTTCCGCTCGAACATCGCGAACATCAGGGAGCTGGCGGCCGCGCTTCCCGACCCGGAACCCCAGGTCACCGATTTCGCCGACGCCGTCCGGCGGCGCCTCCGGTTCGCTTTGAACGAAGCCAACGGCCATCGCTCCTGCACCCTCGTCAACCTGGCCAAGATCGCCGTCCGGCTGGGGCGTCCGCTCCGCTTCGACCCGGAGGGACAGCGCTTCCTGGAAGACGAGGAGGCCAACCGCTTCCTCGATGAGCCGATGCGGGCCCCGTGGCATTTGTGAAGGGCGGACGCCGATGAGAAAGAAGATCGGAATATTGATTCTGGCCGCGGCCTGCCTGCCGCTTCTCGGTGCTCAGCAGAACGTCGTCCGGCCCGATCTCTTGGGCGGGCTTCTCCGCACGTTTCCCGCGGATTCGGGAGCCGCGCGCGACGCCGCCGCGGCCAAGATTTTCGCTTTGGGTCCATCGGCCATCGCCGACCTCTGCGGCCGGCTGGCTGCTCCCGGGGAGGCCGACGACCATCTCGTCCGGTACGCCCTCGACGCCCTGGCCATCTACGTTAACCGGCCGGGAGCGGAAGTCGAGCGCCTTCGTTTCTCCCAGATCCTCCTTCAAGCCGTCCAGGCGCGGCGAGACGCCGAAAACACGGCCTTTTTCTTGTCGCTCATCCAGCGCGTGGGACGGGCGGAGGCCGTTCGTCCCCTCGCCCCGCTTCTTCGCGACCGGGCTTTGGCCGGCCCAACGGCGAGGGCGCTCTCGGTCATCGGAGGTCCCCAAGCGGAGGACGTTCTTCTCGAAGCTTTGCCGAAAGTTCCGTCCGAATCGGCCGTCGAGGTCGTCCAGGCCTTGGGGCGGCTTCGAAGCCGGGCGGCGGTCCGGCCGCTCCTCCGGCTCGCCGGGGGCCGGAAGCCTCGGCTTCGCCTGACGTCCCTCGATGCCTTGGCCGAGATCGGGGATCCCGCCGCCCGCTCCGTACTGGAGCACATTTCCGTGTTGGCGGGTTACAAGGAGCGGGAAGGCGCCGCGGCGAGGCTCCTCCGGTTCGCCCGACGGCTGGCCGAGGAGAAACGGGCGCGAGAGGCCGAAGGGATCTGCCGGTCCTTCATCGCCGGCTATTCCGCGCCGTCCGAATCCGGAGCGCGGTCCGCGGCGCTTTCGCTCCTGGCGGAGATTCTCGGCCCGGACGCCGTTTCGGACTTGAAGGCGGCGGCCGTCTCCCCGGACCGCGAGTTCCGGGGCAAGGCCCTGAGTTTGGTCGAAAGCCTGTCCGACGCCTGGGATGGTGCCTATTGGGTCGGTCAACTCGAGACTTCTCCGCCGGCCGTCCAGGCCGATATCATCGCTCTTCTCTCGCGGAAAAAAGAGACGGCGGCCTGGCCAGTCGTCCGCCGGCTTATGAAATCGGAGAATGCGGATGTCCGGCTGGCGGCGGTCGATGCCGCGGCGAGTATCGGGGGAGAGGAAGTCCTTGAAGACGTAGCGGCGATCGCCTCCGGAGCCGGAGACGCGGAGGCGCGCTCCCTCAAGGAAATTCTCATCGCCTCTGCGCCCGCCAAGGCCGTTCCGCTGGCCGCTTCGCTCCTCGGGGATTCGGGCGTTTCCGTCCCCTCCCGGCTGGCCGTCCTTGAATTCCTCGGTGAACGGCAGGCGCGTGATCATGCCGGAGTCGTCATCGCGATGGCCAAGAGCGACGACGAGAAAATCAGGACGGCGGCCTCGACCGCTCTCGAGCGGTTGGCCCGGCCCCGGGACGCGGCCGCCATTGTCGACCTTATCCTCGCCTCCACCTCGGCCCGCGAGACAACCCTTCTCCAGAATGCCTTCGCCGCGGCCGCCGCCCAGATCGCCGAGCCGGAAGCCCGGGCGGAATCGCTATTGGAGGCCTTGACGCGGACGGAAGGAGCGAAGCGGGCCGACCTCATCCGGCCGCTGGCCAAGGTCGGCGGGGCGAAGGCCTTGGCCGCGGTTATCGCCGAGACGAAAAGCTCCGACCTTCAACTTCAGGTCGTGGCCGTCCACACCCTTTCTCAATGGCCGGACAAGAGCGCCCTGGAGGAGCTGTTCGCGATCGCCAGGTCTGCGATAGACCGAAGGGCGCGCTCCTTGGCCCTCCAGGGAATCGCCCGGATCGTCCCGGCTTCGGAAGAAAATCCGGAGAAAAAGCTCGCCGCCCTCGAAGAAGCCATGGCCTTGGCCGTCGAGCCGGACCAGAAGTCGGCCGTCCTGTCGGGATTCGGGGCCTTGAAAACGGCCGGCGCGCTGGCCGCCGCCGCCAGGTTTTTGGACGATCCCACCGTCCAGGCGAGGGCCGCGGCGGCGGTCCTAAGAATCGCCCTTCCGGCAAGCGGAGTGGAGGGACTCAAGGGTTTCGAAACGGCCCGAATCCTCAAGGCGGCCGTTCCCTTCGTCGAAAACGAATATGACCGGGGAGAGGCGGAAAGTTACGCCCACGCCCTTCTCCTCGAGGCCGGATTCGTCTCCCTCTTCGACGGCAAGAGTCTCCACGGATGGAAAGGACTCGTCGCCGACCCTCCGAAGCGGGCCGGGATGAAGGCCGGAGAGCTGGCTGCGGCCCAAGCCGAAGCCGACGAGGACATGAGGAAACATTGGCGCGTGGTCGACGGCGTGTTGTCTTTCGACGGGAAAGGCCATAGCCTCTGCACGGCCAAGGACTATGGCGATTTCGAGATGTTCGTCGACTGGAAAATCGAGCCGAAGGGCGACAGCGGGATTTATCTTCGCGGCTCGCCCCAGGTCCAGATCTGGGATCCCGCCCAGTGGCCCGAGGGTTCGGGCGGTCTCTACAACAACCAAAAGAACCCGAAGGACCCGCTCGTTCCGGCCGACCGTCCGGTCGGGGAGTGGAACACGTTTTACATCAAGATGATCGGCGAGCGCGTGACCGTCGCCCTCAACGGGATCCTCGTCGTCGTCGACGTCGTCATGGAGAACTATTGGGAGCGGGACAAGCCGATTTATCCGGCCGGGCAGATCGAGCTCCAGGCCCACAGCACGCCGCTCCGCTTCAAGAACATCTTCCTCCGCGAGATCGCGCCCGATTCGGAAGAGGCCCATGTCGACGTCGAGGAGCAGAAGGCCGGATTCGTCCGCCTCTTCAACGGCCGGGACCTCGCGGGCTGGAGGGGAGACACGAAAGGCTATATCGTCGAGAATAGGGCGATCGTCGTCTCGCCGGCGAGCGGGGGAAACCTGTTCACCGAGAAGGAATACGCCGATTTCCATCTCCGCTTCGAGTTCAAGCTGACGCCGGGGGCGAACAACGGCCTCGGGATCCGGACGCCGCCCGTCGGGGACGCCGCCTATGCCGGGATGGAAATTCAGGTCCTCGACGACACCGCCGAACAATACAAGGACCTCAGGCCGTATCAGTTCCACGGCTCGATCTACGGCGTCGCGCCCGCGAAGCGCGGCTTTCTCAAGCCGGCGGGGGAGTGGAACGCCGAGGAGATCATCGTTCGCGGACGCCGGGTGACCGTCGTTCTCAACGGGACGACGATCGTCGACGCCGACCTCGATGAGGCGTCGGCGGATGGGACGATCGACGGCCGGGACCATCCCGGATTGCGCCGGGAGAAAGGCCATATCGCCTTCTGCGGCCACGGCTCGCGGGTCGAATTCCGCAACCTTCGGATCAAGGAATTCCGCTAAGAAGCGGGACACTTTAATGTGTCCCCCATCTTCCGGGGACATGATTCTTATCGTGTCCCCCATCTTTTGATTGGGAGGATAAAATGCGAAACCGCCGTATTGTTTCGATGATAGCCGCCTTTATCCTGGCCGCCCTTCCCGCGTCGGCTCAGACGAAATCCCTCAAGGTCTACATTTCGGTCGACATGGAAGGAATCTGGGGCGTCGTCCACGGCGACCAGGTTTCGGCGGCGGGCGAAGGCTACGGCGCGGCCCGCCGGTGGATGGCCGAGGACGTCAACGCCGTCATCGCCGGCCTGCGAGAGGCCGGAGCGGGGGAGGTCGTCGTCAACGATTCCCACGGCGGGATGAAGAACATCGTCGCCGACGCCCTCGATCCGACGGCGTCGCTCATTTCGGGGACGCCCAAGCCCTTGTCCATGATGGAGGGGATCGACGCCTCCTTCGACGCCGTCGTTTTCGTCGGCTATCACGCCCGGGCCGGCTCTTTCCCCGCGAATCTCGACCACACGATTTCGAGCGCGACGGTCTACGCGATCAAGGTCAACGGCCGGGAGCTTCCGGAGATGGGGCTCAACGCCGCGATCGCGGGATATTTCAAGGTCCCGGTCATCCTCCTGACGGGCGACACGGTGACATGCGGTCAGGCCCGCGAGCTCTTCGGCCCGGACTTCGCGACCGTCGCCGTCAAGGATGCCATCGGCCGGTTGGCCGCCCGGATGCTGCCTAGGTCCGAGGCCCTGGCCAAGCTGAAGGCCGGGGCTAAAAAAGCCCTCGAAGGCCGCGGTCAGGCCAAGCCGTTCGTCCTCGGGCCGCCGCTGTCGTTCGAGCTCGAATTCCATAACAGCGCTCAGTCCGAGCCGCCGATGCTCGTCCCCGGAGTCAAGCGCCTTTCCCCGCGGGCCGTCGGCTTCGTCTCGAATGATTTTATCGAAGGCTTCAAGCTCCTCCGCGCCCTGATCGCCCTGGGCGGCGTGAGCTGAATTCTTTACGGATCGCTGTCGGCCTATTTCGTCCAGCTTCTGATATAATTGGAGAGGAATTGTTTCAGGGGGATGTCCATGGCGATTTCCCGGCTGATGATTTCGGCGGCCGCGTTACTTCTGGCCTGCGTCGGCTTCGTAAAAGCGCAAAATCCGCCGCCGGGATGGAAAGGAAAAATCACCATCGAAAACGGCGTTCGAAAGGTCTTGAATCCCGCTTTGCCTCTCTATGGTGAGGTCAATCTGGAGCTCGAGGAAGAGCTGCGGATCGGCGACGAGAAGGACGATCGGGCCGCGTTTTACGATCTTGTCAGGTTCGCTCTGGACTCCGCCGGCTGCATCTACATCATGGATGCCGGCAATTCCCGGATTCAGAAATTCGATGGGAAGGGGAATTTCCTTCTTTCCTTCGGGCGTAAGGGGCAGGGGCCGGGCGAATTCCGGCAGTTGAGCGACATTTACGTCGACGGCCGGGACCATGTCCTTGTCTACGAGAGCCTGGGGGTCTATGCTTCGCTCCACGATTTCGACGGCGAAGGGGCTTTCGTCCGCACGCATAAATACCGCTTTCCGAACGTCCCTGGAGTCGGGCCGAAATTTATCCAACCCTCGGTTTTTTTGGCTCAAGGATCCTCCGACTTGGAAGGGCGCAAGCGCGAGCTGTTTCTCCTCACCGTCGAAGGGGAGAGGCTCAAGACGGTCGCCGACTATCCGCTCTCTCCGCCCCCTCCGGTGGTCAAGAAGAGGATGTTGGGAAATCCTTTCGAGTCTCGGCTGTTCCATGGCGCGTTCTCTTCGGGAGGCGGCATCTATGGGCATTCATCCGCCTACCGGCTTTTTACTCTCGACAAGGAAGGAAACGTCGTCGCGGCCATCGAGAAGGATGCCAAACCGGTCGCGGTGACGAAGAAGGATAGAGAACGGCTGATCGAGGACTTCCTCCTCAGGCAGGAAAAATTATCTTTCTCCTGGGTCGAGAAATTGACTCGTGAGGAGGTCAGGAGGGCGTACATTTTTTCCGATACCGTGCCCTACTTCGAGGGAATCTTCGTCGACGACCGGGATCGGATCTACGTCCGGCGTTGGAAGCGGTATTCGCCGACGGACCCGAGCGAGACGTTCGACGTCTTCGACCGGAACGGGTTTTTTCTCTGGGTCGTGAAATTCCCGCGTTATCCGGCCCTCCTTAAGGACGGCCGCCTCTATGCGATCCAGAGGGATCCGGAAAGCGGATACTCGACCTTTCTCCGCTATCGCATCAAAAACTGGGACGCTCTGAGACGATGATTTTGATACGCAGTAGCTCAATCCGCTGAGGGGGAGAGGAGTCCATTGGCCAACATCGTCGCCGAGGCCGCAACGATATTTTGCCGGAGGCGGTTTTTGAGGGGTGAAGGGAGGATCGAGTGAATATCTTCTCCGCATTCTTGAAGATCGCGGCCGGATTGATGTTAATCGTTATTCCGCCTTTCAAGCAAACATCCGATTGGCAGGGGAAGGTCGAAATTAAAGACGGCACACCCTGGATTCAAAATCCGCGGGAGCCTATTTATGGAGGGACGGTTTTAGCCTTGGAGGCCCCGCTGAGGATCGGCGAATACATTGGCAAAGACGAATTTATGTTCCAGGATATCGGATGCATCGAGGCTGACGACCAAGAGAGAGTTTACGTTTCGGATTGGAAGGAATCTCGGATCAAGATATTCGACAAGAACGGCGTTTATTTGAAAACGATTGGGCAACGGGGACAAGGGCCGGGAGAATTCGAGCGGATCAATAGGCTCCAGATCATTGACGATAAGAGACTTGTTGTCTTTGACGGCAATCTTAAAAGGTTGTCCATTTTCAGTTTAGGAGGAGATTTCGAGAAATCCATTCCCGTCCAGAAAATGTCACCTTTGGACCTCTGTCTCATTTCGGACGGGATGTTCTTAGTCCAGACGGTCCAACTGGATCCCGTTTTGGCGAAAGCTGATAGCGCGATTAAGCTCTACGATCGTGATTTAAAAATGATGAAAATATTAGCTACGCATAAACCCCAGGATGTCTTCACGCCTTTTCAATCCCACTTGGTTTGGGCGGTTTTTCAAAATGGCGATATTGTCATCGGCCGCAACGAAAAATACTCATTCAGCCTTTATGATTCTCGCGGGGATGTGATGAAGACGATCACAAAAGACTCTCGGCCTATTCCGATACCTGACGAGGAGAAAAAGATCGAACTCAAACGACTTCAGCAGCCTTATTCTAAAGATGTTCCGGCCTTCTATCCCGCTTATCGAAGCATGACCATCGACGGAAATCGAAGAATCATGGTCCAAACTTGGGAACGACCCAATAAAGGCGATGGCTTTCTTTATGATGTATTCGACTCAGAAGGTAAATTTATGGCTCGGATGGTCTTGAAAAATTCGCCTCGATTATGGAAAAGAAACAGAATGTATGCGATCGAAGAAAACGAGGATGGCTTGCCCGTGGTCGTTCGCTATACCGTCGCGTGGAAAAATTGATAGGGATGGGACAGGCGAAGAAAAAGTTATCTCTGATCGTTCTTGATGCGTTTCAGGATGGCATCGAGAAGAACGGTGATGTCGTCCAGCTGATTGCGGCAGATCTCATAGAGCTCCTCTCTTCAAGGCCATTTTTCTTTTCATCGCCAGATGAGGCTGGAGATCGGCCATCATTCTCATGATCAGGAGCCGGTATTCGGCCTCTTCCCTCTTGTCTTCCGCATGGAGCAATTCCCCCGTTTCGATGGCAAAGGCAAGGGGAATCGGGGCGTCCGGAAGGCATACGACGTCCTCCCGAAGCGCGCCGAAGAGATCTTCGAAAAATATCGCGATTTCGGCCTTTTCTTTCAAGGTCAGCTTCCGCTTCGGTTTGACGCCGATGTCCAAGTCGGCTTTTGTCCGGGAAAGCGCTCGTCTTTTTCCCTGGACGAGGCGTTGAATCTCTTTCGCCCGGCTTCCAAACGCGTACACGATCTCAAGGCCGTACCGGCGGGCGAGATTTTCAATCTGGAAGGACAGGGCCTTCATCTCATGCTCTCTTCCCAGGGCCATTCAAGCATGGAGGGGCCGGAAGTTGAAGCTGACATTCCGAGACGATTTTTGACATTCCTTTGACAATCTTCCGCCTTGATTTGCTAGAATTGAACCGCCCCTGAAGGGCACGGCGTTTATTCCGATGCGGGGGACGGACATCATCGGCAAGGGCATTCGGGTCAGACGGAGGACGGTCGTCCTCTTCCTCTTGGCCGTCATCCTGCCGGCCTGTCTCCTCGGCTATCTCGGATTCCGGACGATCGCCCAGCGCCGGGAGTCCGTCCGCCGGATTCTCGCCTCGAACCTCGCCGTCTCGGCCGACGCCGCCCTCCGGTCGATCGAGGACGCGCTTCTCGAAGACGAACGCCAAGCCCTCGACCCCGCCGTCTTTCTCGGGTTCCTGGAACGGACCCAAGGGTCGCCGGCCGCGGCCGGGCTCAGCGGCGATCCGGGTCGACGATATTTTCTCCTCGATGAAAAGCTGCAGATCCTTTGGCCGCGAAGGGGAAATGAGCCGATCACCGCCTCTCCGACGGCCGCCCCTCCGGGCGTCGACCCTCTGGAAAGGGACATCCGCCGGGCCGAAATTCTCGAGTTCGAAAAGAAGGATTTCGGGAAGGCGGCGGCCGAATACCGGCGCTCTCTTGACTCCGGACCGCCTTCCCGTCTTCTCGCCCGGGCCCTGGCCGGGGAAGGGCGCTGTCTTCTCGTCCTGAAAAGATACGATGACGCCGCCCGCGTTTATCGCGACCTCGCCTCCCGGGCCGGGGAGGTCTTGAACGAGTCGGGTCATCCCTATGGACTGACGGCCGCGTTCCAGCTCGCCGAAATCCGGCGCCGCCAGGGGGACGAGGCGGGACGAACGGTTCTCCTCTTGGACGCTTATCGCGACCTCCGCGGCGGCCGATGGCCGTGCAATTTGGCGACCTACCGGTTTTTTCTTGCCGAAATCGAGACGGCGGTCGAATTCCCGCCCGATTTAGCCGAGCTCCGCGGTCTTACGTCCGACTTTGAGGGCAATTTGGCCTTCGCTGAGATCCTCCAGCGCGAAGTCGTCCCCCCGCTCCGTGAGAGGCTCGGCTCTGGCCGTCCCGGGGAGAAGGCGTCGCCGGCCAGATTCCTGACGGGAAGCGGACCTTCCGGCCTCCTGATCGCTTTCCGCCCTCTCGAAAACATATCCTCGGGGAGGACATATTACGGCGGTTATGGTTGGGAGTTGGAGGTCCTGGCGAAGCGAGGCCTTGCCGGCCTGGCCGTTCCTTCGGAGGACGCTTCCGGCCGGATTCTCAGGGTCATCGACGACGGCGGCCGCGACGTCCGAAGCGGAGAGCCCGCGGATATCCCCCAGGGAGCCTTGGCCTTGTCCCTTCGCCGCTATCCGTTGCCCTGGCGGTTTGTCTTTGCCTCGTCCGGGCTGGGCGACCTCAGCCGGACGGCCGCCCGGGAGAATCTCCTCTATGCCCTCCTCCTGGGCGTCATCGGAGTGCTGATGGCGCTGGGGGCGTTTCTCCTCGCCCGCGACATCTCGCGGGAGGCCGAAGCGACCCGGATAAAAACGGAATTCGTCCAGACCATCTCCCACGAGTTGAAAACGCCGCTAACCCTCATCCGCCTCTACGGGGAAACCCTCCAGCGCCAGCCCGCTCTCGGCGACAAGGAGCGCCTCGGGGCCTACGAAATCATCACCAAGGAAAGCGAGCGGTTGTCCCATCTCATCAACAACGTCCTCGATTTCTCGAGAATCGAGATGGGGCGCAAGGAATTCGCCTTTCGTCCGGGCGACCTGGCCGAAACTGTCCGGGCCACGCTGGAGTCCTATCGTTATCATCTGGAGAAGAAAGGCTTCGCGATTAAAGACGAGATTGCTTCAGACCTCCCCCAGTCGACGTTCGACCCCGAGGCCGTGGCCAGCGTTTTGGTCAATCTCCTGAGCAACGCGATGAAATTCTCGCCGGGGACGAAGGAAGTCGCGGTCAGGCTCCGGCGCGACGGGGGACAGGCCGTCCTGGAGGTCGAGGACAAGGGGATCGGTTTTTCGCCGGGCGAGGCCGAACGCATCTTCCAGAAATTCTACAGGGTTTCTTCGAAGGCGGGAGCCGGGGCGACGGGAAGCGGGCTGGGCTTGACCATCGTCAAGCACATCGTCGAAGCCCATCGCGGGCGGATCGAGGTCCGGAGCGAGCCGGGGAAGGGGAGCCTTTTCGCCGTGTATCTTCCCCTTCGAGGGCCGGGCGAGGAGGCGGGATGAAGAAAAAAATTCTCATCGTCGAGGACGAGCGGGACCTCGTCGCGGGCTTGAAGCTCAACCTCGAGGCGGAGGGATACGAGGTCGAGGGGGCCTTTGACGGCGAAACCGGCCTCCGGAAGGCCCAAACCGAGGGGCCGGACCTCGTCCTTCTCGACATCATGCTTCCCGCGATGAGCGGCCTCGACGTCTGCCGCGAGCTCCGCCGGAGCGCGAACAAGGTGCCGATCTTGATGCTCACGGCCAAGGGAGACGAAGTCGACAAGATCGTCGGCTTAGAGATGGGGGCGGACGATTACCTGACCAAGCCGTTCAGCGTCCGCGAGCTCCTGGCCAGGATCAAGGCCCTCCTAAGGCGGGCGGCCCAGGATGACAAAACGCTGCCGACAGCGTTCACCTTCGGCGACGTCGAGATCGACTTCGCCCATTTCAAGGTCAGGCGGGGCGGCCAGGAATTCGACCTGACCGCCCTCGAGGTCGACATCCTCCGCTATCTCGTCGCCCACCAGGGCGAGGTCGTCTCGAGGGAGGCGCTCCTCGATAAGGTCTGGGGCTACGAAAAATTCCCGACGACGCGGACGATCGACAACCACATCCTGAAACTGCGAAAAAAAATCGAGGCCGACCCCTCCCGGCCGCGGCATATCTTTTCGATTTACGGCGAGGGATACCGGTTCGCCGTTTGAAGGCGCCGGCCGAGGGGGTCGGAGTGACATTCGCTGACATTGTTTGACCTTGTGGTGACAACTTCCGGGACGAAAAAGGCGATCTTGGGAGCGGATGAAAAAAATTCCGGAGGAGGGAGAACGATGAACGTCAAAAAAGCAGCCGCTTTCCTCGCTTTTTCCGCCCTGGCCTTGGCCGGCCTCGCCGTCCAACAGACTTCCGAACCGCAGATGCTCCTGGAGAAGGCGAAATTCGCCATGGAAACCAAGGGCGACCTTGCCGGGGCGATCAAGCTCTTCGAAGATCTCATCCAAAAATATCCCCAGGAGCGGGGAATCGCGGCCAAAGCCCAATATTATGTCGGGCTCTGCTACGAAAAGCAGGGTCTGGCCAAGGCCAGGGTGGCGTTCGAGAAAGTCATTAAACAATATCCGGAGCAGAACGAAGCCGTCGCCCTGGCCAAGGACAGGCTCGCCGCTCTGGCTAAGCCGGGGCCGGCTCCGGCCGCAAAAAGCGACCAGTTCCAGATGAGGAAAGTTTGGGACGGGCCTGATGTGGACTCCCTGGGAGAGGTCTCGCCCGACGGCAAGTGGTTGTCGACGGTCGATTGGGAAACCGGAGATCAGGCCGTTCTCGAGATCGAAACGAGGAAGAAAATCCGCTTGACCGACAAAGGCCCCTGGGAGAAGTCGGGCGAGTTCGCCCTCTTTTCGGTCTGGTCTCCGGACAGCCGGCAGGTCGCCTTCAATTGGTCAACGGAGACAGCCTACGAGATCCGCGTCGCCGGCCTGGATGGGTCGAAACCGAGAACGGTCTATCAAATCGAAGGCTCGGCGGGCTACGTTCAGGCCGGGGATTGGTCGCCCGACGGAAAATCCCTCTTGATCTACGACGGCCGCGAGGGAGGCGGAGCGTGGCATCTCGGGCTCGTCGCCGTCGCCGACGGGTCGCTGCGCCGCTTGAAATCCTTGGGCAAAGTCTATCCGGGCGAGATGTGCTTCTCCCCGGACGGACGCTTTGTCGTTTACGACCTGCCGACCTGGAGCGAGCCCCAGGAATCCAACATCCACATCCTCGCCCTCGACGGCAGCCTCGACGCGCCTTTATTAACTTCTCCCGCCGACGAATTTCTCGTCGGCTGGACGCCCGACGGACGGAGCGTCATTTTTATCAGCGACCAGAGCGGGACCTTCGACCTCTGGTCCGTCCGGGTCGCGAACGGCAAGGCCCAGGGCGAAAGGGAATTGATCAAAAAGGATTTCGGTCTCGTTTCGGCCATGGGATTCACGGCCTCGGGGTCTCTCTTTTACGGAGCCAACACCTCGTTCACCGACCTCTATGTCGCCACGATCGACCCCGTGACGGCCAAACTCGTCTCTCCTCCGGTCCGGGCCTTGCCCCGAGTCATGGGGTCGAAGCTGCATCCCGATTGGTCGCCCGACGGGAAGTCCCTGGCTTATGTCCCGGAGGTGGCTCCCGGCCTCCAAATGACCCGCCGAAGAAATTTCAACCTCGTTTCTCTGGAGACGGGGAAAAGCGAATCCTATTCGGTCGATTTGAGGTCCATCGGCCGGCTCCGGTGGTCCCCCGACGGGCGTTCGATGATCATCCGCGGCCTTCCCAAGGAGGGATACTGGTCGCTCTATCTCTTCGACCTCCAGGCGCGCGCTCTGAAGCCGCTCGTCCAGAGCTACGCGGGCTCCGCGATCTCGAGCCTGGCCATGGTCGACGCCAGGGACGTCTATTACATCTATTATGACTTTCCGAAGAAAGCGCGAAAGCTCCTCCGCTACAACTTCGAGAGCCAATCGGTCACCGAGGTCTATAAGGAAGAGGCCACGGCGCGCGGGGTCACCGACTTTGCCGTCGCCCCGGACGGAAAGAGCATCGCTTATGTTGACCAAACGACGTCCTTGAAAATCATGCTCGCCGGCGGGGGCGAAGCGCGCGAGATCCTCAAGCTCCAAGCTCCTGAGCGCATAGACTCTATAACCTGGACGAACGACGGGAAGGGCATTGTTTATAGCAAAGCCCTGTCGAAGAACGCCGTCGACCAGACCCGCGAGCTCTGGTTCCAGCGCCTTGACGGTGGGGCGCCTCATAATTTGGGGATCTCCATGGATCAGATTTCCACCCTCCGCTTCCACCCCGACGGGAAGAGGCTTCTTTTCCGGGCCGGCCAAACCCGCATGGAAGTCTGGGCCCTGGAGAACTTCCTCCCGGGCGGGAAGAAATAAGCAGTGATGCCCGCCCCCGGGCGGCCGGGGGCGGGAAGGGGGGCTGTTGCGTTTCAACCCCGGATGACGTATTCATCTGGGGAGCGAAGAAAATTGCCCCGCCGCATGACCTTAGAGGCATTGTTCCTGTTTCTTGCCGTAGGATCCTCCCTTTTCGGCAGTCAGGCGGATTTTGCCGGCCAGGAGACCCTCTCCATCCCCTCCTTGGAGGAGATCAAGAACAGCTTGTTTGTCGCCCTCAACGAGGAGCGCTCGGCCCGAAACCTTCCCCTCTTGAAGCCGTCCCCGGCTCTCGATCGCGTCGCCCGCGGGCAAAGCGAGGACATGGCCCGCCTCGGGCTGTTGACCCATGCTTCGGCGACGGGCCAGACCTACGCCGACCGGCTCTTCTCGGCGAAGATTTACTACCGTGCCATCGGTGAGAACGTCGCCCAAAGCGGGACGTTCCTCCCGTCCATCATCCACCATACCCTCATGAACAGCCCCGACCATCGGGAGAACATTTTGGATCCGCTCTTCGATGAGGTCGGCATCGCCGTCGTTCGAACTCCGGACAGGATGTATTATGTCACCCAGGATTTCGTCCGGAGCCTCGTTCCCCGCCCGGAGGCCGAGATCCGCGAAATCCTTCTCCGCGGTATCGAGGGCGTCCGGGCGCGGATGGGCCTCCCGCCCTTCGAATGGCTGGGCGAAATCGACGATTCCGCCCGGAACTACGCCCGGTCCCGGGCGGCGGGAAACATTCTCAAGACCGTGCCCGAAGCCTTCAAGGGCTGCCAGGTCTCCTTCACCAACGGCCCGGACCTCGGCGAAATCGCCGACCTCCTCGGGAAAAAATCCGCCGCGCCCTTCGCCCGGGGAGGGCTGGGCTTTTGGTTCGACCGGACTCCGGAGTATCCGGGGGGAGCCTATTACGTCTGCGCCATCTTATTGCCCGCGGACAGATACGCGGGGCTCAAGTCCAAAAGCCTGGCGGCCTTGGTCCTCAGGGCGGCCAACGCCCTTCGGGCGGAGAAAAGGCTTCGGCCGTTTTCGCCCAACGAGGGGTTGGAGCGCCTCGCCGCCGCCGTCTATCATCGATATATCCGGAAGGGAGGCCGGGGGTCCGCGACTCAAGCCACGGCGTTCGAAACCGTTTTTGAAACGCCGGAACTGGAGTCCTTTCCGGCTTCGCTTGTCCCCTCCCTCGAAGACCCGTCCTACCAGAAGATCGGGATCACCGTCACGCCGGTGGCCGACAAATGGGGCCTGATCGATCGCTTCGTCGTGGCCCTCGTCCTTGACCGTTCCTGACCTCCGGGAGGCCCCATCCTTCGGGTTGACGCCGGATTTTTCCGCGTATATAGTAGGGCGGTCCCGAAATGACCGCCATTCCATCCGCCATCATTCCCAGGGAGGAGAAGCATCCATGAGTCCGACTCGCCGTGATTTCCTGAGCACCGCGGCCTCGGCGGCCGCCGGTTTCGTCATCGTCCCCCGCAAGGTCCTGGGAGGGCCCGGATATCAAGCCCCGAGCGACACCCTGAACGTCGGCTGCGTGGGCGTCGGGGGCAAGGGTTTCTCGGACACCGAGGCCGTGAGCGGCGAGAACGTCGTCGCCCTGTGCGATGCCGATGATACCCAGATGGCCCGGTTCCTGGCCTCGGACCAGCATCCGCCGGAGAAGAAGGCTCTCTACGAGAAAGCGGCCAAGTACCGCGATTTCCGGAAGATGCTCGAGGCCGAGAAAAGCCTCGACGCCATCACCGTCAGCACGCCCGATCATACCCACGCCGTGGTGGCCATGATGGCCATGAGGCTGGGAAAACACGTCTTCGTCCAGAAGCCCCTGACCCACACGGTCAAGGAGGCGCGTCTCCTGGCCGAGGAAGGCAAGGCCCGCAACCTCGTGACCCAGATGGGCAACCAGGGGCATTCCAAGGAGGGGGCCCGGCTCATCTGCGAATGGATTTGGGACGGGGCGATCGGGGACATCGGCGAGGTCCATGTCTGGACGAACCGCCCGATCTGGCCCCAGGGCATCGAGGCGCCGAAGGAGATCCCCTCCGTCCCGCCGACGCTGGACTGGGACACCTGGCTCGGTCCCGCCCCGTGGCGGCCGTACCATCCGGCCTATATGCCCTTCACCTGGCGCGGCTGGTGGGACTACGGCACGGGCGCGGTCGGCGACATGGGCGCCCACCTCATCGACCAGCCATTCTGGGCCCTCAAGCTCGGCGCGCCGAAGACGATCCAGGCCAGCGGGACGAAGTTCACCAAGGACTCCTATCCCCTCGCCGAAATCATCACCTACAATTTCCCCGCCCGGGAGAAGATGCCGCCGGTCACGATGACCTGGTATGACGGCGGGCTCATGCCGCCTCGCCCGTTCGCGGCTCTCGAAAACGGCCGGCTGATGGGCGACGACGGAGGCGGGGTTCTCTTCGTCGGGAAGAAGGGAATGCTGATGTGCAGCACTTACGGCGAGAATCCGCGCCTCGTTCCGGAAGCGCTCATGAAGGACTACAAGCGCCCCGAGAAGACGATTCCTCGCTCGCCCGGCATCGCCGAGGAATGGATCGCGGCCATCAAGGCCGGGAAGAAATCGACGACGGACTTCGCCGAGTATTCCGGACCTCTGACCGAGCTCATGCTCCTGGGCAATATCGCCCTCCGCTACAAGGACGCCAAGGCCGTCCTGGAGTGGGATCCGGTCAAGATGGAGTTCCCGAACTTCCCCGAGGCCAACAAGTACGTCCACAAGGAGTACCGCCAGGGCTGGTCGTTGTAAGATCTAAGGGGACATGATCGGAATTCTCCGGAATTCCGTTCGCGTCCCCCATCTTTGCACGGGAGGCCATCGTGTCCTTAAAGGCTTGGCTCTCAACGATTCTCTGTTTTGCGGCTCTTGTCTTTGCCGCTCCCCAGTCCATCCCCAAGATCGATTGGCCCGTCCATGACGAGACGCGGCCGATGCCACCGGTCGTCGACCCGGGGCCGGCAGGTCCTCCCGTCCCAGCTCCGCCGGGCGCGGTCGTTTTGTTCGACGGCCAGGACCTCTCGGCCTGGACGGACGCCAAGGGTGAGCCGGCTAGGTGGAAAGTCGAGAACGGCTATATGGAGGTTACGGCCAAGGCCGGCTCGATTCAGACGAGGGACGGTTTCGGCGATTGCCATCTCCATGTCGAATGGGCCGCCCCGGAGGTCGTCCAGGGCGGGAGCCAGGGCAGGGGAAACAGCGGCGTTTTCTTGATGAACCAGTACGAGGTCCAGGTCCTCGATTGTTACGACAACAAGACATACGCCGACGGGATGACGGCTTCGATCTACGGCCAGTATCCGCCCTTGGTCAACGTCTGCCGAAAGCCGGGCGAATGGCAGACCTACGATATCGTCTTCCGCGCCCCGCGCTTCGATGCCGAGAAAAAGCTCCTAGCCCCGGCGATGATGACCGTCTTCCACAACGGCCTCGTCGTCCATAACAACGCCGTCCTGACCGGGCCGACGGCCCACAAGCTCCGCCCGCCGTACGTCCCCCACGCCGACAAGCTGCCCGTTTCCCTTCAGGACCACGGCAATCCCGTCCGCTTCCGCAATATCTGGATCCGCGAGCTTTGAAAGAATACGGGGACACATACCTTAATTGTCCTCAAAAGTGGACAATTAAGGAATGTGTCCCCGTATTGATGAGGAGAAAAATATGACTAATGCCCGGCGATCAACCTATCGAAAAAGCCTTGGAATCGTTTTATTCATCGCTTGTCTTATCGCCGGCATAGCCGCATCGGCCGGAAGTGCCGAAGCTCCCGACCAGGCCGCCTCGCCAAAGAAAAAAGCGCTCTTCGTCTGGGGCGGCTGGGACGGGCACGAGCCCAAGAAGTGCGTCGATATTTTCGCCCCCTGGCTCGCCGAGCAGGGATTCGAGGTCGAGATTTCAAACACCCTCGATTCCTACCTCGACCTCGAAAAGCTGAAGAAACTCGACCTCATCGTCCAGGTGTTCACCATGTCCCAGATCACCGGCCCGCAGGAGAAGAACCTCGAGGAAGCCGTGAAAAGCGGGGTGGGCATGGCCGGCTGGCACGGCGGGATGGCCGACTCCTTCCGGAGCAACACCGAGTACGAATTCATGGTCGGCGGGTCGTGGGCGGCCCACCCCGGCGGGGTGATCGACTACGAAGTCAACATCCGGAACCACGACGACCCCATCACCAAAGGAATGACCGACTTCAAGATGCACTCCGAGCAGTACTACATGCTCGTCGATCCGTTCGTCGAGGTCCTGGCGACGACGACCTTCGGCGGAAAATACGCCTCCTGGATCGACGGGGCGGTCATGCCCGTCGTCTGGAAGAAAATGTACGGGAAGGGGCGGATCTTCTACACGTCGCTCGGCCACGTCGCCGCCGACTTCGACGTCCCCCAGGCTCGGGAAATCGTCAAGCGCGGCCTCCTCTGGGCCGCCCGGGTTCCGGGCACGGGCGGCGACCCCAAGCCGACCAATCCCTACAAATAGACGGACTCAGTCCGCCAAACCGGAGATGTCCAGGGGCTTCCCCCCCGGGCCGGGCTTCGCCCCTCCTCCCGCCGGCATGGGCCGGTGGATTTCGGGGGTCTTGACGAATTTCTTCACCAGCTCCGCCGTCCCTCCGACCCCGAGCTGATCGAAGAGAAAGCCGAACTGCTTCTCGAGGTCCGCGCCGATCGCCGCCCGGGCGTCGTCCGGAAGGCTCCAGAATTCCTTTTTAAAGGGGCCGACGGCCTTCTTCCGCGATTTGTAGATGAACTGGGCTTCCGTGTCCTTGGCTTTTCGCTCCTCGGCGGCGTTCGTCTTGACCCAGTCGACGACCCGGCCCTTCAACTCCTCGGGGACGGCGGGATGATCCATGACCAGGTTCTGGAAGGCCGTGGCCAAGTGGACCTCGCATGTCCCCGCTTCGACGAATTTGTGGAAGGCGCTGTCGGGAAGGGTGCTGGCGCCGTGCTGGACGGCCCCGCCCATGCCGAAGTCCTTCCGGGCCTTGTCGCTCAGGGCCCGGAGGACGTCAAAATCGATGGCTACCTTGGCCAGGGTTCCGTCGGGCAGGACGACCCCGCCGTGGCTCGTTCCCGTCTGGATGCTGATCTTGCTGATCCCGACGAGGGCCCCCCGGCGGGCGTTGAACCCGCGCATGAAAGCGTCGAGGTCCTCGGGGGTGCTGTTCTTCTGCCCGACCTCGCCGATTTCGCCGCCGATCGAGATCGTCACTCCCTTCGGCTCGCGCTCGCGGATGAAGCGGGCGAAGTCGGCGCAGAGCTCGTAATTCAAGCGCTGCTGCTCGTCCAGGGTCTCCTTTGAGAGGTCGACGAGGGTCGAAGTGTCGATGTCGATGTTATCAAAACCGGCGGCGACAGCCTCCTCGACGAGGTCGCGGACGGCCTTGACCTCCGCGTCGGGGGCGGAGGCGTACTTCTTGGCCGAAACCTGGAAGTGGTCGCCCTGGAGGAAGAGGGGGCCCCGGAACCCCTCGCGAATCGCCGCCGCCAGGACGGTCGCCGCGTATTCCGCCGGCCTCTGGCCGGTGTAGCCGATCTCGCTTCGGGCGATCTCGAAGATGAGCGCCCCGACGTCGCGGGCCCGGGCGGCCCGAAAGACGGCCCGGGCGGAATCGTATGTCATCATCCGGAGGTTGATGGCCGGCACGGTGTGGGCCTTGGCGATCTCCCCCCGGCCGCGGGCCAGGTAGAAATCATGGATGGAGGCAGGCCGGATGCCGAGCTCTTGGGCGGCTTCCCAGATCAGCCAGCGGGCCGCCGTCTTGGCCTCTCCTTCCCCGAAGACGGCTTCGCGGGCGAGCCCGTCCATCCGGCCCGCCAGGGCTTTTTCATCGATGACCGAAACGCCGCCCTCCTTCCTGGGGACGATTCCGGACAAAGTCTTGAGAATGTGGGACAGGGCGATGTCGAACATAACGGCAACCTCCTTCCGAATGGAAAACAGACGAGAGAAGACGTTTAGTATACCAGAAAAAGGCGCGCCCGGAAGATTATCCGCAGCGCTTTTTGTCTTTCTTTCCCCGGCCCAGGATTCCGCCGCTCAGGAAAAGGCCGGCCCCGAGGACGAAGCCGAAATTGTACCACCCGCCGTTGTTGTGGACCTCGTAGAGATTGACCTTCTTGGAAAAGAGGGAGACGACGAAGGTGATGGGAGAGATCAAGCCGTGCCAGAGTCCCTTCCAGAAGCCGGCGACCTTGTCGTCCTTCCCCGGCGTTTTGGCCGCGGTGTTGGGTCCCGGAGCGCAGGCCGCGGCGGCGAGCAGGGCGGCGATGACGAGAACCGAGGCGAGTCGCGTGGCGTTCTTCATGATGCCTCCGTTTCGGACATTATATACGATGAGGGCGGACTTGGGTTCAACCGGGTCCGCCCGATGGTCGCCGATGCTCGGGACGCCGCTCCTCATCGGGTGAGAAGAAACCGGTTCCAGAGCGTGTTGGGGATGAAGAGGATGAGGAGCGTCCCTTCTCTCAGGCCGTAATGTTCGACTTGGCAGCTCTCGCCCAGCGCGGGCTGCAGCAGGGCCGCGTTCTCTTCCGAGGCGATGACCAGAGCGGCATCGGTCACGGGCCCGGATTCGGCCGTCTTCGCCCAGTAGCCGACGTTCTTATAACTGCGGAGGTACCAAGGGAGGGGCCATTGCTCGTAGGGTCCGGCGACGACCTTTATCAGAAGGGTTTTTTTCGCCGGATGAATGGCGGCTAAAGCCTCAACGCGCTTGACGAGCTTGAGGAAATCCGGGCTCGTCTGGGCGTAGACATAGGGATTCCGAGGGTCGGCGGGATAGCGGATGTTCGCCCGGTAGTTCTGGAAGCCGAGGTGGGCCAGGCCGGCGGCCAGGAAGACGAGGACGACGGCCTTGAAGGCGGTCCCTTTGACCGCCCGGACAAGGAAGGCTCCGCCGATCCCGGCCAAGAGGATCCATCCGATGGAGAAGGCGAGGACGTTCCATGGCGTCTTATAGGGAAGGAGGCTGTAAACGGCCGTCGCCAGACCCGTGTAGAGGACGATGTACAGTCCGAGTCGCTGCCTCGCCTCCCACTCCGACCGCCGGGCGACGACCGTGACGAGGCCGACCAGGGCGAGAACGAAGATGAATCCTTCGGACCAGACGAGGCCGCCGGAGTCTGAAAAAAGGAGGATCTTCGCGTAATAAAGGACGGAATGGGAATGGGCCGAGGGGGATGCCCCCTTGGCGAAGTAGGTCTTGAAGGCCGTGACGGCGTCCACCGGGCCTTTGAGGTTCCGGCCCAGCGAGGAATAGAGGACGGCGGCCACGGCGAGGAAGGTCAGGAGGCCGAGAAAAACGTGTTCCCCGCTGGTCTTGAGCCGAACTCCGGGTGACCAGACTGTTTTTTTCTGAAGGACATGGGCCAGGACGACCGAGGCGGCGACGGCGGCGAAGACGATGACCGAGGTTTCCTTCGTGGCAAAGAGGAGGCCGGCGGATAGGCCGATGCCGAAAGCGGCCGGGGAGGAAAGGCGCTCGGAATAGCGCCAAACCGCGACGAGGAGGGCCAGGGCGAAAAAGGCGAAGAGAGACTCTTGGATATAGAACCGGCTGAAGTAAGTCATGACCGGGGAGAAGGCGGCCAGGAGAGCGGCTAGGGCGGCGGCCCCGGGGTGGAGGCTCGTCCCGAAGAAGAGACAGAGAGCGATGAGGCCCAGGCCGAAGACGGCCGGGACGAGGCGGAGCGTCGTTTCGTCGAGCTCGGTCAGGGTCGTCTGTCCCCGGGCGTAGGCTGAGGCCAGGGTGGCGTAGTAGAGGCTGGGGCCGTGGTGGTCGGCTTTGTCGTATGTGTATTCCCCTTTCTCGAGAAGGGCGCCGAATTTGACTGCCTGGTTGGCTTCGTCGTGATGTATCGGCCGGAGGTCCAAACCGGAAAAGCGGAAAAGACATGCGGCGACGAAGGCCGCGAGGGCCAACCACCGAAAGGCGGTCTTGTTCATTTGAGGGGCGTGCCGTAGACCTCCACCTCGACGTAGTGGTTCATGTCATTCGAGGTATTGCCGCCGGACCAGAGACGGACATAACGTCCCTTGGCACCCTTGGGGTCGATGAGGCGGCCCTCGTTGGTCTCGATGTATTCCTTGTCCCTTCCCAGGCCGAGGCCGAGGGTGTTGTCATGGTCGTTGTTGAAGATCGTCGTCACGCCCTTGAGAAAATCCTTGTCGTCAGAGACCTGGACGGCGACATCGCGGTAGACCCGGGCCTGGCCGTGATAGTGCCAGACGAGAACGGCGTGGAGGGTCGAGGAAGCTCCGAGGTCGATCTGAACCCATTGGCCGCCGGGTCCAAGCTCGACAAAATAGCCGTCCTCGCCCGATTTCTCGCCGTCGGTGAGGAAGGAGAGCTCCCCGATGACGGGCTGCATATCGCTCGACGCGACGGCTTTCTTTGCCGAGAGGAGAATGGTCCCCGTGGGGACGAAGAAGGGGCCGCGGGGTTTTCCGGTGACGACCTCGAGGTTGGACGTCTTGATGTTGCGGGGAGTGCCGATGAACATCGGCTTGGGGAGCTGGAGTTTGAGCTCTTCCTTGGACAAGTCCTGGGGCGAGGCGGAGGCGAAGGCGGCCGCGGCGGCGAGACAGGAGAGGACAATGAGGGTCAAAACAAGTCTTTTCATCGGGATACTCCTCGCCCTTATCTTAGCGTGGGGCGAGGCCGGCTTTCAAGCCAATAGGCCGGGATTGAAGATCCGGACGCTGCCGTAGCCGGCGACGGCGCAGGCCCAAACCTCGGGATGGCGGCGGCAAAAATCTTCGACCTCGGCCGCGTCCATGACCAGGAGGGCCGTCGAGCAGGCGTCGGCCAGGGCTGCGGACGGATGGGAGGCCCAAGCGGCGAGATGACCCCGGGCCGGAAGTCCGGTCCGGGGGTCGAGAATGTGCTCTCCCTTGACCTCCTTCCCCGAGCCGCTCAAGGCCCGGCCGGAGAGAAGGACTTGACCCGGCGTTTCGGGCCATCCTCCGCCCGCCCCCACCGGCCAGCCCTTCAAATTCGTATTTTCCTCCTGAGGGGCGGAGCCTATGGCCAAGGCCGTGCTTGTTCCCCCCTGGAGAAGGACGTTTTCGAGGCTCCATTCCTTTAGGATTTCGAGGGCCCGGTCGAGAGCGTATCCCTTGCCGATGCCGCCCAGATCGAGATCGAGGCCGATGAAAGCCGAGGGATCCTGGGGAGGCCGGCGGATGAGGAATCGCTCCCCTCCGCCGACCAATAAATACGGGGACACATAACTTAATTGTCCACTTTCTAGGACAGATAAGTCATGTGTCCCCGTATTTCTCGCATTTCGAGCCCGAACGTTGACATCGAAAGCCCCTGCCGTTTCCCGCCGTGCCTCTTCGGCCAGGGCGAGGCACTCGTACGTATCCGGGCCGATCGCCAGCTCCTCTCCCGGACGAAGACGGTTGGCTCGGCCGATATCGCTTCCGGGATCGAAGCGGCTGAACAGGCGTTCCAAGCGGTCGACCTCGGAAAAGACGGCCTGGGCGGCCTGGCCGGAGTAGGTTTCGTCCTCGCCGGCGACGAGAACCTCGAAAAAAGTTCCCATGGCTTGGTGCGAAAAGCGGTGGACTGAAATACGGGGACACATCACTTAATTCCCGGAATTAAGTGATGTGTCCCCGTATTTTCTCGGAGGGGGGAGAAAAACGAGGTCGGCGAAGAGAATGACCGAGAGGAGAAGGGCCAGGGCGCCGTAGCGGTGGATTTCGATCAATGCCATCTGGGCTTGGAAGGTGAAAACGGGAAGCATCGACCCGAGGGCGGACGCCGTCTGGACGAAGCCGAAAAAGGCGAAAGCCCAGAAAGCGAATTTGGCGAGATCCCCGCGAGAAAGGCTCTTGAATACGGGACAGGCGAGCCCCGCGTAGGAGGCCGTTCCGGTCCGGCCGAATCCGTAATCGCGGGCCCTCCAGAACATCATCGCCGCCAGGCTGACGGCGAAAAGGCCGCCGCTTCCGACGTGGGCGAGAAGGGGGAGGCCGAACATCCCCCGGCGGATGAACAGGCCGAAGAAGAAACCGCTGGCCGCCTGGTAGAGGAGGCTAGCCGTCAGAGCGATGAAAATCCAGCGGAGGGGACCGGGATAGCGGGTTGCGGCCCAATTCTTGAGGACCGACGAGGCGCGGGAGAATGATTCTTTCGATCCCAGCTCCTTTCCCCGCCGCCGGAGCCAGGAAAGATACGCCGACGGCGCCGCGGCTGCCGTCGCTTCCTTGTAGCGGAGAGAGGATTGCCGGAGAAAGAGGGCCGCGACCGAGACAATCGTCAGGGCGATGAACGCGGCCATGGCCTACTCCCTCCGTTTCTCGATCAGCCCGGCGGCCCGTCCGACCCCCAAAAGGAAGGCGGCCAAAAGGACGGACCCGACGGCCGCGGCGGCCAGGCCGAGGATGATCTTGAAGTACGGGCGGACGGCGAAGGACGTCCCGAAAAGAAGATGATAGGGCGCCGTGAGGTCCATGAAGGCCGATGCCGGCCTGACCATGGCCGTCCTGGTCAGAAGCGGCCCCCGCCCTCGGACTTCGGCGAAGAAAAAGTCCGACGTCGCCTTGTGGCAGTCCGTGCAGCCGTTGACCCCCAGAGATTGGCGGGCGGAGCGGACCTGATGGGCCAGCGGCCAGGCGACCGGCTCGGCCGCCACGGCGTTTTCGGACCTCAGGCCGCCCCGGCGGTCGAGGCTGAACGCCTTCCCGCCGGAGATATAGACGAAATCCCCGTCTTCCGACCCGGGCGGTCGCGTCCGAGTCAGGGCCCCCAGGACTTCGCGGACCTGCTCTTCGGTCAGCTTGGCCTCGGCCCTGGCCAAGGCCGAGACCGTCCGCCTTTCGAATTCCGGGACGAGGGGCAGGCGCCGGCCTTCCTTCAGCCAGAAGAGCTGGGCCACCGTCGCGGCGTCGTCCGGCGACTCGGTTTTTTCGACCTGGGACTCGACGATTTTGTACTGATGGCCTCTTTGAACGAAGACCGGCTCGCCGGGCGCCGCCTCGGTCGTTCTCAGGGCTTCGAGGACCTTTTGGATGAAGATCTCGGGCTCGGCCGCCGCCTCCGGGTTGCCGGGGTCGAAATCGGCGATGAGCGGCGTTGTCTTTCCCTCGTTCTTCACCGCCCACCGCAGATCGCCCTCCTTCCCTGCCGGATCATCCGCGGCGTCGAGGCCCCCGTCGGCGTTGACCTCGTAGGATTTGCCGTCCATAAAAAGGATCGGGATTCCAACGAGGTCGACCGTATAATAGAGGGCCGAAAGGATCCGGCTCACCGGTTTTTCGGGAAAGAGGATGTCGCCGGCCGCCTTTAAAACCTCGTCGGGTCGAAGGGGAACGACCTCCCGGCCGACGCGCTTCGCCCAATAGGCCGGCCAGAAAAGACGATGGGGGGTGAGCTTTCGGTTCGTGTCCCGGAGGAAGACAGGCTCGACGACGGCCGGCATCTCCTGAACCCAATTCGCGATCCCGTAAATCCCCAGCCTGTTCGCCCGCGACGTGCGGACGCGCCCCGGCTCTCCGGCGAGGAGGGGACCCGAGTGGCAGGCCGTGCAGGACAGCCGGTCGAGATGGACCTTGGGAAGGCCCTTGTGGAGCGGATAGGGCGCGCCTAGCCGGCCGGGAAGGATTTTCTTTCCGCCGGCCGAGCGGCCGCCGAGGTGGCAACCCCGGCAGGTGAAATCCTCGGACAGGACGTCGGGATTGTCCTTCCCTTCGCCCTCGTAGCCGCGGATCATGGCGTGGGAGACGTCGTGGCGGTGGCAGGAGACGCAGGCGAGTCCGGCGGCCGTATGGACGTCCTCGTCGAAGTCGAACTTCGGGACCTCGGCCGAGGCCGCGGCGTGGCAGGCCAGGCATCGGGCGTCGCCGGGGTTGGCGGCGATGTCCAGAAAGGCCCGGTGCTTGCTGTCGAAAAGCGTCCGGTCGTACCGGACCGACGGGGCGACGGCCCATTCCGTGTCGTCGGGATTGGGGCCGTCGAAGATGTCCCAGGTCGGAGCGAGGCGGGATGACATCCCGCCGACCTCGCCCAGGCCGGCCGCGGCCGTGGCCGCCCAGCGGAAATTTTCGCGGAGGATTTGCTTGGTCCACTCGCTGGGATTCTGGATGGGGCGGGCGTTGTGGCAGCCGAGGCAATTGACTTCCAGGCGTCCCGAGACGTTCCATCGCGAGCCGGGAGCCATCTCCTCGTCGGCGGGCTCGGCGACGCCTCCGCCGGGAAAATGGCGGCCGAAAAGGAGGGTGAAATCCCAGGCCGAGAGGCCGAGGACGAGAGGTTGGAAGGAGCCTTTCCAAGGCCGGAAGGAAAGGGGGATCTGGCTCCCCGTCCGCTCGTCGACGAGAACCCAGGGTTCGCCGGGCCGTCCGGAGGGCGACGTCCTTCCGGTGTCGAAATGCCACCCCTTGCGGACGACGCCGTAGTCATGGCAGGGGGCGCAGGTCGTCCGGGCGGAGAAGGGGAGAGGATACCGCCCGGTCGGGACGATCGTCTCGTCGAACTCGTCCTTGAGGGGAATCTGGTGGACGGGCGTCACCCGGCTGCCGTCCCACGGAGCGGGCTTGGCCGTCGGGGTTTGGGATCCCCAAGCGAAGGCGGCGATGATTGCCGAAACGACCAGGAAAAAAAGGGGGCGCTTCTTTTTCTTCGGGGTCGTCGCGCGGCGCATGGTCAAGCCTTGAAATCCGCCGGCTTGAAGCGAATCGACGTTTTCGTCCGGACGGCCTCGTTGACCTTGAGGACGGCCACGGCGCTCTCGTAGGCCAGCTCGGCCGGGCAGTTGAGCGGGGTCCCCAGGCGGATGGCGTTGAAGAAATTCTCGAGGTGGGGCTGGTGGGCCGGCTTGGCCAAATCGACCGGGATGGGCCATCGGCCGGCCTCGGCCGTGACCCTGACGTCGACGAAGATGTTCCGCGTGTCGACCTTCTGGATGACCGGGGCCTCGGAGAGAAGGAGGCCTTCCTGGACGAGCGAATCCCACTCGGGGGCGTGGGCCTCGCGCATCGCCCAGTTGCCGCGCTGGGCGACCTCGGAAATCTGGATGGCCCCGTCGTCGCCCATGAAGACTTCGTAGAAGCCGCCGTACTTGGTCGTCGTCTGGACCTGATAGAAGGCCCGGGTCGCGCCCTCGAGAGTCTCGAACTCGAAGATGGCCATGACGTTGTCGAACCACTCCCGGTTCTTGTAGTAGTCGATTCCGCCGCTGGCCGTGACCGACGACGGGTTCACCCCGAAAACCCAGGCGAAGAGGTCGATCTGGTGAGAGCCCAGGTCGACGATCGGCCCCCCGCCGAACTTCCGGTACCAGCGCCAGTTCCGGAACTGGGTCATGTCGTCGTAGCCGTAGGCCTGGAGCTTCTCGGGCGGGATGACGTAGGTCTTGGGCCAGCCGAGCATGTCGGCCTTGGAGCGGTTCCACTGGGCGTAGGCCAGGCTGGTCCGGCCTAAAACCTTCCGGCCCCGGATCAGGGTGTCAATGGCATGGAGATAGCGGGGATTGGAGCGGCGCTGGTGGCCGATTTGGAGGAGTTTCCCCGTTCGTCGGGCCGTCTCGACCATCGTCCGGGCTTTCTCGAGGGAGTTCGACATCTCCTTCTCGCAGTAGACATGGAGGCCGGCCGCCAGGCAGGCGTTGGTCTGTTCGGCATGGAGCCAGTCGGGCGTGGCCACGAGGACGGCGTCGAGTCCTTTCTCCTTGGCCAGCATCTCCCGGTAATCCTCGTAAGCGGCGGGGTCCTGGCCGTGCTTGCGGAGATAGCCGCGGCCGTACTGCAGGCTGTATGACCAAATATCGCACACGGCCGCGACCCGGATGCCGGGGATCCGAAGACAGGATTCGAGAAGGACCCGGCCCTGCTCACCCGAGCCGATGAGGCCGACCCGGAGCTCATCGCCCGCTCCTGCGGCGGCCTGAGGCTTCGCCCCCGGAGTCTGCGTCTGGCCTCCCCGGGCCGCGGCGCCTCCCCCCAGGACGGCGCCGAGGCCGGCTGCCGTCGATGTCTTGACAAAATCGCGCCGGCTGACTTTTTCCGAAGGGCTGTTGCTCATTTTTTCATGTCTTTGTCGAAGGCGATCGCCGACGGGGCGAAGTTGATTTTGTGAACGAAGGCGCAGGCCTCCTTCGCCCCGAACTCGCGGTCCATCCCGTTGTCCTCCCACTCGACCGACAGGGGACCGGCGTAGCCGACGGCGTTGAGGGCCCGGATGATTTCCTCGAAATCGACGTCGCCGTGGCCGAGGGATCGGAAATTCCAGCCCCGCCGGTGGTCGCCGAAGGGGAGGTGGGAGCCGAGGATTCCCGCCTTGCCGTCGAGGGTCACGGCCGCGTCCTTCATGTGAACGTGGTAGATCCGGTCCGGGAACTCGAGAAGGAAGAGGTGGGGCTCGAGGCCCTGCCAGACGAGATGGCTCGGGTCGAAATTGAAGCCGAGAGTCGGCCGCCGCCCGAACGTCTCGAGCAGCCGCTTTGCGGTGTAGAGGTCGAAGGCGATTTCGGTTGGATGGACTTCGAGGCCGAAGCGGACCCCGGCCCGGTCGAAGGCGTCGAAGATCGGCGTCCAGAGCTTGAAGATTTTTTGGAATCCGGCTTCGACCATCTCCTCGCTTGTCGGCGGAAATGAATACCAGGCTTTCCAGATGGGCGAGCCCATGAAGCCGTTGACGACCGAGCAGCCCATGGCTCGGGCGGCCCGGGCCGTGAATTCCATCTCCTCGGCCGCCCACTGGCGCAGGCGGGCGGGTTTTCCCCGGACCTCGGGGGGAGCAAAGCCGTCCAAACGCTCGTCGTAGGCGTCGCCGACGCACTGGCCGGCGAGGTGGGCGCCGAGGGCCCAGCAACCGAGGCCGTGCTTGCGGAGGGTTTGCTTTTTCTTCCGGACGTAGGCCGGGTCGGCGGCCGCCTTCCGGACGTCCATGTGGTCTCCCCAGCATGCGATCTCCAGTCCGTCGTAGCCCCAGGCTTTGGCTTTCGCGCAGACCTCTTCGAAGGGCAGGTCGGCCCACTGGCCGGTGAAAAGGGTGACTGGTCTGGCCATCGTCTCCTCCGTTGAGCTAGTCGAAACGGACCCACTGGGCGCCGAGGGACGAGCTCTCGACGCACTTTTCGATGAATTTCACCCCCCGGACGCCGTCCCGGACATTCGGAAAGTCGAGGTCCTCGCGGCTCAGCGGCTCCCCGGCCTTCTTCTTCGCCAGGGCGCCGAGAAAGGTCGAGTAGATGTTGGCGAAGGCCTCGAAGTAGCCCTCCGGATGGCCCGAGGGGATGCGGGAGAGGCCCTGGGCCCGGGGAAACATGGGATCGCGGCCGCGCGAGAGGCGGGCCGACGGCCGGTCGAGGAATGACGCCCGGCAGTAATTGCACTCCTCCTGGGCCCATTCGAGCGAGCCTTTCGTCCCGTAGATCCTGACCCGCATCCCGTTGTCGTGGCCGACGGCGATCTGCGAGCTCCAGAAAAGGCCCTTCGCCCCGCCGCGGTAGTTGACCATGACCGAGGCGTTGTCGTCGAGGACGCGGTCCTCGCCGAAAATGTCGAGCCGGGCGCAGACCGATTCGATCTCCAGCCCGGTGAGGTAGGAGACCATGTTCTCGAGGTGGCTGCCGATGTCGCCGAGGCAATTCGAGATCCCGGCCCGCTTCGGGTCGGTCCGCCAGGCGGCCTGTTTTTGTCCCGTCTTTTCGAGAGGGGAGGCCAGCCATTCCTGCGGATACTCGGCGGCGACGAAACGGATGGCGCCCAGCTCGTCGCGGACGATCATGTCCCGCATGTGGTAGACGATGGGATAACCGCGATAGGCGTAGGTCACGGCGAAGAGCCGGTCCTTCTCCTCGGCCAGCCCGGCCAGCTCCTCGGCCTCGCGGCTCGAGGTCGCCAAGGGCTTGTCGCAGACGACGTGAAAGCCCCGCTCCAGGGCGAGCTTGGCGATCGGATGGTGAGAATCGTTGGGGGTCGTGATGACGACGAAATCCACGGGCTCGGCCCGCGCGCTCTCGGCTTCGATCATCTCCCGGGCGTCCGCGTAGAGGCGGTCCTTGGGGATTCCCAGGGATTCGCCCGTCTCGAGGGTGTTGGCCGGGGAGCGGGAGAAACACCCGGCGGACAGGACGGCCTTCCCGTCCAGGGCGATGGCCTTGCGGTGGACGCCGCCGATGAAGGCACCCTTGCCGCCGCCGGCCATGGCGTATCGAAGACGGGCGGCCTTGGCCAGGCTTTCTTGTCCTTCGATCATCCGGGCTGCCTCCTCGGGGCGGGCCTTCGGGTCCGCCGGCCGCCCTTTATCATAATCGAGCCCCGCCCGATTTTCAAAGCGATCGAATTCTGACCGTCGGGCGATCTGTCGGGCGTATTAAGAACGGGGCGTGTTGCGGCGACATGGCCATCCTCTAACCCCGGCCCCGGGGAACCAGTCCCGTCGGTTCCCCCCCTCGGCAAAGCCATGGGGGGCCCCTCCCTCCGACTCTCGAAGACGCTGACGATTTTCGGGGCTCCCCCCACGAAGGGGGGAGTAGAGGGGGGCAGTATCAATAGTCCCATTTCTTGGAAGCGTCTTCGTCGGACGGCCATGCCGCCGCTTGACACGCCGAGCCCTTCGAAGAGCGGCCGCGGGGACGGTAAAGCCTCATCACGTTCCGGCCGTCCCCCGACGCCGGGCCTATCGAGTTCCGGCACGGAAGGGAATTTTCTGGCCGACCATTCTTTGTTTTCCGATAAATAGCCCGCCGCTCAGAATCGGAGGGAAAAGGAAGGGGGCCACTGGGGAAGGACAAAGAGCGTATAATGAGGGAGGCTCATCATAGGAATCCGGAGGAGGCAGGAATTGAAGAATCATCGCCTGCGTTCGATTTCCATCGCGGTCATTTTGCTGGGTTGCTTCTTCTTTACGCCGGCGAGTTCGCCGGCCCAAGAAAGGCTGTCCGCCGAAACGGCGTCCGCCGTCCGGGCCTTCGTCGCGGCGACGATGAAACAATGGCATGTCGCCGGTGCGGCCGTTGGGATCGTCAAGGACGGCCGGGTCGCGTTTCTCGAGGGCTTCGGCCAGCGGGACGTCGCCCAAAACCTGCCGGCGACCCCCCAAACCCGGTTCATCCTCGGGTCGACGACCAAGGCCTTCACTTCCTTGGCCCTGGGGCTTTTAGTCGCCGACAAAAAGGTCGAGTGGGACAAACCCGTGGCCTTCTATCTTCCCGAGTTCGGCCTCCAGGACGAATACGCTTCGGCCCACGCGACCGTCCGCGACCTGGCCTCCCATCGAACGGGCCTGCCGCGGCATGATTTTGTCTGGGTCAACTCGACGATGGACCTTCCCGAAATGGTCCGGTCTCTGCGCTTCCTGGAACCGAGCCGGGAGCTGCGGGCGGCGTACCAGTACAACAACTTGATGTACATCACCCTCGGTCTTCTCGTCGAGCGGATCTCGGGGATGCCCTGGGAGGCGTTCGTCCGCGAGCGCATCTTCAAACCTCTGGGGATGAGCCGGAGCGGCGGAACGATCCCCGAATTTACGGCGGCCGGCGAATACGCCCGGTCATACCGCTGGGTGAAGGATGCCTTCGCCCTTCAGCCGCTTCCGGAGCCGACGGAGAAATTGATGTACGGCGGCCGGGCGTCGGGCTCGGTCAACACCACGGCCGAGGACATGTGCGCCTGGCTCGCCGCCCATCTCCAAGCTTATGAGGCCGGAGCGAAATCCGTCCTTCCGGCGGACGTCGTCCGGGCGACGCACGCGCCACAGATTCCCACCCCCTGGAACCCGACGAGGTTTCCCGAGGTCCTCACGCCGTCATACGGCCTAGGATGGACGATCGATGTCTACCGCGGCCATTGGCGCGTCAACCACGGCGGTTCGACCCTCGGCTTCAATTCCTCGGTCGCCCTGTTCCCCAGAGCCCGGATGGGTATTGTCGTCCTCATCAACGTGAGTTCGCCGGCCACCACCATCCTGGATTTCGGCCTATCGGATCTGGCCTTGGGCCTTTCCCCGATCGATTGGAACAAACGGGCCGCGGAGGAGATGAAGAGGAGCGGGCCGGCCGGGCCGGAAGCGAAGCCGGTCGAAGGCACCAGGCCGGCCCACCGCCTCGAGGAATACGCCGGCGATTATGCCCATCCCGCTTACGGGATGATGACGGTCACGCTGAAGGATGGCGGTTTGGCCTTAAATTACAAGGGATTCGGCTCGCCCCTCAAGCACTGGCATTACGAGTCGTTCCTCGCGACCGGAGGCGACCTCGCGGAAACGATGTTGACCTTCGAGACGGACGTCCGCGGAGGGGTGACGGCTTTGAGGGCGCCCCTCGAGCCGGCGGTCAAGGACATCGTTTTCAAGCGCCGGCCGAAATAAAGGGCGTTCCCGCCTAACGGCGGTCGGCCAGCCTCTTCTTGATCCTATCGGCGGCGGCTTGGGCTTCGGCCTTGACCGCCAGGTCGGACCCAATGGACTGGGCCAAGGCCAGGGCCTCGGGAGAGGCGAAGTCGGGCAGGGCGGCCAGGATGAGCCGCTTTTCGTCCGGACGCCAGGCCGCTTCGGAGGCGCGCCGGAGCTCCGCGACGACGAAGTCCGGACGCCGGGATTTCCCGAGGGCGGCCATCCGGATGAATCCCCGGAGGGCGAGGAGCCGGTGGGTTTCGTCGGCCGAGGATTTCACGAGCTCCCAGACGTCCTCGACGGGCGCCGCGGTCGGCCATCCGGCCAAGGCCCTTACGGCCGCGTCGACGACCCCGGCTTCGGCCTCGGCGAGGGCTTTGCGAATCTCCGGGAGGGCGCTCTCGTCCCCGATCTTTCCCAGGACGCGGACGAGACCCGCCCGCGCGGTGGGATCGCGCTCGGCGGCGAGCCTGGCCTTGACGAGGTTCGACCGGCCGGCCGGCTGGTCGATTTTTTGGGCGAGGGCCGCCGCGGCGTTTTCGACCTCCTCCCGCTCGGCGTCGCTCGTTGCCCGGGCGAGAAGGTCGAGGAGGGCGGGAATGTCGGAAGGCGTGCCGACCGTCTTGAGCGTTTTGACGGCCTGAACGCGGATGCCTTCGGAGGGGGATTCCGTCTTCTTGATCAAGGCGCTCTTGGCGGCGAACATCCGTCTTTCCCCCACGGCGGCGATGAGCTCGCTTTGGACGCCTTCGGCGACGTCGCCGCCCAGGGCTTGGACGACGGCCTCGTCCACGGCCCTCCCTTTAAGGAGTCCGAGACTCGTCCGGGCGGCCTCCTGTTCGGCGCCCCGGGAGGATGCCGCTCGCTCGGCGAGGAAGAGGACGTCGGCCGGCGTTCCGGTCCCGGCCAAGGCCTTGAGGGCGGCGATGCGGACGGCGGCCGAATCGCCGGCGGCCGCCTTGCGGATTTCCGCCGCGACCTCCTCGCCGCGAAAATCTCCGAGGACGGTGATGAGCTTGACTTGGCTTTCTTCCGGGAGAGAGGAGAGGAGGCCGACGAGCGGCCCGGCCGCTTCGGGGGGGAAGACAGCCTTGACCTTGGCGATGGCCGCCTCCTGGACGACGGGGTCGGCCGATTTCAGGGCTTCGGCGACGAGTTGGGGGGCTTTGTCGCCGGCGGCGGCGATCCGGCCCATTGTCGCCGCCCGGACGAAGACCGGGCCGAGCCCGGCGGCCAGGATTCTCTCGTAATATCCCGAAGCCGCGGCGCGGTCGCCGCTCTTGAGGACGTCCTCGGCGCAGTCGAGAAGGGCCGAGGCGGCGGCCGCCTTGAAATCGCCGCGCAAGACGGGCAGGGCCTTGGCCAGGGCTTCCGCCGCGTCCTTGCCTCCAACCCGGCCCAAGGCCATGGCCGCCGTTTTGACGAATTCCTGGGCCGACCCTTCCAGGTATTTGACCAAGGCGGGCACGACCTCGGTGGCTTTCCGGTTCCCGAGGGAAGTCAGGATTCCCGTTTTCATCGTCCCCGAAACCCGGTCCAGGGAGGTCAGCAAGGCTTTATCGGCCGCGGAACCGGGAATTCTCTCGAGGACGGCCCGGACCGGGTCCGATAGCGACGGGTCGAAGAGGAGCGATTGGAGCACGGGGACGGATTTTTCCCCGGCGACAGAGCGGAGCTCGCGGCAAATGAGCGTCTTGGCCGGGAGGGTGGCCCCCGACCGGAGAAACGCCAGAAGCCGGAGCTCGCAATCCGCCCGGCCTTGGGGGTTGTCTTTGCGGGACCTAACGAATTCGCGGATTTTCCAGTAGACGTCGCTCCGGATTCCCCCGTCGTAGGTCAGGAAGGACTTGAGGAGATCGTCGAGGGGGGAAGGGGGGAGTTGGGGCGAATAGTCGGCTTTCCGTTGGGGCATGGAAGTCCGCTGGGCGGCGGGCGCGAAGGCAATCAGGACTCCGGCGATGAGGGCCGCGGCGAAAAGGCGTTTGTGAAGGGGGTGTGTCATCGTTTTCCTCCTTCAATCCGGGAGAGCGTAGGGCTTCCGATAGGACCGGCCGAGGAGGCGCTCCGCCTCGGGGTCGTCGATGATTTTCTCGGCGGCCGGATCCCATTGGATCGTCCGCCCCGTCTCGATGGCGATGACGCCGAGGTGGCCGACGCTCGCCGACCGGTGGGCGACTTCGCACGGGGCGACCGTCGACCCGCGGCTCCGGACGGCGTCGAGGAAATTCTGGTAGTGGTCGCGGCTCCGGACGAGCTTCGTTTCGTTCGGTCCGATGACCTCCTGGACGAGATGGGCGGGCTGGGTTTCGAATCCTCCCCGGTCGACCCAGACCCAACCCGATTCGCCGATCCACTTCGTCCCCCCCTGGATTTCGGCGTAGCCGCCGGCGAGGATGATCGGCGTCCCGTCGGCGTATTTGGTTTCGACCCGGTAGCGGAGGGCGCTGTTGTAGATTCCCGTCGTCGGAAATTCTCCCCGGCCCGAGACCTCGACCGGACCGGTCAAGTCGTATCCCAGTCCCCAGTGGGCGATGTCGAGATGGTGGCCGACCCAGTCCATGAGCTGGCCGCCGCCGAAGTCCATGTTCCAGCGCCAGTTCATGTGGACCCGGGCCTTGCAGTAGGGCCAAGAGGGAGCCGGCCCGAGCCAGGTCTCGTAATCGAGCTCGGGCGGAGGGGCGGTGATCTTTTCCTGGCCGAAGGTCCGGGCGAAATCGTAATGCCCGGAGGGAAGGCCGACCTCGACCCGGAGGATTTTCCCGATCCGGCCGTTGCGGACGAGCTCCGCGGCCCGATAGAAATTCTCGACCGACCGCTGCCAGGAGCCGGTCTGCCAGACGCGGGCGTACCGCTTGACGGCGTCGCAGAGGGCCCGGCCCTCGGCCAGGCTGTGGGTCAGCGGCTTCTCGCCGTAGATGTCCCAGCCGTTCCGGGCGCAGGCGATCGAGAGGATGGCGTGCCATTGGTCGGGGACGGCGATCGAGACGGCGTCGACGTCCTTGCGGAGGAGAAGCTCGCGGTAGTCGGCGTAGGTCGCGCAGTCCTTGTTCCCGTATTTCTTGTCGACGATGTCGCGGGCCTGGGCGAGATGATTCTTGTCGAGGTCGCAGACGGCCACCCATTGGACTTCGTCCTTCTCGAGGAAGGCCCGCATGTTCGGAATCCCCTGCATGCCGTATCCGATTCCGGCCATGACGATCCGCTCGCTCGGGGCGACCGAGCCGTTCAGGCCGAGGGCCGAGGCCCGGACGATCGTCGGGAAGACGGCCATTCCGGCGGCGGCGGCCGTCGCGTTTTTCAGGAAATCACGGCGTCGGACGGGTCGTTCGTTGGACATCGCTTTCCTCCTCCCATAACGGGGACGCCATAAAGTGTCCCCTATCTTTTGTTAAACGAGGGGCGTGGTCCCCGGCACGGCGACGGGGTCGACGGGAAGCGGCCCGAACTCGTACTTCGCCGGCGAGAGGTCGAGCTTGGAGCTCGCCATCCCCCAATCCCAGGAAATCGCCCGGCCGGTGTAGGCGCTCATCCGGCCGAGGATGGCGGCCATCGTGCTCTCGGCGACCTGCCGGCCTTCGTTAAGCGGCTTGCCGGCCCGGATGGCGGCGATGTTGTCGGCGTGCTCCTGGACGTAGGGATTGGGCTCTTCGCCCTCGAACTTCCAGGGCGTCTCGCCCCGGATCTCGCCGTAGCCGAAGGCCACCCCTTTGGTTCCGACGATCCTCTCTTCGATCCGCTCGGCGCAGCCCTTCGTCTGGCGGCAGTAGCTTGCCACCCGGACGCCGTTGGGGTATTCGAACTCGACGGCGAAATGGTCGAAGATGTTGCCGTATTCCGCCCCCGTCCGGACCTGGCGCCCGCCCATCGCCACGACGGTTTTGGGGAGGGCGCCGAGGGCCCAGTTGACGACGTCGATGTTGTGGACGTGCTGCTCGACGATGTGGTCGCCCGAGAGCCAGGTGAAATAGAGCCAGTTCCGGCATTGCCATTCCATGTCCGACATGCCCGGCTCCCGCATCTTGACCCAGAGGTCGCCCTGGTTCCAGTAGCCCTGGGCGCCGGCGATCTCCCCGATCTGGCCGTCCTGGAGACGCTTCATGAGCTCGAGATACCGCCGCTGATGACGGCGCTGGGTGCCGGCGACGACGCCCAAGCCCTTCTCCCGGGCGAGGTCCGCGGCGGCGATGAATTTCCGGATGCCGACGGGGTCGACGGCCACCGGCTTTTCAGAGAAGATGTTCTTGCCGGCTTCGACGGCCGCTTGGAAGTGCATCGGCCGGAAGCCCGGAGGCGCGGCCAGGACGACGTAGTTGACCTCCGGAAGGGCGAGGAGGCCGCGATAGCCGTCCAGCCCGGTGAAGCACGTCTTGTCGGTGACCTTGACATTGTCGGCGGCCGTTTCCCGGAGGCGCTTCAGGGAGCTGTCGACCCGGTCCTGGAAGGCGTCGTAGAGGGCGACGACCTCGACGCCGGCGGCGGCCCTGACGGCGTCGAGCGCCGCGCTGGTCCCGCGGCCGCCGCAGCCGAGGATGCCGATCTTGATCGTGTCGGCTCCCGCGGCGTGAAGGCCGAGGTTCGCCGGGATGGCCGCGGCGAGCGAGGCCGAGGCCGCCGTTTTCAGGAATTCGCGACGCGTCCAGGAGTTTTGGGGGATTTTTTCCATGGATTCCGCTCCTTGGAACCTAGAATTGATCGCAGGCCCGATAGGCCTCGATGACGGCCCGTTCGCCCTCTTTTCCCGGCTTGCTCATCCCGTGCTCCATGCAGAGGACGCCCCGGTATCCTTTCCGGTGAATCGCGGCGAAGACGTTCCGGTAGTTGATTTCCCCCGTCGTCGGCTCCTTCCGGCCCGGGTTGTCGCCGATGTGGAAAGCGGCGATCTCGGGCCAGCAGGCTTCGATGTGGGGAAGGAGATTGCCCTCGGTGATCTGCTGGTGGTACATGTCATCCAGGATCTTGCAGCAGGGGCTGTCGACCGCCCGGCAGAGGGCGTAGGCCTGGGGCATCCCGGAGAGAAACAGCCCCGGATGGTCGCGGCGGTTGAGCGGCTCGAGGACGAGGACGAGGCCGGCCGGGACGCAGACGTCCATGCAGGCCCGGAGGTTGTCGATGACGTTGGCCGTCTGGTAATCCCAGAACAGGCGCTGGCTGGACCGGCCGGGGACGACGAGGGCTTGCCGGCAGCCGGTCCGCCTCATCGTCTCGACGCCCTCCTTCATCTTGGCCGTGAGCATCTCCCGGATTTCCTTGTCGGCCAGGACGAAGGACTCTTTGGCGAAGTCGGCATAGAGGACGAACGGCCCGAGGGCCATGTCCCGCTTGGCCAGCTCCCGGACGATCGTCTCCTGCTCGGTCGCCGGCCGGCCCATGATCCCGTTGTCGAACATGGCCGTGAATCCCTCGTCGGCGGCGAATTGGACCTGGGCGGCCGGGTCTTTGCCGGCGTGGGCCTGGAACATGCCGAAGCTCGGGGCGTATTTCAGCTTGAAGGGCGAGTGGGAATAGCCCGGGACGGACACTTGGCGGGCGGTCTCGGCGGCGGCCCCGCCGGCAAGCCCGAGGGCCGCGGCCGCGCCGATTCCCTGGGTGATGAAATGCCTGCGCTTCACGGGTCGTGAACCTCCTCTCTGGGAATGCCCTATCCATATACCAAGAGGGGCGGAAAATCAATCTCGCCGGACGGGTTTGACCCCCCGGCGGGGTTCTGGTATATACCGGAATCCCATGTTCCCCCTCCCGGTCATCGGACGCATCCTGACCGCCGCTTTGCTCGTCGCCCCGGCGCTTTTCGCCGCCGGCGAGGAGAGGGAGGCCGCGCCCGCTCTCGGCGTCAGCGGGGATCTCAAGCTCACTGGATTCGTCCAGGCTTCTTACACGTGGGTGGACGAGGCGGCCGACACGTTCACCATCCGGCGCGTCCGGCTGTCGCTTGCGGGAGACATCGCCCCGAAAATCAAGATCAAGTTCCAGGCCGACTTGCTGAAGACTCCCGTCCTCCTGGACGCCATGGCCGACGTCCTGTTGTCGCCGGCGGCCGGCCTCCGGCTCGGGCAATTCTACGTCCCCTTCGGCCTCGAGACCCGGACGTCGACGGCCGATATCGAGACCGTCTTCCGCTCCCAGATTTCGGAGAAGCTCGCCCCCGGCCGGGACATCGGGGCTTCGGGCCGGGACATCGGAGCTCAAATTTTCGGAAAAATCTCGGTCTTCGAATACACGGCCGGCGTCTTCAACGGCGCGGGGATCAACAAGCTCGACAACAACGCCAAGAAGGACGTCGGCCTCCGGTTTTCGATTCTGCCGGCGCCCGGGCTCACCCTCGGCGGGTCGTTTTATGACGGCCGGACGTCGGCCGCTTCCGGCTCTCCGGCCTATGTCCGCCGACGTTCGGGATTGGACGGGATTCTGACCGCAGGCCGGCTTATCATCCGGACCGAATGGGTGCGAGGCCGGGACGACCTGATCGAAAAGGACGGCTGGTATGTCCAGGGAGCTTATGGCGCCGTTTCGAAAAAACTCCAAGCCGTCGTCAAATGGGATTCCTACGACCCCGACCGCGCCGCTCGGGATGACCGGACGCGCATCCTGACCGTCGGCCTCAATTGGTGGCTGAGCGAGAGAACCCGCTTCCTGGCCAACGCCCTTTGGTCGAAGCGCCAGGGCGCCGAGACGACGGCCCGGAGTTTGATCCTCCAAATCCAGGCCGGTTTCTGAGCCGCCCGGGCCCCGCCGATTCATTTTCTTGGACGATAATCCAAATTATTGCTTTTTGGCCGACCTGGATCAGGTCTTCCCGGGAAGAAGGATGTTGGCATCGATTTTGCAAAACTAAAAGACGTTCTCCGAAAGAGAGAACTTTTTGGAGTCGTGGAGAGTATTTCCTTGATGAAAGGAGGTGTTCTCAGCCGAAAAGGCGACATGAAGAAGTAAAAAAAAATTGTAAACCGATAGAAAAAAATTTCAAGGAGGGATCATGAGAATCGCGAAAAGTATCGTTCTGTCTTTGGCCGCCCTGCTCCTGGCGGGCGCGGCCAGCGGTCAGATCACCCAGACGGGCAACCTGATCGGGACGGTCCTCGACAACGAGAAGGAGCCCTTGCCGGGCGTCACCGTCTCCATCTCCTCGCCGGCCCTCATCCTGCCGAAAATGGAAATGGTCACGACCGAGCGGGGATTCTACCGCTTTCCGGCCCTGCCTCCCGGGCTGTACAAGGTCACGTACAGCCTTCCGAGCTTCAGAACCCTGGTCCGGGAGAATATCCGCGTCACCATCGGGCAAACGGTGACGGTCGACGTCACCCTGGAAATGTCCGCCCTCAGCGAGAGCGTCACCGTCACCGGCCAGTCGCCGACCGTCGACGTCCAGCGGACGACGCTCACGGCCAGCATGACCAAGGAAATCCTCCAGGCCCTGCCCGTCGCCCGGAACATCGGGACGTTCTTCAACATGACGCCGGGGGTGACGGCCGACACCGTCCACGGCAGCGCCGAGCGGGACAACACGTACAACCTCGACGGGGTCAACGTCACCGACCCCGTCACCGGGACCCGCGCCGGAAACTTCAGCATCGACATCATGGAGGAGCTCTCGGTCCAGACGGCGGGCCTTCCGGCCGAGTACGGCAGCGTCCGGGGCGGGGTCATCAACGTCGTCACGAAGTCGGGCGGCAACGCCTGGTCGGGGATGGCGAGCTTCTATTTCCGGAACGACAAGTTCCAGAGCGAAAACACCAAGGGGACGGTCTTCGAGGGCCAGAAAAGCGGCTTCGACTTCGAATACGAGCCCGGGTTCAACCTCGGCGGTCCTCTCATCCGGGATAAAATCTGGATCTACGGGAATTTCTCGCTCCTCAAATCCCAGGAATACTCCCCCGGCTACCCCTACGACAAGCAGCCCGTCAACACCCCCCTCGATTTCTATCGCTCCTACCCCTACGGCAAGCTGACCTGGCAGGTTTCGAATAAGGACAAGCTCGTCCTGTCCTACAACTATTCCGCCTACACCCGCCATCACCGGGGGGCCGGCGTTAATCAGACCGAGGACACGACCTGGAACCAGACGACGCCGATCCACACGATCAACGGCCAGTTCAGCCATTTCTTCTCCTCCGACCTGTACATGAACGTCAAGGCGGCGGGGATGTTCTACCAGCTCAACCTGACGGCCAAGAACGACAAGCCCAGCATCTACGATTCCGTCCTCCGCCGGTACTACGACAGCTACGGCTACGACGACATCTACCGCCGGAACCGGATCCAGGCCGTGGCCGACACGACCTATTTCGTCGACAACTGGTTCGGCCGCCACGAATTCAAGGCCGGCTTGGAAACCGAGTACTCCTGGGACAGCCGCTACCGCCGCCACAACCTCGACCCGAAAACGGGCCTCGGGCCGTTCTTCTACGTCCGCAACGGTGTCCCGGATTACGTCATCTACTATCAGGACCTGACCCGGAAGGACGCAAAGTTCGTCCTCAGCGGCTTCGTCCAGGATTTCTGGACGCCCTTCGACCGGCTGACCTTGAACTTCGGCCTGAGGTTCGACCGCCAGGAAGGGATCATCCCTGAACAGGGCGCGGACCGGGCCACGGTGACCTACGGAGGCAAGGTCTACGACCCCTCGGTCAAGGAGACGTACAAGCCATTGATCTGGAATACGCTCAGCCCGCGTTTCGGCCTCGTCTTCGACCTGACCAATGACGATAAAACCGTCCTTAAAGCGAGCTGGGGCCGCTATTACATCGCCAACATCATGCAGTTCTTCGTCTGGGTGAATCCCAACGGTTTCATCTCCTACCGCTACCGTCTCAATCCCGACTTCACCCCTACGGGTTCGATGTACAACTTCAGCGCCCAGGCCGACGCCGCGATGGACCCGGACGCCAAGGCGCCCTACATCGACGAGTTCACCCTCGGCGTCGAGCGGGAAATCTTCCGCGACTTCAAGCTCGGCGTCCGCTACATCCGGAAGTGGGACCGGAACCTCCTCGAGAGCGTCGACCTCAACGCCCTGAACCTCGACGCCTTGATGCGGGGGGACGACGTCTTCACCGTCTGGACGAACTTCGTCCCGGTGACGGCCGTCGATCCTTTCGACGGAAAAACGGTCACCTTCTGGTCGCGGATCAACTCCTCGGTCGTGACCTCGAACTACTACACGAATCCCCCGGGAGCGGAGCGTAATTACGACGGGCTGGAGCTGACGGCGACGAAGCGGCTGTCGAACCGGTGGCAGATGTCGGCCTCCTACGTCTACGCCAAGAGCCGGGGCCTCATCGGAACGGACTTCGACGACAGCCACGCCGGCAGCGGCTATTACAACAACCCTAACGCCCACATCAACGCCATCGGCAATTTCCCCGCCGAACGCCGCCACCAGTTCAAATTCAGCGGGATGTGGCAGGGGCCGTGGGGAATCAACTTCAGCGGCTACTACCGCTACTTGGACGGGACGCGCTATACCCGGCAGATCCGGAGCCAGGACCTGGGCTTGAACCTTCCCCAGGGGAACACGACGATTTTCGCCGAAACGCGAGGAACACGCAGCTATCCGGGCCTGTCGCTCCTCGACCTTCGGGCGGAGAAAGTTTTCCGGCTTCCGGGCAAGCTCGGCCGGGTGGCCGTCTTCCTGGACATGTTCAACGCCTTCAACGTCAACACGACGACGGCCATGAACACGGTTTCGTCGGCCCCGGTCATCGTCAACAACCAGAACGTTAATTTCGAGGGGATGACGGCCATCACCGATCCCCGGGTCTTCAGGCTCGGCTTCCGGGTCGAGTACTAGGCCTCAACGATTTTTCCTCGAAGAGAACGTTTCTCTCCGCGCGGGAGAAACGTTCTCTTCTCCTTTTCTTGCGCGGATGAATTTGGGGGCTCGTTTTAAAAAGTCAGGAGGCCTGTCGGCGGCGCCGGCGACGGCGCCGCATCAGAAAAAAAGCGCGGCCAGGCCGGCGACTCCGCCGGCGACGACGAGAAGGAAGGCTCCCGACAGGTTCCAGAAAGCCGTGAGCGGGGACTTCTCGAAGAAATCTTTCTTGAGCTTGGGGAGGAGGGCGATCGTCTTGAGGATCTCCCCGGGGGGGAAGGATTCCTTTTTCCCGACGGCCAGGACGTATTTCCCGGCGTTGTCCGGACTCGTCACCCGGATCCAGTACGTGCCGGCCTCGACCTCCCGTTCCCATTCCGGGCCCATGAAGTAGCGGTCTCCGGCGAACGGTTCGAAAAACGGCTTCCAAGCGAAGGACGGCCCGTCAAGCTTGAGGATCGAGTTTTGGGGGGCGTCGGACTCCCGGAAAATTTCGGCCGAGACGTCCTTGTCGATGGCGGGTAGGTCGGGGACGAGGACGTTGACGTAGAGCCGGAAGGGGACCTCGCTCCTTATCCTGAAAAGGTGGGGGGAGCGGTCGAGACGGCCGTAAAAGGCCTGGGAGATTTCGGGCTTTTCGACCTCGGTGAACGGCCTCGTCCCTACCCAGCGGGGCTGGTGGGCCAGGGCGGGCCAGGCTGACAGGACGAGGAGAATCGGGACCGTAACCCAAAATTTTCTCTTCATCATCGGGTATTCCTCTGCCCTTTAAGTCAATACACGTCCTTTGGTTTCGGGGATCCCCGTCCACATCGCCGCGGCCGCCAGAAAAGCCCCGGAAACGAGGAGAAAGGCCGTCCCGAATCCCTGCTTCTGGGCGAGCGAGCCGATGGCCAGTGGGGCGACGGCCGAGGCGACCCGGCCGATGTTGTAGGTGAAGCCCTGGAGCGTCGCCCGGACGCCGGTCGGGTAGAGCTCGGCGGTCAAGGCTCCGAAACCGGCGAAATACCCCGTCCCGAAAAAGGCGACGAACGGCCCGAGGGCGAGGAGGACGAGGGGCCTCCGCGTCCCGGCGTAGGCGAGGACGAGGACGGCCGCGGCGAGGAGAAAAGCGACGTAGGTTTTTTTCCGGCCGAGGGAATCGCTGATGTAGCCGAAGGTCAGATAGCCGAGCCACGTCCCGACCTGCATGACGGCGATGAGGAAGGGCATTTCCCGGGTGGTGAGGCCGAGTCCTCCCTGGTCCTTGGCCAGGGACAGATAGCCGGGGATCCAGAGGTTGAAGCCCCAGTAGGCGAACATGGTGAAGGCGTTCATAACGGTGACGGCGGCGGTGACGCCAAGAAGCCGGCCGCGAACGACCGACCGGACGCGGACCGGCTTGTCCGCCGCCGCGGCTTTCGCCCGGCGCCACATGGCCGGCTCCTCGACCTTGGCCCGGATCCAGAAGACGAGGAGGGCCGGGAGGACGCCGACGAAGAACACGGCTCGCCATCCCAGCCGCGGATAGACCACGGCCGTGACCAAGGCCGCGGCGGCGTAGCCGACGGCCCAGAAGCTCTGGACGAAGCCGAGAGCCTTGCCGCGATGCTCGGCCGGCCAGGTCTCGGAAACCAAGGCCGCCCCGCTGGCCCACTCTCCGCCCATGCCGAGGCCGAGGCAGACCCGGAACACGGCCAGCATCGGGACCGAGGTCGCCAGGCCGCAGGCGGCGGTGAAGACCGAATAGATGAGAACCGAGGCCCGGAGGGCCCAGGTCCGGCCCTTCTTGTCGGCGACGACGCCGAACAGGACCCCGCCGGCCGCCGAGGCGAGGAGGGTCAGCGAGCCGAGAAAGCCGGCCGTGGGTTTGCTCATCCCCAAGTCCTTGATCAAATAAGCCAGGACGAGGGCGTAGAGCATGACGTCGAAAGAGTCGAGCATCCAGCCCAAGGAAGCGGCGAGGAGAGACCGCCGGGAAGACGGCGGGGCCGAGCGGTACCAGCCGAAGAGATCCATCTTCGCCGGTTATCTTAACGTTTTCCCCCGTTCCAAACAAACTCCGGCCGTTAACTTCCGCTCGGGGCGGGGCTATCCTCCTTTTCGTGGGAGGTCCGCGATAGGCTTGATCTAAGGGATATGCGATTGCGCATAAGTTTTCGCATAATAGGCTGTCTATGCGTGCCGTAGGAAGATGGATTGGCCGGACATTTGCAATCAATCCAAGCTCTACTTTTCGATCAATGCCTTCACGAAAGCGTCTGAAGCATCCGAATAAAATACAATATTTACTTTCGTCGCCAAGGCATCAGGCAAATCAAGCAACTGACGTCGAGACGAAATCGGCATCAGCAATTGAGCCGCGCCTTTCTCTCCAGCAAGCTCGGCCACGGCAACCGGATTCGGTATCAACTCGATCGATCCTCCCAAATTAAGCGATCCGACAACGATCAAGCTTCCTTTAGTGCTTCGCTCCAAAAGACTGCCGCAAAGCGAGATCAAGACGGATAAACCAAGTCCGTGGCCCGAACGATCCGCGTCCAACGCCCTCATCTGTATCGAGAACTCATGGCTGCGTGGGTCACGATCGCCGACTAGCTCTTTAGCCCTCGAATACAGGTTTTGTTCTCCATATCGAACACTCTCGCGAAAAGCGGGCGGAACCGGTGCATTGAGGATCTTCACTCCGCTGCCCGGCCCGCTGGTCGCTTCGATGCGATAGAGGGAGGGAGATGCCTCCTGTCCGCCGGGACTGATTGCCCACACTTGTCCGGGTGGCAAAGGGTCCGCTTCAATGGCTTCATCGCTGTGCAATTCAGGTGTCGCGACGAACTTCTCGACGCCGTCAACTCCAATGAAGTAGCTGAAGTGGGTATTTCGGAATTCTGTCTTTAGGCACCGCTTCTGCTGTTCCTTCACCCGCCGGCGAGCCTCCAATGCGATTCGCACGATCGCTTCCAGTTCTTCATCTGGGACTGGTGTCTCCGGATCAGGAAACAATAGCTTGAGCAGACCTCCGATGGTCTTGTTCGCCGCCTCGATATCTCGTCCGCTCAACGCGCCCCCCCAGTGCGCCCGGCCTTGCAGGGCCGATATCCGTGTCCCTTCGCGAAGTCTCGTCCAGCATTCTGACAAGTAATCGGTTACGAGTCCGAAGTGATCCGTTAGGTGGGCGTCGGCCTTGAGCTTGGGGAAGTCCCACCCGGGCACGTAAGCATGAATACGATCCATGAAGGCAGTATCGTTGCGCATCTCCGGGGGAAGCGGACTTAGCAGGTGGCCAATCCGCTGCTGCTGCTGTACGTCCACATCGAAGTTGCCCACCATGACGATACTGCCGGACGCGCGGATGCTCTCTTTCCCCCGGGAAAACTCTCCGGCGGACATGTAGCCCTTCATGATGTTCACGCCGTCCTTCTGGTCGAACGAGATGCCCGATACTTCATCGAAACAGACCACATCGTATAGGCATACCAGGCCGCGCTGGCCACTGGACATATTCACGAACATCTTCGCGACGGTCGCCTTGCCGCCTGAAATCAGGTGCGAGTATGGCGATATCTGTTGGAACAAGTGGCTCTTTCCCGTCCCGCGTGGGCCGAGTTCGATAAGGTTGTAGTTCCGCTCCACAAACGAAACCATGCGCAGGAGTGCGACCATCTTTGCCCGATCAGACAAGGCCGCCGGCTCCAAGCCGATCGAGCGAAGAAGGAAGTCCTTCCACTCGGAAGTCGTGAACCGCCCGCGGCCTTTCTTGAGAGTCTCCAGCACGTCGGACTTGGAGAGTTGGATTGCCCGCAGGCTCTCAATGGCAAACGGGCGGCCATACTTTTCCTCCGCGATAGCGGCATCATAGGTAAGAGTTACCTCCGCATAGAAACCGTCCGTCAGCATCCGCTCGTGGTCCTGGACAAGAGTGTCCGCGATACGCACGTCGTGAAGCCCAAGGCTCGGCAGTTCCACAAGGAACGAATCCGTTTTCGCATCCAGCCGGGCCTTCACGATATCGATCAATTTCACCGAGCCCTTCTCCCGAGCCCTCGCTTTGAAGAGCTCCTGTTCACTGGTCCGGACAGTGCGGTCTTGAAGTTGTCGCTCGACGATCTTCAAGCCTTCCTGTATCTCCTGTTCGTCGACAGTCGCGCAGTATCGTCCAAGCAAGAATTCCACAACGTAGGTCGGCACGGGATACTGCCGGCTATAACGCCGCACGAGGTCTTTCCGGACAAGGTAGCCGTCGAAGGCCGATGCCGCGATTTGGTCCAGATGATCAAGCTCCATGTTATTTTTCACCTCCAACGGTCGTTGCTTCCTTGCAAATCACTCGGCCGGACGTATCCGTTATGACTAAACTGGCTATAGTCCCTTCAAGGGAGTCATCCGCGACTAAGAGAGCCGCTTTGCCATCGGCGTCCAGAGACTTGGGTTGGGTAATGCTCGAGCTAGGGACATTAGGTTTCGTCCGGAGGTCAGCAGACAGCCCTTCGGCAGCTGGCTCCACGCTCACTCGGCAACGCAATCCCACCCATTGGATCTCACTTATCGTGACCACTACGCTCACTGTCGCGACGGTTGAGGCGAATACCAGAACTGGAACCAAGCATTCCTGTAAGCTCACGCCGCCGTGGCCGTATTCCTGTCCGCCGATAAAACAATACGCCCCAGGTGCGTAGGCAAATCGTTCTCGCGGATTCCATGACCAGCCGGCCACGGGGACCTCGACGTGCGAACTGTCCTTGATCGACGCGCACCGCGACCAGCGGCTCTCAGCCAGGTACTTTGGCAACTGCACCTTCTGCATCCCGCCAGGCGCGAGCAGCCAGCCATGATCGGTCACCACGCACACACGCTTCCAGCCGGCGTCGAGCAGCGCCTGCCCGCGCTCCAGCAACAGCTCCAATTGGTCGTCGATCCGCGACGCCAGCTTCGCCTGGAGGTCATGCCCAAGCTTGTCGAACTCGCCGTACTCGGTCCACGCACGGGCGTTCTTGGCCCGCGGATCGCCCGTTTCGGCCGGTCCGAGCACTTGATATCCCGCCGCCGATAGCAAACGGCGGGTTCTGTCGGCGTTGACTTTCTCGCCCGAATCGGCTATTTCCGGGCAGAAGTCGGCCTCGAGGTTCCCGCCGCGGATCGCGCCGGCGACAGGCGAAGCGGCAGGCTTGGCTGTCGCCGTCACCGTGGGGAGCGCCGCCCAACGCCATCCGGCGGACGCTTCCAACTGTTGCGCCCCAGCCATCGCGACGAGTCTCTGGCCGATATCGAATCGCAGCCCGTCGGCAAACATAACGCACTCGCCGGCGGCGGCCTCGACGCCGTCTTGTTGCTCCACGGTCGGCAGGTCCTGTGCCGTAAGGCGTTCCTGGAAATGCCGCGCCGTGTCGTCCAGCCACGGCAAATACACGCAGCGGACGGCCGCCCGAACCGCGGCCGCATCGTCCGCGCTCTTTGCGGACGCCAGGGCCCGCAGCGCCGCGTCGTCCGCCAGATACCCGCCTTCGGCATAGAGCTTGGCCATTTCGTTGGCTGAGTCGCCGCCCAGCGCCGCTACGGTCCGTTTGGCCAGAACCGACAGATGCGCCATCGCGCCGGCCAGCGGAGAGAGTCCCAGCCGCGCCCAGACCCATCCTCGCCGCGGCCCATGCACGGCCTCCAACTGTTCTAAGCGCTGCCGGGCGTCGGCCGGTTTCATCAAGCCGACATCCACCAGCGCGGCCCGGAGCTCGTTCTCCCTCGAATCGTTTTCGTCCGGCCAGGGTTCCTTATCGAAAATCAATTTCGATCTTGGCTTCGCTCGCCTTAGAAGATCAGGCAAATTCCGGTAGATCCCGGGTGCTTCAGAGACTCGATTCCACACTCCGGCCCACGCGCCTGTCCTCAGACCGAGTTTTTCTCCCCCAACGAGAACACCGTCAGATTCAGGATCGAAATCATATTCTTCGCGACAGCGGTTGCAGAAAGCCTCCCATTTTGCTTTATCCCATTCGGCCCGAATTCTTTCGGGGTTATCAAGCCATAGCAGCAAATCACGCGGCGTATCACCGATCATCAGCTTGTCGAAATCTTCCGCTTCCAACCGTTTGCCCCGCAGCCGCGCCGACGGCGTGACCGCCAGTTGCGCAAGTGCACCCTGCATCGCCTGAAGCGTCAGCTTATCCTCGGCCACGTCCAGTCCAAGGCCGTCTTCTTCGTTCACCAGAAAAGCGCGGATCGTCCAGTCCTTGCCGTTTTTCTGTGCCCAGACCGCGCCGCGGAATTGAAGCTCGACCAGCGGCTTGAGCGAGTCGGGGCATTCCTCAACCGCCCGAAGCGTCTGGCGGCTCACCTTCGGCATGTAGATCACTGGCACCGTGCCGTTGGGCCACCTCAGGCCGGGGAACTTGTCGGCCCGCACCGCCGGCTCAATAACCGTCCGCAACCAAATCGTAGGACCGCTCCGCGTCGACGCGTCGTACTCGCCCAGAGTTAGAAGCTCCGGCATAATTGGGCGAAGTTGCTCAACCACCGGTCGCCATTGCCCATCGGCGTCGGTCCACAATACCGCCACTGGCGCCACCATATCGCCGGGATTGTACCGACCGGCGCGCGCCAACGAAGTGCGCACGGCTTCAAGGAGAGTAGTGTTCATGATCCGTTTCTTCTTTCTTCATTCATCCGTTTTTCGAGTCCTTCAAGTCCGGTTAAAATGTTTTCCCAGGATGGAGCCTCCCCAAATATCATCTCTCGCATGCGGGTGTAATCCGCGCGCAAAGCATTCAACCTACCTTCCGCGGGAACCAAACGGATACCGCCAAGAATCGCAAGCTCGTAATGAGCCCAGGCGGAGCCGAAAAATAACCGCTTGTGGGCGACAACCCGCTCCAACAGGTCCGGTCTTGCCAATGCCTGTCGGCCGATTTCTTTCAGCGATAATTGGTAAAGGTCATAGTAATGTCGTGATAATCCAGGGGGGAAAGACTTGTCCGCTGGACGATGATGCTCCGCATGAAGAAGCGTCGCTTTCTCCCAGAACGTGCGTCTAACATCGAGCGTCTGAACTTGACACGAAGCCGTCGCGAAAACGAAAGGAAACGCCTCCGCGGCAAACGGCCGAATCTCGCGCTTTTCCGCCGGCCAATCGTCCGAACGCGCTCCCAATTCCAGCCGGATCGCGGGGCGAATGGCCTGGGGGAGCGTCCTGCAAAGGTCGCTGAAAGGATATTGAAAAATCACCGTCTGCGGATCTTCAGTGTCCAGATCTACGCTCCAACCCCGGGGGCCAATCATCGACGAAAAGTCCCGGCGAAGCTCCAGCAAAAAACGCTCGCCTATCACTTTATTGCACGCCTCGATTAGCGCTTGGATCCGCCGCCGCGACTCCTTTCCGCTGATGCCGGATTTCTCCGGGTCATCGTTGCCGATAAATCCCAGATCCGCCCGGCTCAAAGAAAGATCGACGTCTTCCGAGAACCTGTCGATAGCGCTATAGGCTTTCGAAAGCGATGTGCCGCCTTTGAAGATCAATTGAGGACGGAACCGTATCACCTCATATATTCGATGTAGGGTCCAGCAAACCCAGAAGTCTTTTTCGATGATTGCCGGTGCCCGTTCCGGCCGAAGGAGTTCCGCCGACCGCCGGAATAGATCGACTCGCTCGCTCGACGGTGAACGGGCAAGCCGATCCATCAGCCGATCTCCTCGCCCACGACTTTTTCGATCACCGGGACCATCCAGGCCGCGGCGGAGCGGATGCTTCTCCTCAGCTCGGCCTTATCCCCCGGTGAAAGCCCGACCTGGAGCCGGCGGACCATCTCGCGAGTGACGCCGTTGCGTCCGAAATATCTCAGTGCTTGTAAAATAAGCGGGGCTGTCCGTCCCTTCACATCCATCGTCTTCGGCCCCCGGTTGAGCAGGCGTACCGTATAAGGCCCGAGCTTCAATGTTCGGGTCCGGCCATTGGTATAGTAAACGATCTTCGATGGCACCTGCGAGGAAAGACCCAGCAGATTCGCCGCTTGCGCCGCGGAAGGAACGACTCGCAATCCGTTATTGTTTGCCCACGCCCGGATCAACGCATCCGGAGACTGCAGTAAGGGCTGGGAAAACAGGCCCCCTACCTGGGGCAGCTCATATAAACCCCTTCGGATCCGACGGACCACACCTTGTCGGATCAAGCGGGACAGAGCTTGTCTAACGGCCGGACAATTGCCGAAATTGGAAAAGTCCCGGAGAGGAACAGCCTGACCCTTGCGGGCATGAAGACGCCTGACGATTTGCTCGGCAAGAGAATGCTTGACGTTCATTTTCCTATTTGTCACAAATATCGGTCTATTTTAGTGACATTATATCACACATTTCTTTTATTATCAGTCGATTTGTTCACAGCCTCGCGCGCGATCTGTTTGGTCTTACTCGTATAGTGGCAGTCGTTGTGTCGGTTACCATCGAAAGTCTTGCCGCCGGCGAAGTCGATCGTCTTTTCATCCCAGCCCCAGAACCACGGAAAGTCGGCCTTCGGGCGGTTTGGCTCTTTGCCCCGGTCCTTCGTCCACTTAATGTTGGGCTTGTAGCGCAGAATGCCCGCGCTGGTGCGACCGCCGGGCAAATCCGACGCCAGGAACGGGCGGATGTTCAGACGCACACCATCGTTGATGTCCGGTTCCCAGCCGATGGGCTGCTCGGCCAACGGCTTCCAACGGACGAAGATGTCGAAAGGCGGTTCGCCGTCGAGGATGGCTTTAAGCCGGTTCTGGAGTTCGACGGCCGCGGCCAGGCGGTCTTCCGCGCCCCCTTCGCCGCGCTTCACGCCGTCCTTCTGGCAGGTGATCCACTCGCCGAGGTATGCATAGGTCAAGTTCTCCAGAAGCCGCCGGCCCTTGCCGCCGCTTTCCGCCAACTTGTGGTAGTTGACCAGAGCGTGGAAGCCATCGCGTTTGCGGCCGTCCCAGATGTGCCACACGAACGGCCGGTCGTGAAACAATTTGCAATGTTCCTCGAAGAATCCGCTACGGAGCCAATCGTCGAGGTCACCCTCGGGCTGAATTCCACATGCACCCAGCAGCCTCAACAGTCGCTCGGCCGCGGGATCTTCACCGCGAACCGCGGGGATGCAGACGATGCCGTCGTTGTCGGCGAACTTCGCCAGTTCCCCACACTTCTTGACCAGCGCCCCCGCCCGCTTGCTCAGACGCATCTTGCCTGCCTGCCGCGCCGCTCCGCTTTGCGGCGCAGGCAGGTCATCAAGTTCCGCCGGCCAGCGGTAGCCCAGCAGCCGGGCGACGGCGACTTGGAGTTCTGTCCCTTCCTGCGCCTCGTCCGGCCGGCCGTGGAAGAGCCATTGGGTCGGGTCGTCGCTCTCCGGCTCGGGCAGCCCGTCGGGGTACTTTTGCCGCGCGATCTTCTGCCAGTGTTCGACGTCAAACGGCACTTTCAACACGGTGGCCGTTGTCACCGCGACCTTTTGGTCGATCTGACGGATCGCCTCGCGAAAGCTGGGATCGAAACAGAAAGCAGCAATCGCCGCCAGGTCACGCTGTTTCTTCGGAATAATCGGGATGATGGCGCTGTTATAGTGTTGCCCCAAGAAGAAGCAAGTTGGCAGCGAACTCACGCTCCCGATCCCGACGCCGTACGCTCCGACACCCTCTAGCCCCTGGAGCCGGGCCATCAGAGCGCCGTCTCCGTGCCAGTTCAAGAGGTCGGTGCAGCCATCGAAGTCGCATGGCCTTGAAGGCGAAGACTGCATCAACCGCCACGGCTCTCGGACTTTGGCCAACTCCCAGTGACAGATTCGTAGCCGGTCGTTGTCTCCGGTTTTGACTCCCTGATAGGTGTCTGCCAGCAGGAACAAGTAATCTCCGGCGGATTCAGTAGCGAGAGTTATCCGAGCGTCTGGATTGGTCAGTTGGTCCGCTTGGGGGAGCAACCGTGTGCTGCCGTCCGCGTCATTGGGCTGACGGCCGCCACGGTTTGCAGCCTTAGCCGCTCTTTCCGCTGCGTCCATATCGCCCCCGAGTAGCGCCGCCTTCTCAGGCGAACAGATTGGCCGTTTTCCGCGGGGAGCAGACACGTCAATCCCGGCCATTGCGTGTGCTCTGCTGGGCGGGGATGCCGTAAGGACGACGAAAGCGGCAAAGGCTCCGGCCGCTGCCGTGCTCTCAAAGGCGTTCTCTCCTAAACGCACAACAGCGTTCCACTCTCTCCGCGCCAAGAGTCTTTGGCGAAGCTTCGTGTATGTGGTGAGAAAGAGCCAGTTCTGCGGCGTAACAATCCCGACTGTTCCACACTTGGCACAGAGTTCCAGACATCGGACGACGAACGCGGTAGCGAGGTCGGCTTTGCCTTCGTTATAGTGCTTCTCAAGATGCGTCTTGAGCAGATCGTCTTGCTTCCCGCGGCCGAGATAGGGAACGTTCGTAATCACGAGAGTGTAGTCGCCGGCCAGAAGGTCGGCCGCCTTGACCATCCCGGCGGCGGCTATGGCGCGTTCGCGGGTTTCGTCGTCGGCCTTCTCCACCGCACGGATGGCCGTCAGATACGGCTGGATCGTCTCATAGTCGGCGGCGATGAGGTCGGCGGGAAGCTCGGCCGGGTTGATGAGCGACCCCAGCGTCGGCGCCTGCGAGAAGAGCCGGTGCAGGTTCAGCAGGCCGTTCTTGATCGCCTCGCGGCCGACAGCCGGCATGGGGATGCCCGACTGCTCGGCAAGCTTGATCCACTGGTCGGCCGAGCATTGCGGGCCGATGCCCGTACAGGCGATGTGAAGCTCCGGCAACGGCCGATAGCCGCCGGCCTTAGGGTACGTCCAGGCGGCGAAGGCCAGGGCGAATGCAGCGATCTGGCAGCACCGCTCATCGATCTCCAAGCCGTGCAGGTTGTCACGAAGGACAGCATCGACTGCCTGCGCCGCGGACAAGCCTTCCTCGACCATGCGGATCGGCACGAGGTGGCGCAGCGCCGCGACGAGGAAGTGCCCGGATCCGCAGCAGGGGTCAAGGATCCTGATCTCCGCAGCGGTCTTCGGCCAACCGTCGAATGTTCCCGCGGCAGGCCGCCATCCAGGCTTCGCTGGCCTATCGCCGGCTTCGCAGGGCTTGCCGTCCTTATCTTCCCTCACAAACCGCAGGTACTCCCAGATAACGCCCGGCAGGGAGCAGGCCTTCCGCAGGGAGGCCTCATCCGCCTTCGCCAAGGCTTCGGCGGACAACGCGGGCAATACCTTGCCCGCGTGCCACGCGCCCAGCGTGTTATGAAGCAGGAACTCGACCATGTAAGGCTCGGTGAAGAGCTGCGTCACCGCGGAGATTTCGTCGGCGCCGATCTTCACTTCGGAACGGTTGACCTCATCCTTCTTCTTGCTCTGCCAGAACTGGTAGACCCATCCCAGCGCATCCGACGCCATGAAGACCGCCGCCGGCAGCGACGCCAGGAGCTTCTCCAGCTTGAGCATGTGCTCGGTCGCGAAGGTTATCTGGAGCAGCGGGTCGCCTGCCTGCCGCGCCGCAGCCGCAAGAGCGCCTTTGGCATATTTCCGTTTGAGCCACTGACGGCCAAAACCAGTCTCGAGGTCCTGCTCCCGTTTGAACGCCTTCTCCTTGGTGGGGAAGACTTCCCAGTGTATCGGCTCAACCGGCAACCTTGCCGCAGTCCAGCTTACTTCTCCCTTTTCGTGCTCCGACAGCCTGCGAGGAAAATCGTCGGTCTGGCCAATGTAGAAGGACCCGTCGGAGCACTTCAGCACGTAGACGCAGAATTGTCCCGAGTTGGGGCGCGGCGCAGGCAGGTCCGGCCGGAAGATCTGCGGCAGCATCCGCTGGGCACAGCGTGAGGCGTAGATCCACACGTCCACGCCTTCTTCCTTGGCCAGTTCTTCGGCCTCGGCCAAGCTGATGGCCATGTTGTCGTCCGGCTCGATGAGCAGATTGTTCTCGGCCAGGAACCGGGCGAAGAGCATCCGATGCCAGTGCTCGTAAGCGCATTCGCCGGCCAGGTGGCCGATGGCCAGCCGGCCGGAGCCGTCCTGCCGGTCCCCCAGTTGCCGCGCCCGCGCGCGCAGGTGGTTGCGCAATTCGCGCTGGGCGGGCTTCATGTGCGGGTATGGTTCGTGGTGGTGGACCGCGAGCGCTTCTAGCGCCGCGCGAGCGCCCACCTCGGCCGCATCCCGCGCCTCGATGACCACGCGCTCTAGATTTTTCCGGAGTTCGCTAGTCAAAGTCCCCATTGGGTCCCCCGACAAGAGCGCATATATATGCTCGCCGCGCATAAACCGCGTAACGATTTGTTGTTCAAACGGTTACGCCGATAAACGGGGATTGTCTTTTGCATGAAAACCAGCTTTAGGGATATGCGCGCGCTCATATCTTTTGCGCCTTTCGCAAATGCCATCCGGCCCCCTTCCTTCTTCCTCGAAGCTCCACAAGGCCTTCTGATCGAAGGTCTGACATCAACCGATGCACCTGATAGCGGTTCATCTGCGTGATCTCACGGATCTCCGCGTTTGTTAGCCGTCCATCTCCCAGGGCGGTTAAAATCCTCGCCTTGGCATTGGCCATTCCGAGACGTCTATCAAGTTGGTAGGCTAGCGCACCGACAAGTTGTTCGTAGGCTTTCTTCGACAAGCGGTAGTAACGTCCCCTGCCCGCGCCGCCCCCGGACTCCAATAGACCCCACCGCGTGGCAAGCCGACTGAGCAGTTCACGCGCTCCTTCCACGTGTCGCTGGCAAACTTTCGCAGTCTGATCGGCGTTGATTTCTCGATGCCGCGTCAGGTAATGGACGACAAGTAATTCATCAACGTCAATTCCGGGACAACTCTTCACCAGTTCCAAGAATTCGAGCCTAGCTTCTTGCCCCTTGACGACCACCGTAACTGTCTGCCCCGTCGTGGAGTAGTATGGAGGTTCCTTCCCTTCCCCAAGAAGCTCTCGGAAGACGCGCGGGACGCCCATGTTCGCGGCATTCGCCAACCGCATGCGCGACATCGCTCCGAATAGAGCTGGATTCCGCGGAATCGAAGGATGGTGCAGGATGTTTTCAGGAGTAATGTCTCCAGGGAATCCTCCGGCATTGCTAATTTCCAGGCGGTCCGGGTGCAGTTTAATAGTGATATTCCCGGGCGACTCATAGTCGCGGTGGACAAATGCATTGACCAACAGCTCGCGAAGGGCCAATACCGGGTAGCGGGGGAACTCGGGATGGAGTAGCCACCCTGGAATAGAAACGATAGGATTGTTGGCGTTTATCAGTTCACGCAGGCGCTTGAGCGCAATAGCGATGCTGTCCATCCCTCCGTCCTGCAAGTCATAATCGGTATCGGAGCGCATCCGAAAGAAATGCCATTGCGCACCGGGAACGCGCTCACGGATTGCATCTGGCTTTCCCGCAAGAAGCAGCCCTGCCATAGTCAATTCCCCTCCGCGGGAGAGAACGCCCAACGCTGCCAGCAGGTCCGCATCCCTGAGTTCCTTCATGTCATCCGACGCGCCAGCTTCCGTCATGAGGCGGCGCAACTCTTCCATCGCGGCGTCGCTGAGCAGCGTGGGGAGCTTGCCTCCCACGATGCGCGAAGAGAACTCGAGGCCGGCTTCCTTTCGGATTGCATCAAGCTCCGGGATCGTCATGCCGCGCAGCTCTTCGCCGTACCGAATCAAGTATTTCCCATCGCGGGTATGAAAGGGCATTCCGCGCGGACGGGGAGGAATGTTCGCAATAAGGACCGTCCCCCCCGGTGTATTCAACTGATCGATTTTTATGTGTATCAGAGCGGAGTCCATAACGCTATCGAGTATGCGACGGAGTTCCTCCTCAGAGAGGCGCTTCAATGGCAGAATGCGCCGGGGCGGCTTGTCGCTTATTCCCATGATGATCCTACCACCGCCGGCGTTGCCGATGCCTACGGCGTATTCCGCTAACTCCTTTCGCGACAAAACGGAGGGCTTGAACTCGACGGAAGGACATTCATTTTCCTTCATCAACTCTTGCAGCTCGTCGTAGTTCATCCGAGGTCTCGACCTCCCTGCAATAGGCTCAAGAAATTACGACCGGGCCGTCGTTGAGCTTGGCCAGCAGGTCTTTCTCCGTGTCGGCTAGCCATGCCTTGACTTCGGCCTCGGTCTTGAGCGTCCCGCTGTTCAGGTGAACACGCTGGGTCTTCGGCTCGAGCAGCTTGGCCGCGGCCATCGTGGCGCGGGCGAACTGCTGGGGCAGCGCGTCGATCTTGGTTTTCCACGCCGGCAGGGCCGTCTGCTCCAGCGAGCGGATCAGGTCGGCTTCGGAGCCGACGGACAGGGCGGGCAGTTCGTCGATGCCTTCGTCGGCGAGTATCTGTTTCCGCTGGGCGTCTTTGAGCTTCTTCCAGTTGTCGCTGGCGGTCAGGGCAGCCATCTGCTCGTTGTAGGTCCGCTTGTACTCGCCGTGTGCGGCGGTGACGGCGGCTCGGAGCGTATCGGTCGCGGCTTTGCGGATGTCCGGCACAGGGTCGCTCGCGTCGAGCAGCCGGCGCTCGGCCTTCACGGCGCCGGCCTGTGCGCGTAGCTCGTCGGCCCCGGGCATGGCGCCGGCGCCTGCCTGCCGCGTCGCTCCGTTTTGCGGCGCAGGCAGGTGCTTGAGCAGCGTGCAGAGAGTTTCCCACGCAGCTTTGCGCTCGCCAGCTAATTCAGCTAGCTTGCCCCAATCTTTGGCCTGCTGGGCGAGCGTGTCGTGCTGCTTGAGGATTTCGGCCAGTTGCTCAACACCGGCGTATCCGCGGAGCGTATCGAGGTGGCCCGTGCCCGGCCGGGCTGGCATGGGCGGATCGCCGCCAGCGCGGTCCACCAGTTCCGCAAGGCATGCCAGAAAGACTGGTGCTTTGGCAGTTTCCTCATTAGGTTTGCAATCCACCCCGGCCGCTTGGAAAAGTTTACGGAGCTTGATTTTCTCCTTAGCGTTGATCGTGGCCGTTTCGGCGCGGAAGTCGGTCACGGAAATTTTCGCCTGGTCCAACTGGCCCTGCAACAGCGCTATTCCCTTGTGGGTTGCGCGAAGGTGGCCGGTGGCGTGCAGCGTGATGAGAGCGGCATCCACGGCGTCGCGAGGCCATCCGTTGGGACTTGTCTCGAAGGCGTCGCGGACTTCCTTGCCGCGCCTGCCGGAGCCAATCTCGGAGAGGACGGCGGCACAGACAGGATGCTTCTCCGGGGAATCGGTCCAATCCACCGCGGACATCGCGGCTTCGTCGCCGTTCTTGGCCCGGTTGATGACATTGGCCCAGCGGTTGTCGTCCGCCGCCTTGAAGTTCGGGAACAGCCGGTCGAGCGACGCCTGGGCGGCAGCTTCTACCTTGGCCACGAGGTTCAGTTCGTATCGCTCGCCGCCGCCGCCCTGGAAGACCTTGGCGCGGTCGATAACGTCGTTGACGATTTGGTTGCGGGACGCTTCGGCCGTTGCCATCCGCGTGGCCATGGCGTCGCGGGCCTCGCGGCCTTCTGGTGTGGTGGGCGTGCCCTTGAACTCCAGCGTGGACTTCGCCGCCTCATATTCGACGATCGCCTTCTGGAGGTCGTCGGCGCTGGCTTTGGGGATGAAGGCGTAAATGATGGGCGAATCGCTGCCAGCGGCACGGGCGTCGTTGACGACGTTGCTTTCCTTCTCACCCCAGCCGTCGCGGACCCAAACGGGGATGTCGGCCCCGCTTGACGACGGAGCTTCGCTGCCGAAGTGCACCAGCAGCCGCCGCGGCTCCTTACACTTGCCCTGTGTGAGCTTGATCCCCTTGAGCGCATCGGCACACGCGGCGCTGATGAGCGAGCCGCGTTTGCTGGACAGCGAGGTCAAGTCACTGTTCAACCGCGTCCTGCGGTTGCGGAACTCCCGGTCCCATTCGCTGCTCTCGCGGGTCTGGAGGCTGTATTCGCCTTCGATCTCGATCAGCAGCGCGCCCTTGTCCTGCATGGCCTTGCGCAGCCACGACGGCCGCTCCGACTCCGGCGGCGGATCAGTCAGCAGCCTTAGGATGAGCGGTATGTGCATGCGGAGTTCGGTCCCGTCTTTGGCCAAGTCGGAGACCATCAGGTCCGCCAGCATCTCTGGCGTCGCGCGAACGCCGATGTCGGCCACGGCTTCCAGCGGCAGCTTGCGGATCAGGAAGATCAGACCGCAAAGCCGCTGGGCGAGCCGGCCGTCGGGCGTGCCGTCGTCGAGGTTGCGGATGGTCTCGTCGATCTCGCGGAGCAGGATGCCGGTCTTACGGAGGTCCGGGCTGATCTGTTCAAAAATGAAGTCGGCGGCGACCACGGTCCCGAGGTCGTCCTCGGCCGTCTGGCGGGCGGCCTCATGGACGATTTTGAGTTGCGTGCGTAACTGGCTAGCCGTGCCTGGCACATCCACCGTGCGGAGCACGTGCTCCCAAAAACGCCGGCGGACCGGCAGCAACGGATAATCGTCGACGATCATGTCGCGGTCTTCCGCGCACGCGGCGATTCGCGTGCCGGCAAGCTGGCGGTTGATCTCGCCGGCGTGGGCGTCAAGCGCGTCCTCGATGGCCTTGCGCTTGTCGGCCTTCTTCGCCAGCACCACGCGGCGGGTAACAGTTTCAACGTCGGAGTCGGAGAGTTCGACAGGGATCGTGAACCGGCCAGTGAGGCGCTGGAGGAGCGGGACGTTGCCGGCCAAGGCCGTCTGACCCGCGCCAACGAGCAGTACGCGGCTGTCGAGTTGCTTGCACAAAGCTTCGGCAACCTCCTGGACGTCGGTTGAACGGCTAGGATCATTTCCGATGAAAAGCTGGATTTCGTCTAATACAATAACCGTGCACGGGATTTGTCCGTCAGCCGAGAGCACATCCCGAACCAAACGAATGAACTCGTTGGTCGAGATGTCCTCGACCACGGGGAACTGCGCTCGCAGCGCGGCGCGGGCAGTTTTTAGATCGGCGGCGAAGCTGGAATCGGCGTCGAGGACGGCTTTCGCAAGGATGGGGCTGACGTAAAGGTCATGAAGTTCGCCGAAGAACTCCTTGCCGGGCAGTTCGACCGCGGCCTTCACCCGGTCGAAAATGCCGTTCTTCTGGAGCCACATGCAGAACTGCGCTTGCGGCAGCGCCTCGGGCAGGCCCCTTGATGACAGAATGATGCTCAACACGGCAAGGCGGACGCTTTCTCCGCCGCCCGAAGGCAATGTGCCCGATGCCGCGTGCAGCCCCCCGCTGCGCTTCCCCAGCGTGTCGAGTTCACGCAGAAGGTCGTGTACTTCGTGCGGAAGACGGGCCAAACCGCGGGCGGTTGCGCCGTCCTCAAAGCGGGTATCCACCCAAAGATGGCGGAACATTTTGAGCAGGTGTGATTTGCCGCTGCCAAAGAAGCCACTCACCCATGCAGCCGGCTGAGTTGTGGAACTGACATTGCCAAGGTACGACTCCAGTATACGGATCAAGCCGTCCTCGTACTGACCCTCGCACACGAAGTGCTCAAGCTCGTACCGGAGAGTCTCGATTTCCTTGGCGCTCTTACCCTCTCGTACGGTGGCGACGCCATCGTTCAAGAGCTTAGATAAGGTCGGATCGCGTTGGAAAAGTTGTTTATTTTTCATTAGTCGTGTACCCCGTCATGGAACGTGATCGGCACGGCCAGGTAGTTCCAACCGTCTCGTGCATCTAGAATTCGGTAGTTGTTGTCCTCGTACTCGCCGGGGAAGAACACCACCAGCCGACCTTGGATGTCCTTGATGACTTCCTTAAGCACCAGAGAAACGCGGGTGAAACCGTAGAGGCACGCCACGCCCTGGACAGCGACCACCGTGTCATCGTCAACGCCCTTGGCCGTCAAAGCGGAGCGTAGCCGGCCCGCCGCGTACTGCAAGAAGTTGCTCCGCAGCTTCATGGCCAGCGTTTCGGGTTCCTCGAAGTAGACATCACGATAGTCGGTATCGGCCATCCATCGTGCGAAGGTGTCGGTCAGGTCTAGCGAGCGCCAGCGGTGCCCGGTCGAAGTTGTAGCGATCTCGAAGAGATCCAGCCGCGCCCGGAGCTTCCGCTCATCGGATTTCGGATAAACCACGAAAATCGCTTTTTGATCGCCGGCAAGGTTGCGTTGCCACGGCGCGCCGATATGGCCACGGTATCGAGCCGCAAGTTCTTCGATTCGTCCCATTCGCCTACCGCCTTTCATCCGGGGCCAGGAGCCGCGAGAAGGCTACCTCGACAACGCCGCCCGACTGGTTCATGTCGAGGAAGCCCAGGCGACGGGCATCCATCGCAAGGTTCATCAATTCGTCGGCTGGCGCGTCGAGCACATGTGCCCAGAACGAGTCAAAGAGCGCCTTTCCGCGCTTCCCTTCGAAATGGCCTAAAAGAAGGGCAACGGCCGTAGGCGCCGCCGTTGGCGTTACGGACTGCCGGACTTTCCTGCCTCGACCCTTAAGATGTCCTGATTGAGTCCAAGAGGACGCCGCGTTCCGTACGACCTTATCGAGAGTGCTGTCGCTCAATCGATCTCCTATAGCACGCCTAAGCGCGGCGGTCATTTGTTGGCGTGCGAGTTCTTCTCCAGGCCGCATCAGCAGGACGGGCGGTGCGCTCGCCCGCAGCAGCGGATCGCGGGCTAAAGCCAACAGAATCGCGAGAAGCGGTTGCCCCGTTCGGTCCGAATACCACAATCGTCGTATGACCCGGAATAGAGGCACGGCGGGATCAAGCGCATACAACTCGATAAGCCGTTGCCTCGTGAGCTTTCGCGTCGCAATGGTGCGTTTGCCAAGGCAATTCTCTTCAATAATTGCATGCTCGTAATCGTCGCGTAAGGATCCGGGCGGACAAAAAGACATCAACTCCTTGAGTTCGTTTAACATAATAGTGCGGCTTGTGTGGGTCCCGATCTCTCCATGCCGAAATCCGAGGCTGCAGAGAAAATCCGCGCCTTCTCGATCCTCAGTCGTCTTCATTTAGCTTGCCCAATAACCACGATAATTCGCCGGCTAGTTTGCCGGCCAATATAACAATTATCATAAATCATTCATTATTGTCAAGATATTTGTTTGACCAAAGGATTCAGCTTTGGCCGAACCGAAAACCCCACGCAGCGCACGCTCGAAGAATGCGTGACCGCGCCCGAGGGAGGCGGATACGGCATCGCCTTCAGAAGCAGCCTGGCCGCGGCCAGCGCGGCCTTCACCTTCTGCGGAGCGGAGATCACGTCGTGGACTGTGGCCGCGATCGGGCTGTCCAGGCCCTTCACCGGGAGTTCTTCGGCAGGGGAGGAGGGGTGGCTTCCCGGCTTGTGATCCGGAAATTGCCCATAGCTCCCCCTCCGGACTCGCGAACAATCACCAAAGTAATCGCGTACAGTTTCGATAGCCTTGACAGAAACGGGCGTCCCGGCTAACGTTCGAGGGTGATGATCGGAGGAGAAACCATGAACAGAGCGAAAATCCGTTGGGGACTGGCTTTTATTATCCTCGGCCTCATGGCCTGTGCTCCGGCGAGCGAGGAGAAACGTCTCCGGCCCGCCCTCGAGAGCCTGACCGCCGAAGACCTGGCGGCCGATACGAAAATCCTCGCCTCGGACGAGTTCGAGGGACGGGCGCCCGCAACGCCGGGCGAGGCCAAGACGATCGACTTTCTGAAGACGGAGTTCGAGAAACTCGGGCTCCGGCCCGGGAACGGGGAGAGCTTTTTCCAGGAAGTCCCGATGGTCGTCCTCAGCCCCGATGCCTCGTCGGGACTTCAGCTCAAGGGAGGGAAAAAGATGCTCTCCCTGGCCGTCGAGGAGGAATTCGTGGCCTTCACCCAGCGCGTCGTCGAGGAGGTCTCCCTCGCCGATTCGGAGATTGTCTTCGCCGGCTACGGCATCGTCGCCCCGGAATACGGATGGAACGATTATGAAGCCCTGGACGTCCGGGGGAAGACGGTCGTCGTCCTTGTCAACGACCCCGGCTATGCGACCGAGGACCCCGCCCTCTTCACGGGCAAGACGATGACGTATTACGGCCGCTGGACGTACAAATACGAGGAGGCGTCCCGGCAGGGCGCCGCGGGCCTCTTCATCGTTCACGAGACGGGACCGGCGGCTTATCCCTGGAGCGTCGTCCAAACCGGCCGGACGGGCCCGCAGTACACCCTCGTCAGCCCCGACGACAACATGTCCCGCTGCGCCGTCGAGGGATGGCTTCATCTGGAGGCGGCGCGCAAGGTTTTCGCCGCCGCCGGCCTCGATTACGACAAGGCCAAGGACGCGGCCGCGCGGCGCGGGTTCAAGGCCTTCCCCCTCGGCCTCAAGGCCTCGCTGACCCTGAAGAACGGCGTCCGGAAGGTCGTTTCCAACAATGTCATCGCCCTCCTTCCGGGCGCCGAGCGTCCCGACGAATACGTCATCTACATGGCCCACTGGGATCATTTCGGACGGAATCCGGCCCTCGCCGGCGACCAGATTTTCAATGGGGCCGTGGACAACGCCACCGGGACGGCGGCCTTGATCGAGCTGGCCGAGGCGTTCCGGAAACTCAAGCGCGCGCCCGACCGGTCGATCATCTTCCTCTCGGTCACCGGAGAGGAACAGGGGTTGATCGGGTCGGTGTATTATGCAACCCATCCCATCTTTCCGACGGCCAAGACCGCGGCGGCGATCAACATGGACGCCCTGAATGTCCTCGGCCCGATGAACGACATCACCGTCGTCGGTTACGGACTCTCCGAGCTCGACGGCTATATCGAGGCCGCGGCCAAGGAGGCGGGACGGAAGGTCAATCCGGACCCGACGCCCGAGAAAGGCTCCTATTTCCGCTCCGACCACTTCCCCTTCGCCAAGGAGGGTATCCCGGCCGTCTATCCGAGCTCCGGGTCCGATCACGTCGCCCGGGGGAGGGAATGGGCCCTGGCCGAGAGGGAAAAATACACCGCCGAAAAATACCACAAGACGACGGATGAATACGATTCCGCCTGGGACCTCTCGGGCGCGGTCGACGACTTGAAGCTCCTCTTCAAGGTCGGCTATCGGCTGGCCATGGACACGGCTTTTCCGAATTGGAAGGGCGGGACGCCATATCGGGAGATTCGGGACGCCGACATGGCCGCGGCGCGGAAATAATCCGCGTCTCCCCGGTCACTCGTATCGGAAACGGCAGGAGGGGCACTCCTTCGCCCCGATGTCGAACGGACGGCCGCAGGAAACACACATCCTCCGCGTCTCGCCGGGATGCGGGACCCAGTCGGGGAATGGCATCCCTTTCTGCTTGACGAGCTCGTCGCCCTCCTGGAAGAGCGGGAAAGCCCCCCCATGGACCTCGACGGTTTCCTTGCGGCCCGCTTCGGTCCGGACCTCGAGGCGATAGGCGGTCCTGAGGAGGACGCGTTTCTTACGGCGCCCCTGGGTGCGCGTCCCGTAGATCTCCTTGGTCGATTTGGCGACGACCCGGCCTTTCCAGGACTTATCCATCTTCCGGAATGTGCTCAACATCAGAAGGAAGAGGATCACGGCGAAGAAGATGCCGCTGCCGAGCCCTTCCATCCAGGTGTATTTTCCGCTGACGAGGGCGCCGGTCACGAGGCCGGCCGGGACGAGGAGGATTAAGCCGAAGAACCAGGCCTTGGAATATCTCCGATAGTCGCGGCGATATTGGCGGATATTCTCCTCTTTCATCAAAACCTCCGCGATCTATCCCCGGACTTCGCCTCTCGAGGCCTTGGAACCGACGAGCGGGTAAACATAGATAGCATGAACCGGGGTTTGGATTCAAACCCTCCCGCCTTGACAGCGAGCGAAGAACCGTAGTATCCCCTGAACGTCCGATGCCGGGGATCCGGATCGAGCCAGGGAAGAAAGGAGGATCCATGGCCTTCTCGGATTATGAGTTTCTTCAGGTCCGCCCCAAAACCAAGGAAGCCGTCGCGTATCATAACGACGACAGCCGCCCGGGAAAGCCCCTCCGGATTGTGGTGCCGGGAGCTTTGCTTGCCTTGGCGTCTTTGGGGGGGATCATCTACGTCGTTTATCAAACGTGGTTCGAATCCGCCCTCAGCGAAAGCCAGGCTTTCCGGACTCTCGTCTGGCTGGTCCCGGTTTACGTCGTCGGCGTCTTCCTGTTCAGCTACGGCTTGGAGATCTACAACCTGCCGAAGGCGCTGCGGCTGACGGCGATCATCGTCTTCTCGACGGTGTTCATCGTCATCATCCTCGCCGTTCTGTTTCTCCTCGCCTCTTCCAAGGCCAAAACGGGAGGCTCCGGCGGCTCTTCCTCGAAGTCGTCCTCGGCGAAGAAGTCGTCCGCCGGATCAAGCCCGGCCCTGGAAGGGGGATGGCTTTGGCGGCGGGGACCCGCCAGCACGCTGGGCCCATCCGCGGGGACCGAGGCCGAGGAGAGGACCGTCCCTGAAGCCCCTCCTCCTCGTCCTTTGACCTGTCCTTCTTGCGGCCGATCCTATGTCCCCGCGGAAAACGCGATCGCCTGCCCATTCTGCGGACATGAACGTTCGCCGGCCTAGGCGGCTCCTCGATCTTCAGCCATGAAGCCGGTCATCTTGACTCGCCGCGGCCGATGGCTCGCGGCCTTCCTCCACGGCCTTTTCTTTCTCGGCTATGGCATCGGCGGCCCCTCCACCTTGGGACAGGGCGTCCCCTCTCCGGCCGGCGAAAACGTCGTCGTCGCCGGCCTCCACGGTTCCGTCGAGATCGTCCGCGACTCCTGGGGCATCGCCCACATCTATGCCCGAGACGAGCACGACCTCTTTTTCGCCCAAGGCTTCAACGTCGCTTCCGACCGCCTCTTCCAGCTCGAACTCTGGCGGCGCCAGGCGACCGGAACCGTGGCCGAAATCCTGGGGCCGGAGGAGCTCGGCCGGGACGTCGGGGCGCGCCTGCTCAAATACCGAGGCGACCTCGGCGAGGAGCTGAGCTTTTACCACCCTCGAGGCCGAGAGATCATTTCCGCCTTTGTCGAGGGCATCAACGCCTATGTCGACCGCGTCCGCGGGGATCCCGCCCTTCTGCCCCTCGAGTTCAAGCTCCTCGGGATCAAGCCGGAGCGATGGACTTCGGAGGTCGTCGTCTCCCGCCATAACGGCCTTTTCCGGAACGTGGGCGACGAGGTCGCCCTCGCCCAGGCCCTTCAGGTCGTGCCACCCGAAGAGCTCGAGAAGATCGTCGATCTCCATCCCGGCAAACCCGGCCTGCGTCCTCCCGACGGACTCGACGTCGGTTTGATGTCCGGCGATATCCTCGAACTCTATCGGCAAGCCCGCTCGGCCGTCCGCTTCGGGCCGGACGATCTCGCCGGCTCTTCGGGCCGGGCGGGGTCCGGGATTCCCTTCCCCCCGCCGTCGATTTGGCCGGAGGACGGCGGGCCGGGCGGAAGCAACAATTGGGCCGTCTCCGGGAAACGGACCGAGACGGGATCGCCGTTTCTGGCCAACGACCCTCACCGGGCTCTCCAAATTCCGTCCCTCCGCTACTGGGTTCATCTCGTCGCGCCCGGATGGAACGTCATCGGCGGCGGCGAACCGGCTCTTCCCGGCGTTTCGATCGGCCATAACGAGCACGGCGCCTGGGGATTGACGATTTTCGCCGCCGACCAGGAGGACCTCTTCGTCTACGATCTCGACCCGGACGATCCTCGCCGATATCGATATCAGGGTCGATGGGAAGAGTTGAAAGTCGTTCATGAGGCGATCCCGGTCAGGGGGAAAGCCGCTCATCAGGCCGCCCTGAAATTCACCCGGCACGGCCCCGTCCTCGACGAGGACCTCCAACGCCACAAAGCCTACGCTCTCCGGGCGGCGTGGCTCGAGAAGGGGTGCGCGCCCTATCTGGCCAGTCTCCGCATGGACCAGGCTCGGAACTGGACGGAATTCCGGGAAGCCGCCTTCCGAAACCGGACGCCGTCGGAGAACATGATCTGGGCGGACCGCGAAGGGAACATCGGCTGGCAGGCGACCGGCATCGTGCCCCTGCGGAAGAATTGGACGGGGCTGCTGCCCGTCCCGGGGGATGGACGGTACGAATGGGACGGCCTCGTCCAACCGGCGGAGCTTCCCTCCCTCCACAATCCGGAGGCGGGATTCATCGCCACGGCCAACCAGGACAATCTGCCGCCCGATTTTCCCCATCCCGTCGGCTATCTCTGGTCCGACCCTTTCCGCTTCCTCCGGATTACGGAAGTCCTCGGCTCCCGGCCGAAAGTCGGATTGGAGGATATGGTTTCTCTTCAACAGGACGTCCTCTCGATTCCGGCGCGCCGGTTGACGGCCCTCCTCAAGGGTTTGAAGCCCCGTGATCCCTCCGTTCAGCCCTCGCTCGCCCTGCTGCAAGGATGGGACGGCGTCCTGTCGCCCGAATCGGAGGCCGCGACCTTGTTTGCCTCGTGGCAGAGGGTCCTTCGCCAAAGATTGAACCGGCTGTTCGCTCCTCGCGGGTTCACGGCTTCCCTTCCCGGAAGGTCCCTGAGGCTGGATATCGAGCGGCTCGAAGCCCCGGACCGGCGTTTCGGAGCCGAGTCCGCCGCGGCAGAAGCGGCCCGGGACGAATTACTGCTGGAAGCCTTGGCCGAGGCGGCGAAGAGCTTGACCGGGCATTACGTCCGCCTTCGGCATCCGCTCAGCGCGGTCCTGAATCCCGAACTGCGGGCGAAGCTCGACCTCGGCCCGCTTTCCCGGGGGGGGAGCGGCGATACGGTCAACGCCACGGGAAACGCCGGAAATCAGACGAGCGGGGCGACGTTCCGGATCATCGCCGACACGGCCGATTGGGACCGGTCGCTGGGGATGAACATGCCGGGCCAGTCGGGAGACCCGAAGTCGGCCCACTATGCCGACCTCTTCAAGATGTGGGTCGAGGGGAGGTATTTCCCGGTCTATTTCTCGCGACCCAAGGTCGAATCCGCGGCTGAAAAAACGATCCGCCTCCTGCCGGCGCGGTAGCCGTCATTTCGCCGGCGGATCGTTGGCGAAGTGGGCGTGGGCGATCCGCCACGCCCCACCCCCGGCCTCGCGGACGAGGACGAACGTCACCGGCCCGCGCTGGGGGGGAGTCGCGGCCGATACGTCCCTGTCGAAAAGCCAGCGGGCCGTCATCCAAGCCGCCGGCCCGTCGACGCGCGTCCGGACGTCTTCGAGCCAGAGCCGGCCGTCGCGGGCCTGTCCTCCGGGGACGAAGGCGAAGCCGCGGTGATGGGCGAGGAGGGCCTCCCGGCCGGCGACCAGCCCGGCCTTTTCCGACGAAAAGTACGTCGCTTCGTCGCCCGGCGAGAAAAGCGCGGGAACCGCGTCGAGGTCGTAGAGGTTCCAGAAGGCCGTCCAGGCCCGAATCAGCGTCTCGGGCTTCGAGAGGTCGGGCGACTCGAGGAGAAGCCTCGCCAGATCGGCCTCGGCGGCGATATGAGCGAAGGCCGGCCACGCCGCTCCGGCAACGATCCCCTCGAGGCGGGTCTTGGCGGCGCCCTTGTCCCCGGCCCAGAGCTCGCGCTGGGCCAGCCCGTAATGGTAGATCGCGGCGTTGGCCCGCAGCTCGGCCTCGCTTTCGTCCGGCTTGGGGCCGAGGAGGGCTTCCGGAGTCAGTATTCCCTTGTACATCAGCAGACGATGGCGGTAGGCGGCGTTTTCGATGATCTTCATTTTCGGGCTTATCGTCTCGAGGACCTTGGCCGCGGCTTCGGGTTTCCCGGCCCGCCGCAAGGTCAGGTAGAGCCAGTCCGTGGTCGCGGCGATCGAGTCGTCGTTCTTGGACCAGACGAGACACTCCCGGTAGGCCGCCTCGGCCTTGGCCCAGTCGCCCGCAAGATAGTGGGCCAGGCCGAGATGGTAGAAGATGTTGAACTGGGTGTTCGAAAGGGGGACGCCGGCTTTGTTCGGAACGCCGTCGGCCTCGACCTCCAGGGGCTCGGACCGGACGAGGGAGGCGGCTTTTTCGAAATCGGCCGCGGCCTTGGCGAACTGGCGGATGGAGAGATAACGATGGCCGCGGTGGCGGAGGAGACGGTATGAGCCGGGGAAGCGGATCAATCCTTCGCTGAAGACCGCGATCGCTTCGCGGTAGCGGCCGGCATAGGCCGCCCGCCGGCCGAGCCAGATCGTGTTCTCTTCGGACGGGTCCCGGCCGAAGTCGGCCTTGGCCTTCTCGTACCTCTCGAGGGCGGCGCTATCGGCCGCCGCCGGGACGAGCTTCGCCCCGAGGAGAGAGACGGCTTCGTAATCTTTTATTTCGACGGCGGCGAGGAGGGGGATGGCGAGAAAGCAGGCGGCGGCGAGGCGTTTCATGTCCGGATTATCCCGGGAATCCGCGTTTCGGTCAATCCCTTAGGCCGCCGGCCGTCGCACGGCTTCAATGCGCATATTTCCTCCCCCTCAGTAGCTGCTCTTCGAGGGGCCCGGCGTGTCATGCGGCGGCATGGCCGTCCGACGAAGACGCTTCTAAGACTTCGATACCAGTGATACTGACCCCCTCTACTCCTCCTTTCGTAGGGGGAGTCCCGAAAAACGTCAGCGTCTTCGAGAGTCGGAGGGGGGGCCCCACGGCTTTGCCAAGGGGGGGAACCGACGGGACTGGTTCCCCGGGGCCGGGGTTAGAGGATGGTCATGTCGCCGCAACACGCCGGGCCCCTCGAAGAGCAGCTACTG
>Ga0208828_1000008_pt1 | contig 109519 bp, 106 predicted proteins | sample Kivu_160m_FD_185487 | JGI IMG/M metagenome (GOLD analysis project Ga0208828, IMG submission 185487) | Freshwater microbial communities from Lake Kivu, Western Province, Rwanda to study Microbial Dark Matter (Phase II) - Kivu_160m (SPAdes)... | ecosystem: Environmental > Aquatic > Freshwater >... | reverse complement strand
TCCGTTCTCCTTTGCAGGATCTCCCGCAGCTTCGTGAATCTATCGCGAAAGTGAAGACTGAACTCTTCGACTGATCCCGCGAAACCCTCGGCGGTTGACGGGTCCCTCAGAACTTTGATTTTGCTTTCGACTTGGGCTGCAAGGGGAACTGCGGCTCTGACTGATTCTTGGATCTGCATGTCTTGTGCCGGTGGGCGTAACCGATTGATCGCCTGCTCTGCCGTGTTGCGGTCGATTAGGCGCGGTCCCTCCGTATTCCTTTGTGCTGCAGTTAGTAGCTCGTCGGTCAGTCTATTGATGTCGAACTGGTTTGCCGAGGTGCGGAGAAGATCGAAAGCGTCTGTGTTGAGCTGCCATCCTGCAGAGACCAAGCGCTGCACGATTTGCCTGAAATGGTCTTGGATCTGCATCTAGCCGCCTTCTCTTCGGAGTTTCAGAAGCGTGTCCAGTCTCTAGATGCTGTCGTAGGCATCTTAAACAGAGCGGTAGATGCTCGTGATCACTTCATTAAGCAGTCCTCACGCAACGATTGGTGGCGTTGAAGTAGGCTTGGATCTCCGCCGGCTTCAGAGGACATCAGACGGAACGTATTTTGTGACACTGCCGAAGGCTTGGGTCGTGAGGAACAAGCTTGAGAAAGGTGCTGTGTTGAGTTTCTCTGAACGCAAGGACGGCAAGATCCTCGCTGAACCATATGGGGCGCAACAGCGCAAGATGGCTACCGTGACACTGACGCCAAGTCCGTTGTTGCAGCGCGAGATCGAGGAGAAGTATCTGCTCGGATATGATGTGTTCGAGGTTGTCTCTCAACAGGCTATCCACGTAGACACGCGGGAGGCGGTGAGGAGGATCGCCAGGAGTTTGGTTGGCTTGGAGATTGTGGAGGAGGACGCGAAGAAAATCATTGTCCAGTGCCTGATTGAGCCCTCCCTTCTGTTTCCGGACCGGATCCTGCGGAGACTGCACTTGATCACATTAGGAATGCAGAAGGATGCTATCTCGTCGTTTTCACGGGGTGATGCAAAGCTGGCGAATACGGTCGTCGAGCGCGATGAAGATGTTGACAGGCTGTATTTCCTGCTCGTGAGAGTTGTCAGAGCTGCTCTCACTGATCCGGCGATCGCTGACAAGCTGGGAACAAACCCCATAGATTGCTTGGACTACAGGATTCTTGCAAGCCTTGTCGAGAAGTTCGCTGATCATGCCACTTCCATCGCAGAGAGTACTTGGCCGCGACCAAGGGGCAGACCGGCGGACGGTACTCTCCGGAGTATTGAGAGGGCAGGTGATGCCCTCAACCGTATGCACAAAGAGGCGGTTGAGGCCGTCTTCGCAAGGAACCTAGCTCTCGCCCAAGAAGTGGCCAGACTGTACGACGAGGCCAGAACGAACATCAAGACGGCGGAACGGGGATTGGTCAACGCAAGACCAGAGACGATCGATCATCTGACCACAGTCATATCCGCCCTCAAAGCGATGTCGGAAACAAACGTCGACATCGCAGATCTAGCCGCTACTCGGTAGACCGATGTCGTTTTCGTTTCCGATGTTGCCCTACGTGTGTGGCTAGATAGTAGAGCGCGCAGATCGTCTTCGCGTCTTGGACCGCACCCTTCTCTATTGCCTTCAAACCATCATTCAAGCGGATAGTTCGAGTGGCAATTGCTTCATCCTCTTCGGGCTGCGCTTCCGTCCGGGCTAAGCCACCTGCAACGAAGAAGTGTATCCTCTCTGTGCTATACCCAGGTGCTAGATAGCAGGAGAATGCTTTCCGGATCCGCCGAGCAGAGTATCCAGTCTCTTCGACCAGTTCCCTCTTCGCGCATGAGACGGGGCTTTCGCCCTTCTCAAGCGTTCCAGCAGGGATCTCCAGCAGCTGCCTGCCAGCCGCGATTCGATATTGTTTCGTGACAACGATTCTCTGGTCGTCCAAGAGAGGGATGATTGCGACAGCCCCCGGATGTTCGACGACCTCTCTGGTTGTCTCCAAGCCATTCGGGAGTCTCACTTTGGCAACTCGCAGGCTAAGCAGCTTCCCCCTGTATGGATAGCGTTTGCTGGTGACCAGTTCAGTCATGTTGCTCAGGCTTCACGTATGGGGGAGCAATATAGATCCAACTACAGAGGCGAATTGTCCCAACGAGCGCTCCCAAAAACAGCAGTAAGCGTTCATTAGTACTCATGATTCTGGGCAGAAAGTCGCCCTATGCGTTCAGCCATAGAGCATAACGTGCTTGTCTTTTACAGTGTGAGCATCTGCACACAGGGGTCGGCACGAACTCGGCTGCTATCCATGGTTCAAGGCTGTGTGTTCGGCTTTCAAGGCCGCAGTTTGTGCAGAAGACTCCTTCTAGGGTCCATGCCAGCTTCTCTGAGCCACACTCACAGGGTTCCTCTTCAAACTCTAGGTCAGCCTTTGATATTCTCACAACTCGTTTGAGGAACTTCTCGCGGTAGTACCGTCTTCGTTTCCACATCAGGTAGCATTCGTGAGAGCAGACGCGTCGTGGCCTGCCGAACGTGTAAGGAATTTCCTTTCCACAGACGACACAAGCCACGTTGGCCATGGATGATCTCCGTCTCGTTGGACTGGATCTTTCGCTTGCATGCGGGCATGTCTTAAGCCTATTCCAGTGCCAATGAAGCCACGGCAGGCGCTTAGTTTCGGAGGGTATGTGAGCATGCCGACCTGACTATGCGTCTGGGTCGCAGCATCTTCAGTCGTGTCTAGTCTAGGGTCCAAAAATCCCACATGAACCGATACATTTGCGCGAGAAGATAGAATGGGGAACAGACAGAACTGTTGAAAGAAGGGTATTAGGGTTCAGGTGGCGTGCGCCGGGATTCATTAGAGAACGATATTTATGCGTGGTATGTATCCGGTCGTGTAGCCCGGGTTGCCGAGCCAGGTACGGCGACAGAGCCTATGCGTATCGGTACGCTGGGCGTTGAACCTCGAGATCGCAAAGAATCGGACCAAGCAAGCTGTTGGTCCTTTGGGCCGCGTGGGTTCGAATCCCACCCCGGGCGCCTTTCACTAGCTGAGAGCCATGGCCTGACAAGAACGGCCACGGCGTGTCCATCGACCTTCGTCAACGCATGGGTGCAGAGGCTTTTATCGCAGCAAGGGTCGAACATCAAGTGAAATCACGTTGACCCTGCTTGCGCTCTCTCGGATTGGTCTCTATCTGCGGGGGCATAAGCGGACCGCGATCTTCGCCATCACGTGTGCATGCAATTGTCAGTGCACGATGTGTAACATGCATCGACTGGACCCGGCCTATCTCCCGTTGGACGATGGCGTGCGCTTGCTCCAGTTTCTCTATGACGCCAGATTCATGGTCGTGTATTTCACCGGCGGCGAGCCCACGCTTCATCCCAATCTCATTCCACTAATCAGGCACGCGAAGCAACTGGGGCTGGTCACTTCCGTGACAACGAACGGCACCTCATCTCAAGACATCTTGGGGCAATTGCGAGACGCCGGACTAGACGTGCTCAGTGTTTCCCTTGATCACTGGGACAATGAAGCCTGTGAGCGTCTACGAGGCCACCGCCAGATCCAGGCTAAGCAGGAAGCAAAGCTGCGCTACGCCAAGCAGATCGGGTTACGAACCTACGCGCTTACCTACCTGAACCCACTGCTCTGCGATGACGGAGCCATTCAGACGTTCGTTGAATACGTGGACAGCAAGCTCGATATTCCCGTGGCTTTCTGTTTTCCGACTACATCCGACGAGAACACCTACCGTCTGTGTGGTGTAGGCTCCGAAGCAGATTATTCCAAACTCTATCGGACTATTGACACGATTCTCCAATTGAAGCGCGATGGTCACCGTATTCTGAATCCAACCGTTTATCTCGAAGATATCATGCGATTTCTGCAAGGGAAACCGCCCGCGATCTACTGTAAGGGCGGAGAAGACGTCGTCTACATCGACTGGCTAGGAAACACATACCCCTGCTTCCTACGACCGAAGCTCTTCAATGCACTAGAGGATGAGCCCCGCTTTCTCCAGCACGTTCAGTGCAATGACTGTGTCGTCAACTGTTTTCGAGAACCCTCTATCTTCGCTCAGTTCCCCAGGCGGTCAATGTTTGTTTTCCGCGAGTATCCGACCCTGTCCTTTCTCTTCGGCGAACATCGATCCTCCCCCGGATCCTAGTCGCTCGCACGCTCTTCATCCCCGCGTCCAGCGCATCATCCCTCTAGTTGTGGGCGAGCGTGACAGTCCCACAGGGCCGATCCGGGCCTTAGCGGACCTGCGGGTAAGCAAGTGTTCGGTTGAAGAGTAGCATTGCGATCCAATTGATTAGATTGTAGATTGTTAGGTACGCGTAACCATACTTCTCGATTCTCCTCAAAGATGTGTACGCAACCATCTTGGGATCGAAGAGAATCTGGCCTTGGTGCCTCACCCTTAGGCTAAGCATAACGTCTTCCAAGATGACTCGATTCTCATCGAATCCTCCAGCATTCCAGAACGCTCCTCTCCGGTAGGCGCAGTTGAACCCGGCAACGTGGGGGCGTCCAAGTCTCAGCGAGAAACGCTGCACCCAACCGGTCGCAACGTGATAGGCAATCCGGTCTAGGTGTGTTCCTTCATACGGAAGCGTCGGGCCAGTCACACCGACAGCTCCCGGTTCCGAATACAAGGTTCGACTGATCTCTTCAAGCCATTCTTCGCACGCGATAGTATCGGCGTCTACGAAAGCTAGTATGTCGCCGTCTGCTTGTTTCGCTCCAATGTTGCGCGCGGCTCCCACTGGCCGAGCTGGCTCCACGAGAACCTTGTTAGCATATTCTTTCGCGACTTGGATCGTGCGATCCGTGCTTCCGCCATCGACGACGATGATTTCTACCGGCTCTTTTCTTGACTGACGAACGAGGGAATTCAGGCATCTTGCGAGATACTTCTCTTCGTTCAAAGCAGGAATCACCACCGAAATGTCACAAGCAGCCACCACCAGCACACTCCTGATCCTCGCTTCAATTGAGACGGTGCGGGGGGCGGTTTCCAGAAATGCCCATTCTCCTCTGTTAGGTATCTGGGCAATCAGATTCCGAAGAAGCTCTCCTGCGCATCGCAGAGCCGCAATGGTTTGGCTGTGTGCGTCTGTCTCAAGGTGCTGTAGCAGCCCACTCAATTCGGGAACCAAGATTGGCCAGAAATCTGGCGCCTTCAACACGAAAGCCGCTGACACCCCGACTGCAACAAGCACGACCATGGCTCGCTCTCCTACTGTTGGTTCCGAAATCCGTTCTGAGAGCGGGCGCTGCCCGGACATTGGAATTGTCCCTCGTGGCCAGGTTTTCCCTAGTCCAGGAAAGGTCTAGGCGGGTGGCCTCATAAGATTTCTCTCGCGACCCTTGATGGTCAGCCGGTTGGAGGGGTCTTTCGCGAGTCGTTCCTGACGCGCGAATCGGAAAGGGTGAGCTGCGCAGGGCCTTCCATTCTTATCGGCCTTCTGGTCGCTGATAGGAAAGCAGCCGGTCCCAGCATGGCACGATTTTCCAGGGCCGCCACCACTTTCGCCATCGTAGAGACCGCCATGTTGAGCTTCTGTTGAAGTGCTTGCACTGGGTGCACGTACAACAAGCGGGGAGTCACGTTCGGCCGCAAGCCATGTCTTCCGATCGAGTGTTTCATAGGATGGTGAGAATCCCGAAAAGCTCTTACGTCGTCGGAACAGCCGTCATGGCTGGGAAGCGGCCTTGCTATCGAAGTCGACGAAATTGCGGATTGTGTTCCTTTCGGTGATATTTGTGACCACGTATCTGGCTGGGCCAATGATACCTCAGGTGTACGCATGGAACCTGATCGCGAATCCCGTGAGTCAGACAACTACGCCAGGCGGTACTGCCACATATTCTATTTCGGTCTTCTACGACGCCGCTGAACCTCCGCTGCCTCCGGTGAGTCTCTTGGTTTCTCCCCCGGAGATTGGAATGACTGCTGACTTCTTTCCCAACATTGGTATCGTTCCATTTAACTCGGTCATGACGGTGCACGTTGACCCCGCGAAGCCTCTAGGTGTATACACTCTGGACGTGTGGGCACACCCTGACGGTGTGCCTTTTCCGGGACCCGGCAACAAAGCAATCAATGTGCAGGTCATTGTCCAGGCGGCCGGGCCAGCGGGGACGGACTGGCAGCTCTCGAACCCCACATTGTCGCCGCCTTCTCCCAACGTGGGTGATCCAGTTATCTTCGAGGTCCTTCTTGTGGCGTTGGCGTCAGCCCAGCCCTTTCCGCAGAGTCTCTCAATCGTTGCGCGGTTGGATGGCGTAATCATAAGCGGCGGCTCCGTCAACTATCCCGGGCCCGTAGGCACCATGGCGACAGTTTCCTCCATGCCCGCATGGACGGCCACGGCGGGCACTCACACGATCAGTTGGAGTATTGGTCCAAGTGTCTTAGATCCCAACCCGGCGAACAACGAGGTTTCCCGAACGTTCTCAGTCGGGGCGCCTCCGGCTCAATTCGACTTTGAAGTACTGGCATCACCCAATGAGCAGACAGTCACACCCGGAAGCAGCGTCAGCTACACGATTACCGCGAATCTGCTCTCTGGATCCACGCAGAATGTTGTTCTGACTGTTTCTGGGGAACCTGGAGGAGTCACGAAGTCGTTCTCCATCTCTTCAGGAAATCCAACTTACTCATCCATACTGACTCTGTCCACATCTTCCTCCGTCTCACCGGGAAGCTACTCGATGACTGTGGCTGGGAGCGGCGGAGGCAAGACACGGACAGTGACGATCAGATTGATTGTCTCACAGGCGAAGGATTTTCGAATCGACATCAGCCCACCAACTCAGACCATCAGCCAGGGCCAAGTCACGTCGTATTCCCTTAGTATTGCCGGACTGAACGGGTTCAATTCCCCGGTCTCGCTAGCACTCAGCGGTCTGCCTACGGGTGCAAGCTACGCGTTCAGTACCCCTTCAGGAACGCCCGATTTCTCCTCAATCCTAACCGTGACTCTTTCGGGCAACGCTCAGACCGGCTCTTTCACGTTGGCAATAACCGGCTCAGGCGGAGGATTGAACAGAATCGCTAACGTCGTACTGGTAATCCTTCCCGCCAGTCAGACGCAAACACAGACACAAACCCAAGTCACGACCGCAGTGACGGGCTTGCTAGAAACGTTGCTCCAGAATAACCTGCTACTGATCGGTGTTGCCATTGTCCTTGCGCTGATCGTTCTTGTGCCGCTTCTTCTGAAGCGAAAGCCTTCGCATCCACCATCGCCTCCACTGCCCGCGAAACCGTGCCCGAAGTGCGGGAAATCGCTGATGTATGTCAAACAGTATGACAGATGGTACTGCAATAGCTGCAAGGAATACAAGTGACACTCCGCCGCAGGACTCAGAAACAGTAGCATTGGGTACGCACTGGTAGTCTACATCCTCCGCGAATCAGCGAAGTGGCATGTCGACATTGTCTGAGCTCTTCCGGCGCAGGCAGGATACCGGCGAGGCTGAGAAGTGAAAGAGCATGGAGTATCCTGTATGCACGCAACACAACTAGGAATAGTCCGGTTGCTACAGGATCAGTTGTCCGTACGAGATCAGGTCTTTCATTGTGACGATGCCGGCAAGCCTACCGTCCTTCTCAACAATGGGCAAATGGCGTATGCTGTTTCGTCTCATGTGTGCGTAGGCCTCTTCCACGGGCGCCTGTGGTGTACATGTCACAGCAGGGCTCTTCATGACATCCTTCACGAGGGTCCGGTTAGGGTCATGTCCTGACGCGGCACATCTCACCAAGTCACTCTCGGTCACTATTCCGACAACCTTCTCTTGGTCAACCACAACGACGCAGCCAATCTTCCTCTCAAGCATAGTCTTTGCAGCATTGACCAAGAGATCGGAAGATCTCGCAGTGGCAACCTCTTTGTTCATGATTTCCTCGATTTGATCGAGAATTCGTGGAAACATCTTGAGACCGCACGGCCGGAAGTCCAGCGTGAGCTGATAAACGTATTGCCCGTCAGAACATGAATGTCGCTGCTTTCCGGAAAGGCGTCAAGAACTAGGTGACACGAAGGCCTTTCGTTTCGAGATAATCACGTACGTCTAGTGCGGCCCGGCATCCATCACCCGCGGCTGTCACAGCCTGCCTGTAGTGGAAGTCACGTACGTCTCCTGCCGCGAAGACTCCCCCCACGCTAGTTGCAGTCGCATGGCGTGTGATGACATACCCTTTCTCGTCCAGCTCGATTTGGCCCTGGAAGATGGCGGTGTTGGGTTGGTGGCCAATCGCGACGAACACACCATCGCACTTGATCACTTCCTGTTTCCCGGTCTTCACATTTCTGACACGGACACCTTCAACCTTCTGTCCGCCAAGAATGTCTTCCACAATAGAATCCCAAACGAACGATATCTTGGGATTCTCGAAGGCACGCTCTTGTAGGATCTCACTAGCGCGAAGCTTGTCACGCCGGTGAACTATAGTCGCATGGTTCACGAAGCTCGTGAGGAAGATGGTATCCTCGAGTGCCACGTCGCCGCCTCCGACAGTGACCGTGTCCTTTCCGCGGAAGAAGAATCCATCACATGTTGCGCAACTTGAGACTCCTCGTCCTCGAAGGCGCGTTTCAGACTGAAGCCCAATCCATTTCGCAGAGGCGCCAGTTGCGATGATCACGGCATTCGCTTCGTATGCCTCGCTACTGGTCTTGACTTTGAAGGGGGGGCTCTTGAAGTCAACTTCTCTCGCGTCGTCTTGAATGAACTCTGCGCCGAATCGTTCTGCTTGTTTTCTCATTCGTTCGATTAGTTGGGGACCGAGTATTGGCTGCTCGAAGCCTGGGAAGTTTTCAACTTCTGTAGTCAGCATCAGTTGGCCGCCTGGTACTGCGCCTGCGACTACCAGTGTCTTGAGCAACGCACGGCCAGAGTAGACTGCAGCAGTGAGCCCTGCTGGGCCAGAACCGATCACAATCACGCCGTATACCAATGGATCCATCCCGGTCGAGGCGTAAGTGAATTCATGAAGTAACGAGGTCTACTTGAGGTTTCACTGCTCTTAGGCGTTCCCATAGCTCGGCCGCGGCGGTTTGGGCTCTACCTTCAATCTCCACCTGATCCACGGTCGTGACGGCGCGATCTCTTACTAGGATCTCCCCGTCGACAATGACTGTCCTGACATCGCGCCCCTCTGTCCCATTGATTAGATGTCCAACAACGCTGTCTGAGTCGAGCGGAGTCGGAAGAACATCCGGTTTGACCAGAATCAGGTCTGCTTTCTTTCCTACTTCGATTGAGCCAAGCTGATCGGCCAGCCCATAGAGTTCGGCGCCTCTGATGGTGGCCATCTCGAGGACTGTGTAGGCGTCGATTGCGTTGGGATCTCTGGAGACAGCTCGGTGGATCAGGTATGCCGTTCGCATGTTCTCGAATCCGTCAAAGATGTAGCCATCGTTGCCTAATCCAACAGGGATTCCCTTTCTGAGCATGCTCAGAATCGGAGCCGTTCCCACGGCGTTGAGCATGTTACTCATGGGATTATGGGCAACCTTCGTTCCCGAATTCGCAATTATGTCTATGTCGTTGTCGTTCACGTGAACGCAATGAGCAAGGACAACGTCAGGACCTAGAAAGCCAACATCTCTGAGTCGCTCAAGCGTGCGTTTCCCATAGCGCTCGATATTGTGCTGAAGATCGCCGAGACCCTCACATGTGTGAATCGTGACGGGGACGCCGTACTTGCTCGCAAGCCTCCGGGTTGACTGAATCAGCTCGTCCGTGACTGTGAAAGATGCGTGTAGACTGAAGAGCGGCATCGCCTTCGATCGCCCATTCTTCTTCACTCCGGCAGCAAAGCGGGCATTCTCGCGGACGCCTCGCTCCCCTTCTTCCCTCGAATGCCTCTCGGTCGCTTCAAACGCGACGAGGCCTCGTATTCCCACCTCATCCACAGCCTTGGAGATCTTGTCGAGAACGCCATCGATTGAATTCGGCCCGGAGTAGGTGTCTGCGAAGGTTGTCGTGCCCGTCTTCAGAAACTCCAAACATCCGACTTTGGCACTCGCGTACGCGTCCTCAAGAGTGAGGTTCTCATCGACCGGCCACCAAACACGCTGGAGGATCTGCGTGAAATCAGATGGCGGATGAATCTCAAGCTTCGCTCCCTGTAAGAGTATTCCATAGAGGTGAGTGTGGCTGCATATGAGGCCAGGCATCACAACGCCACCTGATGCGTCGACGACCTCGTCAGCCTTCCAGTCTCTCATGATGTCACTGGTCCTTCCGATAGCTCTGAACTTGCCGTTCTCTATGATTGTTGAGTGATCGTCGAGTATCCGACGATTGGGATCCATCGTGACGATAGTGCCCCCCTTCACCAGAATCGATGTCATATCGGGCTTCCTACCAGCTCCTTCGAGCACTCAAGCTAATGATCTTAACCTTAACAAGCGTAGACGCACATCTCTAACAGTCAGAGTGCCCATCTGATCCTCGTCGGTCAGGTCGGATCCCAATTGGAAGGTAAGCAAGACACGTCGTCTCTTCTCATCAAGAATGGCACCCTCGTCCTTGAAGACAAGACCGCACACGCAGACGTGCTGACCCAAGACGGCAAGATCACGAAGATCGCCAAGAAGATCGCTGCAACGGCGGACCAAGTCGTGGATGCCGAAGGCAAGTTCGTCCTCCCAGGCATCATAGACGTACACGCCCACGTAGGCGATCCCGAATTCGCTCAACGAGAGGATTTCACCACAGGAACACAGGCCGCGGCGGCCGGCGGGGTCACCACCCTCATCGACATGGTACTGAGAACCCCAGTGGATACGCCTGAAGCGGTCAAGGAGAAGATCGACAGAGGGACTCGACAAGGAATCGTGGATTTCTCTCTTCACGGAGGAATGATGAGTTCAACAAACATTGGAAACATCGAGGCCCTGACCCAGATTGGAGTCTTCTCCTTCAAGGCTTTCATGTGCGCTCCTTACTACATCGACAGAGCAACTCTGCTCGCGCTGATGAAGGCCACTGCGAGATTCCACGCGATCACTAACGTTCACGCAGAGGATGAGCAGTTGAGCCAGCAGCTCATGGTCGAGCTGAAGAGAGCACGGCGTGTCGACCCAATCGCGCACAACGAATCAAAGCCCAATGCCGTCGAAGAGAAAGCCGTCAGAGAAGCAATCGAACAAGTGGACGCCGCAAGAGGCAAGCTGCACATTTCACATATGTCCACGAGCGAAGGCGTCGGCCTGATCTCAACAGCCAAACGAAGGAAATCGAACGTCACAGCTGAGACGTGTCCACACTACTTGACGCTCACAAGAGCCGACGTGTTGAAACTCGGACCATACCTGAAGATGAGCCCTCCGCTGAAGACCGAGGCCGACGTGCTCGCCTTGTGGCATGGACTGGCCAATAGAACAATCGACATGATCTCGTCTGAACATGCGCCTGGAGAAGCTGACGAGAAAGAGATTGGATGGGAGAACATCTGGGACGCTTGGGGCGGAATACCCAGCATAGAAACGATGCTCCCCATCGTCCTCAGTGAGGGGGTCAACAAGAATCGCATCACGATACGGCGAGCAGCTCAAGTTCTATCTGAGAATCCTGCTAGGAGATTCGGACTCTATCCTCGAAAGGGTCACATTGCAGTCGGTGCTGACGGTGACTTCACTATCGTTGATCTGTCGGCTGAGAGGAAAGTGAAAGCGAGCGAATTGCACTACAAGGTCGGCTGGACCCCTTATGAGGGATGGGTCTTCAAAGGCTGGCCGACAACAACGATAGTCCGAGGCCAAGTTGTGGCCAAAGACGGCCAGATCTTGGCGAAAGGAGGGTTAGCGCAATTCGTTCCGATGAAGATGCGGGAAGCACGGTAACATGATATCGTTAGTCATCCTAGCAGCGGGCAAATCAACAAGAATGAGAGAGAACAAGCTGCTTCTGAAGCTCGATGGCGAGACCCTGATCCAGCACGTCGTAAAGACCGCAAAGAAGTCCAACGCCGACGAGGTCATCGTCGTGCTCGGACACGAAACTGAGAAGGTCAGGGAGCAACTCGTGAGGCTCGACTGCAGGCTAGTTGTCAATGAGAGTTACGTGAAAGGCCAGAGTGAAAGCGTCAAAGTGGGGTTGACTGTTGTCGCGAGCAACGCAGAAGCCGTGATGATTCTTCCTGCCGACGTTGCACTTGTGGACGAACAATCCATCAACAGCGTCATAGACGAGTACAGGAAGTCCCACAGCCCCATCGTGATAGCTTCGCACAAACATCAGAGTGGGCACCCAATTCTCTTGGACAGAGCGCTCTTCCAAGAAACCTCCCGAATTGATGAGAATACGTTCGGGCTGAAAGCAGTAATCAATCATCATCGGTCGGAAGTCAAGTATGTCGAAGTTGGCACTGAGAACGTTCTAATCGACATCGACACTCGGGAAGAATTCGACAGATACTTCCGCGCGCTAACTTAATCTCATCGCAATGACTAGCGATCCATGCGCACTGCGTGAACCAATCGATTGGCAGGAAGGGCTCGGGATGCGTGACGTCCTAGAAAGAATCAACAAACTGGCGAACGAGGGAAAGACTTTCGCTGTCGCTACAATTGTGAGCCATACCGGTTCGGTGCCGAGGCGCGTCGCAAAGATGGTCATCGAGTCTGACGGAGCCACCGTCGGCACGATTGGCGGCGGATGTGTCGAGAACGAGGTCGCTGCCCAAGCGCTCAAACTTCTCAAGAATGGGGAGAAAGGTGTTCACGTGAGTAGCTACAACCTCGTCGAGGAAGAGTTCGATGGTGTAGGAATGAACTGCGGCGGGAAGATTGACGTAGCAATAGAGATCATGGAACAAACAGTGAAGCTCGTGATAATCGGAAGCGGGCATCTGGCACAAGCGCTGAGTACAATGGCAAAGATGCTCGACTTCGAGATCGCTGTCGTGGATCCGATGGCCAAGAAGGAGAGCTTCCCCGAAGCCGCGCAGGTCGTGAGCGAGTTTGTTGAAAAGGGACTTCCGAAGATCAATGTCGATCAATCAAGCTACGTCGTGATACTTACTAGGCACAAGGATGACATCCCTGCACTCAAGAGTTCACTCAAGACAAATGCGGCATACATTGGAATGATAGCGAGCCGAAGACGCGCCGCGCTTGTCTTCGACCAACTGTTGAAAGAGGGTTTCAACAAGGACCAGCTTCGACGAGTTTACTCTCCCGTTGGTCTTGACATAGGCGCCGAGACACCTGAAGAAATCGCAATGAGCATCCTTGGTGAGATAGTCAAGCTCAGAAGACTCGGGCAGGAGCACGAAGCGGCCTCCAAGAAGCTCCAGTTCCGAGGAGCCAAGACGGCCGAGGAATAATCGCTTCACCAAACCCCCCAACTGGACGACACTCTTAACAATTCGCGGATCCGTCAGAGACGGATTTGAATAGGACAGATGGCGTGACAATGGCGGTCGGCGGATTCGTTGACAAGAATCACAAGCCGACGATGAGGGAAATGTGGGACTCTCTCGGCTCAAAGAGGGAACTGTGGGATGGACTGATCCGATTCGTCGAAGAGGACTGTCGAGCCAAGAGCGACTTCGCATTCTATGGGGTGAATTACGGGTGGGCAATGCGCTTCCGGAAGGGAGGAAAAGCTCTCCTATCATTGTACCCCGGGAAAGACACCTTCGTGGCGCAAATCGTTCTCGGTGAAGCTCCGGGAAGGAAAGCGTCGCATCTGGCGCTTGGTAGCAACGTCCGGAGAGTTTTTGAGAATACGCGACCACTTGCTGACGGCCGCTGGCTCTTCATAAGAGTCAATTCCAAGAAGGACGTGAGGGACTGCAGAAACCTGCTGGCGCTCAAGTCAGAATCGGCCAAGAACAAGTGAGAATCAAGAACTGACGTTGGAGCAGGATCGCTGTCATGATTACGGCGCAGTCTGCGGCCATCTTCGCCGTCGAGGCAGCAACACGACCAATGACGTCGAGAGTCCGGATACTATGGCAAGCGTTAGGAAGATCGTGGGCAAGAGCGAGAGATTGTTTCCAACCATCAACCCGACCACGACAGGTCCAATGGAATTGCCGCCTAGTACTCCGATGCCCCACACGATCGAGTTCGACAACGACAGGAAATCCGTTGGCACCGAGTCAGCCACAGCCGAGAGGAACACAGGGTAGCTACTGTAAGTGAAGAAACCGAAGAATGCGAGACAGGTCACAGACACAACCGGGTTCGAGAGCGTCATCAGATAGAGAATTATCGTCAGGCTCTGTCCGAGCGTATTGACTGCAACGGACCCTACTCTGTGGAGATCTGAGAGTCGACCGAAGATGATTTGTCCGGGCACACCTAGCACGATCGCAATCATCATGATCACGCCGACGCCGAAATCGAACGAGTACTGTTGGACTTGCACGATGAATACTGATAGGAAGCTCACGACGCCCTGGCCGAACGTGCCTCTGATAATTGCGATTGTCGTGAGTACAAGAATGTTGATTCTGGCCGACCGACCCATTGAAGTTTTCTTCGCCGGGCCACCGAGTCCTTCCGCTTTCTTATCTTCAAATGCTGTAGAATGATTCTTTGCCGAGTTCTCGCGGCGGTTTCGGTTGTTTCCAATTGGGAAGAGCCCTATCAAAGCTACAGGGATCAGCCCCAACAATCCAAGGACGATGACTCCATATGGCAAGTTGAGGGCAGCGATCAGAACCACAACGAGGGTCGGGTAGAGTGCTCGTCCTAGGCTTCCCATTGCACCATTGAGTCCCAGTGCAATGCCCGTTCTAGAGGATGGGTAGGTTTGACTGAGGATCGTTCCGCCTATTGGATGGCACACACTGGAACCCAAGCCCCCAATGGCCGCGGACAGTACCAGCGCAGGGTACAGATCCAAAGGCAGCCAGGCGCGCACGTTGCCTGCGGTGACTGCCCAACCCGTTCCCATAACACCGGCGGCCATCAAGACAAGCCCGATCACTATGAGAGCGCTGTTACGCTTGAGCCGGTCCGACAGATGACCCACAACAGGGCTTCCCATGACTGACGTGATGTTCCACATGGCAGCAACGACGCCAAGTTCGGGCGGGGCTAGCCCGAATAGCGAGAGCAACAAGGGAAAGATGGACAGTGGCACCATCGAGACACCGTCGTTGACGAAGTGGGTTAGCGAAGTGAGAATCAGCGCTCGCTTCTGAGCAGGTGTATCATAGAGCATGCTATGTTCACCCTACTTAGATTCGTTGAAGCCGATTAGGACCGTGCCCAAGTCGGGATTGTCAGGATCCCATCCTGCCTTCCTCGAGAACTCAGAATGCACCGGAATCGTGATCGTGACAGAGACAACATCCCTCACGCCTGGAACCTCCTCAAGCTCAGGAAATGGCAACGCCTTGTAGGTGAGTCTGAGTGGCTTTCCCTTTGCCTCAACCAGTTTGTCGCGATACAGAACCAGACTCTTCCCAAGAAAGAGCGCTCTGGAGTCATTCGACAGTTCTTCAAGCTGGCAAGCTTGCCAGATCTCCTCGCCCACGACGCGATCGCCGTCGCAGATGACTATGATTGGCCCTGGGGGATGACGGAGCTGCGAGGAGTGGGAGATGATCACGACGCGCTGGCGACCAAGAATGTCCTCTATTCCGGCGTTGATTAGCTCCAATCCTGGTAGCCCGAGGCGACGATTCGCATCTGTCTCAATCTGTCTTATGGACTCGCGGTCCTCGTCAGGCAGGACCCAGCAACCCACCACTCCAGGAGTGCTGACTAGCCTCTTGACCGCGGACTCTACGATGTCCATGGAATCGTCTTCTCGGTCTGCGTTAGCCTATCCTGTAACGTGGATGCGTCTTCGGAACTTGGATCTTCTTCTCAATCGGGATCTGACTGTATGCGGTGTCAACCATTACCACTGCAGGGAAGACCACGTTCGCATCGTTGATTGGACCATATAGTACAAAATCGGCACAGACTGCCGCGCTTACAGCACTCACGGAGGCAAGGCATGGTTTGACGGCTTGTTCTCCCATCTTCGTCTTCAATCCCCTCCAGAGGGCAACCGCATTATGCGCACCGCAGCCCACCGGGAAACCAGTCTCGTTCTTGAGCTCGAACATGGCTCGAAGAGCTGAACCAAGCGTCGGGAGGTCAAGGACGCATGTGTCAATGAGTACCTTTTCGATTCCACACTCTTGTCTCCTATCCAACAGTTCTTTGATGCAGCTGATTCGGCCTGCGCTGCTGAAATCCTTCATGTTGTAGGCGAGGAAGACGGCGCTCTTGACGCCGGAGGCTTTGACTGCATTCAGTTCGTCTGGTTTGGTGCTTGGGTTGATCGAGTTGTAGACGACGCGATCGAGGAATCCATGCTCTTTCGCGTATGCGAGGCCAGCTATTCTCATCTCCGCTGAGGGGCTGTCGATCATGATGGGTGCCTTCGTGTGATCTGCTACAAACTCGAGATGTCTTTGCATCGCAGGAAGGCTTGCCCCTACGACATCGATCATTGCAGGGTTGCCGGTTCGGTCGGACATCTCGTCCTGGGTCTTGATGAGCTGCTCAGCAGCGTCCTCATCAAAGGTGCCCACATTCTCATCTTTGACTATTCTGTGACCATGATAGAAGAGTGTTCCAACCAATACGACGGGGCGTTCTCCTGGAGCGCCTCCTATGCTGACGCCTCCGATCTGGAAGATCTTCTGTTCAGCCTTGAGATTCCACAATCCCATTACCTCTCTGATCCTAATTGTGTGCCTCCTACGGACGAGAACGCCTCAATAAAAGCAGTTCCTGAAAACGGATTCAGAGAATTCAAGGTCGCCCTTTCTTGGCTGCGAAGAGAACCCGTTCGGCAGTGAGCGGTAGCTCAAAGACTCTTGACCCGGTCGCATGCGCAATTGCATTGGCAAGCGCAGCCGCCGGCAAATCCACAGGGGGTTCTCCCATCGCCTTTGCGCCGAATGGACCTACTGCACCCGGATACTCTACAATGATCGTTTGAATCTCAGGAATGTCAAGAGATGTTGGAATGTAGTAGTCACCGAGTGTGGGATTGGCGACAATCCCGTCCACATGAATCAACTGCTCAGTTAGGCCATATCCGAGTGCTTGGATCGTTCCTCCCTCAATCTGGCCTTCAACGGAAAGTGGGTTGATCGCGCGTCCCGCATCGTAGGCTGCCGTGATCTTGAGCGGATTGACAATTCCGAGCTCTGTGTCGACCTGTATCTCGGCGACGACGGCGCCGTATGTGTACTGCAGATAGGTGGTTCCTTGGCTGTTCTCGTTTTCGAACTCGCACTTTGGTGCACTGTAGAAGCCTGTCTCGTTGAGGCTCACGTTCTTCTTGTAGCACTCTTCGACGGCGTTCTGGAAAGTGATCGTGCGTCGTGGATGATGCGGGTGATGTATGATTCCATTCTTGATGCTCAGGTTCGAGTGGTCACATTGAAGAAGTTCACTCGCAACATTGAGGATCTTCTCCCTCACCTTCAGAGCCGCAAGCTGTGCAGCCCTTCCACCTATCACGATGACACGTGATGCGACTGTCGGCCCAGTCTCACGGCATGACGCCGTGTCTGGCCTATCAAGCTCGAATAGATCGATTGGAAGTCCGAGCGTCTCGGCGGCTATCTGAGCAAGCCCTGAGACTGCCCCGGTCCCGTATTCAGTGAGCGCGGTTCTTAGAACAACCCTCGCGTCAGGCTTGACGAGCAGGTGGACGTATGCGTAGTCGTTTCCTTCTGGTCCGAGGCTGTTACCGTGGTACATCAGGGCTATGCCGATTCCCCGTCGGAATACGCCTTGGTCACGACCGAACTCCGCTCGTTTCGCATACCAATCTGATGCCTCTATCGCTCGCTTGGTGCATTCCTCGAGTCCACATGCGTCGTCCACAATCTGGCTCGTAGCAGTGAGTGTTCCCGGTCTCAGCATGTTCTTGAGCCTGAGATCGAGTGGGTCCACGTCCAGCTTCTTGGCGAGTTCGTCCATTTGGCATTCGGCTGCGAAGTGAACCTGAGGGCTTCCGAATCCTCTGAATGAGCCGGCCATCGTGTTGTTCGTGTACATACAGTACGCGTCGGTCTTCACGTGCGGGATCACATAAGGTCCGGTCGCGTGAAAACATGCGCGGATGATGACTAGGGGTCCGAGCGATGCGTAGGCTCCCGTGTCCGAGACAACCAATGCCTCCGATGCGATCAGGCGTCCGTCATTCATTGCTCCCGTTTTCAGCGTAATGACGAAAGGATGACGTTTCGTGCGGGCTATCATGGATTCCTGTCGAGTGTAGGCGAGGATTGCTGGTTTCCCCATCTTCTGCGCGACCAAAGCGGAAAGAGCGCATGTGTCAACTGGCATTTCATCTGACTTTGGTCCGAAGGCTCCACCGGTGGTTGCTTGGATCACCCTGACCTTGTCGGGGCTAACGCCCAAAACCTTGGCAACACCGGTCTGAACGTAGTAAGGCGTTTGCATCGAACCGACACAGGTGACTGTTCCATCTCGCTCGACCCAAGCCATCCCAACCTCCGGCTCCATAGGGACCGGATCTTGGAACTGCGTCTTGTACGTGTTCTCAATTATCACCTCGGCCTGCCGAAAGCCTTCCTTCACATCGCCCTTCCTGACTTTGAGATACTTGGCAACATTTCCGGTATCGTGAACGCGAATGGAATCTGGCTTCATTGCCTCAACGGGGGAGAACACAGAGGGGAGAGACTCGTATTCCACTGCGACTCTGTCTGCAGCGTCTTCTGCTACCTGTGGGTCTTGGGCTGCGACTATTGCTATTGCCTCGCCCTGACATCTGACCTTGCCATTCGCTAGAAGAGGTCGGTCCGGTAGTAGTGCAAATGCTTCGTTTAGTCCTGGGATGTCTCGCGCAGTGAGGACGACTGATACGCCAAGCATCCGCTTCGCTGGTTCTGTGTCGATTCTCTTGATCAACGCATGAGCAACAGTGGATCTGACAACCTTCACGCTCAGTGCGTCCTTAGGCACGAGGTCTGATGTGTAGAGCGGGACCCCAAGCACTTTGTCCAGCGCATCAAGCCGCTGTACGCTCTTGCCGACGACTACGAAGCTGTCCGCTTCGCGAAGCTTCTGAACAAGTTCGGCCTTCGTCAAGCTCTCACCCCCACCATCTCTTTGGCTGCTTCCTGAATGGCCGTGATGAGCTTGTAGTATCCCGTACAGCGGCAGAGGACTCCGCTGATCGATTCCTTGATTTCCTGTTTCGAAGGAGTTGGGTTGTGATCGAGCAGGTTCTTGCCCGCCAAAACCATTGCGGGAATGCAGAAACCGCACTGGGCTGCGTTGTACTTCATCATGGCCTTCTGGACCGGGTGGGGTTTCTCGCGAGTGCCCACGCCCTCAATTGTTGTGATTCTCTTGTCTCTAGCTTGGACAGCTAGCACCAAGCATGAGTTCACAAGCTGGCCATCCATGATTACTGTACATGCACCGCAGTCTCCAGTTCCACAGCCCTCTTTCACTCCTTTCAGGTTCAATCGGTCTCTGAGGACATCGAGCAATCTATCTGTGGAATCGACGATGAGTGCGTGGTCTTTGCCGTTCACGTTGAGTCTTACGGTGTGTTTAGCCATTTGCCCTCACTTCTTGGCGATCCCCACTTGGCACTCAGTAAGGGCACGGCGGAACAGCACCTTCGCAGCCTCACATCTGTACTGGGCCGAGGCTCGAAAATCAGACGTCAGAGCCAACTCGTCTCCGAGCACCTCGGCTGCTTTCCGAATCGTCTGCTCGTTCAACTTCTGACCGAGGAGTTCCTTCTCTAGGCTCTCTGATCTTTCAGGAATCTTGCGCTTAAGTCGATTGAGCGCTATCCGTGCAGATTTGATACTGGAACCGGTCTCGTCTGTTTCGAGCACGGCTGCAACGGAAACAAGCGCGATGATCAGAGTATTTCGTATTCCGAGCTTCTGGAACGAGCACGCGCTCCTAGGAGAAAGCTTAGAGAATGAGACCTCGGCAAGAATCTCGCCAGGATGCAAGGCAGTTCTCCGCTTCGAAACAATGAAGTCTTTCAGAGCCATCTCTCGCACTCCGCCCCTCCGAATTGCCTTCACATTCGCATCGAGCGCAAGGAAGACCGGTATCAAATCCTCCGACGAGGAAGCCGCACAGATGTTTCCGCCGACGGTGGCGGCATTTCTGATATTGGGTGATCCGAACTTCGCTGTGACATCATCGAGGAGCCTGCCCCAGGCGGGAGGATCCGTTTGCTTTCTTAGATCAGCGATTGTTGTCAGTGCACCGATGTGAATCTTGTCGCGATCGCCTCTGATGTATCTGAGTTCAGACAGTCCTGAAAGATCCACGAGATTCCTGATGGACACTTGTTTCCTCCTTATACGCGGGAGGAGATCTGTTGAGCCCGCTATCGGAAGCGTGTCAGTAGGATTCTCTTCGAGATAGCGGAGTGCATCGTCAAAGCTCAGGGGAACGTAGACGTTGAATCCAGGCATGCGTCATCCCCCGCTCACCGGCGGAATGACCAATACGATGTCGCCGTCTTTGAGCGGAACTGACATATCAACTGGTTTCTGCAGCACATTGTTGATGTAAACGAAAGCGTACTCTCGAACGCGGCCTTGCTCATCAAATAGCACATTCTTTGTCACGCCGCCGTACCTTCCAGCCAAGGTTCGCAAGAGCTCGCCTAGGTTGTCTACTGTCAACGCGATCTCGCCACTTCCTGCGGCGGTTCTAAGCTCGTGAAAGAGCCTGACCTTCACTGAAGCCACTATGATTTCAGCTCGTTCTTCTGCATGCGCAAGGCGTTGAACAGGCGTTCAGGCCTGATGGGTATCATGTATGACCGGACCCCAGTCGCGTCGTAGATAGCATTCGTGATCGCGGCGGCAACTGGGACTATGGCGATTTCGCCTACCCCCTTTGCTCCGAAGGGGCCCGTCTTCTCGAACGTCTCCACAGGTGCGATTTCGATGTCAGGTGCATCCATTATTGTTGGGATTAGGTAGGTTGTGAAGTTCGGCGTCTTCAGATATCCGTCCTCGATGATTGCTTCCTCGGTCAGTGCGTATCCTAGGCCCTGGACGACTGCCCCTTCGCATTGTCCTCTGAAGTTCTGCGGGTTGATCACCTTGCCCGAGTCTGGGCTTACGAGGAATCGGAGCACCTTGGTCTTCCCGGTCAGCGTGTCGACCTCAACGAGCGCTACCGCTGTTGCGTACATGAATGCCCAGTGTGGAATCTCTACGCTTCCCTCGAGCGGGCGCTCGAATCTCGGGACCTCAAATCCAGCCTCAACGTGCAGTTGACATCCCGCGCCCCACGTGCGTTGGCCAAGTAGGCTGTACGACACCCTTCTTTTCACATCGTCCTTTGCCACAACTGCGCCTTCTCGGCATTCGACCTTATCCTCAGGTTCTCTGAGCATCTGAGCCCCATGCGAGACAAGGAGCGCCCGCATCTTCTCCGCTGCCTTGATGATCGCGTTCCCGCCAACGTAGACGGACCTAGACGCAGATGATGATCCAGTATCAGGTGTGAGTGCGGTGTCCGCAGACGCCACGTGCACATCCTTGAATCTACAATGCAGCTCTTCGGCGGCAATCTGGGCGTAGGCTGTGACATTGCCTTGGCCCATGTCTGGGCAGCCTACGCCAATTGTGAATGTGCCGTCCTCGTTGAGTGCAATCGAGGCCGCCCCGAAGTCTGGAAGCGCGCCGAATGTGAAGCCCTTCAGCGCACAGGCGATTCCGACTCCTCTCTTGCACCACGGCTCAGGCGATCGAGCCTTATGGGCTTCTCTCTGAAGCCAGAGATCTGACTTGGACGCGACCTCCAGAGTTTCATGGATTCCTATGCTTCCAGGAATCCTGACGCCGAATGTGCTGATGTCTCCTTCTCGGATGACGTTTCGTTTCCTGATTTCCATTCTGTCTATGCGGAGTTTCTCAGCGATGATGTCCATTTGTGATTCCATGGCGAAGATTGACTGTGGGGCGCCGAATCCGCGGAATGCACCTGAGAAGCCGTTGTTAGTGTATACGCAGTACGCGTCGATGTCAACGTTGGGAATATTGTATGGTCCGCAGGAGGTTTCCATGCTGACATCTAGGATTGTGCCGCCGAGAGACGCGTAGGCGCCCGTGTCTGACACTATTCTGACCTTGTTTGCGAGCAATCTGCCGTCTGCGCCGGCACCGGTTCGGATCGTGATAGTCACGGGATGACGTTTCAGCCCAGAAATTCCGGATTCCTCTCGAGAAAGCACCATTTTGACGGGACGTTTCGTCTTCAAAGCCAACAATGCAAGATGAATCTGGACGGTGACCTCATCCTTGCCGCCGAATGCCCCACCAACTATGGACGAGACTACTCTGATCTTCTCGCGTGGAATCCCGAGCGCTCTTGCGATCTGAAGTTGGTCGCGGTACGGCGACTGCCCTCCAACGTAGAGGACAACGTTCCCGTTCTCATCTAGTAGCCCAACGCCGGCCTCAATCTCAAGAAACATGTGCATCTGACGGCCGGTCCGATACGTGTTCTCAACCACGACCGCGCATTTCTCAAAGGCGGATTCCGCGTCTCCGAGTCGGATGTGTCCGTGTCTGTAGATGTTCCCACTTTCATGGACTCGCGGCGACTCGGGTTTCATCGCTTCAATTGGATCCGAAACCACCGGCAGCGATTCATACTCCACCTTGATCAAATCGAGTGCGCGTTCTGCCGTGTCAGGGTCTTCCGCTGCCACGAGCGCGACTGCATCACCCTCATAGCGAACCTTATCCTCGCAGAGGACCGGTTGATCGGGAGTCACGATTCCGTAACGATTTGTCCCTTGCACATCTTTGTGTGTAAGAACTGCGACGACACCCGGCAAGGATTGTGCACGTGAGGTATCGATGTGTCTGATGAGGGCATGAGGGCGGCCTGCTCTCAGAACTCTTCCATACAACATGTCTTTGAAGTGAAGATCTGAGTAGAATCTCGCACGACCGGTTGCCCTGTCGAGCGCGTCAGGTTTTGTGACCTGCTTTCCAACCCAACGCAACTCACCTTGGACTGAAGTGGATCCGGCTATTTTCCATCACCGGCCTCCTGTTACTGGGGGAAAGACGAGGAGTTCGTCGCCGTCTGTGAGTGCGATGTGCTTGTCGAGACGTACTCCGTTTCGGACAACGTAGAGGTACACCTTGTCAAGTATCGGGAGGCTGTCGATTGCATCTTGAGTGGTCGCGCCTTCACGTAGGTCCAACTCAAGCTCGTCCTTCTCGAGAGCTTGAGGAGAGTACGCATAGAGCTTGACTCGGACCCTCACGGCTTCTCCCACTCCGTCTTGCGCCTGATCAGCGCATGCATGGCCTTGTAGAGAAGTGCAGGTATCATCGCTCGTCTGTAGTCAGCTGATGCTCGCACGTCACTGATTGGCGATGATTCCTTGTCTGCGATCTGACCGGCCTCCCAGATGATCTCCTCTGTGAGTGTTCGATTCCGAAGGAATTCCTCACATTTCTTTGCCCTCATGACAGTAGGCGCGACTGCACCGAAGGCAACTCTGACGTCAGAGAAACCGGCTCCGTCGGGCCTCCACCGACCCCAGACTGCAACATTGACGAGAGATATGAAATGCGCTTCCCTGAGGCCGAGCTTCACGAACGTCGCATCGGAAGGCCTGTTGATTGCTTCGAATGAGATCTCCGTGATGAGTTCATCCTGCCTCAGCTCCGTCTCTCGATATCCAAGGAAGAACCTCTCAACCGGTATGTCGCGCTTGCCCCCACGATTCTGCACGGTGACAGTGGCATCCAGAACGTAGAACGGCGGGATCGCGTCTCCTGCAGGCGAACTGTTTGCCAAGTTGCCACCTATTGTTGCTCGATTCTGGATCTGCGGTGTCCCGATTGTCCTACAAGCGTCAACGAGCATCCTGCAAGAACTCTTCAGCACTGAGGACTCAATGAGGTCTGAATATGTGCTCAACGCACCGATGCGAATCGTGGGCCCTTCTCTGAGAACATATCGAAGCTCACGTATGCTGGAAAGATCAAGCAGTTCTCTGGTTTGAAGCGATCCTTCTTTCAGCTGGATGATCGCGTCGGTGCCTCCCGCGATCGGTCTAACCCTTTCTGGCCGGTCGTGTAGTGTGCTCAGAGCTTCCTTGAGGCTCCTTGAGCGCACGACTGTGATGTCGCCGAGTCTCATGCTTGATCTATCCTAAGGCTTGCGTGCTGCCTGCTGGACTGCTCGAATGATGGTCGTGTAACCTGTGCATCTGCATAGGTTACCCGCGAGCGCCGTCTTGATGTCCTCAACACTTGGGTTGGGATTGCGGGTCAGAAGTGCCTCAGTTGAGACAATGAGCCCCGGAGTGCAGTGACCGCACTGCACAGCTCCACTTTCCACAAACGCCTGGTGTACACGATCAGGGAGACCATCCTTCATGAAACCCCCAGATGTAACAATCTCTGCCTCTTCAACTTGCGATATCAATACTAAGCATGAAAGCACAGGACGCCCGTTCATCAGTACAGTGCAAGCGCCGCACTCTCCCTTCCCGCAGTCCTCCTTCGGACCCGTCACATTCAATTTGCCTCGCAAGACTTCGAGGAGAGTGTGGGCTGGAGGAGCAGATACGGAGACTTCTTGTCCGTTCAGTCTGAACGAGAATCGTTTCTCCAAATACGCCAGCTCCGGTCTTCTATCTCCGCTTTCGCATCCCTCGGCGCATTGTCCGGACGATCGTGGAGTTGTCAGTAGCTACCGAGGAACGGGTCTATTAACGACTTTCATAGTGTGGTTCGCGATTTCTGTGTCCCTTACGGCGAGATCACGTTCAGAAAACCGGTCAAGGCGTCCAGGAAGGCCCGAGGGGTTTCCTCTTGGGGGACGTGACCGCAGCTGGAGATGACTGCGAGCTTGGCGTTGGGTATTTCCGAGGCCAGGCGTATGCTCTGCTCTGTGGGTACTATACGGTCATCATCTCCAGTTACTACAAGCACTGGCATCGTCAGTTTGTCAAGTTGCTTCTCCAACCCTAATGGATGATTGGCGATCGTGTACTCCCACAGGGCTATGTCCCAGTTCTCAGCCTTCAACGGTTTCCGGTAGCCTTCAATGATCTCAGATGTGATTCTTGAAGGGTCATGCCAAGCAGAACGCAGGACGGAGATTCCGTCCGAAGCAATCGACCGTACGAGTAGTGGCCGCAAGTGTTGCAGCTGTGGCAGGAAGGAGAGGTACCGAACCCAATCCTCCGAGCTTGTATGTGGGTAGATTGCGGGGTCAACTAGGACGAGCGCTTGAACCCTCTCCGGATGGCGAAGAGCGGTGAGCGCGGCGATGGTTCCACCTGCAGAGTGGCCGACCAGGATTGCCTTCTCAATGTGAAGCCGGTCCATTAGCCCGATGGTGAGGTCGGAGTGCGCTTCAGGACTGTATGGATTCTGACCAGTCCATTCACCTGGAATGGGGCGTGATGTCAGACCGAAAGCGGGTCGATCGAAGGCGACAACCACCCCATAGTGGCTGAGCGGTTCCATGACCTCGCGCCACGAGAAGACGCTCGCGCCAAACCCATGAAGAAGCAGAATGAAAGGACCTGCAGAGCCAGCAGCCTTGCAGTGAACAGTGAGGCCGTTCACTTCTACGAAGAAACTATCAGAGTCGGCCAAATGCCCCGGCGGAACCGTGCCCTCAAGCGGCGGAATAGGAATCAGAAACGGCCCAATCAATACGATGGAAAGCACGACTGCAAGCGAGATCAAAGCATTACGTCTCAGATTCTTCGCCATTTCAGGAACCACTCTCGAACGAGGTGCTATTCGGGTTGTAACTCGAAGGCCTCGTAGTGAGCGTATCTCTCTGGTCGTATGAAGAGTCGACCGATTCTGGCCGAGAGGTATTTCCTCGCATAGAGATCGCTGACATGGTGTGTTTGTCGCCTGTTCTTCTGCCGACTGTTGAGATCCTGGGAGTCTCCTGTTTCGCGAAGCCTTCGGGCCACCCTGTGTCCAAGTGAAATCCGGTCTAATCCTGCGTGCCTTGCACTTGAGATTGTTTGCGCATATGGCACATAGATCAGAACCAGCGCTCTAGCCCGGTTCTTTCACTGAAAGCCTGCATGTCAGTGATCCCACAACCACAAGAATGCATCCTACCCACAGATTCCACCCGGTTCCGACTCCGAGGTATACTGAGGCAATGATGATCGAGAGAAGGGGCGTAAGATACGACAGCGAGGCTACAAGGATCATGTTTCCTCTACGCACTGCCGCATCCCAAAAAGCATAGGCAAGAACAGTCGGGAAAACGGCCATGTATGCGAGCTCGAGCACAGACTGCCTTGTCCAATCGGTCGCTTCCGGAAACGCGAATCGCAACGTAACGAGCGTTAATGCACTTCCAAGAAGAAACAGTGGCACAGCCCCGCTCTCCGCTTCGCCTGCCCACCGGCGGGCCAAGTTCGAGTAGAGCGCCCAGCATGCTGCGGCCACGAATGCGAACATGTATGGAGACCAGCCTCCCTTGAGATTGCCAACAAATACGTCCCAAGAGACGCCGACACCCGTGGCGGCAAGAAGCACGCCCCCGAATGCAAGAAGGCACCCGGGTATCAGTGTGACACTGGCTCTGTTCTTGAGAATCGGGACGGCTAGGAGAAGAGTCAGGGCCGGCCACAAGTAGTTAACGAGGCCCACCTCAAGGACTTGCAGGCGACTGGCCGCGGTTCCAATCGCCACATAGAGGCTCACCATGTAGACCACAAACAATGCACCACATCCAATGATGTAGGTTCCAGAGAGACGAATGATTCTTCCGAACCCGCCAGAGAAGACTACATAGGCACACGAGAGGCAGCCTGCCAACAGGAAAATGCAGGAAGCAGCTGTGAGTGTCCCCAGCTTCTCCGTAAGACTTCTTGAGAAACCGAGAGTGGAACCCCAAAGCAGAATTGCCAGGATCCCCTGAAATGTGTCTCGGTTCTTCTCGTTCACAGAGAATCCCTCTTAGGCGAGTCACAAGAGCGTTCGTCTTTCTTGGAAGAAGTCTTTTTCTATAGCGCATGGGAACTTCGGCGACTGCAAGCGTTTGAGGTCCAAGCGATGGGTGACATGAGCAAATACGAGTGCGGCGTTTGCGGCTACATCTACGACCCTGCCGTAGGCGACCCGGACAACGATGTGGTGCCCATGACCCCCTTTGAGAAGCTCCCCGATGAGTGGAAATGTCCCCTCTGCGGAGCTGACAAATCCGTATTCGTGAAAGTGGAGAACACTTAGGCGCATAGCACTCAAGCGTTTGATTGTGGAAGCATCGAGGCACACAGACTAGGGTTTCCGCCCGACTATTGCGGAATCGTTTCCATGCAAAATCGTTTGCATGACGGCGAAGCCTGTCCGCTCTATCTCTTGAGCCACTTCCATTTGATCGATGATTGGTGGGCCCAGCCGTCCTGCGAGTAGTCTGCTACCATGGGTCCTCTCAACGATGACTAATCTTCCTGATGGTTTGATGATTCTGAGGAAACTCTTGAGGACTCCGGGTTTGTTCTCGATCTCGTGGAAGACATGATGAAGAAAGACTAGGTCTACGCTCCCGTCTGCGAGTTTGAGGTCGATTCCGTCGCTCCTCGCGAGTTCGACCTTAACGCCGCTCTTCCTTGCATTTGAGGCGGTCTTCTCGAGCATTCGCTGAGAGACATCTACTGCGATCGTCCTCGAGGCTATCCGTGCTAGTGGGATCGTGTGGAAACCGGGCCCACAGCCGAAATCCATGACCACCTCGCTCGGTCTCAGAGCTAGCTTTGAGATGAGCCGTTCGGGGGGCTCAAGGAACCTTCTGATGGGATTGTTCAACGTGAAGGCCAATCTCTCTGGGAAACGTCTGTGTCGTCGGTGATCGTGGATATCTGGCTCTGTCATGGCATTTGTCTCAGGTTGGGATTCGTGTGGGACACAACACTTAAGATGTGACGCCTTGAAACCGTTTTGTCCGTGAGACATATGGCCGATCCGCAATTCGAAATCTTCAAGGACGCATCGGGGCAGTTCAGATGGAGACTGCGCGCTCCCAACGGAGAGCCAATAGCGTCCGGCGAAGCCTACACGACCAAGACTGCATGTGAGGACGGTATCAAGTCAGTCCAGAACAACGCTCCCAACGCCAAGATTCAGGACTTAACGAAATAGGCGTTCTACTCTAGGTTTGACAAGACGACCGCTAATCTCTCCAATTCCTTCTTTTCTGATCACCCAGCGGAGACTCTGCACCTACTCAGTGCTGGATCATTTCTGTGTCAGTTCAGTCACTAGTATGCTCTTGAGAGTTCGGTGCGTGTGCTTCCTTGTCGGTCGCGATATGTGATTTGCCAGCGCGGTGCCCACGCGAGCGCCACCGTATCAACCTCGACATCGCTTCTGTTCGGCCTCACAGACACCTCCTCGAACTTCTGCGTAGCTTCATCCCAACGTGCTGTGATGGCAGCCGTCTCCTGCTGAAGCTCGCCTTGTAGCTGCTCGACGTCTTTCTGCAGAGTATCGACACTCTCTGTTGCTTCTTGCGCTCGCATCTCAGCCGCAGATTTCTGGCGGTATTTGCTGAGCGTAGTTGAAGCGGCGCGGTACGATCGCCTGCCCAGGAACATACCTAGCACCGATTCTCCAGCAGACACCATGACTTCTCGTTTGCGAGCCTCTGCATCTGCCTGCTTCATGGCGACGGTTGATTGGGCGCGTCGGAGTCGATCTTGGAGTGTCCTCAGACGTGTCCCGTAGCGGTCATTGAGCGCGTCTACCTCCGCGTCTCGTTTCTCACGTGCAGACTGGCTCAACCGCATGGCGAAATCACGTTCGTTCTCCTTCGGCTGAGAATACGCCTTCAAAGCTGAGCTGTACAGTAGCTTCAGGCTGCTGTTGCGGTAGAGATGATCGACGAGATCGTTCTTCAGTGCATCGAGCTCTCGCGGCTCGTTGATAGACTCGGGCAACGCACCAAAGCGAGCGTCAGGCTCGGAGCGGTTCAGAAAATCACGTGATGTCAGATTGAGTGATTCCGCCTCCTCCCAACGTGGAGTCCCACCGCCGCTCGGCGGTTGTGCGAGCAGTTCGAAGTCCTTTTGCTCATCCAAGCTGAGGCGCCGATCCACGAAGTGAATACGACCCATTCCCAACACAGCGGGCACATAGAGCAGACCACTGCTCTGCACCTCGACCGGCCCGCCTTCCTGTTTCTCAATACTCTGTAACGTCTCGGCTGAACCTCGGCGTGTTGGGAGGTAGACCTGTTGAATCTCAGATGGGAGGACCGGCGGTGACGCCAAGGGTTCACGCGTCACGATTGTGGGGGCAGGCGTGATTGGGGTGGGCATGGTGGGAGGTACCCCCGTTCCAGCCGAGGGCTCGGCGACTGATTGGTCAGGCTGCCGGCCACTCATCAGAACATGGATTTGATCCTTGGTCAGTGGGCCACGCAGGTAGCTCATCGCCCATCTCGACTGAAAAGTGACTGGTGCGTCCTCGTGCACATTGTGTAGCAAGAATACTCGGTTGGCCAACGATGAGATGATGCGGCTCAGTGCCTCCCGGTTCATCGTCTTGCCGGCTACCGAGGACGCGCTTTCGAGTCCATCTAGCAGTCGCATCTTGTCTCGTTCAGTTTGGAGTCGGCCGATGAGCCATGTGCCTGCGTTCGTGAGTCCCTTGTAGTCCAAGTCAACAGGGTTCTGCGTAGTCAACACGACACCCAATCCGAAAGCTCTGGCCTGCTTCAACAGCGTCAGCATAGGTTGCTTGCTCGGAGGATTAGCCACGGGCGGGAAGTATCCGAAGATCTCATCCATGTAGAGAAGAGCGCGCAGACTCGTCGTGCCTGATTGGGAGCGCATCCAAATAATCACTTGGTTCAGAAGCATCGTGACGAAGAACATCCGTTCGCGGTCGTTCAGGTGAGCGATGTAGAAGACTGAATGGCGAGTTTTGCCGTTCGGAGTGCTGAGAAAGCTGGCTGCATCAAGAGGCTGTCCTTTGAGCCAGTTCTGGAAGCCGGGTGCTGCGATGATGTTGTTCAGGCTGATTGCCAGCTGAAAGCGGTCCTTCTGGGGATAGAACGTGTCGACAGGAAGAACGCCGAGTTGGCTGATGGGAGGATTCTGGATCGCCATGATCAGCTTCGGGAGGTCTAGGTCTTCGCCTTGGCGCCAGTAGTGTTGAAACAGATTCGCCAGTAGTATGTGCTCTCGTGATCGCACTGGATCCGCATCGATGCCGACAAGCCCCAGCAGCGCGCTGACCGTCCCTTGGATGCGTTCAAGGAGCCACTCGGAGTCGGTCTCCCAGCTGGTGGTCGGCGCCGCAAAGGACTGCAGAATCGACACCGGAAGGCCTGAATCGCTGCCAGGAGTGTAGATGACGAAGTCCGTTGAGTCACGGAGCATCTTGATCCGGGCTCGGTCTTGGCCCCACTCGGCGAGCCCTTTGCCCCACATCTCTGCTTGCTGTGCAGAGAACTGATCTTCAGTCAAGCCTTTGCGTCGAGCGTCGTCGACATTGATCCAAGGCTGGAAATCCTGGGGACGCAGCTCAGGGAAGGTGAGCAGAAGGTTCGTCATGTCACCTTTCGGGTCAATCATGATGGCTGGCACGTGGTCAATGGCAGCTTCCTCAAGAAGGCAAAGGCACAGACCCGTCTTGCCGCTGCCGGTCATGCCAACGCAGACGGCATGAGTTGTAAGGTCTCGAGCATCATACATCACCAATTCGCTGAGTAGCTTGCCCTTCTTCAGGTCGTACTCCTTTCCGAGATAAAATGCGCCGAGCTTCTCGAAGTCCATGGCTCGCTCAGTTCCAGTCTCTCTGTTGCATGTCTCTGGAACTCCTATACAGAGTTTGAGGAAGGTGGGTGGGGCGACGCTGGAAATTCGGCCTCATTCCAGCATCTTGGTCATCAGTATCTCGTCTATGTATTTGCCGTCTTTGAGGAATTTCCTTGGAATCCGACCGACCTCTGTGAAGCCGACTTTCTTGTAGAGGTGCTTCGCGGGCTCGTTGTTTGCGTAGACGCTCAGGGTCAAGACCTTCAAGCCCGTCTTACGAGCTTGCTCGATGAGAGCCCTCATCATCTCTGTCCCAATCCCCAGCCCTCTGAAACCGTCCACGATTATTATGCCGATCGAGCCCACGTGTCTATCGTGCCCCGTCTTTCTCCACCGAAGCTCGGAGTTGCTGATGACTTTGCCGTTGACCTCTGCAACAACATAGAATGCCTCATCTTTCTCGAGCAGAGTCAGCGTCTTGGACAGCCAGTCGATCTCTTCCTCTCTTGTGATTCTCTCATCAATGAGTATGTTCGCGCCTTCCTCCACAAGCGAATTGATGAGCGCCAATAGATCGTCAAGATCATTCCATGTGGGAGTCCTTAGAACCACGTTTCGTCCGTCACGTGATGAGAATGTGTGAACGGTCTTCCCAGGCTTCATGGTCCGTCAATGCACGTGTCATCGATCATCTATTAGATGCATACGACGCAGCTCGACGTGTTCGGCGCTCCGGGGGGCAATCCCATTGCTTTAGGTATCAGTGACGCCTCATCATCACACTTGGACGGTAACTTGGTGCTCTAGTGGGGGCGGGCATGGAAGTGGAAAGGGTTGCGCTATACCTTCAGGATAAGCATCCGATTCGCGACGGGATCAGATATGCCCAGTCTGCTGAGAAGCATGGATTCGAAGCGGTTTGGCAGGCTGAGTCGCGACTTGCGCGGGACGCGATCACGCCGTTGGCGGCTATGGCGACTGTGACGAGTAGGATCAAGCTTGGCACGGGCGTGATCAACAATTGGACTCGCAATGTTGCTTTGGTCGCGCAGACATTTCTCAGCCTTGACGAGCTGTCGAGCGGGAGGATGATTCTTGGCATAGGAGCTTGGTGGGATCCGCTCGCTTGGAAGGTTGGAATTGATCGGTCACGACCGCTGAAGGCCATGCGAGAATACGTTGATGTTCTCAGGCGGCTCTTCCGGATGGAGACGGTTACACTTGAGGGCGACTACGTCAAGGTCAGAGATATCAGGTTGGACGTGGTCTACGCCGATCCCGACACGCCGCGGAATATCCCGATCTATATTGGCGCGACGGGGTGGCAGATGATGGAGCTCACGGGGGAGGTCGCCGACGGCGTTGTGCTGAACTACCTTGTCTCCCCGCAGTACAACAAGACAGCCATGGAGTACCTCAAGTCCGGTGCAGACAAAGTGGGCAGGAAATTCGAAGAGATCGACAGGCCTCAGCTTGTTGTATGCTCGCTCGATGACGACGCCGACAAGGCCATGAATGGGGCGCGGCCGTTGATCGCGCAATATCTCGGACAACAGCCCCACATCGCAAAGGCAAGTGGCGTCAGGGAGGAACTGATCAAAGAAGTCACAGAGGCCTTAGGCGGATGGCCCGCAAAGCCCGGCGGTCTTGAGAGAGCGATGGAACTCATCGACGACAAACTGGTCCGCCTCATCTCTGCCTCAGGAACAGTGGACGACTGCCGAAAGAAGGTCGAAGAGTACAACCGAAGCGGATGCACCTGCCCAATCCTCTATCCGTTGGGAGAAGATGCCGAAGCAATGATCCGGGCGTTCTCTCAAACGATGACGAGGTGATGGGCTAGGGAGGAATGGGCTGGGCATCATCTTACCGTTTCACCCTCCTGCCTAATCTCGTCCAGATTGAAGCTATCAAACATGAAACAACGTAGAAGTACAGTAGTTGGATCGCCCAGAAAAGCGAGAAAGGTCCTCGCATAATGAAGTCCGCACCGTAACCACCGATCGCGACAATGGCATTTGAGAGCATACCGAGAGGCAACAACAGCAGGACCCAGACTGCCCAGAAAGGAAGAGGCGCGAGTAGGTCAAAGAGCGGAGGTTTCGGCAGATCCATGTCCTTGCCACCGAACACCCAACTCTGTATGTATCCGGCAAGCGCCACTAACACTAGCAGAGCCGAGATCAGGATCCTCTTCCGATCCGGTCTAAGGAACTGCTTGATCGCATTCCCCTTCATGGATCGTATCTGTCTCAATATCCTTGCACCATGATCGAGAACTTCAACTTTCATGAACGAGTGTGTGCCCAACGGCGCCAACACACGCTGCATTATTGCTCCCGCCAATGTCGCACGCGACGCCGCTCCTCCGCACCATTGTCTGGTCCCCCGATCGTCAGGGGAAGAATCCTATAACCGACCTACGTCTCATGAGTATGCTTCCCCAGGCCGGTTTGTGCCCATGGAACTCTGGTTTGCTCTTGCGATGGTGGTCGTTTTCCTGTGGGGGACTGACGGAATACTTGCCAAACTAAGTACGCAGAAGCTTGGGGTCGCCCGCGTTGCTGTTCTCATTCTTGTCGTTGATGGGTTGACATACTTCCTAGGGTTCTACTACTGGCGTGACAATCTGCCTATCGGCCTCAGTGACGGTCTCTTGGCCGTGATCTCGTGTGTCGTTGGCACAGTTGCCTACTTCTGCTTCTTCGAATCGATTGTGGAGGGTCAGATCGCCATCGCGGGGACGATATCCGCGGCCTATCCCGCTTTGACCGTCATCGGCGCGCTAGTTTTCCTCTCTGAGACCTTGACAGCGGCCCAGGCGATTGCGCTCACAGCGATAATCGGTGGCGTGGTAGCCCTGTCATACGAGCCGAACCCGGGCGCAGAGCATGCGATGCCGAGAAGGTCTCTGTTCTTTGCGCTGCTCGCGTTTGCGCTTTGGGGTTTCTGGGGTCTAGCATCCAAGATGGTAATCAACGAAATCGGTCCAGGAAACATACTCGGATTCTACGTAATCTCATCAACGATCGTGCCAATTGCATACATATGGTTCCGAAGGGCCAGACCAGTGCAGTCAAGAAACAGCAAACCTTCGTGGAAGGCGTGGGTTCTTGGCGCGACGGCGCTTGCGTCGAATGTCTGCGGGGTTTTCGCTTTCTCATTTGCGTTGAACGCGGGATCTGCGTCGCTTGTGGTCCCGATCTCTAGCGCCTACCCACTTGTGACGGTGATACTGGCTGTAGCATTGCTTCATGAGAAGTTGGATCGGTTTCACATAGTCGCGCTCATCTTCGTCATCATCGGTCTGGTAGTGATCGGGATCACTGGTTAACCGGGTCCTTGCCACACATCTTTCTCGGAATTCCCAAGTCACCCGACCGCCGCTTCCTCCACGCGGTCGAGCCACTCGTTCGTCAGGGCATTGAACAGTGCAGTTTGTTCCATTTGGAGACCGTGGCCGGCACGGTCGAGCACGACATAGGTCGCACGAGGATAGCTCTCAAGGGCCTTCCAAGCGTCGCGATATCCGCAGACGTTGTCCTGCCGGCCGAGGAGGAACAGGGTGGGCTTTGTGAAAGGCTTTGGGAGCGGGGCGATGTCGAATGAGAAAGCGTAGCTCTTCCGGAGCCGATCGAGGAACTTGCTGTCTGCGGACTTGAGTCCCGGCATGATGTCTCGTTTCCAGGCCTCAAGGTGCTCTTGCGTCTGAACGACGGCCAGGCCTTTGAACTCGGCGACGTTGTCCTCGGCTACACCCTCGAAGCTGATCGTTTCTCTGCGAAGCAAGGTGTGGGGTGGGAGATCGCGTGTCTCCTGTGGCCCCATGCTGGGAACGAGAAGCAGTAGGCCGTCCATGCGATCGCCAAATCTATGCACGAGGCCTTGGGCGAGGAGACCACCGTAGGAGAGGCCCGCAACTGAGAAATGTTCACCGGGGATAACGCGATCGACGAACTCAGCGAGAACGTCGAGGACCTGGTCCTGAGTCGTGAGCCAGTCCGGGCCCTTTGTCTTTCCCATGCCGGGAAGGTCAGGATAGATTCGTTTCCAACTCTTTCGTTTCGCGAAGATCGGCTCGAATGCGCCTAACATTGCCCGATTGTCGAGCGGCCAGCCGTGAAGGGCGAGGAACAGTCGCCCGTCACCGCGTTCCTCGTAATGAATCGTGATCCGATCAAGTCGACATTCCATATCCAGCCACTTTCCCGTCCGTGATCTGAAGCACAGGTAATTGCCGGGACCCATTATTGCAGCTGACGGTCTTCAAGCCGCACTGCTCAGGATGCTCGCAGAGGATTCCCGCCGGCACTACCCGAAGCGCACAAATGGGTGAGCCGCAACGGTTCAGAATGCGATGTCCGTACCATGAAGGACACAGGTTCTCTAGCTTGTGGCTAGGCTGGTCTTACCTCGAGGCCCTCCACTACCTTGCGATACTTCTCGTGTATCATCTTGCGATCGAACTCCTCCATCTCGTTCAGCATTTTGGCCTGCTCTTGCCTGGTCAGAAACTCCATGCAGGGGAGGAAGAAGTGTCGGTCCTCTTTCTCGATGTGTTTGGGGTAGAATTGGACGAGTTCGTCGAGGGCAGCGAGGATGTCGCGGAGGACGTCGGTGGAACCGTGGGCGCAGCTGTCTCGGGCGCTGACGAGCCTCCGCACACACTCCCGGCCGTGGATGTGCTCCTGGACCAATTCGCGAATCGTCTTGCTGAGGTCCGGCGTCAGCGGTTTCTTCGCCAAGTCCCGAAAGAGGATATCCTCCTCCTTACCGTGATGGGTCCGGTCCGCGTAGGTGCGGATGAAATCCACTGCCATGTCGATGAAGGCCAGGTCCGCCTTGCCCTGTTCGTTCATCCGCACGCAGGTGACCTTCATGACGGCGATCATCCGTTCAATGAGGCGGTGCTCGATCATCAGCGGGCCGACGGGCATCATATACTGATCCTCCGGTAATGTGTATGCGGGTTGCATATCTAATCGTGTGTGAGCGCGCACCAATCTGCCCTCACCGCTTCGGCACATTGTCGGTGGCCTTGGCCCAGTAGGTGGAGTTAGCCTGAGAGAGTCACCGAGGTCGGATGGCTTATCCTGAAGGAATCGAATCAGGCCTCTTCTAGGAGGTTGGGCACCTGAGCTTCAGAAAGAAGCTGTGGAACGTCGTGCTGAGTGGGTATCCAGGTTCTGGCAAGACCGTGATGGCGAGGCGGCTTGTTTCTGAAAACCCAACCTTCGTGAGACTAAGTGTAGATGATGTTCGCTCAATGCTGTACGGCACGTCTGAACCGTCAGCCGATGAGGAGTTTGTGTACACGTGCTTGGCTTCACTGCGCGACCTCGCCCTGAGAAGAGGACTCAACGTGATTCTAGATTCCACAGCACCTCGCAACTCCACACGCGAGTTCCTGCTCAGGACCAAAGTCGAAGATGTTGTGCCGTTGCTTGTAGTCATGATCGTGAGCAAAGCCGAACTGGAGAGGCGTAACCGAGAGCGCAACTATATCGGAGCCATCGAAGCGTGGGACAAGACGTGGGAGGATGCATCTTCCACCATGCCAGTCATGAAGTTCCATAACGACACTAGAGCCGACTTCGAAACGAGCTACTACCTCCTAACTGAGCTCCTCAGAAGTAACGTCAGCCCCTATCGCAGGAGATTCATGGAAAGCATGTTCCCAGGAACATGAGCGAGTTGCTTGGCACCTGCATCGTCGGTTGCCGTTTCTGATTCTGTGAATGTGCGCACGTGATCACGGGCAAGCGAATGCAACGATTGTGGCGGCGCTCCGGCGCTGAGTTCAACGAAGGGAATTCAAATACCGCCAATCGAATCACTCTCTCGGTTTCCCATCAATGACGGAAGCTACTATGACAAACGAAGTGTCGCTGCGCGAAGTCACCCAAGACACAGTCAGGGCGATCTGCAATCTACGCGTGTCAGAGATACAGAAGCGATTCGTGGCTCCGAATGCCGTGTCAATTGCTGAAGCACATTTCACGAAAGAGGCTTGGTTCCGCGCCATCTACGCTGGCGAGGTTCCCGTCGGTTTCGCCATGTTGTGGGAAAATCCGCCGGAAGGTCGGCATTACCTCTGGCGCTTCATGATAGATGAGAAGTCTCAAGGAAGAGGATATGGTAGAAAGGCACTGGACTTGATCATCCAACGCGTCAAGCAGAACTCAAATGCAAAGGAGCTCCGTCTAACCTACTGCAAAGGCGATGGCTCGCCTCACCAGTTCTACGAGAAGATGGGGTTCGCAGACACTGGACAGATCATTGAAGGCGAATGCGAAATGAAGCTGGTGCTCTGACATCTCCAAGCCGTCTAGGTGAGCTGCTCTCGAAACCACTCACACTAGCATGCTCCCTAGACCACTCTGCCTCCGCCGCAACCGGGCGCTTTTTCGTGTGCGTGTGTGCGCACCATTATGTCCGCCCTCTTGAGGGACCTGTATGCGCTGGCGCATACGATTCAACGCAATGACGATCGCCGGGGCGAGGATAAGCGGGTGAGCGATTGCTTTGGAATGGAGCGAGCTGGCATGAAGTCTCAGACGCTCAGGAGGATGACACCAGCCTTGACATCAGGGCCAATCATTCTGGAGACCACGCGGCCCTATAGGGGGGTGCACCTGTGGCCATCAATACAATCCATATTCTCACGTTCCAACTGGGCCCAGGAATGTGGACAGCGTCACTGATGGGCAGTCTAGGGGTTCGTCCGTGAGAGGATGAACCGGTTCACGGGGGTCACGGAACCCCCAATCACATGTTAGGCTCGCTTGGATTGTTATACAGCCCATTTCTACTGTTATACAATTAACGCGCTCGCTCCTCAAGGACTGCGCGAGCCTATTCGGGGTGATTCATGTCGTGAGTATGAGACAGCAAAGGACATGTGTGCAAGGCAGGGGTCAAACCTGTGCAAGACTGCAAGGAGCGTCCTAACTCTCCCGACTTGATTCCAGATACTGAGCCGCTCGTACGCTAGGGGCATTGGTCGGCCTGTGACTAAGCATGAGGAACCTTCGCTCCACAAGCCTGCTGGAACAGGATAGCGACCGGTGTCACATGCTCATCCGCCTGCGGATGTTCCGAAGGTTGCGTAGCTGAGAGCGCACAATCTAGTGGTTCAAATTCGGGTGCCCGCACCAGCCTACCCACACACACAAATTGCCTGAAACGACGACGGACGAGGGTTCAAATTAGGACGCTCGTGCCATGAGACCCACACGCAAGGAAATGCCATGAACGACGACGCCTACTCTGGACCGAGCTAGGAATGCCGAAACAACTCTCAGCGTAACCATTCCTTGACATGAAGTGGGAAGGAACCGGAGGCGCCTAATCCACAGGCTTCTTGCACGGTTTTACAATCACAGCCGCGACTGTGGCAACGAGTCCGAGTAATGCCACGTAAGGTGCCATGACGGCGAGTCTATTGACCGATGTCACGACACCGCCAACGGGAACAACAGGACGCTGGTTACACGTGCCTGCCGATACCACATCAAATGGCTCCAACACAGATGGATTCTCCCACCACGAGTCTGGGTAAGGGCTAATACCAATTGGCGAAGATCCTCCGCCCACGCAGTGGAAGGTAAGCGTCACCCATGAAGCGTCATCAGAGAACATACCGCCAGTAGCCTGAAGAACGTAGGTACCCCCTAGCCCATCAACAGTTTCCGTCTCTACGCTCCATCCTGGCTGTAAGAGAAGAGTACGGCTGACGTATCGCACCAAATTGGGATCCCACGTGATCTTGAAATGAAACCTTAACATCCATCCCACATTGCGTATCGATATATCTATGCTGAAGTTGCTGCCAACCGTGACATCTACTGTCTGAGGTTCCACAGCGATCGTCTCGCCGTCGCCTCTGGCCGGAAGGACTAGGCCTGAAGCAACGACAAGAACAAGTAACACTATAGCCGTCGCCGACAACAGCTTCATGCAGTGCATGGCCTGACCTCAAACGATGCTTGACGCTTCACGGTTACCTATCTTGGAATATAATACGCTTCTGTGGTGTGTGCAGTCTAGGCCTTAGGCAATTCGTGAACTAGGACGCAGTATGTTATTTCCAATAGCCACTGTCGGAGGAGTCGATTATCCGTCGTCGGCCCTCTTTGATGCGTGCACCCGAATTCGAACCGCCGTGAGGAGTGGTTTCTTGTGTATGTGCGCACCAAGGGACCCGCATACACGGGCCGAGATTGCGGTGTTCGCCTCATCGGTTTGACGGGGAGGTAGAGGTCAAAGACCCATCTTTCCGGTCTTTCTTCGGACACGTTGAGGAGTTCCTCCAGACCAGGCTCGTTCTCCTCATCAAGCCCGTATCTACCATTGCTCTTGAGCCATTCATGAAACAAGTACGACCATGTTGGGTAGATGTTGTCTGTGCCTTTGCATCTCGCCACGGCGTATAGTCCACCCGGGATCTGCTTGATCTTCACCTCTCCTTCTGGTTCAACCTCAGACCCAACAGTGATCAGCATCTCGCAGCCGTAGGCTCCGATGGGTACACTGGGATCTGGTGGAGGGGGATTGTTGTAGCCAAAGTTGAAGTGCTCTGCCGGCTCATCCAGCAAGCCCTTCGGGGCCGCCCACGCCTTCAGTTTGTCCTAAGCATCCTGCTCTGGCGTCTTGCTGAAAGCATGAGCATATGCAACACGCATCGGTCCAAGTTCAACCAACCGCATCAAAGGTTTCTCCACTGTAATCACTTTCGCACAAACCTCCCCCAGTTCTAGGTTCTTCAGGCTTGAGGGTCGAAGAGGTCTTCCCGGATTGTGCCTGCTATTGGTCATTCTGTGTTGCTGTCAAATCTTTGTGCCAGCACTTCTAGATGAGGGCCGAGAGGGATGGATGTCCTGTCTTTCTACATCGTGAGCGAGGCTCTCGACGAGACCTCGAAGATGCTCCGCCATAACCAAGGGCTTTCTGGGACTGGGATTCTGAGCGAGTTGTTCAGGACAATCGGAGACACAGAGAAATCGGTCATCAATTCCTTTGACGGCGGTGAGTAAGTGGCTCACTGGGCGGACGGTCTATGAATGGTCGATCTTCGGCCTAGCTCTCAGTCCTAGCGACTGATCTCTTGCCGAACTGCGTCACGGTCTCGGCGAGGCTGGACAGGAAACCCTCCACTTCTTGGACAGTGTTGAAGTGCACGAGGCTAGCGCGAACCCCGATCGATTTCCCATATGTCTTCAGAGTTCTAGAATAGAAACCTCCTCCATTCTCGGCTAGGAGGGCGATCGCATGCTTGTTCCAGAAATACTCAGTCACCTTTTCCGGGTCCGCGCTAGTGATGTTGAAAGTGAAGGTCGGAACACGCAAGTGTGCTTTGGCGGGATCCTTCGTTCCATAGATCTCCAATTCCCTCATTGCCTGCATGCCCTTGGCTTGATTCCTCCCACCGAGCATGGCAACCGAGAGTGTCCGTTCATACTTCTCGATCCATGACATGGCCGCCTTGAGAAGCCGTCTTCTCCCAGCGTAGCTGGAAATCTCATCTCGAACCTCCTGCTCCGCCATACTCCCCAGCCAACTGAGATAGTCCATGACGGCCGTGATTGAGGCGAAGAGGGCCTGATCGCGTGTGCCAAGCTCCCACTTCTCCGGTCCATGATCCGGCGCAGGAAGTACCTTGTACGGTTTCAGAGTCTCCAACAGGTCCTTCCGACCGAACATGAAGCTCCCACGCCTGCCGAATAGTTTGTAGGCCGAGAAGACAACGAAGTCGAAAGCAGACTGCTGCAGGTCAACCGGAATATGGGCGACAGTGTGGACTGCGTCCAGAACCGTGTAGGCGCCTACTTTCTTACTGATCTCCAAGACTTGTTTCAGTGGTGTTTTCGAGCCTAGCACGTTCGAGACTCCCGCAACGGTGACGATTTTTGTCTTCTCATCGACCAGTCTCGTCAGATGAGACAGGTCCAGTAGCCCATCCTCAGGATCGAATCGTGCAAATCTGACTTCCTTGACAACCTGTCTGCGTTGAAGCTCCAACCACGGGCTGACGTTTGCGTGGTGCTCGTATTCTGTAGTGACAATGTTCTCGTCTCCTGACATTTCCTTTCCTAGGGCGTAGCTGAGATGGAAGAGCAAGTTTGTGGCTGACTCACCAGAGACAATACAGTCCTCTGAAGGTGCGTTCAGGAAATCCGCTACCGATCTTCTACCTTCAACCATGACATCCTGGTTCTTCTTCGATTCCCATGATGGGCCACCGACATTCGCGGAGCAATCCAAGCGAGCTTTTGCTTCGGCCTCTGCAACTCGTTGCAGGACGAGTGATCCAGCTGCGTTTTCGAAGAAGATCCTGTGTCTCCCATTTGCGTCGGTCTCGGCGCGGGGGAACTCTCTCCTGATGGCTTGAAGAAGTCCGTTGATCATGGTACTTCCCTGTGAGGTTGGAGTTTCCTCTTCTGCCATGTCTGCTTCCCTATTTGAGGTGCTTCATCAGTTGCCGAGTCAGGGCGGATCAAGCTTCTGGAGAAGCCTATGATACTCGCTTTCGGCGTCTATCACGATGTCATGTTTTGCAAAGAAGTTCTGGAGATTCCGGAGGTCACGCAATAACAGAGGCTTTGCTTCCTCAATTCGTAGGTGTCGGGTGACTTGGGATGAGAAATCAACAGCTTGGGGAAAATCGATTGCGAAGAGTCGCTCGCCACACATCACAAGGTTGTACTCAGATAGGTCAGCGTGAACTATGCATGCGTCGATGAGCTTCTCAACCAAGCTGATCGCTTGCTTTGCCACCACAGCCGGTTGCTCAAGATCTACATCTTTGAGCAGCGGTGCCATTTCATTCTCTCCCAGGAATCTCATCGTGAACATGTTGTCTGCTCGTCTTGCAGGCGTTGGCACAGGGACCCCTGCTCGATAGGCCTTCTCTAGTACCGTGAATTCTCTGGCCGCAACTGCACCCACCCTATCCAATGAGTAGCCGATAGCGGACTTCTTCCTGTGCGGTGTTCTGTGGAGCCTGTACGCCTTCAGTGCCAAAGGGGCGCCTTTCCAGAGCCCCAAGTACACGTCCGCCTCCTTCCCAGAGGCTAGAACTGCGACCACATCATCCACGAGCCCACCCTCGATAGCGTCCGCTCTGACGGCCTCGAGGGATATCTCCCTCACTTCGATGAACCGGCTTCTTCTGCCGGACCGGAGCTGCCTGCGTTTCCAGTAGCTCCGGGTGGACGCTAGCTCTCTTTCTGACACTACTCTTGGTCAACCTCGACACATCCATGGAACCCACCATCTACTCGGCGTATAGTAGGTTCCTCGAAACAAAATGGGAAGTTAGGCTCTGCTTAGCCTACGCGAACCGAGGCTGAGACAGAATCTCCAAGAACAGAATGCGCATCATATCTTCAGCCTCCTAGCGACAGAAGACACCTACTTGATCCTATTAGACTTCCGCTTGAAGCGTGTCTGACTCGCCACTAGTCTCGCAAGATCGGGGCTGTCATGCAGCGTGGCCCGCCAAAGCCGCGAATGAGCTCCGACCCCTCAATCTCAATGAAGTCGACACCGTTCTCGGAAAGTTCCCGTCTCACTCTCGCATTTCCGGCGTAGCCAACAACTCTGCGAGGACCTATGCCTATGACATTCGTGGCACGCCTCTGCCTCTCGTAGTCTGTGACTTCAATCACCCTCATTCCACTCGCTTTCAGGAACTCGAGGAATCTGAGACGCTTACCCGGTCTGCCGTTCGCGAAAACTGAGGTCGCGCCTCTCAGAGACCGCGCGTGGACGACAGCCAGATTCCGATCAACAACCATCATCGTCCCGTCAAGATGAAGAACCCAAGAAGGCAACTGCACCCCGACCAACCTACGGAGTCCTGACTTGGTCGCAGCCATCATCAGCTCTCGAAGGCCGCTCTTGTTGGTTCTGTTTCCAACTCCGACAAGCACCGTCTCGTCGTCGAAGAAGACTAGGTCTCCCCCTTCAAGCGTTGCCGGTGTACGAGTCTTCATCAGCATTGGAACAGCGAGCTGACGAAGTGTAGCCTCGACAATAGCTGTCTCCTTTCGTCTCACGGGGTTTCCCATACGTGCCAAGACATATCCTGCTCGAGTGACAGCGACCGTGTCTCGAGTGTAGACCAGATTCGGTGACCGCTCAATAGACTCCAGCAGCTCAGGCCGTTGCTGTAGTACTCCAGTGACTAGTACGACGTTGACTCCTTCGGAACGAAGGACGTCGACGAAGCGTTCATGTTGCCTTCGGAACTCCTCCGGGTCAACAGCATCCGCGAATAAGTATCTCTCATGTTTCTCTAGGTTGACCAGGTCAAGCTCTTTGCCAGGGGCGTGCATCAGCACGGTGCGAAGACGCCCGTATTCCGGGTAGCAGAATCCCAATCCTTGGCAGACCTTCCTAGCGTCCGATTGGCGAATCGTCGAAAACGTATAAAACATAGCCGAATCCTTCGTCTTTTGTTCTTCTGATCAACGAGGGACCTGACTGTGGTCAAGACAAGAGCCCCGAGATTCACTGTCTTACTCACCTTCGATGTCGATGCTGACAGTTCCGTTCGTGGTCCGTACAGCGGACGCGCAGATGAGCCGGTCGCGCGAAGCAAAGGACAATTCGGCCCCAAAGTGGGTCTTCCCAGAATTCTGAATCTACTTGACAAGTATTCGATCAAGTCAACCTTCTTCGTGCCCGGCTGGACAGCCGAGACCTATCCTGAGAGCGTGAGAGAGGTTGTGAGACGGGGACACGAGGTCGGAGTCCACGGCTACAAGCATGAGAACCTAGCCCAACTCGACTCGCAGAAGGATGAGACAGAGATCCTCAGGAAATCCATTGAACGGCTACAAGCGATAGTTGGCCAGAAGCCAGCAGGTTTCAGAGCACCAGACTGGGAGTTCAGCCCCTACACGATCGAGAATCTCCTCAACTTCAACCTCAGGTACGACAGCAGTCTCATGGATGATGAGAAACCATACGTGATCAAACATCAGGGAAAGCCAACCGGAATGGTCGAACTTCCCGTCTCATGGCTGCTGGACGACTGGAGCATCTTCGAGGTACATAGAAGACCTCCCAGTGAGGCCTTCAATGCATGGATGCAGGAGTTCAACGCACTGTATGCCGCCAAGGTGCCCTACTTCAATCTCACCATGCACCCGCAAACCACCGGAAAAGCATCAAGAGCCGCGATGCTTGAGACTCTCATAAGAGCCATGAGGAGAAGGAAGGGCGTCACATTCTCTCGGTGCATAGATCTCGTAAATGAGGTCGCACTGACAGCCTGAAGCACTGAAGCGTTGTGGGGCAACTACGTTCTGCTGCGCTTCGTCTCTCACGAGCGACAGGAATATGTCATCGTGACGCGAATCGCTCCTCACTTGCTTTGTCTGAGTTCGGAAATGGAATCACGTATGCGTTCGAGGGCGGTCTTCAGTCTCTCCCTGGATGTGGCGAATGAGAGTCTGAGGAAACCCTCGCCGCGTTCGCCGAAGGAATCTCCCGGTACGACCGCAACTTTGGATCTGTCAAGCAGCCTCATGGCAAGTTCTTGGGACTTCAGTCCGAAGGTTGAGATGTTTGGAAAGGCGTAGAAGGTGCCTTTAGGCGAGAAACATGAGATTCCGTCAATCTTTGCCAGTTCGCGCACAACTAAGTCACGTCGATGCTGGTACTCTTGAACCATTTCTTTGATCGTTTTGTCGGTCCTTTCGTCCCGTAAGGCAAGTGCAGCAGCTCGCTGTGCAAACGTGCACGCTCCCGTGACCAAGTGGCCGTGGATTGTTGCTACAGCCTTCGTGATACTGCGAGGGGCGACCAAGTAGCCGAGGCGCCAACCGGTCATTGCCATTGCCTTTGAGAAACCGTTGATCGTGATAGCGAATTCCTTCATTCCGGGGAATGATGCGATACTGAAGTGTTTTTCGCCATCGAAAACTATTCTTTCATAGATTTCGTCGGATAGAACTAGGAACTTCTTGCGCTTCGCAAGTTCGGCTATGGCCTCAAGTTCGGTTTTGCTCATCACGTTGCCGATGGGATTGTTTGGGGAGTTGATTATCAGCATCTTTGTCTTGTTGTTGATGATCCTTTCAAGACGATCTGGGGATATGCGGAAACCTTCGGATTCGCTCAGGGGGAGATAGACGGGCTTGGCTCCTGCGAGTTCAATGCACGGAACGTAGCTGACCCAACAGGGATCAGGTACTACTACTTCGTCGCCGGGGCTGAGGGTTGCCATGATTGAAGCGAAGATGGCTTCTTTGGCGCCGACTGTGACTACGATTTCTGAGGCTGGATCTGCGTTAATCTTGTTCTCGCGTTTGAGCTTGTCCGCGATTGCTACTCGGAGTTCCAGAAGTCCTGCTGAGTCTGGGTAGAACGTGTACCCTTCATCGAGGGCCTGCTTTGCATAGGCTCGGATGTGCTCCGGGGTTACGAAGTCTGGCTCGCCGACTGAGAGGCTTATCACATCCTCTCCAGCCTGTTTCAACGCCTTGACTCGATCTAGTATCTGTAATGTTGCCGAAGGTTTAACTCCAGGCCTGTCTGCTACGAAACTCATCTTCTCACCATTCCTTGCTGTCCGGGGACGTTATCGAGAACATTCCCTGACATTCATCATGCGAGACTACTACAAGCTCGCTCCCGTTGAGAGCTGAACCAGTTATTAGCTTTCCAACTTCAACTATCTTGCTCTTTCGTCTTCACGCTTCTTGCCACAATCTAGAAATCATGGTCTATGTAGATCCTGTTCCTTGAGGCGCGTGAGTGGGGCCTCCCACCCGTTGCGCCCAATAAACCCCGGAGTAGGGAGGTAAAGATATGCGAAGAACGAATTCCGTCTCTGTAACTTTGACTGCGGTGTTCGCAGCTCTCTATACAGTTGGCGTCGTTTTTCTCGCGCCAATTAGCTTTCAGATGTTTCAAGTGAGAGTAGCTGACGCGCTCCTGCCTCTCTCGATGCTGTTTGGCTGGCCTGCGATCGTTGGCTTGGCGATTGGAGCTGTAGTGGCTAACTCTTTCGGTGGTCTCGGACCTATTGATGTAGTTGGTGGCGCGATCGCGAATTTCATTGCTACTTTGGCTGCATGGCAGGTGGCGAGAAATAGGAGCGCGCCCTGGGCATCTGTTGGAGTTGTCCTCCAGATACTGATAGTCACTCTGACAGTCGGCAGCTACCTGAGTTTCCTCTTTGCTATGCCTTTGGAAATCGGATGGCTTGGGGTGCTACTGGGAAGCATTGTCGCGATCGGCCTTCTCGGATCGCTGCTCTTCTTCGCTCTGTCGAGGATGCGAATACTGACTCTACTGAGATCCCACGGAATGATGGTGTACATGACAAAGGCTGAGAGACAAAGGGGTTGACACTCAACCTCTCATGGCTGGGAATAGGACCGGCGCCATGCTATGATGCAGGGAGGCCACCGGAACCCGCCTCCTTAGTGGCACAAGAATGGTCGTCGAATCAAGCCCCTAAATCGCCACCAAGCTAAGTCAGAGGCATGGAGAAGGGTTACGGCTGGCTTAGGAATTATCTGCCAGCCTAAGAATGACTACTCGATGATTGCGAGTACCTGGCGCATCCCTACAGACTCGCCTTCTCTGACGTTGATCTGCTTGATCGCTCCGGCCTTGCTGGCCCGCAACTCGTTCTGCATCTTCATCGCTTCAAGGATGAGAACCACTTCACCCGCTTCGACCCGATCTCCAGCCTTCTTCAGTACCTTGACAATCGAGCCCGGCATGATAGCTATGATCGCGCCCGCCTCAGCGGCAGTTGATAGCTTTGCGGTTTTCCGTGCCTTGCGTGGCTTCTGCTCTTCCAGCCCTATGACCTCAAACGGGTAGTCCACTCCGTCTATTGTAGCTGTGTTCCCGCTAGTCTCGGCCTTGTGGGAGTTGCCCCGCACAGTGACCGAGCTGCCTTCGATCGTCCATGGGAACTCTTGTCCGTCAACCAGCAGCAGGTTGCCTTGGCGTTCAATCTCGTACGACACTCCGTCCAGCACCAGCTTGAGCTTCTCTACCATTGTCTCCACCCTGAAGCTTGGCCTGAACGATTCGCCATCTTCCATGGAGAAAATCGGCCGGCCTGCGGCACAGTCATCTTGGGCTTGGTTGTAGAGTCTTGCTCAAGGATCATTGCCGCGATCGTTGCAGCCAGTTCTCTTCTACCGTCCAATCCTCTAGCGCGCTTCTCTAGGAACAGGCGTCCTACTTGCGGAAACAGTGCGTAGCATAGGATGTCTTCTTCCGACTTTGCCAGATCACCGATTTCTTTCCTCGCCTTTTCCCATCCTGGTGGAAGGATGTCTGCCGGTCGGCAGGTGATTGGTTTCTCGTCTCCAATGGCCTTGCGCTGCAGGTCGCGATTGATCGGGGCTGGTGGTTTCCCGTAGTGCCCCCGAATGTACTCCTTTACCTCTTCTGGGATCACCTTGTAGCGTTCTCCGGATAGCACATTCAGTGTTGCCTGTGTCCCAACAATCTGGCTGGAGGGTGTGACCAACGGTGGAAAGCCCAGATCAGCTCGGACTCGCGGGATCTCGTCGAGCACCTCATAGTAACGATCCATTGCGCTCTGTTGACGTAGCTGACTGATCAGGTTGGAGAGCATACCGCCAGGCACTTGGAACTGTAACACGTTAACGTCTACGCCGCCGATGTCGGCCTCGAAGTTGGCGTATTTCTTGCGAATCTCACCGACCTGACGCGCAATATCAGCCAATGCTGCAATGTTCAAGCCCGTATCGCGTTCAGTATCCTTGAGTGTAACCACAAGTGTCTCTGTGGGCGGTTGGGAACTGGAAAGTGCCATCGAAGAGATCGACGTGTCCACGATATCTACGCCGGCCTCCACAGCCTTGAGTAGTGTCGCTGTTCCCATGCCGCTCGTGTAATGCGTATGCAATTGTATCGGGACGCCAACATTCTTCTTCAGTGCGGATACGAGCTCGTAGGCCGCATAGGGTGACAGCAGCCCGGCCATGTCCTTGATGCAGATCGAGTCTGCACCTAGGCGTTCCAGCTCTCGTCCCATCTGCACGAATCCTGGAATGTCGTGTACCGGGCTGATCGTGTAGCAGATTGATGCCTGTACGTGGCCGCCTTCTCGCTTCGTGATCTTCATTGGTAGTTGCATGTTGCGGATGTCGTTTAGTGCGTCGAAGATGCGGAACACGTCTATGCCATTGCGTTTCGCCGCTACGATGAGGTGCTCAACGATGTCGTCTGGGTAATGCTTGTAGCCGACTAGATTCTGGCCACGCAGTAGCATCTGAAACGGGGTGTTGGTCATCTCGTGCTTGAGGGTGCGGAGGCGTTCCCATGGATTCTCCCCCAGGAATCGCATGGCGCTGTCGAATGTGGCGCCGCCCCACATCTCCACCGACCAGTAGCCGATCTTGTCCAGTTTTGCAGCGATTTCCAACATGTCGGTGGTGCGCAGTCGCGTCGCGATTAGCGATTGGTGCGCGTCGCGAAGAACCGTCTCGCAGATCTTCACTGGATTCCTACGCACTTCTGACACCATCGATGCTTTCGGAGACGAGCGCTAGAGCGGAATATTGCCGTGCTTCTTCGGCGGATTAGTATCTCTCTTGTTCTGCAACGTCTGCAGAGCCTCAATCAGACGCGGTCGAGTTTCTCGAGGTTCGATAACGTCGTCCAGATACCCACGTCCAGCAGCGATGTAGGGATTTGCGAATTTCTGGCGATAAATCTGCACAAGCTCGGCGCGTTTTGCAGCTGGGTCCTTTGCCTCAGCGATCTCTTTTCGGAAGACTATGTTCACCGCGCCCTCCGGTCCCATCACCGCGATCTCGGCGCTAGGCCAAGCCACGTTGTAGTCTCCACGGATGTGCTTACTGCTCATGACATCGTAAGCGCCTCCGTAGGCTTTTCGCGTGATTACCGTCAGTTTGGGCACAGTAGCTTCGCAATAGGCGTACAGCAGTTTCGCTCCATGTGCGATGATGGCACCGTGTTCTTGGTCAACACCCGGCAGGAAACCCGGAACGTCTTCAAACGTAACGATCGGTATGTTGAACGCGTCGCAGAAGCGCACGAAACGTGCGCCCTTGATGGAAGACTTGATGTCGAGCACGCCAGCCAAGACGGCGGGTTGGTTGGCGACTATCCCCACGCTATGGCCGCCCAAATGTGCGAAGCCAACCACGATGTTCTGGGCGAAGTTCTCGTGGATTTCGAAGAATTCTTCGTTGTCAACGATCATGCGGATGATCTCCTTCATGTCGTAGGGTCTGCCTGGATCATCCGGTACAATTGTATCGAGTCGTCCATCCATTCGCTGTGGATCGTCATCAGTCTCCGCGTTTGGTGGGTCTTCCATGTTGTTTGAAGGGAGGTAGCTGATCAGCTGGCGGATGAGCGAGAGAGCTTCAGTCTCGTCCTCTGCCATGACGTGACAGACTCCGCTCTTCGTGCTGTGCGCCAACGCTCCGCCTAGATCTTCGAACGTCACCTCTTCGCGCGTTACGGCCTTTACGACATCCGGTCCGGTGATGAACATGTGACTCGAGTTCTTCACCATGAAAATGAAATCTGTCAACGCGGGACTGTAGACAGCACCGCCCGCACAAGGTCCCATGACGGCGCTAATCTGGGGAATCACGCCGGACGCCAAGGTATTTCGCAAGAAGATATCTGCATATGCGCCCAAGCTGACCACGCCCTCTTGAATCCGTGCTCCTCCGGAGTCGTTCAACCCGATTATCGGTGCGCCGTTCTTCATTGCAAGGTCCATCACCTTGCAGACCTTCTCAGCGTGAGCTTCTCCTAGGCTGCCTCCAAACACCGTGAAATCTTGACTGAACACGTACACGCGTCTTCCATCGATCGTGCCCGAGCCCGTGACCACGCTGTCAGACAGCACCTTCTTTTCGCCCATTCCGAAGTCTGTGGTCCGATGTACGACGAACATGTCTAGCTCGTGGAAGGACCCCTTGTCTAGCAACGCCTCAATTCGCTCGCGGGCAGTCATCTTGCCCTTGGCATGATGTGTCTCTATTCTGTCCGCGCCGCCGGCCTGTTGAGCCTGTTTTCTCAGCTGACGCAAGTAGTCGATCCTATGATCAGCTGGCATGTCAGCGTCTATTGATGATAGGGCTAATAAGAGGTGTTTCGCCTGCCCTGATCACACCAGACTGACGGAATCGCCCCAAGCCCAGTGTCCGATGCCTATGCTCCACTTGGCTGTGATGAAAGATTCAAGAACAATGCGCAACAAGAATCATTGGAGCAAGGCACTCGCTGACTGGGGTTCTCGTTGAAGAAGCGCGCCCGTATCGACATTTACGCTGACATTCTTGAGGTTCTCAAGCGACGTCCAGAGGGCGCGCCAGTCACCAGAATCGCCTACGGTGCAGGCCTGCCGCTCGACAGGCTCAAGCCCATGCTCCGGACCCTCTCGAATTATGGCCTGCTCACTGTCCGCGTCTCCGATGACAGTCGACTCTACTCCATAGCGCGGCGAGGTCTCGAGTTCCTCGACGCCTACAGAAGGATGCAGGGATTCATGACGTTCCTTGGAAACGAACAACCATAGTCACATCACGTGATCACATTCTGTGATGTCCATTTGTGATCACGGAACGTGGACTGACCTTTAATTCTGGAAAGCCGAAACGCGCCTACGGTGAAGTGGAAGATGTTTCAACCGAAGATCTTGAAGCGCGACAGTTTCCTGTCGTTCTTCAACCGACTATTGGGGTACTATCATTGGGCCGAAGCCAGAACAGCGATGAAGGCCAACGAGCTTTCGGCGTCAGCATTCACTAACCCAAATGGGTCAGGACTCAGCCCGATCGAGAACACACGGGCGCGAGAGCTGGGTAGAGCATATATCGCGTTGAACAAGTTCAACCGTTGACAGGAAGAAGGGCGCATGCAGAAAGTAACCGTCCCGCGAAAGTCGAGAATGAGCTTAGGCCATGTAGAAAGCGACCTGGAGATCGAACGAGATGCGGTGATCACGCCTGCAGAAGGCGACACAATCACCGTGGGTGGGAGCGTCAAAGCTGAGGGAAACGTAGTGATCGACGGTAACCTCACGGCGGCTGACATTCAAGCAGAAGACGGTGATTTTGAGATACGAGGAGACCTCAAGATCTCAGGAGACGTGTCCATCGGCGACGGAAACCTGCGTGTATCCGGTTCCTTGTCGGCTGAGGATGTGGACATTGACAGAGGACTTGAGGTCGCCCGTGACGTTCGAGTCAGGCAGCTGGACGTTGGCGGTCGAGCGAAGATCGATGGGAATCTGAAGGCCGAGTCTGTCGAAGTTGGTGGCTCGCTTGATGTCGCTGGGACTGCCGAGGTTGAGGATATTGACGTGGGCGGGTCCGTCCACGTTGTGGCACAAGTGAGAGGGAAGAACATCGACGTCGGAGGCTCAGCCGAAATCGGAGGAGGAAAAGTCACCGGCCAAATCGACGTAGGCGGCGCTTTCGTGTCCACAGCGCCGCTGGAATTCAACGAGATAGATGTCGGTGGGGTTGTGAAGCTCAAAGGTGACAGCTCAGGAAGCAAGTTGGACGTAGGCGGCATCGCAAAAGTGGTCGGGAACCTGAGATTCGACGAAATAGATGTCGGCGGCATCATCAAAATCGAAGGAGACGCAGACGGGGGCGACGTAGACGTAGGCGGCGTTCTTGTGGTCAGCGGGAATATGAATCTAAGCGGCCATTTCGAAGTGGGCGGGAAATGCAGAATCGGGGGCACGCTACGCGCCAACGAAATAGAAAGCGGTGGGCGCCTCGAAGCATCGGAAGTGAAAGCGCAAGAGGTCGAAATCGGAGGCTCCATAACGACACAGAAAGGCGTTAGGGCCGATTCCATCACAATCGGAGATCATGGTCACGTCAGAGGACCACTGATCGCAGACATCATCACCATTGGAGAGCGATCAGAGGTCGAAGCACTCTACGGTCAGAGAATCACCTTGGAGAGGCGGAGCAAGGCTACATCGATTTACGGGGCGGACATTGAGGTCGAGTCGCATTGCATCATTCTCGGAAAGGTTCTGTATTCTGGATCAATCGAGACCGAAGAAGAGGTCTCTTTCGCTGTGCGACCCGAGAAAGTGGACTCGCTTCCAGAACCGCCGACTTGACTCTCTCGCATGTTCGTCAATTGTTGAGACTGCTGTTCGCGGAATCTCAAGTTGTTCGCGGTGAATCTCAGACTTGAAGTTGGCGACGTTGGGTGGGCTTTGGAGACATCCAGACTTTCTCAGACTCTGGTTGAGTGAGACGGTCGGTGCTTTCGGCAGACAGGTCACTGGGCTCGCATTGCCAACAGTCGCGATTCTTCTGCTGGGCGCTGGGCCTTTTGAGATGGGAATCCTCGGAGCCCTATCGGTACTGGCTTTTCCGGTTCTGGGGCTACTGGTGGGTGTGTGGGCTGACAGATGGAGACGGCGACCCATCATGGTTGCTGCCAATTTGGGCCGCATGATTGCGCTCGGATCGATTCCGTCGGCATTTGTCTTCGGGGTGCTGCACCTCTACCAGCTCTACGTGGTGGCGGCGATTGTGGGGGTCTTCACAGTGTTCTTCGATGTTGCATACCAGTCCTACCTGCCATCTTTGGTGGATCGAGCTGACCTCGTCGAAGGAAATGCGAAGCTCGAAGTCAGCCAGTCGGGTGCTCAGGTTGCCGGGCCTGCGCTCGCTGGATTTCTGATTCAAGCGATCGGGGCTGCCAAGGCAATCGCGGTCGATGCGGGGGCTTTCCTAACCTCGGCAGTGGTTCTTTTGTCGATTCGAAAGCCAGAGCCGAAGCCATCGCCCAGCTCATCTGACAGCGATCCAAACTTCATCGGGGAGTTGAAGGAGGGAGCGCAGGTCGTTACCAAGAACCCAGTCTTGACGAGAATCGCAGCATGCACAGCCACATCGAATCTCGGAGGCTCCATTGCCTTCACAGTGTTCCTGATCTTCGCCTACAATCAGCTGAAGCTCACGCCAGAGATAGTTGGAATCATCTTCGCGCTGGGAAGCGTGGGTCTCCTGGCTGGTGCCGTCTTGGCGGCAAGAGTTGCTAGAGGCGTTGGGTTGGGATGGGCTCTTGCGGTAGCCACAGTCGTCGGTGGCATAGCTGCTCTGGGTGTTCCTCTGGCGCTCGTCGGTTCGCCCGTTTTGGTCTTAGCCGCACTGCAGGTGCTTGGAGGCTTCTGTCTTCCGATCTACAACATCAATCAAGTCAGCCTCAGGCAAGCGATCACGCCTGACCGGCTCCAGGGTCGGATGAATGCTACAATGCGTACGATAGTCTGGGGCACAATACCGGTAGGTTCTTTCATCGGTGGAATTCTCGGGACGCAGATAGGCGTCGTAGCGACAATCATGATCGGCGGTGTGGTGTACGTGCTGGCAGCGGCTTGGATCCTGCTCGGTCCAGTGATCTCCCTCAATGAGACGCCAGCCCCAGCATAGATCGTCCGGGTCTCGTGCCGCCCATCTTCGCTTGTGTGCTACTCTTCTCTCTTCTTCGGCTCAGGAATCAGAAGCAGGGTAATCACGAACTGAGGAATGAGAAGCACGAGTAGTGTGAAGAAGGGCAGTTGAGGAGAGATGCTCACATAGAACCAGTTTCCGAGCAGCATTCCCATAGCCATCGCTATGTAGCCTACGAAGTTTGTGAACCCGATTATCTTCCCACGGTTCTCCTTGGCAACGAGATCTGTCTGCATCGCGGAACCAGCAGTCATGCCAAGAAGCATTGCCGCCCCAAGCAGCGCCATCGCAATCAAGACTCCTGTGAAATCCCCGTACATGAACAGAAGAATAGCAGGAGCCTGCAGGATGACTGACAAGAGCAACGGGGTCCTTCTTCCGGCTCTATCGACAAGCTTGCCAATCGGGACCGAGACAACAAGCATCGAAAGGAAAAGCGGAACGTACGCGATCCACCAAATCGATTCCGGAATAAGTAACACATCTCGTGCGTACAAGGCCTGTATGACTTGCACAAGTGCCATGGCAAACATTGCGATCGTCTGCGAAATGAATAGCCAAAACATCGAACGTGGCACGACCTTCCACGCTCCCCAGCTCTCCCGAATGGCCCTCGGATAGGATGACAGAAACTCTTGAGGCCTGATGGGATCGCCGCTGGTCATGGTCTCCTTCAATCTCAGTCTCAGGAAAGCTGCTCCAAGATAGAGAGCCGTCACCATGAGATAGACGATCCTCATACTCGGGACTAAGCCGAACACCCACAGTAGAACGCCTGCAATGACAGGACCTGGCGTGGTCACAACACTACTGATGAGCATGATGATCGAGAAGCCCATGCCTCTGCGTTCGGGAGGAAGCGAATCGGATACCATTGCCCAAAGAGCAGGCTGGTAGACCAGGCAGAGATTCAACACGACAGCTCCGACCAGGATGAAATGCCAAGTAGGCGCCAAGGCATAGAACAGAAAACACAATGCCAACGCAAAGGTCATCGTGGAGACGAGCCATCGTCGCCCATATCTATCAGCGAGATATCCACCAGGAAACTGCACGGCAGCCAGAGCCATGAAACCGGCGAATCCTATCAATCCGAGCGCGATGCCGGTTCCTCCGAGCGCTTGAACGTAGTACTGGTAGTTGGGCGTAGGCATCTCGCTGGCGATATCCATCAATACCCAACTTAGGACGAGAATGGCATAGTTGCCCTTGATGAACGAGAACTCTCGCCTGAACCTTTTGACTAGTGTCATGCTTTTCACCTCGCCAGCGCCGCTCTCCAAGCGTTAGTTTCTCCTCCACAGCACCGGCCTCTTCGATTTAGCATTTCCACAGGCGCCTGAGACTGAGAGCTTCATCGTGGTCTCAATAGAACCCTGATGATCCACGTGAAGCTCAGGAATAATAGGCTCCGAACCAGCACATGGTCTGGGAGCATTCATTATGGGTTCCATTCTGATTGAGCATGGAGTCGTTGTCACCCTAGACTCTCGTCTGAGAGTGATTCGCGACGGCGCCATCATGATCGAAGGTCCACACATAACCGACCTAGGCAAGACGGACGACCTTCATCGAAAGCATTCTCCCGAGCGGACAATCGATGCGTCCAAGAAGCTAGTCATCCCAGGCCTCATCGATTGCCATGTACATCTCGCGCAGGCCATGATTCGAGGCTGTGCCGACGATGTATCGCTCCTTGACTGGCTCGGAAAGTACGTTTGGCCTCTGCAGGGCAACTATGACGAAGACGATGGAAGAGCCAGCGCCAAGCTGTGCATGCTGGAAATGATCAAGTCCGGAACAACCTCATTCGTCGAGGTAATGCTCCATACCAGGTACGGCTTTGACGGAATCGCCAAATCGCTTGAGGAATCGGGCATGCGTGGCTTCCTCGCCAAGACAATCATGGACACTCCAGCATACGGAAGGAAACAGATGATGCATCATGGAATGATCGAGGACGGCGAGAAATCCCTCGCGGAAACAATCACCATGATCGACAGATGGAACGGCAAAGCCAACGGAAGAATAGGCGTCTGGTTCGGTCCGCGATCGCTCGGAGCCTGTAGCAAGGCCCTCTATGAGAAGATCGCTGAAGAGGCTGCGAAGAGGAAAGCGGGTATCACCATGCACCTCTGCGAAGTCAAAGAAGATCTCAAGTATGCTAAGCGCAAATTCAGGAGGAGTCCCGTTGCCTTCGCGAATGATGTTGGACTCCTTACTCCCAGAACTGTTCTTGCTCATGCGATCTGGCTTACCGATCGCGATATGGCAACACTCAGCAAGACGCGCACAAACATCGCTCATTGTCCATCCTCCAACACGAAGCTTGCTTCAGGAATAGCGCACGTTCCAGAGATGCTCAAGAAGGGCGTGAACGTGGGCCTCGGATGCGACGGAGGCCCAAGCAACAACAGCTACGACATGATCAGAGAGATGAAGCTGGCGGCGTACCTACACAAGGTTAGGCTAAGGGACCCCATGACGATGCCTGCGGAGAAGATCCTCGAGATGGCGACAGTCGGAGGAGCACGAGCTATAGGCATGCAAGACAAGCTCGGCACGTTGGAACCGGGCAAATTCGCAGACATCGTCCTCGTGAACTTGGACAGCGTCCACATGGTACCGAATAACAACCACATCTCAGACCTCGTCTATGCAGGAAGCGGACCCGACGTGGACACGGTCATCATTGACGGACGGATAGTCATGGAACAACGAAACATGAAGACCCTAAACGAGCGCCAGATTGTCGACGAAGCCCGCGAGAGAGCAACTGCGCTTATTGACAGAACTGGCTTGAAACCCACGACACTGTCGAATTACTGCTAATCCCGCACCGCACATCGCCTTTCATAGACTTGTGCAAGTCAGCGCCTTAGGTGTCTACTTTAATATTGGAACCTCCGAAATAGGGAAGGTAATCATCGTTGCCCGTCCCAATCAGAGACGCACTCACTTTTGACGATGTTCTACTGGTTCCGAAACGTAGCCCGGTTCGTTCAAGAAGAGATGTGGACCTGTCAACGAATCTCAGTAGGAACATCAAGCTCAACATTCCAATCGTCAGCGCGAACATGGACACCGTCACCGAGTCGGCCATGGCCATCTCGATGGCCCACAACGGCGGAATAGGGATCATCCACCGCTTCATGCCCGTCGAGCGCCAGGTCGAGGAGGTACGGAAGGTCAAGCGGGCCGAGAGCGTGATCATAGAACATCCGTACACAACCGGGCCAAATGCAACCATGGCTGATGCGAAGAGAATGATGCAGGAAAAGGGAATCAACGGACTACTAGTGGTCGACATCAAAGGAAAACTGCTCGGCATTCTCACGGCCCGGGATTTGCTCTTCGAGGATAATGAATCAAGAAGAGTCTCCGAGCTCATGACACCAACGGAGAAACTACACACAGCGAGAACAGGGGCCTCGGTCGACGACGCAAGACAGCTGTTGCGCAAGTACAAGATTGAGAAGGTGCCCCTCGTCGATGAAGAGGGATACCTCCGCGGTCTGATCACGAGCAAAGACATGGTGACTCTTGCCGAAAGACCCCAAGCATGCAAGGACCCGAAGGGTCAGCTCATCGTCGGAGCCGCGGTCGGAATAAGAGAGGGGTACCTGGATAGAGCTCGCGCGCTCGTCGGCGCAGGCGTTGACGTCATCGTAGTTGACGTTGCCCATGGGCATTCTGAATGGGTTCTCGAAGTGGTTCGGAAACTCAAGAAGGACCTCAGCGGGGTTAGCGTGGTCGCAGGAAACGTCGCCACTCCAGAGGGAACCAAGGACCTGATCGCCGCTGGGGCGGATGCGGTGAAGGTTGGAATCGGATCAGGCTCCATATGCATAACCAGAATCGTCACTGGTTCAGGCGTTCCACAGCTGACAGCGGTCATGGAATGCGCTGAAGCTGCAAGAGCGCTCAATGTTCCTGTGATCGCCGATGGTGGAATCCGGAACTCGGGAGACATCACCAAGGCGCTGGCGGCCGGCGCATCGAGTGTAATGATCGGGAGCATGCTAGCGGGCACAGATGAAAGCCCGGGAGTCACGGTCATGCGAAACGGTAGGAAGTACAAGCTTCACAGAGGAATGGCGTCTGTCGGCGCTTCCATGAAGCGTGGGACTCCCGAAAGCGAAGACGACTCCGCGCTCTTGGATTACGTCGCTGAGGGCATCGAGGCATTTGTTCCCTACAGAGGGAACTCCCACGAAATAGTCGCGCAGCTAGTGGGCGGCATCCGTTCGGGTCTAAGTTACTGCGGCGCAAGAACACTCGCCGAACTACAACAGAATGCATCGTTCGTGCGCTTGACTCAAGCAGCGCTCAGTGAGAGCTATCCACATGATGTCGAGAGTATCTAGCCCACGCGCATCGTGAGAGGGGTCCGAGACGAGAGATCTTGGTCAGCAGAGTGTGCTATGTCGACCTGGAATAGGCCGAGGGACATTGACATATTCGTGTTCATGAACTCGTCCCCGGCAAATCTTTTATACAAAAACCTGTCACCCTATCCCTTACAGTTCCTCAGTTTGGTTGAAGAAACATGAGTAATCAGTCGAAAAACATGAAGACAATCGCGGCAGTGGCAGTAATCATCATAGTCGTCATCGCCGCCGCAGCCTACTACTTCACACAGACGCCAACGGGGCCAAGCCAGACAACCACTGAACAAATCAAGATCGCAATGATCCTTCCTGGCAGAATAGATGACTTGGCTTGGAATCAGGCAGGCTACAACTCCTTCACCGACTTGCTGACAGAATACAATCAGGGAATCAACACCTGCGGATGTTGGGTACAGAACCATATGGAGAAAGCACAGATTCAGGCAGACGTACGTGATTTTGTGAGCAAAGGATACAAGATCATCATCGGTCACGGCTTCGAGTTCCAAGTTCCAATGCAAGAGCTTGCCCCACAATATCCTGACGTGAGCTTCCTTGTTATCGGAGGCTGGGACAACTCGCTGACAAACCTCGCGATCGCCGATGTGCGGACTGATCAGACCGGATACGTCCTAGGCTACTTGGCCGGGAAGATGACTCAGTCTGACAAGATCGGATACATCATGGGAGCGAGAGTCGCAGAGCTTGCTAGATTTGAGCCGAACTTTGCCAAGGGAGCCAGTGACGCAAACCCCAGCATAGTCTACTCCTATGGACCGCTACCAGGCGGTGGCGACGGCATACAACCTGGCGGTAGTATCAGCGTAGTCGCGGTAGGCGACTTCCACGATTTGCAGGGTGCCAAAGCCGACGCAGAGCTAATGGCGAGCCAAGGGGTCGACGTACTCGCAGTAATGGGAGACGGCGTCGTCCGTGGAGCCATAGAGGGCGCAATCGACAAGAACATCAAACTCATCGGAAACGGCATCAACATAGCTGACAACCCACCCGTAGGGGCCGAGCAGCTGGTCCTCGGCAGCGGCTCTTGGAGATGGGACAAAGTCATGAAAGAGTGGCTGGCAGATGTAGCTGCTGGCAAACGCAACGGCAAGTACTGGGCAAACCTTCAGAACGGCGGGCTGGACATTGAACTAAACAAGGACAACGTCCCATCCGGCATCCAGCAAGAAGTCTCGGACATCGCAGCCAAGGTCAAGAATAGCGAGATTCAGACGGATCCGCTTGGACCGCTCGCAATCGGCAGCCCTCTGTTAGCAGCTCAAGCAGGCTTCATGACTGTGGTTCCACTGCAAGCCCGCAGAGTCCATTCGTAGCCGCTTACGGCCCTCCCTGTGAGGGCACCCCTTCCTTTTTCTTGATCCTGAGCATTCAAGTTGGGTTCCCAAATGCCCAAAGACACCGAGAATGAGAACTCGCCTGCCATTCTCATGCAGAGCATCGTCAAGAGATTCCCAGGAGGCGTCACAGCAAATGATATGGTCGATTTTGACCTCAAGGTCGGCGAGATACACGGGCTCCTTGGAGAAAACGGTGCTGGCAAGACAACACTGATGAATATTCTGTACGGCTTCTACCAGCCAGATCACGGCACAACCGAGGTATTTGGCGAGCGTGTCGCTTTTCGATCTCCGGCTGACGCGATCAGGTTCGGAATTGGAATGGTTCACCAGCACTTCAAGCTGGTAAACGACATGACTGTTGCGGAGAATGTAGTTCTGGGGCTGAAATCAGGGAGAGGATTCCTTACAGACATAGCTTCCGCGGAGTCTCGAATCTCTAATCTCGCCGAGCAGCATGGTCTCGAGGTTGATCCGAAGGCTCAGATCTGGCAACTCGGGGTTGGGCAGCGGCAACGTGTGGAAATCCTCAAAGCACTGTACCGAGACGCCAAGATCCTCATACTGGATGAGCCAACCTCAGTGCTTGCTCCGACTGAGGTCAAGGACTTCTTCAAGTCCTTGCGAGGACTGAAAGACACTGGAATCTCAATCGTTCTAATAACTCACAAACTCGACGAGGTGATGGATGTCACTGACCGCGTCACAGTTTTGAGGAAAGGACGCAAGGTGGCAACGCAACCAACGAGCTCAGTCAACCAAGAGAAGCTTGCCCACATGATGATCGACGAAGCGATTCCTCCGATAGCTGACAAAGCGAAGATGGTGGAACGAGAGGTAGTTCTCCAGGCCAAGAACCTACGTGTGACTGATGATAGAGGAGTAGTGTCGCTGAAGGATGTCTCATTTGAGATTCGGGAAGGCGAGATTCTCGGGATAGCAGGCGTGTCTGGCAACGGTCAAAGAGAACTTGTCGAAACTCTCGTGGGGCTGCGAAAGCCCGTCTCTGGTTCGGTTGCACTTGTCGGTACGGATGTCACCGGGAAGACGCCTCGTAGTATCATTGGTCTGGGCGTCGCATATGTTCCAGAGAATAGAACCGAAGATGGCAGCATAGCGGATTTCCGTTTGGACGAGAATCTGATCCTCAAGGATTTCGACAGAAGCCCGATCTGCAATCTGCTAGGCTCAAGAATCCCGACGCTGCTCAATGATAGGGAGATCGCAACTAGAGCGGAACATGCAATCAGTCAATTTGGCATAAAGGCGACAGGTGCCTCTGCCAAAGCCCGGTCATTGTCCGGTGGAAATCTCCAGCGGCTCATTCTGGCAAGGGAGCTCTCTGGGAGCCCGTCACTGATCGTGGTTTCGCAGCCGACCCGTGGTCTGGATGTTGCGGCAACGGAATATGTGAGAGGCATACTGATTCAGCAGAGAAACCGGGGAGCAGCGGTGCTCCTCGTTGATGAGGACTTGGGTGAGCTGATAACTGTGAGTGATAGAATTGCGGTGATGTACAAGGGTGAGATCGTCGGATTGCTGTACCCTCAGCAGTACAGCTCGGAGGAAATAGGGCTCCTCATGACCGGCGCAAAGAGACTCGCTGTGGCAGCGTGAGACCTTGGCCAGACTCAAGATCATACCGAGACTTGAGGTCAGTCGCAGATCCACGTTGGCAATCACCATTCTAGCCTACACTGTTTCTCCTTTGGTCGTGCTGGCGGTGTTGGCTGTGGCGGGGAAGAGCCCTCTTGTGGCATTAGATGCGCTATACAGAGGGACAATTGGAACCGGTGCGGGTTTTGCCGAATCGATCGTTCAGGCAACCCCACTGATGCTGTTGTCGTTGGGTCTTGCGATAGCCTACAGGGGGAAGATCTGGAATATTGGAGCCGAAGGACAGCAAATCTTCGGTGGAATAGTAGTCACGTGGTTTGTTCTGTTCTTCCTGAAAGATCCTCTGCCAGCTTTCGTCATGATTCCAGTCGCCTTGTCACTCTCGTTCCTTGGGGGAGGATTATTCGCATCAATACCCGCCCTCATGAAGTCAAGGCTTGGAATCAATGAAGTCATAACCACAATCATGATGACCTATGTCGCCGTACAAGCATTGAATTGGCTCGTGAGAGGCCCGTTTCAGGACACATCGATACCTGGTAGCTATCCGCAGTCACCGGTCTTTCCTCCTCAAACAGCTCTCCCTATAATCATCCAGAATACGAGCGTGACGATCGGAATCATAATCTCAATTGCCCTATGTCTCTTGGGATACTACGTACTCTTCAAAACGCCGCTAGGCTACAGTATACGCGCCGTAGGTTACAACCCTTCAGCGGCTAAGGCGAGTGGAATCTCGGTAAAGCGTGTAATCAATTCAGCGATGATCCTTAGCGGAGCCCTAGCAGGCCTAGGAGGAGGCATCTACATACTCGGAGTAACACACGAGCTACTGCCTGAACAGGCATCCGGAATCGGATATACCGCAGTAGTTGTGTCTCTCCTTGGCAACCTGCATCCGATCGGTGTGATCTTCTCCTCACTTTTCTTCGGTGGGCTGATCTCAGGGATGTCTTCGATCGAGCGAGCCCTTCAGATCCCTAGGACTCTCTCGCTTCTTTCGCAAGGGATCATTATCGTATTGATCTTGATCATCCAGGTTCTCGCTAGGTACGAAATTAAGAGGGTGTGAAGGATTGGCCATTGTTCTTGATGCTGCGTCGATCTCCGATCTGATCTCGGCCATAATAGCACTGAGTGTTCCAATGGCCTTTGCTGCATTGGGTGAAGTCATCAGTGAACGCGGTGGTGTCATTAATCTCGGAACGGAAGGAGTGATGCTCGTCGGAGCGATCTCTGCATTCTCTGTCAGTTTCTTCCAGCATAGTAACCTGCTTGGCATTCTGCTTGGCGCTCTCTTTGGCGCATCACTTGGGCTCTTGATGGGGTTCATTTCAATCTCGCTGAAGCAGGATCAGATTCTTTCAGGACTCGGGATCTACTTCTTAGGCCTGGGGCTCTCGGGCTTCCTGTACGAGGCACTCTTCAGCGGGATAGGATCCACAATTAGAATCACGGGACTGCCCAAACTTCCCATACCGGTGATCTCTCAAATTCCAGTACTGGGGGATTCGCTCTTCTCACAAGACATCGTCGAGTATCTAGCCTTCGTAACGCTGATTGTTGTCATCTTTGTGGTTGGCCGGACGACCTTCGGGCTCAACCTTAGAGCTGTTGGTGAGAACCCGTCAGCCGCAGACACACTCGGCGTCAGCGTCACCAAGATCAGGTACATTGCCGTGATAGTAGGAGCAACCCTCGCAGGCATAGGAGGCGCCTACTTGGCGCTCTCATCCCATGCATTTCAGGCAGAGAATATCACCGCAGGAAGAGGCTTCATCGCCGTTGCTATGGTGTACTTCGGCAAGTGGCGTCCGGCAAGAGCATTCTTCGGAACTTTCCTCTTCGGCGCAGCCTACCTGCTCGGAGCCTTCTTCCAAGTCGTTGGATCAATAATCCCATACTACTTCCTGCTCATGGTACCATACGTCCTGACCTTGGTGATGCTCGTCCTGATCGCTCGAGGTGCACGCCAACCCTCTGCATTAGGAGTACCATATGTCAGAGAGAGCGGATAGACGCACGCCCGAGCAAAACAGCCAAGCAAGGGTATCGCCGACCGATTTAGAAAACCTTGAAGACCCACCGTGCAGGCTTTCTTGTCATTGAGTCGGAGTTCGCCGCAATGAGCCATGTGAAGGACCTACGCTGTACCAGATGTGGAAGAACATACTCGCCGAAAGATCGCGTACTCAAATGCAGAGAGGACGAAGCACGCCTCGACGTGGAATACGATTATGACTCGATCGCAGGCAACGTTGGCAGAGAGGTCTTCGAGCGCCGGCACGGGGGGCTGTGGAAGTATCGAGAGCTTCTCCCAATCGAGAAGGAAGAGAACATCGTCAGTCTTGGAGAAGTTCAGACTCCTCTTGTCAAATGCAGAAATCTTGGAAAAGTGCTTGGGCTGGGAAATCTCTACGTCAAAGATGAGACGAAGAGTCCCACCGCTTCCTTCAAGGATCGTCCAATGACGGTGGGAGTTTCCAAAGCCGTCGAACTTGGATTCGACACCGCTGTCTGTGCATCGAGCGGGAATGCGGCGGCAGCATTGGCGGCCTACTCAGCAAGAGCTGGGCTCCGATGCTACGCATTCGTTCCGGAGATGGCTAGCCCCGGGAAGATTGCCCAGCTCAACATGTTCGGAGCCAATGTCGTCAGGCTGAGAGGACTAGAGACTGGGGTGGATCCGACTGTGACAATGTTGAAGCTTGTGTGCGAACGTTTCGGTTGGTATCCGTGTCCGAGCATGGGACCATTCAATCCATACCAATCCGAAGGACCGAAGACCATGTCATATGAGATCATGGAACAGCTCGACTGGACGAGCCCTGACTGGGTCTTCGCAGGAGTAGGCGGCGGCGGACTACTTGCTGGAAACTGGAAAGGCTACAAGGAACTCAAACGCCTCGGGCTCACCGACGTTTCCCCAAGGATGGTTGCTATTCAGTCAACTGGATGCGCACCGCTTGTCAGAGCATTCGAACAGAAGATGGATCCACACAACATAGTTCCGTGGGAGCATCCTGACTCCGTTGCCACTGGACTGATGGATCCTTTCCCTTGGGACGGGGACACGGCGCTCAAGGCCCTGCAGGAATCCTCAGGAACGGCTGTCGAAGTACCGGATGAAGAGATCATGGAAGCGCAGAGAATCTTGGCGAAGAATGAGGGAATATTCGGCGAACCCTCAGGAGTAACGGCCCTGGCAGGTTTGATGAAATTGAAGAGTCAAGGCACGATTGCAGGTAATGACCGCGTGGTAGTAGAGGTCACAGGTAGTGGCTTGAAGGACTTGAGTATAATCGGATCTGCAGAAGCTCCATTGATCGATCCGGATATTGAGGCCTTGCAGAGGGTCTTCGAGTTGCAAAAGTAGCGGCTACGAGTTATGCTCCTGGTCGTCTAACGTGATCTTCGCTTCTTACCGGCCATTGTGAGTGCCAGCACAGCCATCTTTGTGTATAATCCATTGTCGGCTTGCGGGTAGATTCGAGAGTGCGATCCATCCATTACAGCATCACCGGCCTCTTCGCCTCTCAGGACTGGGAGGACATGCATGACGATCGCTCGCCTACTTGCTAACTCGAGCGCCTGCTCTGTCAATGACCAGTGTCTGCACTTCTCGTGAAGTTCTGATTCCCGTTCCTTGCCGAATCTGCTTGCGCCCACATCGAGTAGGCTCTTGCTTGCCCAATTCCTGGGAAAGATCGCGTCGGCTCCCTCCAGCGCTGCTTTGAGGTCATTTGAGACAGTGAATGTTCCACCCGATGCTTCTGCGTTTTCTGAGGATGCTGCAACGATCTTCTCGTCGATCTCAAATCCTTCAGGATGGGCCAAGACGACATCATATCCGAACCGGGATGCGATTAGGGCATCTTCCTGTACGCTGCATCTGCCGCGGAAACCTCTTGAGTATGCCCACATGATGACGTACTTCTTCCTCTTCTTCGGTCCGAATTCGTCATGGAGCGTCATCAGGTCAGCCAGACCTTGTGTCGGGTGGTAGGTGCAGCAGGCCATGTTGATGACTGGAATGTTCGCATGTTTCGCATATTCTCTTACAACAGCGATTCCTCTTCCGTAGACGTAATCGATGATCTCGTCAAGAATTCTCACGCCTAAGCCGTGACCATACAGTTCGTACATCTTCGCCACGTCCCTAACGGCTTCGCCGGCGCCGAGGCGAGTAGTTGAAGCATCGATGTACTGAGCGTGGCCGCCGAGATAGGTCATTCCGGCTTCGAAGGCAGCTCTAGTACGTGTTGAGGACGCGTAGAATAGTGCAAAGAACGTCTTGTCCCGTAATATTGGGATGGCACGATCTTTCCGGTGTCTGTCGCGAAAGCTGCGCGCTAGGCGTAGCACGGATCCGAGTTCGTCGACACTCCAATCCTGGGTGGTTATCAGATCCCGGCCGGCGAGGCTACTCAATTCCTCTCATCCGCCCAACAATACTCGTGTGGAGGGCACAGAGGTCTCGCTCTAAAGAAGTTTGCCAGGTCTCGCCACACTTCGCTGATGATGCAACATTGATAAGCGATGTCCGTTGAATCTGAGCTTCCCTCGGAGTGCGAACAAGCTTGTCCAACAGTGACATTGTAGTTGTCGCTCTTGGTGGCAACGCCATTCTCAGACGAGGCGAGAAGGGCACATTCGAAGAGCAGTACAAGAACGTCTGCGACACCGTCCAGCGAATAGCGGACCTCGTGCAAAGCGGGTACAAGGTAGTCATAACTCATGGAAACGGTCCACAGGTTGGAGCGACCCTGCTGAGACATGAAGCTGCCAAGGGCATCGTTCCGCCATTTCCTTTGGACGTCTGCGGATCCGAGACACAAGGTTTCATCGGTTACATGATTCAGCAGGCTCTTCGAAACGAGCTGAAGAAGAGAGGCTTGGACAAGTACGTCATAACCGTTGTAACAAGAGTGATCGTCGACGCTGATGACGAGGCGTTCAAGAACCCGACGAAACCTGTCGGCCCCTTCTACGCGAAGGAAGATGCGGACAAGATCCGATCCCTGCATCCTGATTTTGTCGTGAAAGAGGACGCAGGCAGAGGATATCGGCGAGTAGTCGCCTCTCCTGACCCCAAGATTATCGCTGAGAGATTCGCGATACGAACCTTGGTGGACAATGGTTTCGTCGTCGTTGCCTGCGGTGGAGGCGGCATCCCGATTGTGGAAGAGGGCACTCAAGCGCGTGGCATCGAGGCCGTCATCGATAAGGACCTAGCCGGCCAGAGACTCGCGACACTGATCGATGCATCAATATTCGTGATCCTGACCGACATCGATGGTGCATACCTGAACTACGGCACACCAAGACAGAGCCTCATCAAAGAGGCAACATTGCAACAACTTGAACAATACATGAAGGAAGGGCATTTCAAGGAGGGCAGCATGTCGCCGAAAATCAGTGCAGCGATGAGGTTCGTCGAGAACGGTGGCAAGGAAGCAATCATTGCCGAGCTAGGCAAGCTCGCAGAAGCAATGCAGGGCAAGAGCGGAACGCATGTGGTGAGACCTAGAGCGTAGCCGCCCCTGCTCTGATCCAGAACCTCTGCGAAAAGGGAATGCGCTGCTCGTCCGTTATCTATCGCGGATGTCAGGAATCAAGACATCGAGCTACTGGCAAATCCAGAGGCATCGTCCGACGCGATACTCGCCTCGCGGAAGCGAAGGAGCGTAATATGACGGCTCGCATGCGACCGGCCCACCATAGACTAGTGGTGAACCGTATGCTACTGGCGCAACTGGCGCAGCCGGGGGAAGGTAGTAGGTCGGGACTGTGTAGTATGATGCCTGAGGCGGAACAGGTGTTGCAAACGATGAAAGTGGGGTCACCCACATTACGGGTCCGGGTGCAATGTAGAACATTCTAGTCAACCATTCAATCGAGCTGGTCATCGACGAAGTTAAGGATATCTAGACAAGTACCGTGCGCTCGCTCGTCCAACTCAAACACTGGCTCGTAGAACTGCGACCATTGACATAGCTGAATAAACCGCGCAGGCAGAAATGGCTCTATGATCTATCCAGAACGGGCAATGCACGACAAGGAACCCAGAGGGGCTGAGTCGGCTTGCCGTCGATGTTCTAATAGCTGAGAGCCGTGTCTTGATGATTCGTCAAATGAAAACTGGCAAGAGAAGCATGGGTGTCAAGGTTGACGGTGAAGGCTATACTGACTGACATGGACGGGACATTCACCAAGTTCAACCTTGACTACATGGGCATGCGAAGGGTGGCGCTACAAATGCTAGAGGAGGCCGGTCTGTCGCGACCCGGTTTCAGTGACCAGATGAGCATGTACCTGATGTTGAAAGAGTTGCAGGGAACGATCAGCGAGGACAGACTCAATGAGGTCAAGAACCGTATCTACCGGGAAGTTGAGGCTATCGAGGCCGGAGCAGCTGAAAAGGCTCAGTTGGTGCCAGGTGCCAGAGAAGCCTTGAACGAGCTCAAGCAGATGAAGAAGAAGATAGTCGTAGTGACAAACAATGGAAGGATCGGGGCCGACCGGACCATCGATAGATTGGGATTGAATGGGATCTTCGATGCAGTCGTGACAAGAGATGACGCTGAGCAGCTCAAGCCGGACCCGGAAATTCTTCTAAGGGCGCTGAAACTGGCCGAGGTAGATCGCAACGACGCAATCTTGGTGGGAGACGCGACCATCGACATAATGGCGGCCAAGGCCGCTTCGATAAGGATCGTGGCTGTTCCAACGGGGCCGTTTCCAGCTGCGAGACTGCTACAGGAGGAGCCAGATTTCATCGTCGGGTCTTTCCTAGAGGTTCCAGGACTCGTGCGTCTTCTCGATGGCAAGTCTGAGCATCCTGTTCCTTAGAGGGAAGGGAGCAATTCTTATCTTGGTTGTCCAGCAGCAATTGATCTCAGAGAGAATTGTTCTCTAGAATTCTGGTGGCTCTGGACGGATCGGACTATTCCTTAAGAGCATTAGATTTCGCTATCGATCTTGCGAGGAAGTACCAAAGTCAATTGGTTCTGGTTCACGTCGTGATGCGACAGATATACGCCATCAATCCACCCGAAGCCGGGATACTCGCAGGGACGGCCATCGTCCGAGAACTCGAGACAGAAGGAAAGACGATTCTGACGCAGGGAGAAGAGAGAGTCAAGGCTCAGGGGCTCCCGGTCGAGGCTCGACTGAGACAGGGTGTGCCCGCAGAGGAACTGCTTCGAGCAGCAACGGATGAGAAGGCGGATCTCATGGTCTTAGGAAGCCGTGGGCTCTCCCAGGTCAGGGCCTTCCTGCTCGGAAGCGTTTCAGACAAGGTTAGCCATCACGCAAAGTGCCCGACACTGATCGTCAGATAGCCGAATAGAGCCGCAGTCTTGGCGGAATTCAGTACGTTCCCAGCGCACCCGTTCTTCGCGCTTCCTTCTCAAGCCGAGAGTATATGATCAGCCCCAATGGTGTTAGAATAACAGTCTCCACTACACCCTTCTCGGGCTTCCGTGGTTTCTCGAAGACCTTCGTCAGGCTTCGAGCTTCAATTGCTGGAGTGGTCAAGCTAGATCCTCTGCAAGTCGCTCCTCTAGTCAGATGGAGGCGACTCTGGCTCGAAATAAGGAATAGGGATTATGCCGGGACTCGACTAGTGACCAAGCAAGAGGACTCGAATCCGCTGGGAATCCACAGTTGGCAGATCTGGGAGACTGCCTGACTTGGCCCCTGTAGGACATGGAGTGACGGAATTCGTTTTGGGCTCGTAATGTTTATTATCGCGACTTGTAAGCGCTCTTGTCTCACTAAACCATAAGGTGAATGAAATGGCACAAGCAGGTGGGAATGTTCCAATAATCATTCTCAAGGAAGGAACGGGCCGCTCAACGGGCAAAGACGCTCAGCGAAACAACATAATGGCAGCCAGAGTTGTTGCGGAGACCGTCTCTTCATCCCTTGGACCTCGCGGAATGGACAAGATGCTTGTCAGCGGAATCGGTGATGTCGTCATTACCAACGACGGCGCCACGATAATGAAAGAGCTAGATGTTCAGCATCCGGCCGCAAAGATGCTTGTCGAGGTCGCAAAGACCCAAGACAACGAGGTCGGCGACGGAACCACCACAGCAGTAGTCCTTGCTGGTCAGCTTCTATCGAAGGCAGAGAAGCTCTTGGATCTCGATGTTCATCCAACCGTTATTGTGGATGGATACAAGAAAGCGGCTGACAGAGCAACTGAGTTCTTGAGCAAGATTGCGTTGACCGTGGATCCGAAGGACGGAGTGCGACTCCGGCAGGTCGCCGCAACCTCGATGTCAACCAAGGACATATCCGCGGAGAAAGAATTCTTCGCAAAACTTGCGGTCAAGGCAGTGGAGCAGATCAAAGAAGAACGAGACGGGAAGATCAAGGCTGACATCGACCTGATCAAGATTGTGAAGAAACATGGAAAGAGCGTCGAAGAGACTGAACTAGTCGAGGGTATTGTGATCGACAAAGAAGTCTCCCACAGCCAAATGCCGAAACAGATTCGAAGCGCTAAGATCGCTCTAATCAACCAGAAGCTTGAGATCGAGAAGACCGAGTTCGACGCGAAGATCAACATCGAGAGCCCAGAACAGATGCACACGTTCCTAGACGAAGAGGAACGAATGCTCAAGGAAATGGTGGACCAGATAGCAAAATCAGGCGCCAATGTTGTCATGTGTGAGAAAGGCATAGACGACATTGCACTACACTTTCTGGCGAAGCGGGGAATTCTAACGGTCAAGAACCTGAGCAGCGGTGACATGGAGAAACTCGCGAAGGCCTCTGGTGGAAAGATTCTTGCAAGCACAAAGGATCTCTCGCCGGAAGCTCTGGGCGAAGCGAAACTGGTGGAAGAGATGAAGATCGGCGACGACAAACTGATCTACGTAAGAGAATGCAAAGACCCCCGAGCCGTCACGATAGTTCTCCGCGGAGGATCTGAGCACGTTGTGGACGAGGCCGAACGTTCTCTACATGACGGTCTCTGCGTTGTGAGAAACGCCGTGGAAGACGGAAAGATAGTAGCTGGTGGCGGAGCATCCGAAGAAGAGGCTGCGAAAGAGCTGAAGACCTACGCAAAAACGGTCGGCGGAAGAGAACAGCTTGGCATCGAAGCGTTCGCAGAAGCCCTGGAATCCATCCCAATGGCACTTGCAGCAAATGCGGGGCTCGACCCGATCGACATCATGGTTGAATTGAGAGCAAAACATGAGTCGCCTGAGAACATGTGGATGGGCGTTGACTCAGTCGCGGGCAGAGTCGAAGACATGCTGAAGCAGAACGTGGTCGAACCTCTACGAACCAAGCAGCAGGTTATCCGCTCAGCAACTGAAGCAGCTTGCATGATTTTGCGAATCGACGACGTCGTCTCATCAAAAGGCACATCCGGCCCTCCAGGCGGCAGGCCTCCGGGCATGCCTCCAGGAATGCCTCCTGGCGGAGAAGAGTACTAGACCAGCTCTTCCCTCTTCCTTTCCTTTCTTCCCTTTTCTCTTGCGAATGTCAAGCCATATAGCGCACGCCATATTCTACAAGACAGTCGGATTCCAAGGAAGGCTGTCTCATGCTTTTCGTTGTCGCGGTGACCGGAGCGAGTGGGTCGGTCTACGCAAGGCGACTGCTTGAGGAACTCAAGCGCAGTGGGCACGAGACTCTTCTCCTGATAAGCGACGAAGCGAAGAAAGTAATCAAGCAGGAGAATGAGGATCTGGAGAGATTCGCCTCACTGGCGACTCAGACGTTCTCGGAACATGATCTGGACTCACCAACCTCAAGCGGCTCATTGAAGACTGCTGGAATGATTGTAGTTCCCTGCAGCATGAAGACAGCAGCTCATATTGCCCACGGTCTCTCTGGCAACGCGATCACGAGGGCTGCGGACGTGACATTGAAGGAACGTAGGCCATTGATCTTGGTACCTCGAGAGACTCCGCTGAGCACAATCCAGCTTAGGAATCTTCAATGCGTTTCAGAGGCAGGAGCCATCGTTCTACCTGCAATGCCTGCATTCTACACGAAGCCCAAGTCAGTTGACGACATGGTAAACTTCATCGTCGGCAGAATCCTAGACCTTTTAAACGTACCCCACAACCTCTTCCCGCGATGGGGCCAACGTATCCGATCTGTAGGATGAGCCTGCAATTGAATCCTTGATGATATGGTCGCAGGACGCCTGCCCACCAGCGACAGCGCGAAAACCAGCAGGGTCAAGATAGACTTCTTGTCCTGCCGAAGCAGGAATCATTCTCAAGGGTCATTGTGGGTGCAGAGGGATTCTTCGATCCAGGTTCCACGCTGTCGGCCGCGACTGAGCATACTCTTATCTCTTGAGAGAAACCTCAGTTGTCAAAGCGAAGACGCACTTGAAATGGTGACGCGGTTTGGCCAAGAACATACTGGTGCCAATTGATGGGTCCAACTTCATGGAGAGAAACATCAACTACGCCTGCGATTTGGCTAGAAGCACAGGCTCGAAACTGACACTGATCCACGTGGTCGCTCTTCCGACACCGGTTCAGGCTTGGTCAGCTTCGGCCGGTCCAGGATTCTCCCTAGATGTAGAGCGGATCAGGAAAGCTCTGGAGGATGCCGGATCAGTGATCCTTGAGAAAGGAAAGGACGTTGCCAGAAAGAACAATGTGAATGTGGAGACGATCCTTCAGACCAGCTATGGAAACCCGGCGTATGAGATCATCGGGGCTGCCGAACGGCAGAAGGCCGACCTAGTAGTACTCGGCGCGAAAGGACACAGCTTGCTCAGGAATCTCACAGTCGGAAGCGTCTGCGACACAGTCGTGCACAATGCACCCTGCCCAGTGCTGGTCGTGCGTTAGGAGAGCGATTCACGAAACGGGCATGAATTCGTCACAGACAGAAGTCTGGATCTGTCCACTGCGCTGGACAACCTATCCCCTCGATGGGGGCAACGCAACTGACCTTGGGTTTTCTCGTCTCAGCCCCCTTTGATGCGTCGATATTCATTGGACTCTCGTGACGCTATCCATGCTTCAACAGCAATCATCAACAGATGCACGGTGATAGTATCCGTTGATACCCATTCCGACCATGTCGTAGAGATTCCTCGCAGGTGCATCTAGTGCATATGCGTGTGTCTGCCAAATGGGTTGAACATTCGATTCTCCGGAAAGCGCGGCTGGAAGAGCTGTGGTCGTGGTCTCTTCCGGTTTCACATCGACTCTGCAGAGAACGGAACCACACCTAAATCGGACATTCTTTTGCCTTCATTTCTCCTGCTTGTACAGTCTCACAAGCTCAGTGTATGCCTTGGCGGCATACTTGATGACAGCTATGTCCGAATCATCTAGTTTCCTAACGACTTTGGCTGGTATTCCTGCCAAGAGAACCGCTGTGGGGGTCTTCTCTCCCTGCAGGATTACTGAACCGGCAGCAACTATCGAATTGGCGCCCACCTCTGCTTTTTCTAGGATGGTCGAGTTCATCCCGACAATCACGTTATCATGAACTTTCGAACCATGAATCACCGCGTTGTGTCCGATCGTCACATGGTCGCCGACTGTGCACTCTCCACCGGCGTCGCAATGAAGTGTGCAGTTGTCTTGGATGCTACTTTGCTTTCCGACACATATTCTGCCCATGTCTCCGCGCAGAACGGCGTTCTCCCAGACGCTGCTTCCTTCGCCGATTTCGACGTGTCCGATCAGAGTCGCCCGTGGTGAGACATATGCATGCGTGCTAACCTCAGGCTTCTTTCCCCGAAATTCAATCAAAGTCATATGAATCATCAAATATCATAATGAGGCTGCCCCCACAGTACAGGACGTATTCTTATCTATTTCACCCGTGAACGGACGAGCAATCGCCTGTTGGACGGCTGTCGATCATGATGCCCGATGTCGTACAGACCACCCAGCTCACGAAGCGGTTCGGCACCTTGGTCGCTCTAGATCACATGAACCTCTCCGTGAAAGCAGGTGAGATCTTCGGCTTCCTCGGCCCAAACGGCGCAGGCAAGACCACCACTGTGAGAATCCTATGTGGCCTAATGGTGCCGACTTCTGGCAGTGCGACCGTAGTGGGCTACGATGTCGCCAAGGAACCCGAAGAGGTCAAGCAGCGAATAGGATACATGCCTCAATCGTACGGACTCTACGATGACCTTACGGTAGAAGAGAACTTGGAGTTCTATGGGAGCATCTACAGAGTCCCGCCAGACGAAAGACGAAGACGCGGTAGCGAGATTCTGCAACTGGTACGACTGGACGAATTCCGCGACCATTTCGCGGGACAACTGTCCGGAGGCATGAAACGTAGACTGTCACTCGCTGTCTCATTGATCCATGGTCCCGAGCTTCTCATACTGGATGAACCCACTGCGGGGATAGACCCCCCGCTTCGCAGGGTCTTCTGGGAATACTTCAGGCACCTCAACAAACTGGGTGTGACGTTTTTCATCAACACTCACTACATGGATGAAGCGGAGCTTTGTGATAGGCTCGCTCTGATCAACTATGGTCGATTGGTGGCAGTGGCTTCGCCAATTGAGCTCAAGAGGAAGGCGATCGGTGGTGAGCAAATCGAACTTGTGACGACAGATGCGCAGAGGACACTATCGATGCTGAGGGATGTAGACTCTGTGCGAGGCGCAAACATCTCGGATGGTACAATCAGCCTAGTCGTTGACGATGCCGCTTCCTCAATCCCAAGACTCACATCATTCCTCAAAGAACGAGGGATCGAAGTACTCCAGGCAAGACAATTACGGCCTAGCTTGGAAGACGTCTTCATCAAGCTTGTTCAGGAAACAGGTGAGAGACCACGGCAATAGACAGAGTCCTCCTGATGACCAAGAAGGAACTCACTCACCTGATCAGGAACAGGCGGGTCTTCGCACTTACCCTACTGATGCCTCTGCTCCTGATGACGATAGTGGGACTTGCCTTCACCGGCGAAGTGAGACACATCACAACAGTTGTTGTCAACAAAGACGGGCGACCGTTCAGCCAAACACTAGTTGACTCACTGAGAGCAAGTGAGACACTCCGGATAAGATACTACACGGATGATGAATCGCAAGCAGAGGCGTTGATTCGAGACGGATTTGCAAAGGTTGCGATTGTAATTCCTGCAACATTCGATGACGATGTCAAGTCATCCAACGGGATCATATATGTCATGGTGGACGGTTCGGACCCCGTCTCAGCAGGTGCTGTTGCTCCGGTGGTGCAAGGGATAGCGCTCGGCTTCACTGAGAAGTTGCGCATCCAAGTGGAGCGCTTGGTACTGTACAATCCCTCACTCAGGTACATCGACTTCATTGCTCCTGCCATAGTCGGCATCTTTCTCCAGATCTTCCCCATGATTCTGATCTCGATGGCCATTGCCGGAGAACGAGAGAGGGGGACAATAGAGCAGCTTATTGCGACGCCGGTCAGCGGGCTCGAAATACTGCTCGGTAAGTTGTTTGTCTACATGGGGTTCGGCTTTCTCAGTGCGACATCCATGCTAGTCGTTGCAGTCTACGTATTCAACCTCGTAGTTCGGGGCAGCGTTCTGTTGATCGTGTTGTTTCTGACAGTGTTTCTAACGGCGTCATTGAGTCTAGGAACGCTGATCTCCGCTGGATCGAAGACCCAGATGCAGGCTGTGCAGACCGTAATGCCCATGATCTACATCATGATCTTTCTGTCAGGAACGTTCTATCCAATCGAGGCAATGTCGCCACTGGTTCAGCCGATCTCGTATGTTCTGCCGCTCACATACATGATCCATGCATTGAGAGCGGTCATAGTCAAAGGGGCAGGCCTTGAGGTGGTAACCAACGATCTCATCTTCCTCTCCACATACACAGTCGTCATGCTCGTGCTTGCAGTTGCTGTGTTCCGCAAGAAGCTTGAGTAAGCACGTGCAACTAAGGTGACTGTGGCAATCAGTCTCTGATCGTTGACCAAGGGTGGCAAAGTTGCAAGAACCTGTTGGTCCCAAGCTATTCGGCACGGCTGGGATACGAGGGAGTTTCCGTGACAAGGTGACGGAGAGACTTGCATTCGACTTGGCGAGAGCCATGAACACCATGCTCGCGAACCAAGGTCAGGTAGTAGTGGGGTCAGATCATCGAACGACATCACCCGAACTGAGGACAATAATACTAGGAGGACTGTTGGGAGGAGGCATCCATGCAATCGATGCGGGAATGCTGCCAACCCCTGTTCTGGCCTTCGGCGTTCCAAAGCTGGGCGCAAATGCCGGCATCATGGTGACCGCATCTCATAATCCCCCCGAAGACAACGGAATGAAATGCTACACACACGAGGGTAGAGAGTACGTTCCTGCTGAAGAGGCGATTCTCGAAGACCTCATCCGTCAAGGTCAGTTCACAGATGTTGCCTGGAATCAAACAGGAACTCCAACCGAAGCGCTAGGTCTGATCAGTGCATACACTGAACGTCTCATGGGCCGAATGGAACCGTTCAGGCGAAAACTGAAGGTCGTCGTAGACTGCGCAAACGGCACCACATTCAATCTCACACCTCCAGTCCTGTCGAAGATAGGATGCGAAGTCATCTCCCTAAATGCGCATCCGGACGGGCTCTTCCCGGGAAGACCGGCAGAACCAAACCCCGTGAACCTCGTCACGACATGCCGCCTTGTAAGCATGCTCAAAGCAGACTTGGGGATTGCCCACGACGGCGACGGTGACCGACTGGCGGTAATTGATGAAAAGGGAAGGTATGTGAACAATGACACAGTGCTGGCTTTCTTTGCTCGCCTGGCTCTCGCCAGAAACGGACCAGGAAGAATCATCACGACTGTTGACACCTCATCTCGGATCGACCAGGTTGTGGAATCATCTGGGGGAAGGGTCGAGCGCACAAGACTCGGCAAGACTCACGTCTTCCTCACTCAAGACAACTGGTCTAACATCCGGCTATGTTGCGAGCCCTGGAAGATCATAGACCCTGCTTGGGGATTCTGGGGCGACGCCATGTATGCCGCATGCATGCTCGTTCAAGCTCTCAGCCAATCAAAAGGTACTGCAAGCGCTCTGTTCCGCGGAATACCTGACCGTCCCCAAGAGAGGTTCTTCTTCAAATGCCCAGACGAGCTGAAGGATTCCGCGATGGCAGCCATCTCGAAGACTCTGATGGCTGAGAGAGGACTCAAAGACGTCTCAACCCTTGACGGTGTGAGAGTGAATTTCGACGACGACAGCTGGATACTAGTCAGGAAGTCCGGAACAGAGGGAAAGATCAGAGTGTACTGTGAAGGGCACTCCCCCAACAGGCTGAGACAGCTGGTACGCAACTCAACTAGGATTGTCAGAAGAGCGATCACGACCGCACAGAGGTCAAATGCGAAACTCGCTTAGGATTGACGCACACCGATGCAAGACTTTCATAGAGGAGGCTAGAAGCTCACTTTACACGCATCCTTACGATGATGCAAACAGAATCCTAGGGGCTAAGCATGCATGCTTGAGATGAAGCTCATACGGGAAAAACCGGAGGTTGTGAAGGCAGACCTCAAGAGACGTGGAGCCGTCGAGAAGATCAGCTGGGTTGATGAGCTGCTGCAGAATGACAAGAACTGGAGATCACTGCAGGCTGAAGCGAATGCTCTAAGGCAGCAGCGCAACAAACTGACTGAGCAGATTGCGAAGCTCCGAAAAGAAGGAAAAGATGCAGCGCAGCGTGTAAGCGAGGCCGAATCAATCCCCGGACGAATTCGAGAGTACGAGGAAAAAGCGGCCAAGTCGCGCGAGGTCATCGATAGGATCCTGATGCAGCTGCCGAACGTGATGCATGACAGTGTGCCCACAGGGAAGGACGAGAGCGACAACGTGGAAATCAGAAAGTGGGGCACGCCGCCGCAGTTTCCGTTCAAGCCTCTTGATCACATCGATCTTGGGTTCAAGCTCGACCTGATCGACCTAGAGAGAGCCGCGAAAGTGGCAGGCGCCAGGTTCTACTATCTGAAGAACGAACTAGTCAGGCTCAACTACGCGCTGATCAGTTTCGCCCTCGATTTCATTGCCCGGAAAGGATACACGATCATGCAACCGCCCTATCTTCTGAGACGAGATGTACTCTCTGGTGCGGTTGCGCTCTCAGATTTTGAGGAAACCATCTACAAGATCGAGGGCGAAGACCTCTACCTCATCGCCACCTCAGAACATGCACTCAACGCATATCATTTCGATGAAATTCTCGACGGAAAGAAGTTGCCCCTCAGATACGGCGGGGTGAGCCCGTGTTTCAGAAAAGAGGCCGGAGCCCATGGTAGAGACACAAAAGGCATCTTCAGAGTGCACCAGTTCGAGAAGGTGGAGCAGTTCGTATTCTCAAAGCCAGAGGACTCGTGGAATGAACATGAAAAGCTCATCTCAAACGCGGAAGAACTCTTTCAGGCATTGAAGCTGCCTTATCGAGTCGTCAATGTCTGCAGCGGTGATCTGGGAACAGTTGCGGCGAAGAAGTACGATCTTGAGGTCTGGTTGCCAGGGCAAGGGAACTACAGGGAAGCGGTCTCCTGCAGCAACTGCACTTCATATCAGGCCGTGAGATCGAACGTGAGGTACAGAGACAAGACGAGCGATCCAACAGAATACGTCCACACGCTGAACAGCACTTTCGTTGCCACAGAGAGGACGCTGCTCGCGATCATGGAGAACTTCCAGCAAAGTGATGGTTCGATAATGGTTCCTGAGGCTCTCAGGCCCCACATGAACGGGCTGGATGCTATTCCAGCAAAATGACTGACAAGTCGCTCTAGCTGCAAGCGCCCCAGCCGCATTCGGGGCAGATGTAGCATCCCTCTTGGAAGACGACAAAGCCGTAACATTGCGGGCAGATATCTGCGCGGCCGCCATTCTGGCCTCTACCTTGGAAGAAGTTCTCAGAGTCAGGGCTTGCTATTGGCGCACCAATCGCCAAGACCTGCAGACGCTGTCTACTTCTAGTTGCGTAGGACTGTGCTCCGCTGACTCCTTTCACCATGCTTCCTTTGCCCTCAGTCGGTTCACGCTTCTCCGCTCGCCCAGATGCAACGAGTACTTGTCCCTTTATCGAAGTATCTCTGAACACGGTCACGTCTTTGCATCCAAGCTTGTAGGCGAGCAGGTAGCTTTCTCTCATGTCGTCGACTGTGGCGTCGGCGGGGAAGTTGTTCGTCTTCGAGATCGACGAGTCCACCCACTTCTGGAACGCGGCCAATGCTCGAACGTGAGCATCGGGGGCGATGTCCAAAGCCGTGACGAAGACGCGCTTGATGTCTCCTGGGATATACTGGATGCTCTGGACTGTTCCGTTGGCGTCGCTTACGTCTCGTATGAGTTCCTCATCATACAGCCCGTGTCCAGTCATTACCCTCTCAAAGACCGGATCAACGTAGTAGAAGCTTCCCACTTTCACGTTCTTCTCGTAGACTAGACTGTACACTGGTTCGATTCCGCTACTGCAGCCCGCGATCATGGAGATGCTTCCGGTTGGGGCGATGACTGTCGTGTAGCTATTCCTTAGACCAGACTTCTTGATCTCTTGTACTACCTTATCCCATGGGACTTTCCAGTGGTCTTTCTGATCGAATCCCTTGAATGGGAGTCTTCCTTCTGGGTAAAAGCTCCGATCATAGTATGGGAATGGTCCTCTCTCTTTCGCAAGTTGCATTGATGCCAGCTTGGAATGGTAGTTGATGAACTCCATCAGTTGTTCCATGAATCCTCTCGCTTCTTCGCTGCTGTATTGTATTCGGAGTTCGTAGAGGAGGTCGCCAAGTCCCATCACGCCTAGGCCAATCTTCCTGGTTGAAAGCGTCATCTCTTCGATCTCTTTCAACGGGAACTTGTTGACATCAATGACATTGTCGAGTAGCCGTGTTGCCATCTCAACTGTCTGCCTGAGCGCTTCCCAGTCAAGTTGAACTCGTCCCTCTGGTTGTTCCTTCACGAAGGCCCAGACGTTTATGCTTCCCAGGTTGCAGGACTCGTTGGGGTAGAGAAGCACCTCTCCACACGGGTTCGTCGTGACTATGGGCCCGAGTGATTTGAAGAACGGGTTGTACTTGTTGACGTGATCGTAGAATATGACACCTGGTTCAGCGCTCTCCCAAGCTTGAAAGACTATCATATCGAAGAGTCTTCTAGCATTGGTTGTGCGCACAACCTCTTTCGTTCGAGGATTCACCAGTGGGTACGGTTTGTCCTTCTCGTAGTATTCCCAGAAATCGGGCATTATCAGGACTGACAGGTTGAAGTTTCTCAAGGCTCTGTTGCCCTTCTTGGCGGTGATGAACTTCTCGATGTCAGGGTGATTGCTGTTGAGTATTCCCATGTTGGCGCCGCGTCGTATGCCGCCCTGCTTGATCACCTCGGTCATCGTATCAAACAGTGTCATGAAACTTATCGGGCCAGAGGCGATCCCTGAAGTAGAGCTGACAAAGTCACCCTCAGGTCTCAGTTTCGAGAAGTTGTACCCCATTCCGCCTCCCGCTTTGAAAACAATAGCGGTCTTCTTGAGAGCATCCATGATGCTCTCGATGGAGTCCTCAACATCGAGCACAAAGCACGCGGACCCCATTCCAAGCACGTTTCCAAAGTTGGCAATAGCCGGCGTGTTCGGCATGAAACGCTTAGAAACCATCAGATCATTGAAGGTGGTCACGAGGCTCTCGTAGTGGTTCAGTTTTCCCTCACGCAGAAGGGCGAGGAATTCGCTCCAACGAACCTTGGCTCGTCCTTCGCTGTTGAAACGGTCATACATTCGTTTCAGCGCTTCGAGATGGAACCTGTTGAGTGTGTACTTTCCTATTGACAGCTTGCCCTCATTCGCCACAGGATCGAAGTCCTCAGCGGGATGTTCAGGGGTCTTGCTCGAGAGATCGTAGGCGTTTCCGTCGTATAGAAGACTGGGCAGGCAAGCGTGAATCGCCACTCTGGCAAAAAGTTCCTTTGGTGTCTCGATCAGTTTGCCGTCGATATCTTTCCTGAGGTACCTTGCCTTCAGGACTCGAAGCGCGTTCAGGTCGAAGCGTTTGTCCACTTCATCAATTTCTTCTTTCTCGAGTATCCGCTGCTTCTCCTTTCGTATCTCTGCTCTCTTCTGTCGGTAGAGGATGTAGGACTTGGCGGTCTTGGCCTGACCGTTCTCAAGCAGCACCTTCTCGACGGTATCCTGAACTTCTTCTACGGTAGGGACAGTACGTCCGTCAAATCTCTCTTGTACTATTCTCACTACTTGGTCGGACAGCTTCTGTGCTAGTGCCTGATCTTTTCCGATGGTTTGGGCGATTGCGCGAGCTAAAGCGGCCGTGATCTTGTTCTGGTCGAACGTCGCGAGTCGTCCGTCACGTTTGCGAATCTGCTTGATCGCGGCCGATGATGCATGGTCCGCAGTCCGAGCTGGGTCTGTGCTGTCCTCTACCAAGGTATCTTGCTCCAGAAGTGTGAAGCAAGTGATGTGGCACGCCGAACGACTATAATAGTTTTCGACAATTGTGTATATAATCCTGTACTGGGCTCTCCAAGACCATATTCATCCACGTCAACGGGTCCACCACTCCGTCCGCTGCACTGTCATGCCAGGCTGTTCATGGCCATGGCTGCTTTCGGAAAACCCTTTTATGGCCAGCGGCGGTGCGCGCGAGCAGACACCGATCATCACACGCTGTCCTCTTCAGAATCGGATTCATGTCTTCTGTTTCTTCCTTGGAAGGCTCCGGATCAAGATTCCGGATCGAGAGACGGAGGAACAAACGTTCAGTTCTCAGCAGCGTCCAGTTCTTACAGATTCAGGTACGAGTTGTTTCCCGTCGAAGACGAAGGATCTGAACTCGTTGTTCGAAATCGAGTAGATCAGGTATGAGAGACCTGGGTAGTTCGCCCGTGCTTTGTCGATCTCGGATGCGTCGGCGGAGTAGAATGGGTGGCTGTGATAGAAACCAACGACTTGGAGCCTGTTCCGTTCGGCATAGGTAAAGGCGCGCAAGAGAGTCTCCGGGTGGATCTCGTAGGAGGATTCAGAGGACAGCTCGTTCCTTGACGGCCACACTTGCGTTACTGTTCTCCCATCACGAGCCAGAATTCCAATCAGTATCCCGCAGGCTTCGATAGGATATGATTGTCTGCAATGGAGGCAGATGCGCCTCGTGTCTCTGTCAGTGATGGTGAGTGTCAATCGGTAGGGTACCTTTGGCAAGAGGCTTGCAATGTCAGCCCGGAGCTGAGATGGAGTGCGGTCTCAGAGTTCGCCTTTGAGGAAGGCGTCTATTGTTGCCTTCCTGCATTTCGGGCAGATACGGAGGTGGTATCGGTCGTTTGGCAGAGGTTGGTGGCACCATTCACATTTCTTGATTGGGCCCTCTCTGAGTTCCTGGAGTTCCTCTATGAGGAGTCGTGTAGCGCTGTCGTTCATCAAACCGCTGTTATCCCTCTTTACGGATTGCATTTGTTTTCGCGTCATCTAGTGTGAACGTGGTAAGCATCTTAAGAGGTTTAACAAGATTTATAAGCAACTTATGTAAGCAGTGTTAGCAGGTAAGCAAGGTATACAGGCTAACTCTTGTGAGTTGTTTGTCTTGGCTAACAATGCCGTCCTGATACGCGGCCTCGATAGGAACCTCTACAACAAGGTAATAGCCCGCTCCAAAGAACAGGGCAAGAACGTCGCAGAACTCATCAACGACGCCATGCGAGGCTACCTCAGTGACGGAAGCGCCGCGGCACCAAGCGTCTTCGACACCAAGAAGCTCGTCTTCACTGGAACCGTGAACCTCTCCAAGTCGGACGTATTCGGTCTCCATGAGGAACTCGGCCAATTCCAGGTTGAGAACAGCGGTACGCTGACCCTTGACAAGGATATTGACAAGGAAGCCTTCCGCCGCATCGAAAGGATACACAATACAGGAAAACTTCGAGTGCCCTCCAACGTCCATCACCTAGCCCTGCTTAAGGTAGGTCAGGTGCACGGCGAAGTCGAGAAGTACTGACTTCTTCTACACAGAACGGCATTTCACAAATCAGCGTTTCAGAAGTCCACCCTACAAACCGCTGCAGAGCACACGCCTCTGAGGCACGAGCGCTCATTGCTTCGAGACAAACGAGTTTCCTCTGAAGAAGAAGCGCCAAGGCTTCTCCAGGCCGACCCTAATTCCGACCCTGCAAGTAGACGCAATTTCGAGCCGTTCGACATTAGCGCCTTCCGAAATGAACAGTTTCTTCCCGAGCGTGAGGTCGTGACCGTTGAGGTTCCTGTCCACAACAAACGCTTGCGTCAGCTTTGCCGGGCCATTGGCGAGAATTCTCATTTGGTCTGTCCTGCGTCGTTTCTTCATCTGCTCGATTCCGCTGGTGGGCTCTGCTGCTCGGATTAGCACTGCTCCTGGGTTGCCAAGTGGTTCCGTCGTGACGTTCAAGCAGTAGTGCATGCCGTAGGTGAAGTAGACGTATGCGTGCCCCGGTGGACCAAACATGACTGCATTCCTCTTGGTTGGGCCTCTGTATGCGTGGCTGGCTGGGTCACCTTCTCCTCGGTAGGCCTCTGTCTCAACAATGACGCCTTGCAGCACGGTGTGTCCGATCCTTCTAACGAGCATCTTGCCAAGGAGTTCCCGTGCAACTCGTACCGTGTCTCTCTCGTAGAAGGGCCGGTTAAGAGGCACCGTCGGAGAACTTGCCTGGGAAGAGGGGCGCATCCGCTGCCGACCTAATGGAATGGATCATTCTGGCAGTCGCAAGGACAGGATGTATTTGAAGGCGTAGTACAGATTCCTAATCCTCAGCCGGAAACTGAACTTCGTATGACCAATCCTCCTTCGAAAGCCCACGGGTACCTCTTTCAAAACAAGTCCGGCCACCTTTGCCTTGGAGAAGATTTCCAATTCAATTTCGAACCGCGTCGAACGCAAGCATGGAAGCAACCTTTGGACGGCCTTTCTACTGAATGCCCAGTACCCTGTCTGGATGTCCGTGAAGCTCCCGCCGTACCTTAGAGATAGCAGATACGAGACAACGCGATTTGACGCGATCGTGATGAAGTTCATCGATCCCGGGTCTCTTTGCCCCTTCGTCCGCGATCCGATAGCGATGCCCGCTTCACGGTTTCTGACAAGTTCCACCAAGTCGACTAGGTCGCTGGGAACGTTCGTGCCATCGCCATCGATGATACAAAAGATCTCGGCGTCGCTTGACAGGAAGAATCTCATTCCGGTTCTGACTCCGCAGCCTTTTCCCGGGCCGAAATCTTGGAGGAGCACGTCTACTCCGAAGGACTGTGCGATTTCTCGGGTCTTGTCGCGGCTGTGTCCGTCAACAACAACGACTCGCGGGAAGATCGCTGTTGACTCCTGTAGGAGAGGACATATCGCTTCTTCCTCATTCAATGTGGGAATCATGAGCATGACTGCTGAATAGTCCCGGCGTATCATAGCCCTTCGCCAGTTGGCAGGTGTGCATCGTAGGCATTGCGGAACTTGCGTCTGTTCCTGACTACTTAGTGGCTCGGGTGATTCCAACGCCTTCGACTGCAATATGAGGCAGATATGTCGGGGTCTCGACTTCCCACCACTTGATCCATTGACGTTCCTTTGACAGTGACGTGATCGACTGTAGAATGCGCGGCATATTGTCACTTATGCGGAGTCCCTTCAAAGGCTGGCCGATACGACCGTTCTCTATCCTGAATGCGCCGTCTCGGCAGATGGATGAGAAGTCCCCTGTCTGATAGTTCTGAAATCTCGTATACCAGTTGTTAGTCAGGTAGAGGCCGTTCTTTACTTCCTCGAGCAATTCCTCGAACCGGATGTCTCCAGGCTCGACGACGACGTTGAGCGGTATTGGCGTCAGCCCCCATGTTCCACCTGCAAAGAAGCTGTTTCCAGTCAGCTCGCCGCCATACTCTGCGACACTGTATGAGCTGTGCAGGTAGGTCTTCAGCACGCCGTGATCGATTATACGCGTGTTTCTGGTCGGATAGCCCTCATCGTCGAATGAGCACGAGTTAATGCCTGCAGGCATGCGCGCCTCATCGACAAGAGTGAGTTCTTCGCTGGCAACTTTCTGACCCACCTTCTCCTTGAGGAATGAGAGGCCAAGGTCGACAAAATAGGCTGAAGCGAAGTCGGCCACACGGCTCAGAAATTCCGCCATTATCGAAGGGCCAAAGATCACCGTGAATTTGCCTTCATCACCAAAGACTGGATTCTTGGCTTGGCATGCGATCTTGGCGGCTTCCTTTGCTGCATGTGTCGGATCAAAGTCCGCGAGCCTTGTCGCACAGCTTACTCCCATTCCGCTGGCATCATCGTCGAAGAATGCTCTGGTCGAGAGTTCGATGCTGGTTCCTCTGTCTTTGCCCTCGGATCCTGTCGATGTCTTTACGAACTTCTCCCACTCGTTTGTAACGAGCGTTCCAGAGGAGCGTTTCGCGCCTTCAGAAAGAGCAGCATTTATCGCTTCCTCGGCAAGTCCTGTGAGCTCGTCAGTCATTTCCGGAATCTTGGCGTCATAGGTGTGGGGAACGGCTTCGTACTTGAATGGGCCTTTGGGAAGCGTAGACTCGACTGCCCCCGGTTTTGAGATATCCATCGCGACCTTCAGGGTCTTCATGACATCCATCAACGCGTCAAAGTCCGGGTCACCTACGCGTGCTGCTGCGCGTTTCCGTTTCGATGTCAAGTAGACCGCTGGGACGGTGTGGTCCCACGATTGCATGACGATGATGGAGTTGTTCGAGAATCGAAGCATCTTGCGCCTTTCGCGCATCATCGACGCGGCCACTTCGTCTGCTCCGAGCTTGAGGCCAAATTTGACGGCCTGCTCAACAACCTGCTCTGGATTCATGATGTCAACCTCCCAGCCTGACCTTCCTCAAGCGTATTGATGGCCCACCATGCCAGACAGGGGCTCCTTGGGATGGTTCCCCTTTGCCGCAGGTTGCCGCCTCGAACTCCACTTCCTTTCCTGCGGCGTCCACGCTGCCATATAGTCTAGGAGTCGTGATCTCCAGAATCGGATTTCGCACTGGCGTTGTGACTTCGCCCTTTTCGATCATGTAGGCCTCGAGTCCGACGTACCTCTGGTTGTATCGTCTATCGTCAATGTTCCATTCCATGAAAGTCTTGACGAATACGCCTTCCTTGACATCTTCAACCAGCTCTTCATGCGTGTAGCTTCCTGGAAGCATGAATGTGTTCGCCATTCTGATCATTGGTTCTCTATCGTAGGCTACTGCTCTGGCAGATCCATTGCTGCTGACTCCGAGTTCCGCGCCCGTTTCGCGGTTCTGCAGAAAGGCGTTGATGACTCCTTCCTTGATCAGGATCCTTCTCTCTGCCTTCACTCCTTCCTCATCATACAAGTAGAATCCGTTTGAGTTTGGAATAGTCGGATCATCAACCACGGTGACGGCTTCTGTTCCGACTCGGTAGCCTATCATTTCGGGCTTGAGGTAGGATTCCCCAGCTTGCGCAGCCTCTCTGCCAAGTATTCTGTCTGCTTCTTGAGGGTGTCCACATGACTCGTGGCAGACTATCCCCGTGACTTCCGACCCGACAACAAGATCAAGCTCCTTTCGCGGAGCCTGCTTTCCTTCCGTAAGCATCTTTCCAAGAGTCTTCGCCTCGTCAGAGACCAGTCTGGGAGGGTCCCATTGCTCGAGTTGTTCCCATCCACCAGTCTGTCCTTGTTGTCCGATTCTCTGAATTGTCCCCTTTCCAGGGTCATAGACTGTAAGCACGTACAGTAGATTGACCCTCGATGCTTTTCCATGAATCCTCGTTCCATCAGTGTTCGCGAAATACCGCTCAGTGATGTCGTCACCAAGGATCAGTGTCCGTGACGGGACAGCCACTTTCACAATGTCTGGCTGAAGGTTCTTCTCGATCTCCTCAAGGACTCTGAACTTCTCCTCTGTTGTCACGCCTGGTAGCGGTTTCCGACCTTTGGTCTCCCAATTTGCCTCTTCCGCTTTCTGCTCTGACAGGCGAATGGGTTTGGCGATTAGTCTCCTCGACGCCTTTGCGCTTCTGTATGCTATTTCGACCGTGCTTCCAAGGGATGCCTTCGAGAGATCATTCGTCGTCGCGAAGCCCATCGCGCCGTCCACCAGTATTCGAACGGCGATACCTCTCTCTCTGGCCAACTGGACTGGATCAGGTACACCATTATTGAGAGTGAACGCGCTTCCGCTGTCTATGTGAAGTCTTGCTTCAGCATAGTCTACTCCCAATGCTGAAGCAGATTCAATCGCATGCCTGACTAAATCCTCCATGAGACAGACCGCCCTTGAGCAGAGAATGATTTCATTTAAGGCTAGCTAACAGCGGCTGGAACAGAGGGTTAGAGTGCAGAGTTACCACTATTGCGTGAAGCAACCAAGTTCCCAAGCTAGGACTTGGAGTGGCTCGTTCCTAGTATCTTCCTCTGCGGCCGCGGCCGTATCCTCTGTCTCGTCCTCTGTCGCCGTAGCCGCCTTCGTCCCGATATCTAGGTCTGAAACTCGGGTACCTACGCCTCTCAGGCATTGGGAATTCCTTGTTGGATAGGTTATTGTCCGCGTTGACGTTCTCGATTGGTGTGCTGTTCGGTTCCATTGACCCGTAGCGGCCTATGTTCAGACGCATTGATCCTCTGAAGAGTGAGACGTAGCCGTTCTTGACATTGACCGTGTCGCCTTCTTTCACTTTGTCGATATTGTCGTCCCACAGGGTCAGGTAGACCGAACCGGTTTCGTCTCCAACGAGAGCGTCGACGACGCGGTGCGTCGAGCCATCTCTCCTAGAAGTCGTCTCGCGCGCTTCGCCCTTCGAGACCACCTTTACGGTAACATTCACTTGCCTAGATTCTGGGTCAAGACTCTCGATCTTGACATTTGCTGCAGCCGGTGGCTGCTCTTCTCCTGATGACATCTGCTTCAAACTCGGCTAGGACTACCCGACATCAAGTGGAATCTTAAGCATTGTGATGCTCCGGGAAGGTCGGCTTCTTGGCAAGTTCACGCGTCGGTGGGAAAGTATAAGCAAGCGTCTTAAATCACGCACGTAGCCGATACCGTTCGCATCAGACACAAGCGATTCCGAGGTCTCCAGTATGGCACCGATGGGTTACTCCAAGATCGCAGAAGTTGACCTTACTTCAAGGAAGGTGGTGTCAAGAGAGGTCGATGAGAAGCTCGCGTATGAGTACTTGGGAGGAAGAGGTTGGGCGGCGTCGACAATCTTCGAGAAGGTCTCCCTCAAGACTAGGCCGCTCGATCCAAAGAATGTGATCGTCGTGGCCGCTGGGCCCTTGACGGTGCCGAACTTCCCTGGCGGATCCAAGGCGACTTTTGCCTCGATCAGCCCCCAGACCGGCATCTATGGCGACAGCAACGTCGGGGGCTTCTTCGGACACAGACTCAGAAAGGCAGGCTTTGATGCGCTGATCATTGAAGGCGCTTCGAAGAAGCCCGTCTATCTGCTAGTCGTCGATGGCCAGATCACAGTGAACGATGCGAGTGAGCTCTGGGGGAAGAGCTCAAGTGAGGCGGATCGGATTCTGAGAGAGAAGCATGGGGAAGAAGCGTCTGTCGCCACCATTGGAGTCGCCGGAGAGAACCTCGTCACTTTCGCATGTGTGAATATTGACTGGGACCGCGCCAAGACCCGGCACGGACAGGCTGGGAGGACTGGAATCGGCGCGGTCATGGGAGCCAAGCGACTGAAGGCGATCGTCGCAAAGGGATCCACAGATGTCCAGCTCGCCTATCCGGACAGGCTCGCTGAGGTTTACAGAAAGTCGCTGGATATCATCGTTCACAATCCAGTCTACAAGACTTGGATGCGCCAGGGCACCATGAGTGTCATCGAATGGGCCAACGAGGTTGAGTCTCTACCCACTCTGAATTTCCAGAAGACACATTTCGATCAGGCCCGTCAGATCGGCGGCGACGCGATGGAGGCGACCAAAGTCAAGAGCAGACCATGTTCCAACTGTCCGGTTCCGTGTGAACACGTGAGTCGAGTGAAGGACGAGACTGGCCGCGACATCGAGATCGGCGTGGAGTACGAGAACGCAGCATTACTCGGAGCCAACCTTGGACTACGAGACATCAGTGATGTGGTCCGAGCGAATTATCTGGCAGATGAGCTCGGTCTGGACACGATCACAGCCGGTAGCGTCATCGCTTTCGTCTTGGAAGCCTACGAGCGGGAGATGATCTCAAAGCGTCAACTTGGATTCGAGCCCAAGTTTGGAGACTTGAACTCGGTGCTGAAGTTGCTCACTATGATCGCGCACAGGAAAGGTTTCGGTGATTTCATGGCCTGCGGCGTGAAGTCATTGGCTCAGAAGGTTGGAAAGGGCTCCTCTGAGTTCGCGATGCAGGTCAAGGGCTTGGAGATTTCTGGATACGATCATCGAGCGGCTCCGGCCATGGCGCTATCATACGCGACCGCGGACATTGGAGCCCATCACAATCGAGCGTGGGCGATCACGTACGATCTGCAGGTTGGCCGCGACAGCTACGGCGACGATAAAGTCGACCGAGTCATCTATCTCCAGCACTTGCGGCCGCTATTCGACATGCTTGGTGTCTGCAGATTCCACTGGGTCGAACTGGGCATGGATCCCAGCTTGTACGCTGAGGCCTACTCTGCGGTGACCGGGAAGCAGTTCACCATAGACGAATTGCTTAAGAAATCAGAACGGGTCTGGAACCTGACTAGGACAATAGCAGTTCTGAGAAAAGGAATCTCAGCAAGGGACGACATGCCTCCCGGAAGAGACTTCGTTGACCCCATACCCAACGGCAAGACCAAGGGCATGAAGCTCGACAAGGAGAAGTTCACGAGCATGCTTCAGACATATTATCAAAAGCGTGGATGGGATAAAGAAGGAAGACCGACAAGAGAGAAACTCAACGAGCTAGGATTGACAGAGGCCGCGGCGAGGCTCTACGGCTAGACCATCAGAGCGGATAACGTATCACTTGCATGACGCTACGCTTGACCGCTCACCTAATCCAGAAGAACAGGCATACTCCCATTGAATGGTCCGTGAGACCCGTTGGACTAGGCGGTGAGGTATTCTGAAGAGACGCCTTGAAGATCTGTTGCTCGCGACTGAGGACATTGGCAGCCTGCCAATTCTGGACGATTTCGACGAAGACAGAAAGAGCACGAATCAAGCGATAATTGACAAGGTCAATGTGGGGCTAGACTATCCTTGCCATCCTCAGCTCTTGGGCACGCCGTCGAAACCAATGAACATGGGCCTCCAGTTTCTCCTGCCTCTGTCCACACTGGATCTAGGAATCGAAGTGAAAGGTGAGGAAGTTCGCCTTCTCTCGGATGAGATCAAGGAGACATCCGTGCCCATCGGGACGGAACGGGCAGAGCACTACCTCACGTTCCTTCGTGAGCATGGCTTGATCTCTAAGGTGAAGGGAGTGAAGGCCTGCGTTACGGGCCCATTCACGCTTGCCAGTTATCTTGACAGGAAGAACCTGATGACGTGCGGCACATCTAAGCCGAATGTTGTGACAGCGCTCGCTATGATCCTTGGCAGATCATGTAAGCGATTATGCGATCTTGGATTCGACTTGATCAACATAGACGAGCCGTTCCTCTCAGTCATGCTTGGGCACACTGTCCTCTTCAAGTACGATCAGAAGTTCGTAGTTGAGACACTGAACACGTTGATCAGGGAAGTGTCGGCCTTCTCCGCGATCCATGTCTGCGGTCGAATAACTCCCTTGGTCAAGACCGTTCTACTGGAAAGCAACGTGGACATCGTTGACCATGAGTTCGCAGCATCCCTAAACAAGCTCAGCGCCTACAGCAGAGATGAACTCGAAAAGGACGGAAAGTTCCTCGCTTTTGGTTGCGTCTCTTCGGTCAGTCCAAGAATCGAGACAACTGAAGAGATCGCAGGCTCACTAAGAAACGCCCTGAAGAGATTCGGTCCACGCATCATAGTGAAGCCGGACTGCGGATTCGCCGGAATGCTGGGCATCCCAGATGCGTATGGCATCGCTTTCAAGAAACTCAAGAACATGGTCGAAGCAGCTCGGCTCGTCGCCAAATCGGACATTTCGGGCAAGGCTCCATAGGTTTCAAAGAACGGTCGAGATATCCCGTGGGAACGGACGAGCAGGCTATGTGAATAGTATCTGAGTAAGGAACCTGTAAACTATCAGTCCGACAAGGAAGATCAGATAGATTCTGAGGAACAGGAGTGCTGCTCTGGTGACTCTGGTCGTGTGCACTCTGGGCATGCGCTCCTACATCCTGATCCTGTGGTCCGATGTTACTCCGGCAGGAATACGTCCTTTTCTCTTATCACGCCCACAATCTTCTTGGAGTCGTCCACTATAGGGATCGCTCTGAAACGATACTTGCGGAAGATGGCCTTAACATCGGCACGCATGGTCGTGGGCGCGACAGTCACAACGTTTCTTGTCATGATCTCTTCCAGCTTGCCCGCAGGGTCAGCCTGCAAGAGTTCGTTGATATCTATAACGCCTCTCAGGTGACCCTCGTTGTCCACCACATAGATGTACATGGTGACATTGCATGCCCGAGCTTCATCTCGGAATCTCATAAATGCTTCCTCAATTGTCAGATCTCCTTGGAATCCTAGAAAACAGCGAATCGCAAGAGTCGACGCAGGGACATCATGCTGGCTGAGAAGCTGATGTACTTTGGAAGCCACATCTCTTTTCAGTATCTTCATGAACTCCTCGGAATCATCTCGCGGTAGAACTGACATTATGTCAGCGATCTGGACAGGCGACAGATACGTGAAGATTTGGGCCGCTCGCTCAGAGGTCGTTGACGCAAGGATTTCTCTTTGGACTCTAGGTTCAGTTGCCTCCAGAGCGTCGGCGGCTACCTCGTTGTCTAGTGCATTGAAGAGGTGTACTCTCTCGTCTTGGCTGAGCTCTTCAAGTATGTCAGCCAAATCCTCAGGATGGATGTCTTTCAGCCCCTGTCTCGTGATGTTGAGTTTCACATCTCCCTTGGTACCTGTGAGATCTGCCGGCAAGGACTGGACATATCGCCAGGGTATGACATCTTCTTTGGAGCCATTCTCAAGCACGGATTTTGCTATTCTGCCAAAACCAAGCCGGCGCAGGAACGCATGTCTGCCCACATCCGCTCCAACAACGAATAGCTTTCCCTCGACGAGCAGAAGCCGTATGTCATAGACCACTTCGATATCGAATCCTTCGATGTCGAGGATTCTCTTGTCGAGGATCTTGTCTCGCAGGAGAAGCTGGTCTCCGGTATGCTTGATCTCTGGGTATCTACCCTCAGGTGGTTCCCTTATGACAGTCTTCTCCGTCGTGACATTGACCACATTGTCCCAAGAGACATACAGAGGAGGGCGACCAAGTGAGCGCTCGATGATGATGTTCGTCACTTCAGCATAGTGGGGGTCGTCTCTGATCACCAAATCTTTCAGTTTGCCGACAGTTACTCCTTTCTCAGTCTGGACTCTCTTGCTGATCACTTCGCTCAGGAAGATGTATCGCGTGGTCTTGTTCTGCCCGAGCGAGGCCTTCAGAATGCGCTCTCGGATCTGGTCTGACCTCGCTGACACTTGACCACCCCTAGACTGTGACTCTGATACTTCATCGATCATCTGTCATCCTCATCCTCCTAATAAGTCAGGGAAGATTGTCGAGATGCCATACAATGACGAGACCGCGATCACTGCAACAACGATTGCCCAATCTATCACGTTCTGCAGTTTCGTGTTCACGTAGGGACCCATCAGTTCCTTCTCGTTCAGTAGTAGGATCAAGAAGACTAAAGCGGCAGGTAGGAGGGTTACGGCGACAACCTGTACGAAGAGCGTAATCAGCACGAAGGGCACATTCGGAATGAGTACGATTGCTCCGGCTAGGGCGACGTTGAGGAAATAGAATAGGTAGAACCAGGGGGAGCTCTTCACTTTGACATTCAGGGTGTGTGCCCATCCGAAGACTTCACCAAATGCCCACGAGGATGACAAAGATATGCAGATCGCCCCTAGCAGACCTGCATCGAATAGACCGATCGCGAAGAGTGCACCTGCGTACTGCCCGGCAAACGGAACCAGCGCGAGCGCCGCCTCTGATGCCTCTGTGATGCTTATGCCCATCTTGTGGAGAGTCGAGCCGGTCGCGATCATTATGAATGCTGCACCAAGGCCTGTCAAGATCGAGCCAAGGGCTGTATCGATCTTCGAGTAGAGAATGTCCTTCTCGTCAAGCTCTTTGTCAACGACCGCGCTCTGCTGGAAGAACAACATCCATGGCGCGATCGTGGTTCCAATATTCGCCATTATCAATGTCAGGAGACCCGTGGTTAGGCCCGCCGGGAAGCTTGGAGAGACAATGCTGCGAGCGACCTCGCTCCAGCTGGGGTTCGCGAGGAAGGCCGCAGGTATGTACACGAGATTGAGGAGGCAAAATACGAGTGTTATCCTCTCAAACGTCCAGTAGCTGCCTGAGGCCACGAGCACCGTCAGAAAGATGACAGCTGCCACGATTGTCACTAGGGGGGGTATTCCGAAGATGCTGGCCGCTGCGACCATGCCTATGAACTCGGTGACGATCGTCAGAAAGTTGACGAGTGTCAGGTCTATCAGTGAAAACCATCCCCAGAACGGGCCGAAGCCATCGAAGATTGCTTCTGCGTGACCTCGCTTGGTTACGGCGCCGAGACGGACTGTCATCTCTTGGACGAAGTAGGCGAGTATGCAGAAGACTATGACCAGCCAGATGAGGTTGAACCCGTAACGCGATCCTGTGACCGCGTAGGTGGTAATTCCCCCGGCGTCGTTGTCTGCAACCATCACTATGATTCCCGGTCCTGCGACGGCGGAGAAGATGGCGAGGCGCTTCCATGCGCGCCTGTAGAGGTAGTAGAGTCGCGGTACAAGTCTCATCCAGTCCCACCGCCATGCCGGTTCCTGTCTGTTCCCTACTTTTCCCGTTCATCCACTCTCTCGCACTAGCGTCTCAACTGCCGTGACAGTATCCGAATTAAGGCTTGCTCACGCTCGCGACCTCGGAGGTGAATACATCTGGGAATGAAAACCTCCCGGAACTAGGTTGCGGGAGCCCGTTTGGGTTCAGGAAGTAACTGTGGCCAATGTGCTCATTGCGTGAGGCATCAACAGGATTGACGCATCGCGTCCATGCGAGCGGAGAGCGTGGTCCAATGCTTCCTGCGGTTTCCTGAATGTCTTGAAGATGATCGGGTTTGCTTCAGTCATCTTGTCAGAGACGATGATGATCTCTGCTCGCTTGGCGATTCTGCTGAGCGCGTACGTCTTGCGGGCGCCAAGAACGAACTGCTTACTGAGCTTCTCCCGCACTTTATCGAGGCTCGAGGCGCTCTTGGTCCAATTCTCGAAAGTGGTGTTGCCGTAGCCTTCGCGGCATTCGGCTGCGACGATTATTGTTCCGCCGGGCTTGATGGCGTGTGATGCGTTCTCTATCGCCTTGTGGGCTTGGTAGAGGTTGATGTCGCGCGGGTACCCGCCGGCACTCGCGACAACTATGTCCGCGGGCTCCTTGATGGAGACCTTCGCGGACTCGTCCACGAACTTGGCTGCTCGTCGCTGCGCGGCGATGGGATCTCCTGCGAATGCGGCAACCATTCGATTCGCTTCGTCCAAGACCACGTTGACGACATACCGCAGCCCTGTCATTTGTCCTGCTTCTTCCAAATCCTCGCGAACCGGGTTCTGTTCTATCACGCCGGGTTCGGCGTTTGGCAACGTCATGAGACTGTGGTTTCTCTCAATCGTCTCCTTTCCGGCGAGTCCTGGTATGATGGCCTTGTAGCCTCCAGTGTATCCTGCGAAGTAGTGGATGTCCACGTTGCCGATGGCTAGAGCGAAGTCGGCGTCTAGGAAGCGTGGATTCACCGACGCTTTTGTGCCGCGTTTCGTTGTCCCAACGTACTGGATGTCATCCATTCTATGATCGATGACTTGTGGAATCGAACGTGCATATTCACCTAGAATTGTCGCTCTCTCAGCAGGAGTCTGGGCTCGATGCGTTCCAGTGCCTATGAGGATTCGGATGCTGTCTCGTGGAATGCCCGAGGTCTTTAGCAATCTCATGATGTGTGGGAGGATCTTCCGTGTTGGACAAGGCCTCGTCACATCGCTTACCACTATCGCGACCTTGTCTTCTCGGTCGAGGAGCTTCCTCAGAGGCTCTGCATCGATGGGTCGGGCGAGGGCCTCAGCCAAGCTTCTGCCGCGCTTGACTGATCGCTTTGGTTTCAAGACATCTAGCAAGCTCTCTCTGGGGATCTGGAGTCTGACTGAACCCTTCCCGCACTTCAGAGAGACTTGCACTCCGATCCCCGCAAAGCTCGGCCATCCCCGAGGCCACTCATAGACATTATGATTCCTCCACGTGTTCACGTAAGCATTAACTAGACGTGGTCGTTCTAACGGATTCGTGGCGGGGGTACCCGAGGCCAGCATGGAAGCTGGCGGGAACCAGGTCTAAGGGGTAGAAGCGAAAGGAACCGCTGCCTCGGCTTCAGGAGCCTATGGCGTAGGCCTTCGGGGGTTCGAATCCCCCCTCCCGCACTTACGACTCTTTAGTGGTAACATGTTATGCGGGTCGACCGAATGGGCAAGGGCACTCTCCTCTTGTGAGGAATCCGACGGCGTCGACAATTATTCGGTCTGAGATTGATTCCAGCATACATTGACGCGCGAATCCCGAAGGGTTCGTATCTACTTTGAGTTCTGCGTCTCGTTATCGTCGCTAGAGGGTCATTGTAGTGGCTACTTATTGCTCCCACTAGAGAATTACACGGCACGAGGTGGAAAGAGAGGTTCTCTTCAGCCCGGTGCGCTTGAGCACTAAGAGCCCGTCGAAGGCCCGTCCATGGCTAGTGCCGGTCTACATTGAGTCGAAGACAGAATCGGATCTGGACAAGGAAAGAATAGTGTGCCAGACGGCGGATAGGGCATGAGAATAGGTTTCGAACTCTGGGGCGAAGTAGCAAGGTGCGTCGATACAGTAATCCAGATTGGAATCGTCAGATCTAAGCCTGATGCAACAAGGCAAGCACTGAGAGAATACTTCAACAGGCTAGACAAGCAACAGCTCGAATGTGCAAACAACTTCTTAATAAGGAAACGACTTAAGCCAGGTTAGAACACAGATCAAAAAGCGCTTTAACATCCTAGACCACTGTATGCTAGTCAGCGTAGGAATTGCGTCATAGAGGTCGCCTATCTCGATGTATGATAGTTCCTGCATTAGTTGTCTTCATGCTTCTGCATACCTTTGCATCCTTCTCTAGTCACTCCTCGACAGTGGTTGCCAACATAGTTGGGCCCTCGACGCTCGCGGCCGCGAGTGTCAATATGCACTACTCACCGACCTATGTGAGAGAAGATTCGCTTTTCGTGTATCTCGGCAACGGTTTCTTGGAGATACAGTTCGACAAAATCAAAGGGGGAATACTCTCTATCACAAACAAGATGACGGGACAGGAGTACACGAGCAGGGGTCCGTTCTTTTACATGCACGTGACTGACTCGCTGGACACCTGGCTTGACAGCGAACATTCTGATTCGTTCGAGCATAGCTATTCTGCCAGCGACAAGTCTTCAGTACTTCATTTCAAGAGTCACTTCACGGAAACGCGCGAAGGCTACGATGCGACAGTATCGGTTGACATAAGAGTGGTTGCGAACTCCAGCCTAAGCTACTGGAGTTTTGCCTTCAAGGATTTGGGCGCTGGCGCCGCGGACCACGTCGAGTTTCCAGTCCTCTCTAGCATCAAGCCCCCAGTCGCCTCCTCAAATGATTACGCGATTGTTCCAGACGCTCAGGGAACCCTGCTGCATGACCCGTTTCAAACGCTCGGCACAGTCGGCTTGAGCGCTGATGACTACCCATCGGTGCGTGCTCCACTCCAGATGATGGTACTGGGGAACGCGGCTGGCGGGCTATACTTGGCAACTTACGATACGACGGGGGGAGTGAAATCCTTTGGACTCTGGAAAGACCGAGCAGGCAATGTTGACGCAGCCGTCACCCACAAGCTACCGGAGTCTCCTGGAGGCGATGTCATCTTTCCGTACGAGACGGTGGTGGGAGTATTCGATGGGGCCTGGACTTGACTAGACCCAAGTGGCAGAAGAACCGGAAGAGAATGGCAAGCAGAAGGGGCCAGAAGAGCGGCAGGGTCAGATAGGCAAGCTTGAGCGCTCGGCTAGACCCGGTCCTCGTACTTCGATTTTCTCAGAGGCACAAGGCAGTAAGGGCAAGTTGACTGAAACTCGGCGAACGCGGTACGGCACTTCGGACAATACCAGCCCATCACGGCCACGTTCTTTGCATACACATCTTTGAGGGCGCGGAAGTATAGAAGACCTGCGCAGTCGTTCAAGCGTCGAGAAGCAACTGCAACCTCTCTCTATGAGAGAGGAAGGTCCCCTCATCTAGCACCCAAGATCGTTCAGGCAATATCCTTGGTCAGAAGTGCTCCGGTCCTTCAAGGATGCTTGGTTTATCAGGCGGGCAGCCCTACAGGGTTGACGGTATTGATTGAATTGTCCGAAGGAACAACGCCAATCTACATTCTCCGGGAAGGATCGACACGAGACAGAGGCCACGATGCCCAACGAGGCAACATCATGGCGGCAAAGACTGTTGGCGAAATCATTCGAACGACGCTTGGTCCGCTTGGTATGAGTAAGATGCTTGTGACCGGCGTGGGGGACGTTGTCATCACTAGCGACGGTGCCACGATCATGAAGGAGTTCGACGTTCAGCATCCGGCTGCAAAGATGCTCGTGGAAGTCGCTAAGAGCCAAGACAATGAGGTCGGTGATGGCACGACCACGGCGGTTGTGCTGGCTGGGGAGTTTCTCTCGAAAGCTCAAGAACTCATGGATCAGGACGTTCACCCTACGGTCATCATAGACGGTTACAAGAAGGCTTCAGCTGAAGCTCTCCACATTCTGGATTCTCTTGCTATCACAGTGGACCCGACCGACATCAAGACCCTGCGCGAGATAGCTAGCACATCTATGGGAACCAAGGCAGTGGCAACAAGCAAGGACTTCCTTGCCCAAATCGCCACTTCCGCCGTAACACAAGTGATGGACAACTCGAGTGGAAAGATCAAAGCAGACATCGAGAGGATAAAGGTGCTCAAGAAACATGGCGAAGGAATGGAGCAAACAGAGCTGGTTCAAGGTATCGTCCTTGACAAGGAGATTGCTCACTCTCAGATGCCAAAGCGAGTAGAGAAAGCCAGGATCGCCCTTCTCAACGCCAAGCTCGAAATTGAAAAGACAGAGTTTGACGCAAAGATCACCATCGAAAGCCCAGATCAAATGAAGACGTTTCTGGATGAGGAGGAAACCATGATGAGGAAGATGGTGGAGAAGATCGCTGAATCAAAGGCGAACGTGGTGCTGTCTGAGAAAGGTATTGACGACATGGTCCTCCATTTCCTTACCAAGCGAGGAATCATCGCCGTGAAGAATCTCAGCAGCGGCGACATGGAGAAACTTGGAAGAGCAACCGGTGCGAAAGTCGTGGCGAGCCTGAAGGATCTAAGCGCTGAATCCCTAGGCGAGGCCAAACTGGTTGAGGAAGTCAAGATAGGTGACGACAAACTTCTCTACATTAGGGAATGCAAAGACCCGAAAGCCGTAACCATTGTGATACGAGGAGGCTCCGAACATGTCATCGAGGAAGCTGAACGTTCCCTTCACGACGCCCTTTGTGTAGTCCGAAATGTCGTCGAGGACGGCAAGATCGTTGCTGGCGGCGGCTCTGTTGAGGCAGAGCTAGCTAAGCAGCTCCTTGACTTCGCGGTCAAAGTTGGAGGAAGGGAGCAGCTCGGTGTTCAATGCTTCGCAAAAGCTGTCGAATCAATACCCATGACACTTGCGTTGAATGCAGGCCTCGACCCTATCGACATCATGGTTGAACTTAGAATGAAGCACCAGGACATTGCAAACAAGTGGTTTGGAGTCAGCGTGCACGATGGAAAGGTGGCTGACATGCTCAAGGAAAGAGTAGTTGAACCTCTTCGCGTCAAGCAGCAAGCCATCAAATCATCAACTGAGGTAGCATGCATGATCCTCCGTATCGACGACGTGGTTTCGTCTAAAGGAGAAAAGGGACCTGCTGGGGGACCGCCGGGAGGAGGTATGCCTCCTGGAATGGGAGGTATGCCTCCCGGAATGGGCATGATGTGACAGGATATCCATCATGGGTCCTCTGCAGTCGTCTTCCGTTCCGTTGTGAGCACGGCGACAGTTGAAATATCGCCAGTTACGTCTCCGGCCAATGCGCTCTAATCCCTATTTCTTCCTCTACTAAGTCACATGGAGCTGGCCCTAGGATGCGAATAGGAAACGCTGAGGATGCGGAAAGTGTGGTGAGGAAGTACTTCCTCGGCACCAGGACTCGCCATGGGAAGATTGTCACTATGTCTGCCGAGGAGAAGACTGAGGGTCCGGACGAGAATGGTACGTGGAAGGTAGAAGGATCCTATCTTACGGAGACAGGCGTCAGAGCACAATATGCAGCCACTGTCTCGTCACGCGGCGAGGTAGTGATAGCCAGTTCGAGTTCGAGCAAGCCAAGAACGCAACTCGGCAGAGGCAGCGCGGCACATGGATTAAGCGCTGCAGATTACGCTGCAAGAAGGCGCCGGAGGAAGAAGCAACGCCCGGGGAAGCGCACGAAACCACGTAGAAGTACTGCTTGATTCAGGCACGACCGGTTCACGCAAGTAAGGTCCACGTTGGCCTACTACAACCTTCGCTCCCGGAACAACCTTTCAAGAAGCGCCGGCAAGTTCTCATGGCTCTTCGTCGCTTGATCATCTAAACTGACTTGTCGGTCTCGAGCAAGTAGCTGCCAATAATGAGCGATCGCGTCATTGGTTTCGTGTGTGTGAGTTCCGCCCGGTCTTCTATTGTGCCGGCGAGCGACCGCAGTGATCCTTGCCATAGAATGGGATAGTCCTGAGGCGCTCAATAAGCACTCGATTTGGATTCCCGAATGCCTTGACATTGAGCATTCATGTGGGTCTCAGGATATGTGTGCCTTCTCAGCATCCAGCTTTCGAACGAGCTTGATGACCTTGCGCGAAATGCCGGGCGTCAATTGGAACTTCTCGCGATGTGAACAGTATGAATCGAGAACCGCCTCTCCTACGTCGTCATTGAATACGACTGGGTAGATCTGACAGCCTTCAGGTCGATAGCTGTAGATGGTGCATCGTTGACCGTTGTGGAAGACACATCTCCCCGACAGATTCCTGAGTTGCCGGTTCCCATTTCTCTTGACGGCGAAGAAATTCTCAGGGAAACCGAGAGTCATTATCCGGACGATATCTGAATTGCTCAACGGCATCTCCGTATCCAAACAGCATTTGATGCATCTGTACTGCAGGCACGCGTCTTTCATCTTTTCATCTTCCCACACATACGCTCGGGATGGAAGAGCCGAACTCGCTTTGGTCACCGGCCACTACTTGTCTTCTGAAAGAGGATGGCTTGTTCCTACCTCGGTATCGGACTGTGTTTCTCTCAGTTCGTCGCCTCTCTTCCGAATTGCTACTTACTTACTCTTTCTCTGTTTTTTCTTCTCTCAGATTCGCATGTTGTTGTCTTCTCTGTTTGGCGTCGCCCCAGTGCTGCTCTTCCGTGTCTCTCTTCATAGTTTCTTCAATCTCCTTGTTCTCATTGACATGAGGAGACCCCATCTCCTTCATTTGAGGTCTCGTCGTCTCTGCCAAGAGTCAACCTCGTCTTTACGTTCATCTGCGTCGTCGTTTTCGTCCTCTTCGTTGTCTCCCTCATCTTGATCGGGTTCGCGTCCCCCTTCCTTCATCGTGTCGGTATTCTCGTTTCTTCCGCGTATCTCGTATCTGCACCGAGAGCATTTGTAGTAGTTCTCGTAGTGGCTGAATTGTTTGTCTGTCTTCTCTCCTGGCTTGAAGTGGGGTCTGGCAAACGCGAGCATGAGGCCCTCGCCACATTCCGGACAAGGAATGGGGCCGGTCGTTTCTATCTTGTGCTTAGACATGACCTTGCACTTCACACGGTAATTCTGGTTCAGGGCCTCGATATAACAGAGTGTGATTCCCTGCACCGCGCATCAGATGCTGCGCGAAGCGGACAAGTCGGTGGCACTAGTCACCAGTCAAATGCTTGGCTCGGCGTGGGCAGCTCTGAAACACGTTGAAGCCGGATGCTTGGCCGTCTCAGAATGTACGGGCGAAGGAGCAAGTGCGTACCCAATCTGGGATTGGAGACACCCCTCCCGCGCCAAAGGTTTTGAGCGAGCACAGCAGGCCTAGGGTGTACTCTCGGAGGGTGTCGATTCATGACAAATCAGATTCCTCTCATGACTGCTATTGTCTCAGCGATCTTCACCGTTCTCCTTCTGCGGCAATACATGCATAGGAAGAAGAGGCATCAGCTCATCTGGGCCGTGGCTCTGGCGCTCTACAGTCTGACTGCACTCATGGAATATCTTGCGAATCCCGACGTGTTGGGTCCAAGCTTGCCGCTGATCAAGCTCTACTATTCGGGCACAGGACCGATGGTAGGGCTTCTAGGTGCAGGAGTACTGTATCTACTTGCACCCAAGCGTTGGAGCAACATGTATCTTGCGCTAGTGCTTGCATTGAGTGCGATCGTGGTGCTGTTCACCGTTTCTGCGGAGATACCGTCTCTGGAGATACAGCTAGCATTCGACTCGGGGCTTCCTCAGGGTTTCCGAACGATAGTCAAAGAGCTACCTATGACCGCTCGCATCCCGACGATTATCCTCAACGTCACAGGAGCAGTGTTTCTCATCGGTGGGTCATTATTCAGTTACGCGAGAGATCGAAGTAGGACGTACAACATTCCTCTATTCTTTGGCGGAATACTGCCATCACTGGGCGGCGCATCCCTCGGGTTCTTCAACAATGCGGACATCTTCTTCGAGTTTGAGTTAGCTGGCACCGTCCTTCTGTTTCTTGGGTTCATTCTGAGCATCAGGTACATCAGCAAGTCCAGCAATCGTCCCCACTCAGTAAAGACTGCAAGCGTACGATGAAGTTCATGCTCCGCGATCGCATCATATGCAGATGTTTTCGATTCTCTTGACAAGTCATAGCCAGACTGAACGCGCTCCAGACAGGAGTTTCCGTGACCGAAGTTGATGGTACGCCAACACAGCGACCCTACGCTGTTTCTGCAGCGCGCAGGGAGTTGCCTAGAAAGCCGTGAGGCAGAGAACACGCTTATGCTGGGTACCAGCTCATGGTTGGCAACTCATCCTGAGCGAATCAAGCAGGCCCCCTACTTTGTAACTGTAGAAGAAGACGGAAAGATCGAAGCGGTGGCTATGATGACGCCTCCGCACAATATGGTGCTCTCACGTGCTTGTAGAGATGCATTGGCTGCCATTGTGGAACATGCTTCTGGCAGAGACATGATTCTTCCAGGTGTAAATGGTCCCGCGCAGACATCGCAGCTATTTGCAGAGATGTGGGCGCGAAGAACTGGCGGCTCGTTTCAGCTTCGCAGATCGTTGCGGATCTACGAGCTCCTTCACGTCATCCCTCCGCGGTCTGTGAGCGGTCATTTTCGTTTGGCGTCTCAAGGAGACGCAGACATGTTGGCACGATGGTTGAAGAGCTTCGGCGTGGATATCGGAGAGCCGCTAGGCGAGGAAGAGGTCCTGGAATCGATTCGATACATGCTTAGCGACAAACGGCTCTATGTGTGGGAAGACAGAGGGTTACGCTCGATGGCGGTGTGGGCCGGTCCAACGCCTCATGGCGTCCGCATCAGCGCTGTGTTTACACCACCTGAGTTTCGAGGAAGAGGATATGCCAGCGCCTGCGTCGCCGCCGCGAGCAAAGTGATGCTAGATTCCGGAAAGAGGTTCTGCTGCCTGTTTACGGACCTGTCGAATCCAACATCAAATCGCATCTATCAGCGCATGGGCTATCGCAGCGTATGTGACTTCGCCGAATACAAATTCACGTCGACAGGGCGCTAGCGACTGTCCTGCCTACCCGGGATCATCGCTGCCGGCGTGTTTCATACACGTGCCCTGCTCTCTAAATCGCTCGAGCGCATTCTGGTAGGCTCGATGAGTGCGTGCGTCGAACAACACGAACCGCACAAGTCGGATGTCTGTGTGCGCCTTGAGATACTCTGCCACGACTTGCAAGGCTGCAGATGCGGCTCTCTCTGGCGGGTATCCATATGCGCCCGTGCTAATCGAGGGAAAAGCCACGCTGCGCAACCCGTTGGCCGATGCGACCTGCAGACTGCGTTGGTAGCAGCTGGCTAGCAGTTCGGCGTCTCGCGGAGTGCCACGATAGATCGGGCCGACGGTGTGGATGACATGGCGTGCCTTGAGGCGATACCCCTTGGTGATTTTGGCGTCCCCTGTCGCGCAGCCGCCAAGGTTGCGGCATTCTCTCAGCAGTTCCGGCCCGGCTGCGCGATGGATCGCGCCGTCCACGCCGCCTCCACCGAGCAGCGAGTTGTTGGCAGCGTTGACGATTGCGTCAGTATCCTGAAGCGTGATATCGGCCTGCACGAGTTCCAGCCGGGTCTGGTTAATTTCAGCTACGGGCATACTCTCTCCCTCTAGGCTGGCTTGGCTCGGTGATTGAAGCTTGTTGTCTCAGAGGTAGTATGGTCATCGGTATGAGGCGATTCTTCTTTCTCGTCTTCCTCTCTTTGCCCTCGGCAAGAGCGGTTCTATGCAGGTCGGGTGTAGATTCTCGGAGAAATGCCAAATAGCTCTCGGCCCCTGTCTAGTGTGTTCTCCCATGAGACCTCAGCAGGCTCTACTCGTAGGAATCGGCTTGATCCTTCTGGGGGTGTTCTTGTACGCTTTCTCTGGTGTTCTCGTCTCCGTCTACACTGTATCCTCGGGGTCGTATTGGACATATTACGAATACCAGTATGCCACACACTCTGAGTACCAATGTGTCGGGCTCGGAGTCAGCCCCCTGTGCACGTTCCTCTACTCGTTTGTGTTTGGCGCTGTTGTGGCGCTCTCCATCGCAGGAGCAGTAGTGATGGCAGTCTCGCTCCATAGACTCATCGAAGCCAGTTGAGCGACCGGCCCCTACGCGACTCCATGTCCGCCCTGTCATGGCCCATGTAGACACATGATCGACAGGTGGTGTAGAGACTGCGGAAGCGAAGGCAGACTCGCGAGAACTGCCAAGAAGCCTCAAGCTAGTCTCGTTGTGTCTAGTTAGTCAATATATAGGACGGATTCGAAGCGAAGAAGCAGGCTTCGTAATGAGTGTCATCGATCACTTCCAGCGGTGCGGACTGTCCTCTGATGATGGACTTGACTATCGCCAGCGTGAGGTGCTTTCAGCACTCTCTGAGGAACAGAAAGCGACGTACTCTTTTCAGGGGCTCCGCAGGAAGCTCGGTCTGCATCAGGAAATGCTCTCTAGGACACTGGACCGGCTTGAAGAGCAGGACCTTGTTGAAAGAACCGAGGATGGATATCGAATCAACTACGACAGACACGTTTCTCAGCTTGGCGGTGCTGGGTCCGCGTCGACAGAGACAAGAGCGGTGACAGCTAATCTCCCGCATGAAGTGGACCCCACCTTCCTCTTGAGAAGTCTCAAGGGAAGATGGTTCAGCGAATTCCGTTGGCTCGGATATTCAGTTACTCCCTCGAGCCTCACGATGAGTTGGATAAGTGATGATGGGCGCGTCCAACTTCGGGCCACGCTTCTCAACAACACGCTCATGATAGACGCCATCCATGGGTCAGCGATTGAGAAGGATCGAGCCGTGAGGTCAGCGTTTGAACTGTTCGATCTCTTCACAGATCGAACAAGCGCAATATCACAGGCAGCCTCCTAGCTCGCCCGATTCTGCGAACGTGAATCGTTGACTTGGTTTCCAAATCCTCAGTCAATATGCCGTGCCTCTCCCATCTACTATAGGCGTGAGAGGATGAGGAGAGAATTCATCATGAAGACGGTTTGTCGAAGCGAACTGGGTACCGTGAGGGCTTGGAAACCAATAGAGCCTGATCCTCAGCCGCTACAGCCGCATCCGAATCCTCTATCCCCGGGAAATGAATGGAGGTGAAACGTGTGGAGTCATGTTGCGGACACGGAAGGAGATATCTGACGCGTGAAGAGAAGATCGAGTACCTCGAAGAGTACAAGAAAGAACTGGAACAAGAGGCAGCAGGGGTAGCCGAGCGAATACAGGAACTCAAGAAACAGTAGTAGTCTCCTGTCTCAAGTGGCAGGGATTCTTCGCAACTGGGCGACCCTGAGACGACCTCCGCCTTCTTCTTTATTGGATGGCTGTAACTCCAGCACTCATTGCCACGTTGATAGTGGCGCTAGGACTATTCGTCGCATTGCTTCCCGTGGAATGGAGAAAGGAAGGCGCCGTGGAGCGCCGAACTCTCGTGATTGGTGACCAGTCGAGCGTTCCCAAAATGAGAAAGACACAAACGATGCCAAGCCATCCGGATTGTGCTCTCTGTGTTGGAGGGGTGACATGATCGTTGGATCTTCAGGTAATCTTGCTCAGTGTTCTCACTGGCATGAGTACAAGCTTGGGCGCCGCACTCGTGTTCTTCGTCAAGGCAACGAGTCACAAGATGCGTGACTCATTGATGGGACTCTCAGCAGGACTCATGCTGTCTGTCACGACTCTCAGTCTCATTCCGGAGGCTTTGGGACCGAACAAGGGGAGTTACATCCAAGTCATAGTCGGTATCGCGCTTGGAGCCACGGCGCTCTTCATCGTGGACAACTACCTCCCCCACATCCACGGGATGATCATCCCCGACAAGCCTCTTACGAAGGGGATGAGGACGACTCTCATGGTGATCGCTGCGATCGTCATCCACAATTTTCCGGAAGGTTTTGCCACAGGCACAGCCTACTCTGCAGGCGTCACTGTGTTCGGCAGCACCGTAGCCTTGGGCATAGCGTTGCAGAACATACCTGAGGGGTTCCTTGTTTCAGTCCCTCTCAGAAGTCAGGGTTACTCGACACGTAGCAGTTTCCTTGCGGGATTTCTCTCCGGCGTGGTGGAGCCGATCTGTGCCATCGTAGCACTGGCACTTGTGGGTATGTTTGGCGGGCTGCTTCCCTATGCGTTGGCCTTCGGTGCAGGTGCCATGCTATACGTCATCTTCGACGAGATGATACCCGAAAGTCACAGCCACGGCTACGAGAGAGCAGCCACCACCAGTTTCATGATAGGCTTCCTATTCATGACAATGGTGAACTATGCAGCTACTGTAATCTTCAGATGAGCTGAGTTCCATGATTTCAGATTCCGTCCAGTCAAAATCATGGCACTCGCTGCCAGTCCGAGACGTAATCCTCGAACTCGGATCAGACCTGAACGGGATGCGGGAAGAGGAAGCCAAATCAAGGCTTGGCCAGTTTGGATACAACGAGCTTGAGAGAGAGAAGAAAGCGTCACCACTACTGATCTTCCTTCGCCAGCTCAAGAACATTCTTGTGATAATTCTCTTAGTGGCCGCAGCGATTTCGTTCGCGGTAGGAGAGACAGTCGACGCGGTGGTCATCCTCGGAATTGTTTTCGCCGTATCGTTGCTGGGGTTCTTTCAGGAGTATCGTGCGGAGAGAGCGCTTGAGGCCCTCAGAAGCATGGCTGCACTTACCGCTACGGTGATTCGCGGAGGGGTGGAGAGGGAGATCTCAGCAAGGGAGCTTGTGCCGGGAGATATAGTCGTCCTTTCGGTAGGCGACAAGATCCCAGCTGACTTGCGGTTGACTGAAGCAGTCAACCTGAGAGTTGATGAATCAGCACTCACCGGCGAGTCGGTTCCCTCTGAGAAAGGGATCAGTCCAGCTCCTGGAGATGCACCGTTGGCCGAGAGACTCTGCGTCGCATACGCGGGAACCGTGGTATCTTACGGCAGAGGGAGAGGAGTCGTATTCTCAACAGCCCAGCGAACAGAGTTCGGCAAGATTGCTTCCATGATGCAGGCCGCTCCGAAAGCGAAGACCCCCTTGGAATTGCGCATCGAGAGGGTCGGTCGCCTTCTCGGAACAGTCATGGTGTTCGTAGCGGTCTTGGTCCTGCTGCTGGGTCTAGCTAGGGGCTCTCCGCTGCTGGAGATGTTCTTGTGGGCCGTCAGTCTGGCAGTTGCAGCCGTTCCCGAAGCCTTGCCAGCCGTCGTAACAGGAGGACTCGCCATAGGAGTCAGACGAATGGCCAAGCGCAACGCGATCGTACGACGCTTGCCCGCAGTCGAGACTCTAGGCTCAACAACGGTAATCTGCTCAGACAAGACCGGCACAATGACCAAAGGCGAGATGACCGTTCGCCGAGTATGTGTTGAAGGAGACACATACGAGGTCACCGGGGCAGGATACGAGCCGAGAGGCGACATACTCAAAGACGGAATACCTGTCCTGAACGATGATCTAGCTCTCATAGCCAGAATCGCAACCCTCTGCAATGACGCTTCCCTGAACCCTGCGAGCGCAGGGAATATCGTGGGTGATCCAACCGAGGTTGCCCTGCTCGTTGTGGCAGCCAAGGCGGGCATTAGGGCAGAGAAGCTGAAGAGCGCTCATCCGAGAATCTACGAGGTCCCATTCACTTCTGAACGAAAACGCATGACCACAGTTCACAAGACATCCGATGGTCAGTTGCTGTACTGCATGAAGGGCGCGCTTGAGGCCGTTCTTCCATGTTGTCGAGCCGTGTACTTCGAAGGCAGATCCTTGCCTCTAGATGAGGTTGCGACGCGTCGCATTCACAGCACAGGCGAGCAGATGGCAAGAGATGTGCTACGAGTGCTTGCTTTCGCCTACAAAACCACTCCAGAAGGGTTGCAGGTCCCGGATGAGAGCGTCTCAGAGAACGGCCTCACCTTCCTGGGGCTGATGGGCATGATGGACCCGCCGCGGGAGGAGGTCAAGGATGCTATCCAGAAATGCCACGACGCGGGCATCATAGTCATCATGATAACCGGCGATCACAAGGAGACTGCACAAGCAGTAGCTCAGGAACTGGGTCTGTTACATTCGGGAGGGAGAACTCTGACAGGCACTGAACTCGACTCTCTCGGACCACAAGAATTCGACGAAGCAGTCGAGGATGTGGTCGTCTATGCAAGGGTTTCACCAGAGCACAAACTGCGGATTGTGAGGTCGCTCAAAGCAAAGGGGCAGACCGTTGCGATGACCGGAGACGGAGTGAACGATGCCCCCGCGCTGAAGAGCGCAGATATCGGCGTGGCCATGGGCATCACAGGAACCGATGTCACCAAAGAAGCTGCAGACATCGTGCTGGCAGACGACAACTTCGCTTCTATCGTTGCGGCCGTGGAAGAAGGTCGAGCGATCTTCGACAACATCAGAAAGTACCTGACCTTTCTCCTGTCGGCAAACATCGGCGAACTTCTGATAATGCTCTCAGCTGGTCTGTTTGGGTATCCATTGCCGCTCGTGCCCGTTCAGATTCTATTTGTAAACCTGGCAACTGATGGCCTTCCTGCGTTGGCTCTTGGCATAGATCCGCCTGCGCAGGATCTGATGCGCAAGCGCGTGAGAGATCCAAGACTCAGCATATTTGCGGGTCTGAGGGGCTGGATCATGGGCTTCGCGTTGCTGCTGAGCCTAGCCATGACGCTTCTATTCGCCCATGGCCTAGTGTCCGGAAGCCTCGCCCAAGCCAGGTCTCTCGTCTTCGCATCGATTATCTTGTTTGAGTTGGCCTTCGCGTTCAGTTGCAGATCGCAAGATCAGACCATCTTCCGGCTGGGCGTCATGGGAAACAGGTACCTCGCCGTCGCCGTGATGTCGCAATTGGCGTTGTTGTTCCTGATTCTGTACACGCCGAGCATTGCCGCTCTCTTCGATGTTTCACCCATAGCTCTGGGAGACTGGCCACTAGTCATTTTGGCTGGGATCTCAGGTTTCACACTAGCGGAGGCAGCCAAAGCGATTGCCGGCGTGTTCCGCCGGTGACCGGACACTCCCCGCCTGACGGTGGGATCTTCGGACCCAGCTGCACAGAAGCAATTCTGGCCGCAATAGAGCGTCATGTCTGTGCTTCCGCCCAGGACTGCCCACGCTGCCTCGTTTTCTGCGGCTCAGCGATCGAGAAGGATCGAGCCGTGAGGCCAGCGCTTGAACTGTTCGATCTCTTCACAGATCGAACGAGCGCATTGCCACAGGCCGCCTCCCGGATGTCGTCGTCGGAATCGTCGGAACAGAAGCGACCATGAATGGTGATGCCACAAGAAATCTGGCCAGTCTTGAACTAAACTTGCGATCTTCCGCATCCATCGCAGAAGACAGCTCTATCCGAGATCGCCGCTCCGCAGAACTTGCACTTCCGCAACTGGAGAAATCTCTGGAGGATCTTGTCCGCCTTCTCAGCAGCGCCCAGCCAATCGCGTGGTCCAGCCAAGCCCGATTCCTCAGGGATCCTTGACAAGAAAGGTGTCGACGTTTCTTGTTGGGGAAAGCTGGACTAAACCATTGCGGCGGCGACCACTGTTACCGACAGTCTATCTTTGCTGCCTTCTGCCGATTAGACCACGTTGTAATGAGTATCGGCTGGACGGCTTGAGCCTGTGGACCGTAGGAGCTTCCTGGTCGATCTAGTTGCTTGACCGCCCGCCGACCCAGAAGGGAGGTTTTCCTCTCTCAACAAGCGCCCTTGTGAGATTCGGTTTGCTGTCAAATTGCCTCATGCAGAGGTTGTATTCTGCCTCCTTGGCGAAGAAGATCGTCGGGATCAGAGGCTTCAGTTTCTCGCAGGGGAATGCTTCACAGTGGGCGCAGCTCTTGACCTCCTTCTCTTTCGCACAGGGTCTGGCCCTGCATGTCGTGTCTGCGACTCGGCCGCTGCTTGGGCAGCCGTCGCATCTCACGTTCTCCGCGGTGTAGCTTTCATGTCCGAAGAGTTTCCGCCAGCCGTCAACTAGTCTCTGCCTGACGGCAGGGTCCTCGGATCGAGCCGCGCAGAGGTGACAGTTGTAGCCGCAATAGCCTATCATCTCTGTGGATTCGCTCAAGATGTATCACGCAGCTTCTCGGTGTCTCTGGCTTAGCGGGGGAGGTGTCTGGTCAGTTGGATTCTTGCGAGTGTGTTCTCTCTGGCGTACTGTGCGTCGGCTCGTGCGTGCCTCATCTCTTGATAGGCAGCTGCCTCGGAGGCTCCTGGAATCTGTTCTGTGATGCGTGTGATCTTGCTCAGAAGGCCCAAGTGGGCTTGCTCCACTTGGGAAGGCTGCAGGTCGCAGTAACCTTCGCACAGTCCTCGCGAGCTTCTCAACTCGGACCTTGGTCTACTCAAATGCATCTTTTCATCACCCAACTATGTATTAGCGTCGGGTTATTAAAATCTATCTTTTACTGAGTACAACAAGTATATTAAGCATGAAGGATGCATTGTACTGAGTGACACATCCATGAGAACGCTGAAGATCTTCAAGGATGCCAAAGCGTTCGAGCTCGCTGCAGACCGCACACGCCGTAGGATAATCCACCTCCTCAGGGCCCGAGAGCTGTCAGCCAGCCAAATCGCCGACGAACTTGAGATGACCCCACAGGCCATCTACCATCACATACGCAAACTCCTCGAAGCCGGCCTCATAGAGGTCGCCAAGGAAGAGAGAGTAGACCACATCATAGAGACATACTATCAGGCAGCAGCCGAAATCTTCCACTTCACCTACGGCGAAAGTGACCCGGAGTATCAGGAAGGCCGAACGAAGGAGGCTCTGGAAGCCCTAAACAGAATCGGCTTGACAGTTCCAATAGACGAAGAGACAATCTCAAAGTATGCCAGCCTATCGAGCAAGATAAAGGCCATCTACCACTGTTGCACACCGGAGCTTACAGAGAAGATCTCGCAACTGGAAGATCTAGACTTCTTCACTAAGC